>FWPU01000527.1_pt1 | contig 123089 bp, 112 predicted proteins | sample 2228361 | NCBI WGS metagenome assembly FWPU01 (sample SAMEA103939777, study PRJEB20133) | metagenome | reverse complement strand
AAGCCGGTGGGCCGGCCAGGTGGCGATAACTCGGCGCAGCGTGGCAATCGAATTCCGTTCACACCGCTGCTGATCCCTCCCCGCTGCGCCGCGACCGGTAGTCGGCAGCCAACTCGGGCGCTGCCAGTTCGAGCGCCCCGACGCGCGGAGCGGAAAAACGGCTCCGCTCGGCTGCCAGGAACCCCATAGGCCGCGATGCAGAGCGTCGCATGATGATGAATCCTCGCCACGAGCGCTCCTCGAAATGGCCCAGCCCCAGCTCCTGCTTGAGCTCCAGGTAGAGTTCCGCTCCACGATCCAACGGTGCTTGGCCAGCCGGACCAACTCGGCCAGCGGCGTCTGGGCACGCAAGTACGACAGCCAGTACTTGGTCGGCTCCGTGGCCCCGCGCGGCCACTCCGCCAACAGCCACAACTCGGCGTGCGGCTCGGCGCGCCCGTCTTCCCTATGGGCCGGAGACGCCAGCCGTGCGACGCTGCCGGCCCTCGGCCCACTGCCTGGGCAGGTACAGCCGCCAGGCCACCGGCAGGCTCGCCTGCCAGGCGGCCACGCTCAGGCTCACGGGCACCTAGCAGTTCCCCTGCTTGCCCAACTGCCCGCAGGACTGCCGGGCCACGCCCACCGAGTGGCGGCCCTTGTCGGGAATCCCGGTGTCGTCCACGATCCAGGCCACCACGGGCTGCCGGCGGGTCATGGCGGGCAGCACCTGCCGGCGGACAGCCCCCGGCGCCGCGACGTCGTTGGAAGGCGCCTTACCCACCAACTGATGCAAGGACTGTCGCGCAGCGTGCACACGCTCCGGATGCAGCCGCGCCGCCATCGGCTCGATGCTTTTGCGTTCCCCGTCCAACAACAGTCCGCGGCAGGAATCCTTCAGCGGCGCGTGCCGGTCGGCATGCCCCGCGGCCCTGGCCAAGCCCTCCATGCAAGCTGCGAAGCACGCACCTCAAAGGCTTGGCCCCGGGAAGGCGGTTCAAACAAAACAATTTGGCGACAAAATGTGCGATTTGTGACACCGGAGTACTGCTCGGCCGAGGGCCAGGCCGCTTTGATAGAATCTGGGCTCTGCCTCCGGAGCGATCGCGGGTTGTCGTTTCCGGAGAGATCGAAGTTGGCGGAGGGGTTCGATTATGAAGAGAGTCATCCAGTGCGGGATGTGGATCGCGCCGTTGCTCATGTTGCCTGGCCTGTTGGCGGCGGGCGAGAAGAAGCTGATGCACTGCTTCGTGTTCACGCCTGTGGAGTCGGCGACGCAGGCCGACTGGCAGGCGTTCTTCAAGGCCACGGACGAGCTGCCCGGCAAGATTCCGGGATTGCTGCGGGTGTGGTATGGCAAGCTGCGCGCTCCGCTGACCATCTTGACGACGGACGCCGCAACACGCAAGAAGCTGGCCGCCGGGGAGAAGGACGTCACCGGCCCGGTGAACCGCGTGGTGCGCCAGTGGGGCGTCTGCATGGAGATGGCCGACGAGGCGGCGCTGAAGGTTTACGCCGATCACCCGGCGCACAAGGCCTGGGAGGAAGTTTACTTCAAGGTGCGACAGCCGGGGACGACGACCTTCGACATCCTCGGGCAATAGCGGCACGCTGGGCAGTCGGCGGCGAAGCAGCATCGAGCGAGGCGCGGCCGGGGCGTGGCAGGTTGAGTCTGATCGGCCGGGACGGCCTGCACGGCGGGTGACGCCCCGACCTGCACGATCGTGGAAGTGATTGGCAAATAAGGGTACGGATTACCGTTTGTGATACACTGTGAAGGACGCGAGCGGTGGGTGTAGCTCAGTCGGTAGAGCGCCGGATTGTGGTTCCGGATGTCGTGGGTTCGAATCCCATCACCCACCCCAGGCCCGCCACCCGGGTGAGAGCGGGCGGCGGTGACCCCTCTGTACCCGCCTGGAGCAGGCGCGCATCTAATTTTTAAAGAATGAGGCTCGTGCGACTTCTGACCCCGCTGTGCACGGCTGCGGCTGTTGCATCGCTGATCGCTGCCGGGGACGAACTGGAGCGCGCGTGGAGCCTCTATCAGCGCACCGAATACCGACAGGTGGTGGCGGTTCTCTCTCCGCTTCCGCAAAAGAGCGGTCCGGTTTACGAACTGTTGGGCAGAGCCTACTACATGGAGGGCGACTACAAGAAGGCATCAGAATGTTTCGAAAAGGCCGTCGCCCTGGATCCCAAGAACTCCGCGTACCGGCACTGGCTCGGCCGCGCCTACGGCAAGCGCGCGGAAACGTCCAGCTTCCTGACGGCCCCCGGATACGCGAAGAAGGCCCGCAGGGAATTCGAGAAGGCCGTCGAACTGGATCCCGCCAACGGAGAGGCCCTCAACGACCTGTTCGAGTACTACTTGCAAGCGCCGGGCGTTCTGGGCGGGGGGCTGGAAAAAGCGGCCGCGCTGATCGAGAGGATCGGTAAGCTGGATCCTGCCGAACGGCATTACGCCGAGGCGCGACTGGCGGAGAAACGCCGGGAATTCGCGCGCGCCGAGCAGCACTTCCGTCAAGCACTGGAAGCTGCACCGCGGCAACTAGGGCGCATCATTGACCTGGCCAAGTTTCTGGCCAAGCAGCGGCGGTATGAGGAAAGCGACGCGCTGTTCCAGCAGGCTGAAACGATCGCGCCCGGCAACCCGCGTCTGAAGTTCGAGCGGGCCGCCGCCTACATCGCTGCGGGCCGCAATCTGGAGGAGGCGCGCCGGTTGCTGCGCGAGTACCTGAGCTCGCCGCTGACCCCCGAGGATCCGCCTCGGCGCGAGGCCGAGGAGCTGCTGAAACAGGTCTCCTAAACCGATGGGGGCTTCCGGCGGGTGATCTATGTTCCTGGCGGAAGCCTTTCGATTCAGCGTCAGCGCGCTACTGGCCAATCGGATTCGCACGGCGCTGACGGCTCTGGGCCTGGTGATCGGCAATGCCTCGGTGATCCTGGTGGTCACCATCTCCCTGACAAGCCGCGAGTACATCCTCGAGCAGATTCAAGGCGTAGGATCCAATATGATCTACGCCTACTACGAGACCGCGGGTCCGACGACGCCGGAGGTCGAAGCCGACTACTTGAAGTGGGCGGATGTGGAGGCCGTGCGTACGCAACTGGACGGAAGGATCCGCGCCGTGACCGGGGTGATGACCAGCTTCGACCGCATGATGATTCAGGGCCGCGAAGAGGACGTGCGGATCATCGGCTCGGATCAGTACTACGCCGACGTGCGCAATCTGGTAGTGCTGGCCGGAAGGGCGCTGGACGCCGGGGATGTGGCGTTGCGCCAGAAGGTCGCCTTGCTGACCGAGAAGCTGGCCGAGCGTTTGTTCGGGGATACGCAGGCGGCACTCGGGCAGATTATCAAGCTCCACGGCCTACAGTTCACGATCACGGGGGTGTTCAAAGAGAGGGTGGAAAGTTTCGGCCTGTCGGAGTTGACGCGCGAGACAGTGCTGATTCCGATCACGGTGCTGCGCTATTTCGCCCCGGTGGAGCGCATTGACCCGCTCTACGTGCAGGTCCGGCGCACCGAGGACGTCGAGGCGGTCACGGCGCAGGTACGCGCCTTGATCGAGAGCCGGCATCGGCCGGGAGCTCGCTACACGGTCGAGAATCTGAGCGCCATTCTAGCGGCCGCCAAACAGATCTCGCTGGCGCTGACGGTGGTGCTGATCCTGGTGGCCGCCATCGCCCTGGTGATCTCGGGCATCGGGATCATGAACATCATGCTGGTAACGGTGACCGAGCGCACGCGGGAAATCGGCATCCGCATGGCGGTGGGAGCTTCGCGGCGGGACATTCTCCAGCAATTCCTTTTGGAGGCGATTCTGATCAGCGTAACGGGCGGATTGCTGGGCATCCTGCTGGGCGTGGGCATTCCGCTGAGCGTGCGCTATCTGGCCGCGCAGGTCCGCATCCCGATCTCGCCGGTTTCGATCGTTGTGGCGTTTGGGGTCTCCTTCGCGGTGGGTCTGGCGTTCGGCCTGTTGCCGGCCAATCGCGCGGCGCGCCTGAATCCCACCGAAGCGTTGCGCTACGAGTAGCCGGCGGCGCGCGTGACAGGCCATGTGCGGCTCTGATCTAATCGAAAACTGGAGAACCGAGTGGCCACGGTCGAGATCTTGCGCGCTACGGTGGTCGCCCTGCTGATCGGGTTTTTGATCGGGGCGGAACGGGAAGCCTCGCGGGCGGAAACCGAGCGCCAGCCCGGCGTTCGAGATTTCATTCTGATCGCGCTGGTGGGAAGCGTGTGCGGGTTGCTCCAGCAACCCTGGCTGACGGTCATGGCCCTGGCGGCGATAGCCGGCCTGCTGGCGGTCTTCCATCTGCAAAGCCCCGAGCGGTCGGGGATCACCACGGAGATGGCTGCGGTGGCGACTTTCTGTTTAGGTTTTCTGGCTTCGGCCCCGGGCGTGAGCTTCGGTCCGACGCTCGCCATCGGCCTGACGGTGGCGATCACGATGCTGCTGGAAGCCAAGCGGGCGCTGCACCGCTTCATCCGCGAGACCATCACCGAGCAAGAGTTCACCGACACATTGCGCTTCCTGGGAATCATCTTCATCATTTACCCGCTGCTGCCTGCCGGAGCGCTGGGGCCGGAGGGAATCTTTGCGCCGCGCCAGATCTGGCTGTTCGTGATTTTGGTCTCGTCGGTTTCCTACGTGGGTTACTTTCTGGAAAAATTCCTGGGGGAACGTGCGGGCGTGCGCCTGGCGGGTCTGCTGGGCGGTCTGGCGTCTTCGACGGCGGCCACGGCCTCACTGGCCAAAAGCTGCGCGGAGGAGCCGGAGAAGCGGCCGCTCTACTGGCAGGCGCTGTTGCTGGCTAACGCGGTCCAGTTCCCGCGGGTCCTGGTGATCCTGGCCGCGGTGAATCCGACGCTGGCGGGCTCGCTGGCAGCGCCCCTGTTGGGGATGACGGCCACGGGGCTGCTTCTGGCGCGCTTCGCCGCACCCGGTGGGGACGTGCAGGCCGACCGGCGGCCGCTGCACGTGAGAAACCCGTTCCGCTTGGGGCCGGCCCTTCAGTTCGGTGCGGTCTTCAGCATCATTCTGCTGGCGGCCAAAGCGGCTCAAGCAGCGGCGGGCAGCGCCGCGGTCCTGGCGGTCACCGCGGTCGGCGGATCTCTGGATGCGGATGCGGCCGCGCTGTCGCTGTCGGATCTGGCGGGCAGCAGCGGGGTGTCTGTCGCGGCGGCTTCCGCCGGTGTGCTGCTGGCGCTGCTGATGAATGCGGCCGCGAAGACCATCCTGACCGCGCATGCCGGGGCGGCGGGATTGGCGCGGCGTCTGGGATCGGCGTTCGCGGGAATTTTCGCGGTCGGCGCGTTGCTGTGGGCGCTGGGAAGTTGAAGCGGACTTGTGGGGACAAGAACAGAGAATTGGGGGAAGGCTTTGAAGATCGGCTTCATCGGTTTTGGCGAAGTGGCCTCTGTCTTCTCGTCCGCGATGCGCGAGCGCGGGGCCGAGGTGGCGGCTTACGACATCGAGGCGGGCAAGGCCGGCGCCCTGTCGCTCCCACTGGAAGAGCTGACCGCGCGCTGCGATTGGATTCTCTCGACGGTCACCACCCAGTCGGCTCGCCAGGCAGCGGAAGCCTGCGTCGGGCTGCTGCGGCCGGGGCAGATCTACGTGGATCTGAATTCCACTTCGCCGGCGGTGAAAATCGCCATCGCTGAAACCATCGCGCGTTCGGGAGCGGGATTCGCCGAGGGCGCCATCCTCGGAGCGGTGGGAGCTGAGGGGGCGGCGGTGCGCATCCTGACCGGCGGGCCGGAGGGGCGGCGGGCCGCCGAGATGCTGAACCGCTTGGGTTTGAACGCCTCGTTCTTCAGCGAGCAGACGGGCCGGGCTTCGCTGTTCAAGATGTTGCGCAGCATCTTTTCCAAGGGCCTGGAAGCGCTGCTGCTGGAGATGCTGGCGGCGGCGCGCAGGGCCGGTTTGGAACAAGAGCTCTGGCGCGACGTGGTGGGTTTCATGAGTCGAAATCCCTTCGAGCGTGTGGCGACCAACTGGATCGTGACGCATCCGGCGGCTTGCGAGCGCCGCTATCACGAGCTGCGGCAGGTCAACGAGACGCTGCGCGATCTGGGCATGACGCCGCTCGTGAGCCTGGCCGGCGAGGCCTTTTTCGAGCGCTCGCGGGCCATGAACCTGGCGGCCATGTTCTCCGAGAAGCCGGACTCCTGGGAAGTGGTGGTCGAGCGACTCGAGGAGCGCCTGCGATCTTAATCGGGGCAGGGGCTTACGCGCACGGCGAACAGTTCGTCGTCGGGGGCTTGCAGCACGGCGGCAGGATCCCGGAGGGCGCGGGCGCGGAGTTCGTAATCGTAGGAGACGCCTTCGTAGTCCAGGCGCAGGCGGGCTCCGAGCAGGGGCCGGAGGTTGCCCCGTCCCGGCGTGGCGCGCGTCATTCCCATGACGGCGTCCACCAGGCAGCCGCGACGCCAGGGGAGGGCGACGCGCCACCGGAGGGGCTCGCGCCGATCCAACATTTCCCAACGAAAATGTTCTATCACGCGGACGGCCAGCACCAGCTCGGCGCAGCATTCGCCGTGGAAGTTCACCGCCTGCTCCAGCAGCGATTCGCGCAAGCGCTCGCGGTCGGCGGGCCTGCCGATGGGGGCGTTGGCGGCGGAAAACACGACGTCTCGACTGAGGAAGTAAGGCTTCAAGTCCACAACCGGCGTGCCGTCCGCGAAGTCCAGCGGCGACAGTTCGATGCGCCTTCCTTCCCAGCGAAGGATTCGGGCTAGCGTCAGGCCGATGGGGTTGGGGCGCGCCGGCGAGCGTACGGCAAAGACGCCGTGCAGCGCGTCGGGATCTTCGGGACGTACGCCGCGCGGCACGACCTGAAGCAGGTCGCGCTCGGCGCCGTCCATCCAGGCGAGCACCCAGAGATGCGAGTGCTTCTCCAGACGCAACAGCCCGGGCGCGTACTCGGGGAATAGTTCGACCGCGGCCGGGACGCCCAGCGGCGGCATCTGTCTGCGATCCCTGACCGGCGATCGCACCAGGCCGATGGGTCGCACCATCCAACCGGAAGTTTCGGGCATCGCCGCGATTCCTCCTTTCGTCAAGGGTATAATCGTCGGGATCGCCAAGGACGCCTGCCATGAACTACTACATCAGCCGCGGCGGCCGGCAATACGGGCCGTACACTCTGAGCGACCTGCAACGCTACTTCGCGGAAGGCTCGATCGTAGCCGGCGATCTGGCCCGCAGGGAGGATTCGCAGAGCTGGGTTCCGGTCACGCAGATCCTGGGGACCTCGCCGGCCGCCGTTCAGACCGCCCCTCCGATTCAGCCAGGGACCGCCGTGCCCCAAGTCACTCCCGGAGCCGTGCCGGGGCCGCTGCCGCCCAATCTGCACTGGGCTGTGGTGCTGGTCCTGACAATTGTGACGTGCGGTCTGTTCGGGATTGTGTGGGCTTTTCTTCAGGCCGGTTGGGTGAAGAAGATCGTCCCGCGTTCGAACGCCTTGCTGATGTACGCCCTGTACGTGGCTTTCCTGCTGCTGGGAACAGCGATTTCCTTCGCGGGCGCCGTGGGAGGGCCTGAGGCCGTGCGCGCCATGATGGTCAGTTGGCTGTTCACCATGGCGTCCGTGGTCTGCTTCCTGATCGGCGCCTTCAACATCCGTTCCTGCCTGCTGGAACACTACAACAGCGTCGAACCGATCGGCCTGCGGCTGAGCGCGGTGATGACGTTCTTTTTCAACACCCTGTACTTTCAATACCACATGTCGCGGATTTACCAATGGAAGACGACGGGCGTGTTGACGCCCCAGGGTTGAGATTGAAAGGCGCAGCCCATGCGGGGCCCCGCAAACCGGGCGCCAGCGGATGCACCGTCCTCGCCCCTCAGGCGATCACTTCGCGTCGCACCGTGATTTGTCGCAGGAACTCCTCATCCAGCGCGTAGCCGAAGCCCGGTTCATCGCGCACGGCGATGGTTCCGCGAGGCGAAACCTCGACCGGCGGCGTGATGATGTCGCGCTGCCAGTAGCGCCTGGAGGCTGAAACGTCGCCGGGCAACTGAAAATTTTCGAGCGTCGCCAGGGCGATGTTGTGCGCGCGGCCCACGCCGGCCTCCAGCATGCCGCCGCACCAGACCGGGACGCCTGCGGCCTTCGCCACGTCGTGCACGCGGCGAGCTTCCAGGAAGCCGCCTACGCGACCCAGCTTGATGTTGATGATCCGGCAAGCACCCACGCGGATGGCCTGCTCGGCATGGCGCGCCGAGCGGATGCTCTCATCCAGGCAGATGGGAGTATCGAGCTTCTGCTGGAGGGTGGCGTGGTCCAGGATATCGTCATGCGCCAGCGGCTGCTCGATCATCATCAGGTAGAACTCGTCCAACCGCTTCAAATGCTCGGCGTCGGCGAGCGTGTAAGCCGAGTTCGCGTCGGCCATGAGGCGAATGTTCGGAAAGCGCCGGCGCACCTCGCGCACCACGTTCACGTCCCAGCCGGGTTTGATCTTGATTTTGATGCGCTGGTAACCGGCTTCCAGCTCGCTCTCGATTCTGGCCAGCAGCTTCTCAACGGATTCCTGTATGCCGATTGAGACGCCGCAAGGGATCTCGCGGTGGGCGCCTCCGCCGATGTGGAGGTAGAGAGGCAGACCCTTAAGGCGAGCCTCCAGGTCCCAGACGGCAGCTTCCAATCCGCCGCAGGCCATGCGGTGACCGCGGATGTGAGCCAGTAGGGGCGCGACTTCGGCGGCGCTCTCCAGCTCGCGTCGCAGCAGGCGGGGGGCCGCATAGTGGCGAAGAATCATCCAGGCGGAGTCGGTCCATTCTTCGTTGTAGAACGGATTCTCACCGGCAGTCACCTCGCCCCAGCCGCTGAGTCCCTGGGACGTCGCCTCCACCAGCACGATGCGGCGCTCTGTGGTGCGCCCGAAGCTGGTCTCAAAAGCGTTGACCAGCGGCATGCGGATCTCGTATAGCTGGATACGCTCAATGTGGAAGGGCATGTGATTCACTCCGGGCTCCAGCGGCCCAGCAGATAGACGCCGGCGCTTTCGGTGCGCTCAAAGCCGATCACTGCCAGGCCGCTGCGCAGCAGCTCGAGAAAACGGCTGCTCACTTGCTCTTGAATGCGACGGGCCTGCCGCGGGTCCTCTTGCTTGAGGCGGGCAATCTCGATCGGAACTTCAATGCGCGCCTCAACGGCCGGGCGCTCGAGAGGGCGGCCGGCGACGAGGGCCTCCACGCGCGGACTGCGGATCCACCACTCGGCGACGCAGCGATCGGTAGGAAGGCCGCCGTGCAGGGGACTGGTCGTCGTGCCATATTGATTCAATACGTAACGCCGCACGACCACGCCCAGCCGCTCGAGGTTGAAGTAAGCGTTCTTCAGCTCCAGGGGATCGAAGGTCCACTCCACCAGATCGAAACCGCGTTGCAAGGCGTCTTCGCGCTGTCGTAGCTTCAACAGGCGGCCGACACCGCGGTCACGGTGTGATTCCAGCACACCGGTCATGTGGCTGTGGAGGTAGAACTTGCCGCCCGGTTTCAAGCCGGGAATGGCGAGCAGAAAGCCCACCATGCGTCCGCCGTCGTAAGCTCCGAAGATCTGGCCGCCCACGCCGGAGGCGACGATGAAAAAGCGCACGGGAAGCAGCTCGACGTCTTCAAAGCCCCAGATGCGCCGTTGTAGCTCGACGACTTCGGCGAACTCTTCGTTGGTGGTCAGGGTGCGGATTTCGATACCGCCGGGGGACACCATGAGGAACGAAAATCTCAATGTTAGCAAATCGCTGGTTGATCTCTCGGGACAGGCGGCAGGCAGCGGTTTAGCTGCGGCGCGAGCTGCGCGCGCTGGTGGTTCGCGCGCCTTCGACAGCGGAAAGACCGGCTTGAGCCGCGGCCGCCATGGGAGGCGGCAGTTCGCACCAGGCGGCCATGTCCGCACGCGGCACGCCCTCGGCCTCTTTGAAGAAACAAAGGCGGCCCTGGCCGGCATCGAAATCCACGCGCACCAGATCGCCGCACGCGATCTGATCGGTAGCGATGAGATTGGAGAGCGGCTGCACTAGCAGGCGCTCGATGGCGCGCTTGAGATGACGCGCGCCGTACTTGAGATCCGCGCCTTCCTCCAACAAGTGCGCCTTGGCCTCCGGCGTGAGGCTGAAAACGAAAGGCTGGGAGGAGGACGTCAGGATGCGCTGCTGCACGAGGCGCAGCTCGATCTCCAGGATCTGGCGCAACTCAGCCTCGCCTAACGGCCGGAAGACCACGATCTTGTCGAGCCGGTTGATGAATTCCGGGGTGAATTTGCGCCGCGCCGCCTCGATGCCGGCCTGGGAAAGCTTGCCCGCGAGCTTGACGTCGGCCGAAGCGGTGGAGCCGTTCCGCGGGCTATGGAAACCCAGGCGCGGCGACATGAGGGCGCTCATTTCAGCCGCCCCGAGGTTGCTGGTCATGAAGATCATGGCGCGGGAAAAATCTACGCGGCGATTATCGCCCAGCGTCAAGGTAGCTTTGTCCAGGATGCCGAGCAGCAGGTTCCAGAGAGCGTCGCTGGCTTTCTCGATTTCATCGAAGAGGACGAAGCTCAACTTGACTTTTTCGGTGTGGTACTGATTGAGGACCTCCTGGCTGAGCAGGGGATGGGTCTCGCGGTGGCCGAGATAACCGGGAGGAGAACCGATGAGCTTGGCGATTTCGTGGCTGTGCTGGAACTCGGCGCAGTCAATCTTGATGACCGCGCGGGCCGAGCCCACGAGACTTTCCGCCGTGGCCTCGACGATGCGGGTCTTGCCGGAGCCGGTGGGTCCCAAGAACAGGAAGTTGCCCACCGGGCGGCCGGGCGGGGCCATGCCCGTCAGGTGCATCTGGTAGATGTTGACGATTTGCTGAATGGCCTCTTCCTGGCCAACGATCAATCGGCGGAGGTTGGCTTCCAGCGCCGCCGCCTCGCGTCCCGTGCGCTGGGGATCCAGTGGCACACCACGCCTCGACATACGGACCACCCCACTTCCCCTCTTCCAGGCCGCCTACGCCCGGCTGCGAGGGAGCCCTTCCTGGGCCGTAGCACTCGTTTGATCTTATCGGCGGGTCGGCGGATTTTCCAGAGGCCCGCCGTCGTCAGCGACGCGGCTTGCTGGGCCGCACCTCGACGCGGCTGACCAGGGTCCGCGGCGGCATGCGCAGCAGAAACAGAACCACTTCGGCGATATCCTCGGGCGCGATTTTCCAGTCGGCGCCCGCGCCGCTGGAGAACTCGGTCGCCACGCTGCCGGGCATGATGGTGGCGACGCGAATGTCCTCGTAGCGATAGTCCAGCATCATCGCCTCGCTGAAACCGTTCAAGCCGAATTTGGAGGCGTTGTAAGCGGCGCCTCCGGCGAAGGGATTCTTGCCCGCCAGACTGCTGATGTTGACGATGAATCCTCCGCCGCGCCGCTTCAGGCGCGGGATGGCCGCACGCGAGCAGTAGAAAGCGCCCGTCAGATTGGTTTCCACGACGCGCCGCCAATCCTCCAAACTCAGGTCGGCGACCGGAGCGAACACTCCGACGCCCGCGTTGTTGACCAGGATGTCCAGCCCGCCCAGTTCCTGGTCCACAAGCTGAAAGAAGCGCTCGACGTCTTCCCAGCGCGAGACGTCAGCGGCGCAACCCGCAACGCGTCCGCCGGTCTGCGCGAGTTCGCGCACGGCGCGCTGGACGCCTTGTTCGTTTTTCCCGCAGACGGCCACCGCAGCGCCTGCCGCCAGCAGACTCTCCGCGACGGCGCGCCCGATGCCCCGCGTGCCGCCCGTGACGGCCGCGATCTTGCCTTCCAGAAATCTCTGCATGAACCGATTATGCACGAGGCAGCGGCCGCTTCGAACGCCTGAGGCGACGCGCCGGCGCGCGACGTTGCGCAGTCGGCGCCTGCCGCGTCCGTCCTCACCGCGGTGCGAACCGGTGCGCAGCTTTACAACGGGCTGAGGCTCCGTATAATGCCTGCATGACAACCACGCCCGAGATCCTTCATCTGCACACCTACTTTCTGTTCCCCTTCTCGATTGACAAGCAGGCGGTGCTGCGCGAGCATGCCGCCATCTGGTCCCGCCGCGCGCACTGGATGGACGGTCTGGATGACTGGGTAGCAGCGCATGAAGGGCCTCACGGCGAGGCGGCCCGCGCGCCGGGACGGTGGCGCCGCGCGGCTTACGCCCGCTTCGATATGGATTCGCCGGCCTATCAGGACATGGTCTTCTTCCATCCCTTCGTGCGCCGGGTATTCTTCGATTCGGTGGAAAGCGCCGGGGCCGGCGAGGAGGAGGCGCTGCTGCGCTGTTACAGCATGCCCCTGGGATCCGACTCCCGCTTGTTCTACGAAGCCCAGGACAACAAGGGCCGCCGGGCTTCGGTTCCCATCACGGACCTGCGTCTGTTTCTGTTCGCCAACGGGATCGGCATCCTTTCCATCGGCGTGGAGGCCTTCAACATCCCGGCGGCCGAGGCGCTCTGGATCAACGAATCGCTGCGCAAAGTGTACCCCTCCAGCGGCCGCCAGCTCCGCGAGGGCCGCATCCCGAACCGATTGGCTTTGGTCGAGGAGCGCGGCGCAGAGCGCATCGTGCTCGCCGAAGAGCGCTTTACCACGGCCGAGATGACCGGCTTCCTGCCGCCGCTGGCGCGCACGATTACGTCGCTGCTTTACTTCGCCGATTACTCGCGCCAGGAGTACGAACCGGTGCTCGACGAACGCATGATCGTCTACACGTACTTCGCCGTGGATCCAGCCAGCGTGCCGCCGGATTACATCCATTCGGAGGCCTACCAGGTCCTTTTAAGCCGCTTTCTGTATGTGGACCGCGACGGGCCGTCGTACCGGTATGAGCCGGAGTTCACTCGGGCACAGATGGAGCAACACCTTTACCGGCGCTGGGCCCATCAGGGCACTTATTACGGGTTCACCAGTTACAGCGCCATCACGGCAACCATAGGGCGGTTCGATTGCGACGAGCACCAGCTTCGGGAAGGATTCCTGATCCACCGCATGTTCGACACTCGCTACTACCTGATGACTCTGGTGGCGCTCTTCTACCGCGCCACGCTGCTGAATTTCAACGAGCGCACGGCGCTGGTTTCCAAGCGGCTGTATCTGGATCAGGAAGACGGACGCCTCACGCCGGAAAATATGCGGTTGGCCAACGCGCTCCGCGCCGAGTTTCTCCATTTCGCCAATTACTGGTATTTCGAGGAGCTGGCCAACAAAGACGAAGAAGTCGAGCATTTCACCTTGCAGTGCCGCCAGTATCGCATCGAGCCGATGAAACAGGGCATCGAGACGGAGTTAGAGAAACTGGACGCCTCGCTGCATAATTACAACCAGATGCGAAACACCGAGGCGGTCAACCGTCTGGCGATGTTGAGTCTGATTCTGGGCGCCGGCGCGGTGGTGACCGGGTTCTTCGGCATGAATTTCGGCCTGCACTTCGAGCGCATGTTTTTCCAGCCGGACACCGCCACCCTGCCGTTCCATTACCTGGCGGTGACTGCGGTTTCCCTGCTGGCTTTCGGAGCGCTGAGCTTCGGAATTTACATGGTCGCCGCGAACTGGGCCGACTACCGGGATATCTTCCGCCCGCGGTCGTCGCGCCGGCCGCCGGACTCCGCGTGAGGCGGAGCGATCAGTCAACCGTGACCCAGCCGCCCTGGCGGTGGCTCTCCAGCACTTTTTCGAGCAGCGTCATGCCGCGGACGCCGTCCTCGAAGGTCGGGTACTCGACGGGGGCCGAAGGATCCGCCACCTTGCGATAGAAGCGGCGGAAGACCTGTTTGTGCGCGTCGTCGTAGCCTTCGCCGTGGCCGCCGGGCAGATCGGCGAAGCTGCGCGCCCCTTCGGCCATCAAAGCCGGGTCCTTGACGATGATCTGGTTGGGGCTGTTGCGCTGCCCGATCCAGAGCTCGTCAGGGCGCTCCTGGTTCCAGATGACGCCCGCCTTCGTGCCGTAGATCTCGATCTGGAGCCGATTCTTGCAGCCGGTGTTCACCTGGCTGGCGGTGAAGCAGCCGCGGGCGCGATCGCCCAGGCGGATCAGCACGGCGCCGAAGTCTTCGGTGTCAATGGGAACCTCTTCGTAATCCTCGGGACGCAAGGTCTTGCCGGCGAAGGTTTCCACGTCCACTTTGGGGCGCTTGCGCACCTTGTGGAAAGTCATCAGGTCGGCGCACAGGGCCGTGATCCTCAGGCCGGTGACGTGCTGCACCATGTCCATCCAGTGCGAGCCGATGTCGCCCATGGCGCGCAGCGCGCCGCCTTCTTTGGCTTCGATGCGCCAGTTCCAATCGGTATCGTAGAGCAGCCAGTCCTGCGAGTAAGTGCCCTGGACGACCAAGATGTCGCCCAACTCACCTTGCTCGCGCATGGCGCGCATCTGCTGGACCATGGGGTAATAGCGCAGATTATGGTTGATGCAATGGGCGACGCCGGCGGCTTGAGCGGCCGCCAGCAGCTCCCGCGCCTCGGCCAACGAGAGGGTGAGGGGTTTCTCGCAGAGCACGTGTTTGCCGGCCTCGATGGCCTGCTTGGCGATCGGGTAGTGCAGCGAGTTGGGGGTGCAGATATGCACCGCCTGAATCTCGGGGTCCTTGAGCAATTCGCGGTAATCCGCAGTGGTGCGCTGGATGCCCATCTCGCGGCCGAAGCCGCGAGCCAATTCTTCGGTCAAACCAGCGACGGCGGCGACCTCCACGTTACCCAACCGGCGGATGGCTTCCGTATGCACCCGCCCCATAAATCCGGTACCGATCACAGCAGTCTTGATGAGTGTCATAAGCCAGGCTCCCTTGTTCGGTGCATGTGTGAGGAAGCGCCCGACGATGCGCCTGCCCCGAGCTTCGGAGCCGGGCGCGGGCGCGCACCCTGTCCAATGTAACGCAAAAGTTGGTAGATTGGAAGCTGAATGCCCGGCCGCTGGGCGGAAGGGTTTTCCGGAATCGGGGTTGAGCTCGCGTGCAGCTACGGATACGGTTGCGCTTGTCCAGCCCCTCGCGGGGCGGCCTGAAAACCGGCCCGGAGCTGGCCGTGATGTTCAGCGGCTTGCTGACGCCGGCCGCGGTAGTCGCCCTGGCCATGGCTTTCTGGCGCGTGGGCGCCGATCTGAACCTCACCGGCCAATTCGTCATCTCCGGCGGTTTGTTTTCGCACTGGCAAGTGTGGCTGGGTATTGCGGCGCTCCTGCAAGGCGCGGCTTCTCTGCTGGGTCGCTATGCGCGCCGGAGCGGTTCGTCATCGCCGGGCAAAGGCTACCGCGGGCGGGACGCCGCCATGCCGTAATCCCCGCCGGACTGCGCCGCCAGCTCCTGCATGGCGCGGGCATAAAACTCGCGGCTACGCGCACGCACTTGCTGTTCGCCTCGTTCGGGGAACGCCAGGTGCTCCATTTCATGCAGCAGGACCGAAAGCAGAGCGGCATGATAGCGTGCTCCGGCGAGCACCGCGCCGTCGGATTCGGCGGCCAGAATGGAAAGCGGCTCGGGCTGCCAGTCCCGGATCTGCTCGTAAGCCAGGTCAATCTCAGCCACCGGATGTCCCAGCTCGGCCGAGAGGCGCCGCGCCAGGCGCGACTCGGCGCCTGAGGGATGGTGGTGACCCAGACATCCGCAAGGATGGCGCGGTTCCAACAGCACCACAATGATGGCGGGCAACGCAGGCCACAACTCATCGTAGGGCGCGCGCACCCGTGGGCTCATGGCGGGCAGAATCCGTGCGTAGGCCGCCTCGATCTCCCGCGCCGCGGCCTCCCCGCCTGCGGGATAACTCAGCAGCAGCAGCGGCATGCCCTCAGGAGGGCGCACCAGCAACTGTCGGCGTCCGCGAATCCACCGAAGCAAGCGGACCCACAAGCCCGGCATGTGCACCACCCTGCCGGCGCCCCTGCCTTTCAGCACCGAAATCTCCCCAGCGACAGCTTCTGATATTCTGGCATAGGAAAGCGCGATCCCGCTCGCAGCGGCGCAGCGGGGCAGACGCGGTCGGATGGCCTACGCCCGTTACAAACCGATCGGCTACTCCTCCGGTTACTTCCCGCCGGCTGTCAAGTGGCTGTTGGTCTCCAACGTCGCGGTCTTTCTGGTGCAATTCTTCGGCGTGGCCTTCAGCGGCCGAGATCCTCTGCGCCCGTGGTTCGGACTGGCCCCCTGGCAAGTGCTCGGACAAGCTTATCTCTGGCAGCTCGCCACGTACCTGTTCCTGCACGGCGGAGTCATGCACATCCTGTTCAACATGTTCACGCTGTGGATGTTCGGCGCGGAGCTGGAACGGGATTGGGGCACGCGCGGTTTCCTGCGCTACTACTTCCTGTGCGGAATCGGCGCCGGCATCTGCGTCATCGCCGCCAACTTGATGGTGGGCGACCTTTACACGCGCACCATCGGCTCCTCCGGGGCGATTTACGGACTGTTGATGGCCTATGGGGTGCTGTACCCGGACCGCACCGTGTTGTTCAGTTTTCTGTTTCCCATCAAGGCGAAGTACTTCGTGATGATCATCGGAGCGGTCGCCTTCCTGGGTTCGTTCGGGGCCGCCGGCAGCGGCGTCAGCCATGTGGCGCACCTGGGCGGCATGCTGTTCGGCTACGTCTACCTGAAGACCCGCCTGCGGCGTCGCCGATTGGCGCGGGCAAGCTGGGCGACGTCGCTGCGCGAGTGGTATCGGCAATGGAAGATCCGTCGGGCGCGACGCAAGTTCGAAGTTTATTTGCGCAAGCACGACCGCGATCGGTGGGTGCAGTGAGGCCCGCGGCTGCGGCCGCCATCCTGCTATAGTCTCTAGTGGGGGCGAGTTATGAAGCCATTGCGTGTCACGGTGGCGGCGTTCACCCTCTGTCTGCTCGCCGGCGCCGATTACCTGGCGGCTCAAGCCGGACCCAAGAAAGAAGGCAGCGAGACCGTTGCGCGCCCGCGCAAGAAGGCGGGCGGAGAGGCGGAGCCGGCCGAAGAGGGCAAGATTCCTTCCAAATTCGGCAAGAAGAAGGAGGGCATCCCCGAGGACGTGCCCAGCTTCCGCACCGAAGTGCTGACCGTCAGCCTGGACGTGGCGGTGCTGGACAATCGCGGCCAGTTCATTCCCAATATCCCGCGCGGCAACTTCCGCGTGCTGGAGGACAACGTTCCGCAGCAGATCACCGGCTTCGAGATGGGCGAAGCCCCCATGACGGTCTGCATGGTGATCGAGTTCAGCAACTTGTTCCAACAGTATTGGACGGAGACCTGGTACCAAACCCTCACCGCGGCTTACGGCTTTCTGGAGACGCTGAAGCCGGAGGACTACGTGGCGGTGGTGGCCTACGACATCCGCCCGGAGATTCTCTCGGACTTTTCCACCGACAAGCGCGCGGCCTATGAGGCCATGTCGCGGCTGCGGATCGCGGCCTACTCGGAGTCGAACCTGTTCGACGCGGTGACGGATACGGCGCAGCGCATGAGCGACATCGAGGGCCGCAAGGCGATCGTGCTGATCTCTTCGGGCATTGACACCTTCAGCAAGATCACGTTCTCGAAGGCCCGCGAGATCCTCCAGAACGCGGGCGTCCCCATCTACGCCATCGGATTGATGCAAGCGCTGCGGGAGTGGTACGACGCCTACGGCATGCTGGGGCCCATCGCCCGGCTGGATTTCTTGCAAGCCGACAATCAGCTTCGCACCTTCGCCCGTGAGACCGGGGGCATGGCGTTTTTCCCGCGTTTTTACGGCGAATTTCCGGGCATTTTCAGGTCAATCGCTCAGGCCTTGCGGAACCGTTACTACATCACCTATCAGCCGTCGAATTTGAAGCGGGACGGCAAGTTCCGCAAGATCAAGGTGGAGCTGGTCAACCCGGCGACCAACGAGCCGCTGCGCATCACCGACGAGCGCGGCAAGCCGATCAAGTACACGATCATCGCCAAGAGCGGCTACAGGGCGCCGCGCGAGGTGGAGTGAAGCGCGCCGGGGGGCTGTAGCAGAACTGCGCGCCAAAAATCAAGCAAAAAATTTCGCTTATTTTGCAAAGCGGTAACGGAGCATTGACACGTTGCTCTCTTCTTTGTTAATTTCGCGTGGTTTCCTATGCGATCTCTTCCTGCTGCCGCGAATCCCTCGAACATCCTGCTGGTGGACGATAACAAGCACGGACTGGCGGCCCGCAAGGCGGTCCTGGAAGAGCTGGGCCATCGCGTTACACCGGCAGCCGACGCGGAGGAAGCGCTCGAACACTTCCGGCGTACGCCTTTCGATCTGGTGGTCACCGACTTCCGCATGCCCGGCATGAACGGGATCGAGCTGATTCGTGAGCTCCGCGCCTTGCGCCCGGAGGTGCCGGTGATTCTGATCTCCGGTTACACCGAGGCGCTAGGGCTGACGGAGGCCTCCACGGGGGCCGACGCGGTCCTCGCCAAGAGCGCGCATGAAGTTTCGCACCTGACGCGAGCCGTCACACGGCTGCTGCGCCGGCGCACGCGCAAGCCGGCCGCCTCCCAAAAGAGCTCGGTGCACGCACGGCGCGCAGGGGCGTAGGGGCGGCCGCGAACCGAGGGTGATGTTTTATCATCGGTTCTGAAGTCCAAGCGCGTGGGAGGCTGCCTTGCGCGCGGGACCTCGGACGCGAGATCCTGAGCGGCCGCAGCTCGTGTCCGGATTCCCCGCCGGGCTGCCGCACCCCGCGACAGCGAACCAAGGAGGAAACGCGTGGAGATTACCTGGCTCGGTCATGGCACGATCCAGTTCGCCCTGGATTCCGGAGAGGTCTTTGTAGTGGACCCCTGGATCGAAGGCAACCCTGCATATCCCAAGGAACACCAGTTCTCGCGTCTGGATGGGATCCTGGTCACCCACGGCCACTTCGATCATCTGTCCAGCGTCCAGGCGCTCACGACGCGCTTCCCGGCTCCCGTGGTGGGCATCTATGAGGTCTGCCAGTGGCTGGCTCAAAAAGGGGTGGGCAACCTGAACGGGATGAACAAAGGCGGCACGCTCCAGCTCGGCCCTTTGAGCGTGACGATGACGCACGCCGTGCACTCCAGCGGCATCGAGGAGGACGGCAAGATGGTCTACGGGGGCGAGCCGGCCGGCTACGTGATTCGCATTCCCGACGGCCGCGCCGTGTACGTTTCCGGCGACACGAACGTGTTCTCCGACATGCAGCTCATCGCGGAGCTCTACCGTCCGGAGCTGGCGATTTTGCCCATCGGGGGCCTATACACTATGGGGCCTGCGGAAGCGGCGCTGGCGTGCCGCATGCTGAAGCCCGCTCGCGTGATCCCCACGCACTTCGGGACGTTCCCGGCGCTGGCAGGCCGGCCCGAGCAGCTCGCTGAGCTGCTGCGCGATCTGCCCGGTACTCAGGTGTGGACGCTGGAGCCCGGCAAGCCCGTGCGCTGGTGATCAGCGCGGAACTGCAACCGGGGCGCGCGGACGCGCGCAGGCCTCCTGGGCGTCCACCACGGCGATCGCCGCCATGTTGACGATCTCGTTGACTTCCGCGCCGCGTTGCAGCACGTGCACCGGCCGGGACATGCCCATCAGGATGGGGCCGATGACCTCGCAGCCGCCGATGCGGTTCAGCAGCTTGTAGGCGATGTTGCCGGCCTCCAGATCCGGGAAGATCAAGACGTTGGCGCCGCCTTTCAGCGTGCTGAACGGATAGTCCTGCTCGATGATCTCGGGAACCACGGCGGTGTCGGCCTGCATCTCGCCGTCCACCATCAAAGAGGGCTCCCGGGCCTTGACCAGTTCGGTGGCCCGACGGACTTTCTCGGACAGCGGATGGCGGGTGCTGCCGAAGTTGGAGAAGGAGAGCATGGCCACACGCGGCTCCACATCGAAGCGCCGCGCCATTTCCGCAGTACAGATGGCGATTTCGGCCAGATCCTCGGCCGTGGGTTCGATGTTCACGGTGCAATCGGCCAGAAAGTAGATTTGCCGTTTGGGCGAGATCAGCAGGTACAGGCCGGAGACTTTGGTCAAGCCTTCGCGCACCGAGATAACCTGCAAGGCGGGGCGGATGGTGTCGGGGTAGTGCTGCGTGAGGCCGCCGATGAGCGCATCGGCGTCGCCCATGCGCACCATCATGGCCCCGAACATGTTGCGATTGCGGATCAGCTCGGCGGCTTCCTTGCGCGTGACGCCGCGCCGCTGACGCAGGCGGTACAGCTCTTCGATGTACTCGGGCAGCCGCTCGAAGCAGGTCGGGTCCACGATTTGCGCGCCCTCCAGGCTCAGCCGCAGCTCCGCCATTCGAGAGCGGATCTTTTGTTGGTTGCCCAGCAGGATCGGCTGGGCGATTTTTTCGTCGAGGAGGATCTGGCTGGCGCGCAGCATTTTGGTCTCTTCGCCTTCGGGGAAGACGACGCGCTTGGGATTGCGCTGCGCCTTTTGGATCATCATGCGCATGACCTCGTAGGCTTTGCCCAGACGCCGCGCCAGGCGTTCCTTGTACTCTTCCAGGTCCACAGGCTGTTGCGCGACGCCGGTGCGCATGGCGGCCTCAGCCACCGCAGCGGCCTCCCAGATCAACACGCGGGGATCGAAAGGCTTGGGAATGATGTAGTCCGGACCGAATTCCATTTCCTCGACGCCGTAAGCGCGACGGACCGAATCGGGCACGTCCTGCTTGGCCAGGGCGGCCAGAGCCCGCGTGGCGGCCAGCTTCATCTCGTCGTTGATGGCCGTGGCGCGCACGTCGAGGGCCCCGCGAAAGATGAAGGGAAAGCCCAGCACGTTGTTGACCTGATTGGGATAGTCCGAGCGGCCGGTGGCCATGATCACGTCCGGGCGCGCGCGCTTGGCTTCCTCGTAGGGGATCTCGGGATCCGGATTGGCCATGGCGAAAACGATGGGACGCTCGGCCATGGTGCGCAGCATGTCCCCGGTCACGCAGTTGGCCACCGACAGGCCGATGAAGACGTCGGCGCCGACCAGGGCTTCGGCCAGCGTGCGCCGGTCGGTCTCCTGCACGAACCGTTCTTTATAGCGATTCATGCCTTCCTTGCGGCCCTTGTAGAGCACGCCTTTGGAATCGCACATGAGGATGTTTTCGCGGCGGACGCCCAGACGGATGTAATGCTCGGCGCAGGCGATGGCGCTGGCGCCGGCGCCGTTGATGACCATGCGGATCTGGTCAGCTTTCTTCCCGGTGAGTTCCAGGGCGTTCAGCAGGGCCGCGCCGGAGATGATCGCCGTGCCGTGCTGGTCGTCGTGGAAGACCGGAATCTTCAAGGTGCGCCGGAGCTCCTCTTCGATCTCGAAACATTCCGGGGCCTTGATGTCTTCCAGATTGATGCCTCCGAACGTCGGCTCCAGCAACTGACAGGCGCGGATGACCTCGCGCGGGTCTTCGGTGGCCAGCTCGATGTCGAACACGTCAATGTCGGCGAAACGCTTGAAGAGCACCGCCTTGCCTTCCATGACGGGTTTGCTGGCCTGCGCGCCGATGTTGCCCAACCCCAGCACCGCCGTCCCGTTGCTAACTACAGCCACCAGGTTTCCTTTGGCCGTGTATTTGTACGCCAGCGACGGATCCCGTTCGATCTCCTTGCACGGCACGGCAACGCCCGGCGAATAGGCCAGGCTCAGATCCCGCTGCGTCTGGCACGGCTTGGTGGGCGTGATGGCCAGCTTGCCGGCCGGGGGACTGGCGTGGTACTCCAATGCGTCTTCTCTGCGGATCATGATTTCACCCTCTCCTCCTGGTCAATGTCCAGGTCCCTTCCTCTTGTCGGAGGCGTCCCTTCACCCAACAGGGACGCCCGTGGTCCTCAGCGGCGCATCAAATGGGGCCGCAAAGGGCTCACCGCCTCCGCCAAACTGCGGAGAGCCTCCTCGAAGGCTTCGCGCGAGGGAGCGCTGCCCTGAGCGATGCAAGGGCCGCCGCCTCCGCGTCCGCCGACAGCCGCGAGCGCCGCCTTCAGCAGCGCACCCGCATTCCACCCGGAATCCTGGGAAACAGCCAGCAGGATAGCAGGCGGCTGCTCGGTCAAAGCCAGACAAACGGCCTTGGGCTGCGCGGTGAAGCTCTGCGCCAGAGTGCGCCGCTCCTCATCGAAACTCCCCGACGTCCAGAACTGAACCAGGCACCGGAATCCCGAACTGTCCGGTCGGACGGCGGCGTAAAGCTCGCGTCCCCGACGCTCGGCCAGTTCCAGAGCCAGCTTGCGGCGCGCTTTCTCGCACTTCTGGAGAGATTCCGCCTGCTCCGCCACGAGCCGGGGCGTCTCTTCGAGTGCGGCTGAAAGCGTGCGTGCGATCTGCGAGAGCGCTTCGAAGTCAGCGCGGGCCCGCCGCACGGCGCGAGCGCCGCAGACGAATTCCAACCGCACGCCGCCGTGGGCGCGGTCCAGCTTGCGAATGAAAATCGGTCCGATCTCGCCGGTGGCGCGGACGTGCGTACCGCCGCAAGCCGTGCGATCCACACCCTCGATCGTGACGATGCGCAACGGGCCCTGGCGGCCGGCGCCGCGTCGCAGCTCCTGCGCGCCTTCCTCCTCCCAGTGCGTGCGGATGGGCAGATTCCGGAACACCAGCTCGTTAGCCCGCGCCTCGGCCTGGGCCACCTGTTCGGGGCGCAGAGCCGCGATCTGCAAGTCTATGAGGGCCGCTTCGGCGCCCAGATGGAAGCCCACCGTCGGCGCCCCATACAGCTCCAGCATCACGGCGGAGAGCAAGTGCTGGCCGCTGTGCTGCTGCATGTGATCGAAACGGCGCGCCCAATCAATGCGCCCGTGCACTGTTTCGGCGGTCACCGGGGACTCCAGGACGTGCGCGATGAGATCCCCTTCCTCCAAGACTTCGCGAACCGGGACCTGCTCGATCCAGCCCGAATCGTGCGGCTGCCCGCCGGAATCGGGATAGAAGGCGGTGCGATCCAGATAAAGACGCAGCCCGTCGGGGCTGCGCTCCAGGACCCGCGCCTGGAATTCGGTCTGGTAACTATCCTGGTGATACAGACGTGCGGTCTTCAGACCCACTCGAGCGCGCCCTTCTTGTACGCCCAAACGTAACCGACGATCAGAATGGCTAAGAAGACGGCGACTTCGGCCACCCCGAACCAGCCCAGTCGCTTGTAGTAGACGGCCCAGGGGAACAAGAAGATGGTTTCCACGTCGAAGATGACGAACAGGATGGCGATGACGTAGAAACGCACGGTATACCGACCCCGCGCGTTCGAGACGGCGCGGATTCCGCACTCATACGCCTCCAGCTTCACTGCTTCGGGGGCCGAGGGCCGGACCAGCCTGGCCAAACCCAGCACCACGATGGGGAATAAGATGGCGCAAAGCCCGAAAATGAAAATCGGGAGATAACCCTCGGGCATAGCGCCAATATAACACGGCTGAGCAGCGGCATTCAGCTTCGGCGGAAGCACCCCGCGACGCCCGGTTCGGGCGGAAGCCGCTTCGCGAGGGCGGATCGCAGCCCGGGCATAACCGAGGGGGCGCCCGCGACGTCTACTTGCATTGGACCTTGCGGCCGCGGTACCCTCGTACAATCAGGGCTCGATCGCATTCGGCTCGCGTTTACAAGAGAAGGAGAATCCAAGATGGCAGTGAGGTTGATTGTTTTGGCGCTGCTGGCAGCGGGCGCCTTCCCATGGAGTCCGGTTACTCCTGTGCTGCCGGTAGCCGCCCTGCCGGCTCAGGAGTACGAGTATGCCGGCGACGTTCCGTATGTCCCCACTCCTCCGGACGTCGTCGAGGAAATGCTCAAGCTGGCGGGTGTGAAGAAGACCGACATCGTCTACGACCTGGGTTGCGGCGACGGCCGAATCGTGGTGATGGCGGCACAGAAGTTCGGCGCCCGGGGCGTGGGAATTGACATCAACCCTGAGCGAATCCAGGAGGCCAAGCAGAACGCGGCTGCGGCCGGCGTCACAGACCGCGTGAAGTTCATCGAACAGAATCTGTTTGACGCCGACATCCGCGAGGCTACGGTCGTAACGCTCTACCTGCTGCCTTCGGTCAACCTGAAGCTTCGTCCAAAGCTTCAACAGGACCTCAAGCCCGGAGCGCGGGTGGTCTCGCACAGCTTCGACATGGGCGATTGGAAGCCGGACAAGGAGGTAGAGTACAACGGCCGCAGGCTCTATCTCTGGGTCATCAAGGGTCAGGGCGGAAACACGCGGTAGGAAGGAGCGGGTCCGTCGGCCCCGCCCACGTCCGCGGGAATAACGGCGCCACAAGTTTCCCTCTGCGATCCGAATCCCGGGCCGGACTGGATGGCGCTTCGAGAAGGCAGGGGCGCGCGGCGCCGGGTGGCCAAGGGCCGGCGCACCTCATCTGACCGCCAGCCAGGCTATGAACAAGCCATCCGGGGGCACGTCCTCCCAGTAGGAGATGAAGCGGCTGGATACCTGACGGCAGTAGCGCGCCAGCAGGCGTTCCAGCTCTTTGCGATCGAACCAGCGTTCCCACTCCGGAGTCGGCAGCCGGCCCCAGTGCTCGCGATTTTTGTCAATGATCGCGATGCGCCCGCCGGGCTTGACCACCCGGCAAATTTCGGCGACCGCGCGCTCGATCTCCACGGCGTGCTCGAGCGACTCCGTAGCGTAGGCGGCGTCGAAGGCGCCGTCGCGAAACGGCAGTTCGGTCATCGAGCCGGCACAGGTACGCACGGAGGGGGGCAGGAAGCGCAGCATGGCGAGTGAAATATCCAGCCCCCAGACTTCGGCTCCGGGATGCTCGGCGGCCAGGATGCGGGCGAAGCGGCCTTTGCCGCAGCCCACATCCAGGACCCGCCGCCCCGCCAACTCCCCCAGGTGCTCAAGGATCAACCGCACATGGTAAATGCGCGGATCAATGCTCGAGGGGAAGTGTTCTTCGTCACCGGCGGCTTGTTCGAAGGATTGCCGGATGCGGCGGCGTAGCTCGTCGGTGAGGCGAGGCGCCGCGCTCTTGGATGGCAACCAGCGGCGTAACCAGCGGATCACTCAGGGTCGGGTCAAGAACAGCGGCAGACCGGTTTTATTCGCGTAGTTCGGCCGGTAGCGCTCGGTGTTGTACATGGTGGCCACGTCTACCTTGCGCGGCCCGAGGGCGGGATCCGGGATCTCAGCGCGCACATAGCAACCGTTTTGAATGGCCATCATGACGCCCGAGACATTCTCCGCCAGACAATCCAGGGCCATGTTGCCGAAGGTAGTGGCGATCATCTTGTCCACGAAATCCGGCTCGCCGCTGCGTAACTCATAGGTCAGATCGCTGACCAGAGTTTCCTGTTTGGTGCGCTTCTTGATTTCGTCTGCAAAATCTTCGGCGACATTGACCTTCTTGCGGTGACCGAAGGCATCGGCCTCACCGTACTCGCGCACCTTGTAACCCTCCCACTCGGCGCCTTCGGAAAGGACAACCATCGAATAGTTGCTCGGGTTGTTCCGCTTGTCGGTCAGCAGCAGATCAATCATCTTGTCGAGGTTGAACTTATACTCGGGGATAGCGCAGCGCAGCGAACTGACGTACGCGGTGTAAAGCGCGGTGTAACCGGCGTCGCGGCCGAAGACGCGGAATACGCCGATGCGCTCGTGCGAGCCGACCGTGGTGCGCTGGCGCTCGATGGCGCTCGTAGCGCGCGTAATAGCGGTCGAAAAACCGATGCAATACTCGGTGTTGCGCACGTCGTTGTCCATGGTCTTGGGGATGCATATCACCCTGACGCCTTCCCTGTGCAAGCGAGCGGCATAACTCAGGGTGTCATCGCCGCCGATGGCGATCAGGTATTCGATCCCCAACCGGTCCAGGTTCTTGAGGACTTGCGCCGTGACGTCGTAGACGACGGCGGTCTCACCCTTGCGCGTAACTTCGAGCTTGGGAAAGTCTTCGGGGTTCAAATGTTCCGGCAGGCTCTTCATGCGCGCCGGATTGGTGCGCGAGGTGTGCAAGAACGTGCCGCCGGTCCGATCAATGGTGCGGGTGTTCTCGCGCGTCAGGGGCAGGATGTAGCGCGACTTGCTGGTCGGATCGTCGAGATTCACGTGGGTGAGGCCCTCCCAGCCGAGTCGGATGCCGATGACCTCGCAGCCGATCTCCGCGCCGCGATAAACGACGCTCTTGATCACCGAATTCAAGCCGGGAACGTCGCCCCCGCCGGTCAGAATGCCGATACGTTTCATGAGTCTGTGTGCTCCTGAATGAAATCTAGAAGGACCACCACAGATTATAGCGGAGGCTTCGGGCGCACCGCCTACAGCCCTGCTTCCAGGCCTTTCACTGCCACCTGAACGTCCACTCCCTGGCGAATGCTTTGGGTGACGGTGCAAAAGTCCTCGAACAGGCCCAAGCACGGCTTCAGCTTCTCCAGACCATCAGCATCCAGGCCTGGGTCAAGGGTCACCTGGACCCTCCCCACACGCAGGCGCTTGTTCTCGTTGCGCACGATCTGCACCTTGACCTCGGCCGTCAACTGCGTCAGCTTGAGGCCCAGTTTGCGCTGAGCGCAGAAGACCAAACTGGCGCACAGGCAATCCCCGATAGCCGCCGCCAGCGTGCGAGCCGGGTTGGGACCGGCGTCGCGTCCGAGCGGAGGCGGCTCGTCCAATACCAGATCCGCATATTGCGGTTTATCGAAGCGCACCTGGAACTCGTAGTCCTGGATTTGTTGGATGCGGATCGCAAACTCGCTCACCACCATGGCATCCTCACCTTCTTCGGGCCGGCGCGGAGCATCTCCGACGGCGCACGCATCAAACGCGGCCTCCTCTCCGTGCACCGTCAGCGCATCCCGCGGCCCTCTTCGCCGCTCACCAGCCGCACTTTAACGCTACAAACCGTAGCGGCGCTCGATGGACCCGCCGCGCCACTTAGCCGGTGAGCCACCGGCCGCACACGACCAAGGGGCCGCCTCTTACAGCGGCCCCTCGAGCTTCGGCGCCGGCTCAGGCCCAATAGGCCACGCCCGGCTTTTCCCGGATGATCAAGTTGCTCAAGAAGTGGACCGCCTTGGTCAAACCCTCTTCGGGCGACATCAGGCTGTCCTCGTGCTCGATCGAGAGCACGTAGTCGTAGCCGTACATGCGCAGCGTGGAAATGAACTCGCTCCAGAACTCGGCGCCGTGGCCATAGCCCACCGTGCGGTAAATCCAGGCCCGATTGCGTTCGTCGGTGAACTTCTTGGTGTCCAGCACGCCGGTTCGCGGCAGATTGTAAGTGTAAATCTGGGTGTCCTTGGCGTGGACATGGAAGATGGCGTCGCCCAGGATCCGGATGGCGGCGATCGGGTCAATGCCCTGCCAGAACATGTGGCTGGGATCGTAGTTGGCGCCCAGATTCTCGCCGCAGGCCTCTCGCAATCGCAGCAGCGTTTCGGGACTGTGAACCACGAAGCCGGGGTGCATTTCAATGGCGATCTTCACGCCGTGATCCTGAGCGAACTTCACGCGTTCGCGCCAGTACGGGATGACCTTCTTCTCCCACTGCCAGGCCAGCAGTTCCTGATAGTGAGGCGGCCACGCAGCCGTCACCCAGTTCGGATACTTGGCGGTGTCGCTGTCGCCGGGGCAGCCGGAAAAATCAATGACCACCGGAACGCCCAGCTTCTCGGCCAGCAGGATGGTCTTCCGGTTGACCTCGCGGTGCTTCTCCGCGATTTCCGGATTGGGGTGCAGCGGCTCACCGTGGCAACTCAGGGCGCTGATGCTGAACCCGTAGTCGGCGAGCGTTTGGCGGAACTTGTCGAAGGCCGCCGGATCATCCAGCATGGAGAGCTTGCAGTGCGGATCACCGGGATAATTTCCGGTACCCAATTCGACGGTGTCCAATCCCAGGGCTTTGAGTTTCTCAAGCACTTTCTCGAGCGGCAGATCGGCCAGCAGTGCTGTCAGAACCCCAACTTTCACCGCATTCCTCCTTCGATCAGGCAGAGATATGGCGTAAGCCAGTGACAAGAATATCACAGTGGGGTGGGGATTCCGGGCAGGCCGACGCGCGTCAAAGCGACGAGAGACGCCGCCTTCGCAGTTGCCGCAAGCGTTCCGCCCGACGGACCTCACGCTCCGTCATCCCGAAGTAATGCGCGATCTCGTGCCAGATGGTGTCCTCCAGCAGCCGGAGTAACTGCGCGCGGTTGCGCGCCATCCGCTCGTGCGGACCCTGGTAAATGGTGATCCGGTCCGGGAGCGTGAAATTATCGCTCACGCTGCGATGAATCAACGGGCGGCCTTCGTAAAGGGCCAACAGCCCGGGACGCGGCGGCTCGTGCTCGACGACGAAGGCCACGTTGCGCAGCCTCCGACGAAATCGCACAGGAATCGCCCGCAGGGCTTGCTCGACGAGCCGGTCGAATTCTCGCGGCGACATCGCTTGGTCTCATTGTATCCGCGCCCAAAGCTCAATCCGGCAGAGCGATGCGGGCATGGTGGTTCACCGGACCTGCGCCGCGCCCCAGGCCGGGATTGGTGCGGATGGCTTCGGTGATATAGGCCTTGGCCGCCTGCACAGCCTCCGGCAGAGCCAGACCGCGCGCCAGACCCGCCGCGATGGCGGCCGAGTACGTGCAGCCGGTGCCGTGCGTGTGAGGCGTCGCCACCCGCGGCGCTGGAAACTCGTAGAAGCGCCCTTCCGTCAGCAACACATCGGTGGCGGCGGACTCCAGATGCCCTCCCTTGATCAGCACGGCGCGCGCGCCCAGCCCGAGCAGCGCTTCCGCGGCCCGCCGCATTTCGTGCAGATCACGAACCGGGAAGCCGGCCAGGGCGGCGGCCTCATGCAGATTGGGAGTCACCAGGGCGGCGCGCGGGATCAGCCGGTTGACGAGCGCATTTCGCGCGTCCTCGGCCAGCAGCGGGGCGCCATGCTTGCTGATCATCACCGGATCCACGACCAAAGGAAAGCGGAAATGCGCCGCCGCCTCCGCGACCGCTGCGACGATCTCCCGGTTGCCCAGCGCGCCGGTCTTCGCCGCCGCGGGAGGCAGATCTTCCAACACCGCGCGGATCTGCGCCGTCACGAGCTCCGCCGACAAACATTCCACCCGTTCTACGCCCAGCGTGTTCTGCACGGTAATCAGGGTGACGACCGCCTCGCCGTAGACGCCGAACTGGTGGAAGGTCTTCAGATCGGCTTGCAGACCTGCGCCGCCGGAGGGGTCCGAGCCTGCGATGGTAAGGGCGATGGGTTTCATGGATTGCGCGTGCGGAGTCGGAGATCAGAAGCTCGCACGAGCCGAGCGTGCAGCCCCGACGGCGTTCTTCAACTCGACCTCCACGCCGGAGACCGCAGAGGCATCGCCGCTCACCGGGAAGACCGCGCGCAAGGCGAACATGCCTCCGGCGGCCGAACTCTCAAAGTAGCGCTGAAACTCCCGAGAGGCGTCCACCACGATGGTCCCCGGTTCGACCGCGCGCCCCTGCCGGTCATAAAAAGTGAACAGGAGCTGGGAAGCCGAGCGCGTGTTGTCGAAGGCCGTAAGGTTTAACTCAAGGGCGCCGGGGCTGCGCGCGACTCGCAGGGCATCCACCACCACAGGCATCGGCGCCAGCGTCAGCACAACTTCTTGCTGATGAGAATCAAGCCGCGCCGTCAGGATCACGCGGCCGGCAGTGGTGCCCGTCTGCATCTCCACCTCGCTGCGCCCGGCGATGCGCGCCGTCTGATCCCCTTCCTCCACCGACAAGGGTAGCACGCGCCCGCTTGGAGAAAGAAACTGGATGGCGGGATCGTCCGGGTGGCCGTGCGTCAGAGGTTCGAAACGCAATCGCAGCTCGCCCGTGCCGGCGCGCGGCGCCGCCGAGGCCAGGCGCACGGAAACTTTCACCTGCCGGCCGCTGCTCGGCGTCGCAGGATCCAGCACGAGCACGGGCTGGGGCAGAGGGGGATCCACTCCCTGCCCCGTCAAACGAAAAACACGTCCGTTGACGGCGAGCTGGCCCGTGGCGCCGCCCGCGGATTGCGGGACGAAGGCCACTTCAAAGCCGGCGCGGCTTTGCGGCGCTAGCTCGAGCGGAAGCACAATGCCCTCCGGGCCGCGGAAGGAGGCGCCGCTGACCTCAACGGTGGTCACGGCGAGCACGGACCCGTAAGGATTCTCCAGCGTGAACCGGCGACGGGCGATCGCGCCGCGTTCCACCGAGCCGAAGTCCACCGTATCGGCGGCAGACAATTTGAGGCGCTGACCTTCGGCTTCGAGCCAGAGAAGCGGGCCGGCGACAGCGGCGCCGCGCAGCAGCAAGGTCGTCGCGTTGATGGTCAGCACAGCGCTGAACGTCCCCGGAGCCTTCGGTTCGAACCGCACCGTGAAAGTCAAGCTCCCAGCGGCCGGAATCGCGGCGGGCAAGGAGGGTCGGACGGGAAGGCTAAAGCCCACGCCGGCCACAGCCAGCGTTTGAACCGCAGCAGGCGCGGTTGAGACATTGCGCAACTGAAACCGGGTGTCCAGAACGTCCGAAGCGTCAGTGGTCCCCAGATTGACGACCTCCCCCACCGGCCGCTCACCGCGGCCATCCAGGATCGTGATCTGAAACTGAGCCGCCAGGCAAACGGGCGCCAACATCAGGAGCAAGGGGCGGGCCGTCATGGCTCACCCTCCGGCAGTCGGTACAGCGCCGTGTCGCCGGCACGCAAGCGCAGCGCCATCCGCCCGGCGTCTTCCGAGAGGCGCACTTCGATCCATTCGCCGGCCATCTGCGCCAAGGACCGGATGGGCGCAGGCAGCACCAGACTGCGCTCGGGCGCGCCGGGATCTCGCAAGCGCAACTCGCGGCCCACAGCGTAGATGATGACGCCGTCGGGCATGACGACTGCCGGGCCAACGCTCTCGGCTGACAGCAGCTCGTGTTGCACGCTGCCGGTCAGCAGCGAGATCGTTCGCACGCTCAGCCCCTCCGCGCTGCGCGCAATCAAGACGGCATGTTCGGACTCCGCAAGGCCGATGGCGAGCACATCTTCTTCGGAAGCCAGCACCGCTTGCAAACCTTCACGCCCCACTCGGCAGACCTCGCCTGTTTCGGGAAAGTAGACCAATGCGGGATCCCCTGCGGGCGTGAACGCGAACAAAGCCGAACCCGGCGGCGCGAGCCAGCGCGCTGCAATCGCGCCCTCGGAATCGAGCAGGACCAGTTCCCTTTCCAGCTTGGCCAGCGCCCACGCACCGGAGGATCCCGCCGCGAGGACGTCATGGAGAACCGGCTCTCCCGGCAAGAAATTCCCTGCTAAGCCCCGGAGAACCAACAGGCGACCATCTGCCTCACGCACAAAGCCGAGACCCGGCACGCTCAGGTGAGCTTGCGAGAAAGCGCAGGCGGCGCCCACAGCGGCAAGCCAGAACAGGCGCGCCATCTCACGGCCTCCCCACGACGATCACCGGCGTGCCGATTTTCACGGGTGGCGTCGGCGAGCCGACGGCCCGCCCCTGACTCTCACGCACGTAGCCGATGGTAAAACCCAAAGCAGCCGCTCCCGCGGCCATGGCCGCCAGTTTGACCCAGCGGCGGCCCGAGGAGCGCGTCAAGCCCTGGCCGGCGGGCGGAGCGCTGGAGGAGAGGTACTGATGGACGATCGTGCCCGCCCGGGCCTCGCCATGAACCGCGGTGACGCGTATGCGGACCGGCCCCGCCATACGGTTCCAGCGGATTTCGTGAACCGTTGCGCGGCCGTCGGGGCCGGTCCGCATAACCTCGGTTTTCAGGCCGCTGGCGAAAACGCCACCCGGCCCTTCTTCCGGCAGCCGAAAGGTGACGGCGGCGCCCGCGACCGGACGCCCGATCTCGTCCGTCACCAACACTGACAGCGGCGCGACGACGCGCCGCCCGGCCGGCTGCACGGCCCCCTCTCCTTGCAGCGTGCGGATCTCGAGCGCGACGCTCTGAGCCGCTGCCAGAGCGGGCCACGCCAGCGCCAGCACGTAGCCCGCCATCCGAAGCTCGGCCGCGTAGTGCATCGGATCGGAAATATGTAGTGCGGCGCGGGCGCTGGTTCTCTCCGGGAAATCGGCCGGGTGGTGCACGATAACGGCTGCGACCGCGGCCCCGGCATCCGGTTCAGGCCGGTCGCAGGTCGAGAATCAGAGCATCCAGCGCCAGGTTCCGCTGGATGTTGCGGCGCAGCAAACTTGCGATCTCGTCGGTTTTGCTAACGGCGCGCCGGAGCCAGCGGAAATCAATCCGGGAAGCCAGGGCGCTCAAGCGGTCTCGAATATCCACATTGCGAAGCGCAGGAGCGCCGGCCGGATCGGTGTTCAGGGCCAGCAAGTCCCGGAGCAAACTGTAAAGGACCTCCAGCAGCGCTTCGAACTTCTCCTGCCGTAGCTCCGCGGATTCGCTCTTCTGGATCCAGGCGGTAAACGGCGCTGCGCCGGCGGCCACTTCCAACAACACGAGCATGGCCTCGCGCTGCCGGTCATACGCAGCCAGATCCAGGGAGAGCGCTACGCCGGGACAGCCCTGCGCCAGCGCAATGCGTCGCGCGCCGTCGCTCAATCCGCGCGCCCGCACGAACTGCTCCATTTCCTCGCGGCTCAGCGGGTTCAGATGGAAAATCACCGAGCGGGAGCGAATCGTGGGCAGCAGATCGTAGAGATTCTCGGCGGTGGCGATCAAAACCAAATGCTCGGGCGGTTCCTCCAGCGTCTTCAGCAAGGAATTGGCGGCCTGCTCGTTGGCGCGATCCAACTGGTCAATCAGGAAGACGCGGTAGGCGCCTTTCAGAGGCTTGTACTGCGCCAGTTCCTTCAGCAGGCGCATCTGTTGAATCGAGATCTGGCGCAGCGGACCATCGGGCGCGAAGGTGACGAAATCCGGGTGGCTGGCCAGGATCAGCGGATCTTCGTTGCGCTTCTCGGCCTGCCATTTCTCGCGCGCCCGAATGGCCTCCTGGTTGTGCGGCAAACTGAGATCGTCCTGCTCGATCTTGTCGCGTTCTCCCACCAGCTCAGCGGCGATGCGCCGGGCCAGCGTGGCTTTGCCGACGCCGCGCGGCCCGACCAGCAGCAAGGTCTGCGGAATGCGCCTCGCTTGAACCGCTTGCCAGAGGGCCTCCGCCGCTGCTCGGTTGCCATAAAAGTCGGGAAACATCGCTTCTTTCACGATTGTAGACAGTGCCGCGGTTGGAGAATCTTCACCGCGGCGTGATCAGCCCGCCGAGCTTGTCGGCTTCGCCGCCCTCACGCACAGCGAGGCGTCGTGCGTAAACCTCCCAGCGTTTTGTGCCGCAACCCGGGTTCACGACCACGACGCGCTGCCCGGCTACGAGCCTGCCGGCTTCCAGCAGCTTGCGCACCGCCGCGATGCAGGCGGCGCCTTCCGGCGCGGGCAGAATCCCCTCTAGCGAGGCCAGCTCCAAGCCGGCGGCCACCATCTCCGCGTCGCTCACTCGAACCCCGACGGCGCCCCAGCCGCGCAAGGCCTCCAGCAGAGATTCCGGAAGAGAAAGCCTGGTCATGGCGAGCTCACCGGCCACTGTAATCGGGTCGTCGCAAGGCGGCTCGATTTCGCGTGCCTGAGCGAGGGCCTCGACGAGCGGCGCGCAGGCTTCCGCCTGCACCGCGACGAGCATGGGCCTGGCTCCCGAAACCCACCCGAGCGCCTCCATCTCCTCGAAGGCTTTCATCACGGCGATCAGTCCGAGGCCTTCTGCCGCGGGACAGACGATAACGTCGGGCGCGCTCCAACTGAAATCTTCCGCCAGCTCGTAGGCCAGCGTCTTGCGGCCCTCCAGTCGGTAGGGCTCGCGCCAGGCGCTCAGGTTGAAGAACCGGTCGTCGGCGTTCGACTCGGCGAGCTTGCGCGCGCAGTCGGCCAGGTCGCCGCCCATGGTCGTCGCATGCAGCCCATAGGCCCGACACTCCTGAAGCACGAGCGCAGAGGAACGGCGTGGCAGGAAGGCGCGAGCTTCGATGTCGGCCGCGGCCGCGTAGGCGCCGAGAGCCGCAGCCGCGTTGCCCAGGGAGGCTAGGGCCGCTCTTGGAAGTCCGAGCTCCCGCAACATGGAGACCGCACAGGCCATGTCGCGCGCCTTCACCGATCCTGTGGGATTCAAGCCCTCGTCCTTGATCCAGACTTGCTGCGCGCCGACGCGTTCGCACCAACGTCGGGCGCGCACCAGGGGCGTCATTCCCTCGCCCAGCGAAACAATCGAGCCGGGCCGGCTCACGGGAAGCACCGGAGCGTAGCGCCAGATGCTGGGCGGTCCGCTCTTGATCCACTCGCGGCTCCAGCTCTGGCGTGCGCGTTCCAGGTCGTAACGCGCCAGAAGCGGCCCGCCGCAGCGGCACACCGTCTGCACGCTTCCAGCGTCATAACGGAGCCCGCAGCAGGCGCACTCGAGATGCGTCAGCGTGGTCACCGATCAACCCACCGCGCCGCCGCGCGGTCTTCCTATCATAGGGCTCGAACCGGAGGGCCGAAAACCACGGGGCGCCTGATCCATTCAGGGGGCCGTTGCCGAAGCGCTGGCCAGAATGGCCGCCGAATCCGCCGCCATAGACTCGAAATAGCGCACGAGGCGCTGCGGCTCAGGGGCCTTGTAGGAGCGCAGGTTTTCCGCCCAGCGGTAAGCGATCGGTTGGTAAAGCAGGCGCACCTCGATGAGGAAGGGCTCCTGGCCGCCCGCAACATCGAGCGAGAGACGCACGCGATCGGTTCCGCCCGTAAAATCGGGATCCTCCGCCGCTTTGCCCCACACGGCGATGTCCTTCTCGGCGGTCCGCTTGTCGAAGCCGTGAGGCAGCAGCCGGTTGTCTTTGAGATAGCGAACGGCTGAAAGCAACCCGGTGGTCGGAGCGCCGGAGACATCACCCATGATTGCCTCGTAGATCTGCGCCTGCTCGGGAGTGCGGATCTCGGTGTAGTGAGGCTCATAGCGGCGCGGATCCGCATCGTTGTCGTTGCCTCGTATCGAGCCGTCTGCCGAGAGGGCGCCGCTTTCGAAAACGGCTTTCCCCGTACGATCTCGCACAAGGATATGTAGCCAAACGCGACGCGAGGGATAAGCCGTGGGGAGCTTGTGGCCACCCAGATTCTCCACCAGGATTTCCGCCTCCAGGCGGCCGGTGCTGTGTCGCACGTTCTCGATCGCGACGCGCGCCGCCTCCGAAGCCAGGTGCTCGAGGGTCTTCAAGGCGCCCAGCTCCAGGGCCTCGGGCGTGGCGGCTACCGCCAACTCGTGCCGGTAGCGATTCAGCATCCGTTGCATGAGAAAATTGCCGCCGAGAAACAGGTGGCGAGACACTTCCTCGCGAAGCACTCCCAGGACGGCCGCTATGGGCGCCTGGCCGCGGACGGCAGGCATGTGGCAGCTCTGGCAGCTTCGACTCTCACGGTAGCGGCTGTGCAGCCACTCCGGATACGGCATCTGTTCGGGGAATTCGCCGATCGCCTTGCCGCTCGGATCCAGGGAGTGAGTGATCAGCGTGTGGCAGGTGGCGCAAAGCTCCGACTGCCGGATGTGCTCGGACTTTTCGGGCCGGAAGCCGGATGAAGAGCTCATGACGCGCGTCCTGCCGGCGTCCACATCGTACGGCCCAAAGGCTCTGCGCAGCCCGTTCGCCGGGCCTGCAATCACGAAACGGCCCACAAAGCTCTCGCGCGTGCCCAGTTTGTCCCTGGCGATCTGGTGGCAGAGTGAGCAAGAGACGCCGTCAGCCGCAAGTTGGTCGGCGCGGTCGCCGGGGTCGAATTTCAGGTGCGCGAAGACCTGTCCCTCGCCTCCGGCCAGATGCGCTTCGTAGCGCGCCATGGGCATGTGACATATGGAGCACTCGGCTTCGATGGCCGCGCCGGCGGTGGGATGATCCAGAACCTCGCGTCGCACCCCGGCCTGCCAGTAGGGATCCCGAGCGGAGTTGGCCATCATCGAGGCGCTCCAGTGAAAGCCGATGGAGATGTCCTCTCCGGCTGCGGTGAACAGCTTGTTGTGACACGCGATGCAACGGTGCGAGGTCTCAAACACCGGCTCCGCTTTGCGAACCGGTCTGGCTGTTCGTCCCTGTGCAGCCGCGACCGAGAGAGCGACCAGCGCGAGCGCTCCGGAAAGCGCCGTGGTCGGCAGCGTGCAAACAATTCGCGTCACCGACATGGCGCCCTCCTACCAGCCCTCGCGCAGACCGCCATCGAAGCGGTCCCACAGCAGATAGAACATCACTTGAACCGGTCGTCCGGAGGTGCGATTGATGGGGACGCGCACCCCGAAGTTGGCGCGAATGTGTTGCCGGCGGCTCAGACTGACCTGAACCTGGGGCACTGCATCCCACAGGGTGGCCGCGCCGGACACCAGGTCCCGGTCCGCCAGAAGCTCCACCATCGGAGCCCAGAGGCGTCCATAGTCGCCTTGATTGAATTCGCGTCCCACTACGATCCGCCAAAACGCCGCTCGGGAGGCGTCATCCGTGTGGGTGGGCAGTTCGAATCCCCCCTGGAACTGGAGGAAGCTGTTCCAAGGCAGGAGCTGTGCCCAGGCCAAGTAGGGTTCGAAGACGGTGACGCCTTTGCCAAAGCCGCGCGCCTCGTCGCCGGTGGGCAGAACAAGCTCCCCGGCCACGCTGAGCAGGGACCCGGGCGTCGAGGTGTGGAATAGCATCCGTTTGTAACTCAGGGCCAGATCGCCGACGCCGCCACGCCACGGTCCCCCGGGAGAATTCCGAAAGGCGAACGGCACGACGGCTTCGAGCTGATTGGCGGCCCCTAATCGGTGCTCATAGACCAGCTTGTGGGAGATCGCGCCGCCGTCGCGCGCGTTGATCGCCGTGGTCAGCACCGACTCGTCCTCGGGAAAGGCTTTGGCGGTGATCAAAGGCCGTGGCAGATTCATCTCGCCGCGAGGCCAGGCACGGTCCTGGCAAAAGCCGCGGAGATAATCCACCACGCGCTCGATCTGCTCCCGCGTGAGCGCCTCGCCGAAGGCCGGCATAATCTGAGAAAAACCGCGCGCCGGTCCGCCGCCGTGCACCACAGCCTGCCAGTCGGCGGCGGCTTCCCGCGAGGCGAAGTTGCAGTCGGTGAAATCCGGCAGCGGCTGATCGAAGCCGACCGAGGAACGGTCGGCTCCGCGGCCGTCGAAACCATGGCAGGCCGCGCAGGCAGCGCGGTAGATTTCCTGGCCGTCCTTTAGCGAGGCCTGTGACCAAGCCGCGGGGGATAGCACAAGCGAGACCGACAGGAGGACGATGAAAGAACGCCCCCGAGTACACTCGGCCGGCTGGCGACATTTCGGCGCTTCAGGCCCGTTGGACGCAGATTCCTGGGTGCCGTTCGCCATAAGCCTTAAATATTAACAAAGCTCCGCCCGACCCCGCAGCTACCGGACGGTGCTTCCCTCGAAGATTTAGCGCGATCGGCTATCATAGCCGGTTTGATCGCTGATCCCCGGAAAAAGGAGGAAGCACCGTGCGGTTTCTGGCAACCACTCTTTGTCTGACGCTGGGGCTGGCCCCGGCGGCTGCGCCGCAAAAGCGCAAGGCGACGCCCGCCGGGGTCGAACCGGCCGCCATCGCCGAGCGCATTGACGAGGCCTACAGCGCCAAGATTAAACAATTCACCACGGAACCGTTTTTTCTGACGGAATTGGTGGATCATCTACCGGCCTCCGACACCGTGCCCAGTCCGGAGAAGGTGCTGGGATACGTGATCGGGACGCCGGAGAAACTTACCTACTCGACGGACATTTACAAATACCTTCGCACGCTGGAAAGGACCTCTCCCAGAGTCAAGGTATTTTCGATGGGCCGTACCGAGGAGGGGCGCGAGATGGTTCTGGCCGTCATCTCCGATGAAACCCACATCGCCCGTCTGGATCGCTATCGAGAGATCACGGCCCGGCTGGCGGATCCGCGCAAGATCACCGAGGCCGAGGCGCGGTCCCTCATCCGAGAAGGCCTGCCGATGTACTGGGCGACGGGAAGCATCCACCCTCCGGAAACCGGATCTCCCGAGATGCTGATGGAACTGGCCTACCGGCTGGCGGTCTCCGAATCCCCGTTTATCCGCACCATCCGACAGAACTCGATCGTCCTGATCACGCCGCTGGTGGAAGTGGACGGACATGACCGCCAGGTGGACATCTATCGCTACCGTAAGGCCAATCCGAACAAGCCGGCGCCCAACTTGATTTACTGGGGCAAATACGTGGCTCATGACAACAATCGCGACGGCATGGCGCTTTCCCTGGCGTTGAGTCGGAACATCATGCGAACTTTTCTGGAGTGGCATCCGCAGGTGTTGCACGACCTGCACGAGTCCGTGCCTTTCCTTTACACCTCGACGGGCATGGGACCTTACAACGCCTGGCTGGATCCCATCGTGATCAACGAGTGGCAGTTACTCGCCTATCATGAGGTGGGCGAGATGACCAAGCGCGGCGTGCCCGGCGTCTGGACTCACGGCTTTTATGACGGCTGGGCGGCGAACTACATGTTCTACGCCGCCAACGGACACAATGCGATCGGACGTTTTTACGAAACTTACGGCGGACGCGGCGCAGACACCTTCGACCGCACGGTGCGCGCCAGCCAGACCACTCGCACCTGGTATCGTCCCAATCCGCCGCTCGAAAAGGTGAAATGGTCCATCCGCAACAACATCAACCTTCAGCAGAGCGCCCTGCTGCTGGCCATGAACTTCGTGGCTCGCGAGAAGGAGCGCTTCCTGGAGAACTTCTACCTGAAGAGCAAGCGCTCGGTCGAGAAGGCTTTCAAGGAGGGGCCGGCGGCCTGGGTCATCCCCGGCGACGATCCGCGGCCCGTGGAGTGCGCCGACCTGGTCAGTCTCCTGCAATTGCAGGGCGTGGAAGTGCACCGCGCCGACGCCGAGTTCGAGGTGACCGTTCAGGAAGGCAAAGAGTCCAGGAAACTGAAATTCCCCGCGGGCAGCTACATCATCCGCATGGACCAACCTTACAGTCGCATGGCCGACATGATGCTGGACACGCAGTACTACAACCCCGCAGATACGCGGCCTTACGATGACACGGGCTGGTCGCTGGGAGCCCTGCGCAACGTCCGTACGGTGCGCGTGACCGACACCGCGGTTCTGAAAGCGCCCATGAGTCTGCTGACGGGACCGGCGCACGTCGAAGGACGCATCGTGGGATCCGGTTCCGCCGCATACCTGATCAACCACAACACGGACAATACGCTGGCGACGTTCCGGTTCCGCCTGCGCAACGTGAAGATGTTCGCCGCCGAAGAGCCGTTCGAAGCGCAGGGCCTGAAGTTCAAAGCCGGCTCGTTCATCATCAAGGCGGAGCAGAATCCACTGGATTTGAGGGAGCGCCTGGAAAAGGCGGCTCGCGAACTGGGACTCACTGTGCACGCCGTCAGCGAGCCGCCCAAAGTCCCGATGCACGAACTGGCCGCACCGCGCATCGCCCTGGTGCACACCTGGCTGAACACGCAGACCGAGGGATGGTTTCGCATCGCGCTCGACAGATTAAACATTCCCTACGAATATGTTTCGGACCACGTCCTGCGCGACACACCCGATCTGCGCACCCGCTTCGACGTCATCCTGTTCGGACCGACGCCCGGAACCGCGCAGCGGATCGTCAACGGCTTGCCGATGCGCGGCGAGCCGATTCCCTGGATGGCCGGCCCGCTGACGCCCAACATCGCGACCTCACCGGATCAAACGCCCGACATGCGCGGCGGCATGGGCCTCCAGGGCCTCATGAATCTGAAGCGCTTCATCGAGCAGGGAGGGCTGTTCATCACCATCGCGGGCAACGCTTCGATCCCCATTGACTTCGGCCTGATCGAAGGCGTCTCGATCGTGCAGACGCGCGAGTTGCAAGCCCGCGGCGGCGTCTACCGTGCGGTCTTCGCCGACCGCCGCAGTCCCATCGCCTACGGCTACGACGAGAAACTCGCCGTTTACTTCAACCAGGCCCCGGTATTCCAGGTCAGCCAGACGGGAGGGCTCGGCTTCCCGGGCATGGGGGCCGACGAGCCGCGGACACGACCCAGTGGTCGCGGATCCCTGACGGATCCCGACATTCCGCAAGGCCGCCCCTATACGCCGCCGTCGCCGCCACCGCAACTCCGGCCCGGCGAGGAGCCGCCCATCCCCGAAGAGATTCTGGATTCCATCCGTCACCTGCTGCCGCCGCCGGAAGCGCGCCCGCGGGTGGTGCTGCGCTTCGCCGAGGAACGCGAGCTGCTGGTGGCCGGCATGCTGGCCGGCGGACGCGAGTTGGCCAATCGCCCGGCGGTGATTGACGTGCCGTTGGGCAAAGGCCACGTGCTGCTGTTCGCCATCAATCCGATGTGGCGCCAACAGACGCAGGGGAGCTTCTTCTTGCTGTTCAACGCGATCTTGAATTACGACAACCTGGGGGCCGGTCGCGCGCCCGCCAAACCGCAAGAAAAGAAGCCGACGACCTGAGCCGCTGCGCCGGCATTTCCGACCACGCCGACGACGCAGTCGCTCGCAAGTCGAGGTTGCTCTCTACCAGCTACTGCTGCGCTGCGACCTGATCGCGCATCAGGTTTCCGGTCAGCGCCACCGACGAAGGCTGAGCGCCGTCCTGAACATCCACAACGCGGACCACAGCCCGCAGATCATTTCCCAGCAAACTGATCTTCTTGCTCAGAGGCCCGCTGATCCGCAGAAACACCTCGACCTCACGGCTCAGCCGCGTTCCGCTCAGCAGGACGTCCGCGGAGTTGTGCAGCCAGAGAACCGGCAGCGGCCCGGTCGCCTGTTCCACCCCCAAACCCTGAATGTCCAGCCCCACCGCATCGTCGAAGATCATCGCCGGCCGCTCGTCGGGTTTCACCCAACGGAACTTCACGTTCCGTAGACTCAATCCCTCGACGTGCCGCACGTAGAGGCCGTAGGCAGGAAGCGGGCCGAACATGGTAGCTTCGGGGTACTTTTCGGGATACTCGGGCACAGCAAGGCCGCTGAACTGCCCGCCGCCCTCCATCGCAATCCGGATGTCGGACAGGCTCACCCGGCGCACGGGACTGCCTGGCAATCCGGTGATCGAGCTGGTCATCGTGCCGCCGGTCGCTACGACGTTGGAGATGGTTACCTGACTCAGGCTGCCCGGCGTTGGGCGCGCCATGCCACGCCCCCGGTTGCCGAGGCGGATGAAGATGGGCGTGCGAGCGTCCCGGATCGTGACGTTGGAAATCGCCACGCGCTCCAGCTCCGCCCCGTCCACCGTTTCCAGGGCGATGGCGCTGATGGCGGGGCGCCCGGTCTCGCGGTTCAGCATCACGCAGTTCGACAGCGTGATGTCGCGAAAAGCGCCGCGGCTTTCGGTTCCCAACTTGAAGTGATTGCACGAGGTGCGCAGCACGCAGTTGGTGACGGTGAGGAACTCGGTGGGTCGCGGCTCCCCAAGCGCCTGGCTGGACTTCGGCACAATGGCGTCATCCCAGGAGTCCACGTAACAGTTGGAAATACGCACGAAGCGCGAGCAATCCGGATCAATCCCGTCGCTGAAGGAATTGATGATGCGGACGCCGTCCACGACCACGTCGTCGCAGCCCAACAGGCTGATGGCGTAATTCGGAGAGTTGAGAATCGTCACGCCGCGCACCTCAACCCTCCGGCAGCGCTTCAGCGCAATGGGTTTCGGCCCCCCGCGCTTCGTGCGGTTGCCGTCAATCGTTCCGGGGCCGTGAATGACGATGTCGTGAACATCTTCGCCGGCCAGCAGCGCATAGCGGAAGTAAGTTGTCTCCCGATCGTCTACGGGCTTGAAGGGTAGTTCCTCGTACTTGTCGAAATCGGCTTCCTCCGAGCTGGCTTTCAGAACCGCGCCGGCAGCGAGCTGGATCGCCACGCCGCTCTTCAAACGGATCGTGCCGGAAATGTATTCGCCGCCCGGAAGCAGGACGGTTCCGCCTCCGTCACGAGCCGCCGCGTCTACGGCCTTCTGAATGGCCGCCGTATCCTTGCTGCGTCCGTCGCCGCGTGCGCCAAAATCGCGCACGTTGTACGTGCGGGCGAACGCCCAGCCGAGCGACACGGCCCACAAGCACACAAGCGTCAGCATCCGCATGCGGAAATTATAGTATCGAGACCGCGGCGCAGGCCTACCGGATGCAGCCCGGCGGTAAGCCTGTGGGCGGGGCTTTCCGGCCCGCGGCTCCCAACTAGGCGTCCCTCGGACGCAAGTAGAACTCGATCGCCTCGGGAACCGAGAGTCCCCCGGGCTCCTGCGAGGCATCGGGGTGGGTCTGGCGGAACCGTTCCAGCATCAACCTCTGAAGCCGCTCGACCACCTGCGGATACCGCTTGGAAACATCGGTGAATTCTCCGGGATCGTTGGCCAGGTCATAGAGCCGCAACCAGCGACCCGGCGTCGGATTGTCGGTCTTGTAGCCATCCTGCCGCTCGCGACGGCCGGAGCAAAAGACCAGCTTGAAACGCTGGGTGCGAATGCAGGCCTCTTCGTTTTCCAGGTACTCGCTGAAAATGTGATCGCGCGGCTGGGGCGGACGGCGGCCCTCTAAATACGGGCGCAGGCTACGGCCGTGCTGGATGGACAGCGGCTCCAGGCCCAGCATGTCGAGCACGGTCGGCGCCACATCCACCCCTTCCGTCAGGTCATGCACAACGCGGGGGCGGATGCGTCCCGGCCAGCGCACCAGCAATGGCACGCGGATGGCCTGCTCGTAGCAGCAGTGTTTCTCGAACCGCCCATGGTGACCCAGGCAATATCCGTTGTCGCCCATGTAGATCACCAGGGTGTTGCCATCCAGGCCTAACTGACGCAGCTTGTCGAGAACCACGCCGATGTTTCGATCCAGAAAAGCGACCGAGGTGTAGTAAGCGGCGATGATGCCGCGTTTATCGGCCTCCGAGAGATCCCGGAAAATCAGGGGAATCTGCCAGGCGTCCTCGGGGCCGACGCGGGGTGGGGTGAAACGTGCAGGATCGAAGAGGTCCCGATCCTCGATCGGAAAATCGAACGGGGAATGCGGTTCCTGGAAGCTGACCCACAGAGCAAAGGGCGTGGCTCTGTGTTCTTCCAGGAAGGCTGCGGCGCGGCGCGCCAGGTAAGTGCTCCGCATGTCGTCGTAATGACGCGGAAAGGGCAGCTTGTCCGCGTTCAGCCAGATGCGGGCGGGATCCTTGAAGGGCCGCCAGGGAGGCTGAGTCCGAATCTGCCCGGGAACCGGCTTAGGCTGCACCTCCCGCTTCCAGGCTTCGTTGAGCGCGGTCTCGGTCATGACCAACTGGAAGCCGTGTTGGCCGGGCGCGGGCGGCCGGTTGAAGTGCATCTTGCCGAACACCGCGGTGAGGTATCCCGCGGCCCGGATTTGCTCGGCCAGCGTCGGCTTATCTTCGCTCAACGGCGTCCGTAGGACCGTGACGCCCGCCGCATGGGGCATCTGGCCGGTCAAGAAGGATTGTCGCGAGGGCGTACATACCGGGGCATTGCAATAGTGACGCGCGAAGCGTACTCCTTCAGCCGCTAGGCGGTCCAGGTTGGGGGTCCGGGCCAGCCGGTCACCATCGGCGCCCAGCACGTAGCCCGCATGGTCGTCCGCAATCAAGAACAGAAAGTTGGGAGGCCGATCGCGGCGCGTTCGGAACCGCGCCGGGGCCGCGCCCGCCAGCAAACCGCGTCGGGTGAGCATCGTCATCTATCTTACGGCTCCCGCGCGAATGCGTCGTCCGAGGGCGGGCGCAGCTCCGAACCGGACACGCCTTCCGCGGGGATTAGGTCGCCGCCCTGTGGCTCTTTAAGCGAGCCATGCGCTTCTCCCACTCCTGGCGGAGCTCCTCCCGGCGTTGCAGTACATAGGCCTTGGCTTCCTCGAAGTTCTTGTAAGCCCGGCGGCCTTTAATCAGGTTGCAAGGACGGCAGGCGGTCACCAGATTCTTGGGATCCTTTTTGCCTCCCCGAGCCCGAGGCACCACGAAATCCACGGTCATGACCAGGTAGTTTTCAAAGCTGGCTGCACCATCCAAGCCGCAGTACTGGCAGCGGTAGTGGTCACGCTTGAGAATGTTCAGGCCTTCTTCGATCGTAAGAGGCTTGGCGCCCCGAAAGAGTTGGACCAGTTTTCCCACTGGCATAGTGAGCCTCCGCCCATTAGTATGCACCCGGATCCGCCGCAGGAAAAGGGGAAATTTCGATTTACAAGCAAAAGTTCAGGGGGATGCCGGCGCGCCCTGCGGTGAGGGTGCAGCCTGCACGTTTACCACGTAATAGGGGGTGGCGGTGTGCGGGTCCGGTTCAAACCACCCGGTCCCTTCGCGGTTCAAGACCTCGAAGTAATACATCAGATCCCAACGGGGCGACACATCTTCGCCGGGAACCACAAAGACGGTGCGGGACCCCGGCGCCTCGATTGTCTTGAACGCGGCAAGCTGATTGACGGGGCGATAGTGCAGCCGCACGGAGGTCGCCGACCCCGGCGAAATCCGCAGCCCCAGTTTGAGGGGCTGGCCGGGAAGGGCGCTCTTCGGCGCCGTATGGCTGATCATCGGGCGGGGCAACAGCTTCGGGGCCGCGGGCCACTTCTTTGCGACGGCGGGCGGCTCGGGATGGATCACCAGCCCGCTCACGCGCCAGGAGCCTTGCGGGAAGACCACGTCCACGTGGCCGTTGCGGGCCGCAACGGCGGTCGCCCGATATGTCCCGCCCGGGTCCAGCACCAGGACCCGATAACGCCCGTCCCCCGTCCGCACGCGGAAGGTCTGCGGCCCCTGGCCCTCGATCCAATCTCCGTAAAGCACGTCCTTGGGCAACCGTTGGGGATTCCGGGCGGCGGCGCGGATCTCAAGATACGGGGTCAGCGAAAGCGCATGAGCTTGCCGCAGGCCCTCACTCACCCAGCCGTATCCGGTCTGCTCGGAGAACATCGTCTCGGGACTGACGGCCTGGAAACGCGGCTCGACGGTGTGGCTCCATATGTAGGGGATGTTGCGGTAGGCCGACACACCTTTGCGCGGTGCAACGGGGCCGCCAAAATCAAAACCCAGCATGAACGGACCGAGCTGTTCGAAGACGCGCTCGCGCTCGGCGATCGTCCGCAGGTCGTGCTGCACGTATGGCAGGCGATCCTTCCAGTGGCCCACGTCATCCGGGCCGTTGGCCATCTCCGCCGGATACAGGCCATCGGTGAGCCGCACCAGCTCCTCCCAAACCTGGAGCGCTGCTTGGAGCTCGCGGCGAGCGGCCTTCAGCGCTGCGAGATCCGCGGTCCGATAGAACCACGCCAGCTCGTAGGCCGCGATTTGCTTGTGCGCGTGGTAGCGAGCAAGGTGCGCTAACGCCAGGAAGTCCGGTTCCGAGGCCCGCCATTCGCGCAGCAAGGAGCTTGCTCCCGACGCGACGCGCGCCACTGCCTGCCGGATGCGAGCGGCCAGGTGGCGGAGTCGCTCAGCCGTCTGGTAAGGGGTCTGTTTCGCGGAGGCGACGCCCTCGAGCCGATTGCGGACCGCCTCCGGGATGGAAGCCACGTAGCGCCAGTCGCTGGGCAGCGTCTCGATATAAGCGTCAATCAGACCGCCGGGATTGACCTCCGGCCAGAGGTACATGTTGGGATCCGCCAAATGCGCGGCCACGATCTCGTTCAACACGCCGCTGGCCGCAGCGTAAGCTTCCATCACGTCGGGCGCGGCGCCGCCGAAGCGCCGTTTCAGCTCGCTGATCCACACGCGCGCCGGCGTCTTCGGGTCGTAACTGAGGCGTCCCCAAAGCAGATAGAAAAGCCAGTAACGCTCGAACTCCCAATTCCACCATTTCCGGTCGTCATGTTGTGGCGTGAAGATCCCCCATTTCCCCGGGGCGTTGCCGAAGCCTTTCTGAGCGAGCGGAGGATCAATTTCGAAACCCGAAGAGCCGGAAAGCGCGAAAGTCGGCACGGCCCGCCGCACATATTCGGGATCGCCCCACAGGAAGATGCGATGGGAGCCCAGAGCCCACACTTCCCAGAAGAACTCGTAACTCAGCGGTTTTTCTAGTAAGTTCAGGTAACTGTAGTTGGGATACGTCTCCGCCGGCTGGTACGGACGCCCCAGATGTTCGGCCCAATATTTGGCCGAGACACGCAAAGGCACGCCAGCGGCTTTCGCGGCTTCGATCATGCCGCCCGCCAGGGCCCAGGCTCGCAGATCAAGCACCACGCGTCGGCCCGCGTCCCGAATGGCCCGGAAGACGTAGTCCCTGTAGAAAGGGACCTGGCGATCGCGCGGAATGCCTGACTCCACATTGGTCCTGAGCTGAACGCTCCGGATAGACGGACAGGCTTCGAGCACCCGGCGCAAGGCGGCGTAACTGTAAGGTCCGATGTTCTCGTCGCTGAGGCCGACCACCGTGGGCGTCATGCCTTGCTGGATGTTGTGCTCCCAGATCCCCAGCGTGAAATCAATGCCGTGTTCCGCCGCGGTGTCGGAGATGAAGCGCAGCATTTCCAGGTTGCGCTCCCGCTCGATGGCCGTGAGAGCACGCGCCCGAATCTCCGGGAACTGCTCCAGCGCCAGCCAGAACGGATACGGCGGGGCCAGGTAGTTGGTCTGATGGGCGAAGACCAGGTTGAAGCGGTTGAAGCGACAGCGCGCCAGGAGGGCGAAGAAATCCCGCCAGTACTGGCGTGAGTAATACCAGTCTTGTTCCAGGTCGCGATTGTGCAAGAACCAACGGATGCCGCGGATGGGCGTCGCCGGCCGGCCCTGTGTCGCCGTGAAGCGACCGGTCTCGCGGATCTGCTCGGCGGCCTCCAGCAACCCGTACATCAGGCCGCGCAGGTCTCCGCCGGTAATCAAGCCGGGGGAGATGCGAAAGCTTTCGGGGGCCTCCGCATTGAGCTCCGCGCGCACGCGGACCAGCGCCGGATTGAGGCCGCGCTCCTCGGCTGCGCGTCGCAGCTCGGAAAGTCCGAACTCGACCGGCCCACCCCAGGCCGTCAGGAGGACGCCCAGCAACCCGCTACTGCGCCACCACATGCCAGCCCCGCCGGGTCAGATCCCGGTAAATGAAAGCGCCCGCGGCCAGCGCGCAGGCGAGCAGAAGCAAGCCCACGCCGGTCTGCTGGAGAAGCAGTTTCCCGACGCCGAACAGTGCGCCGTAAATCAGCACGCAGCCCGCGGCGGCATCCGCCAGATTCATCCAGCCATCGCCGGCCGGCTGCACGTCGGGGGCCAGCCGCGCGATCGGCGCCCAACCCCGTCCGGAAGGTCTCACTCGCCGGTAGAAGGCCAGCAGGGTCTCGGTAGGCTCCGGGCGCGTCAACAAGGTCACGGTCAGCCAGACTGCTGTCGTGGCGGAGATAGTAATGATCATGATCCAGGCGAAACCTATCGGATCGTCGCTATCCAAACCCCAAACGAGTTGTAAGGTTACGGATACAACAAAGGCGGCGATCATGGAGGCGACTTCGCTCCAGGCGTTGATCCGCCACCAATACCAGCGCAACAGCAGCACGCCGCCCGTGCCGGCCCCGGTCACAATCAGTAACTTCCAGGCCGCCGCAATCGAAGTCATGTAGAAAGTAACCACCGCCGAAACGATGGTCAGAAACACAGTGGCCAGGCGCGAAATCATCACATAGTGGCGTTCATCGGCCTGGCGGCGCACGAAGCGGCGATAGAAATCGTTGACCAAATAACTGGCCCCCCAATTCAACTCTGTCGCGATGGTGGACATGAAGGCCGCGGCGAAAGCCGCCACCATCAGGCCCCGCAGCGAGGCAGGCAGATGATCCAGCATCACGCGCAAATATCCCGCTTCGGGATCCGGCAGTCCCGGATAGAGCACCAGCGAGACTAAAGCCACCAGAATCCAGGGCCAGGGCCGCAGAGCGTAGTGGGCGATTTGAAACCACAGCGTCGCGAGCAAGGAGTGCTTCTCGTCCTTGGCCGAGAACATTCGCTGAGCCACGAAGCCGCCGCCTCCCGGCTCGGATCCCGGATACCAGGTGGCCCACCAGTTCAGCGAAATGTAGACCAGAAAAGTGAGCATCGGCATCCAGGCCGAATTCAAATCCGGAATGAAGTTCAGCACCGAGCCCTGCTGGCCGGTGGCCACGGCGCGCATGCGATCCACCGCCTCGAGCCGGACCAACAGGTTGTCCATCCCACCCACGGCGCTGACGGCAAAGAACGCCAGCACGATCACCATGCCCATGGCGATGGCGAACTGAACCAGGTCGGTCACCAGCACGCCCCACAGACCCGATAGCGTCGAGATCAGGGAGGTCACGGCGATCATGCCCAGCGTGATCCCCAGCGCTTGAATCTTGGAGACGCCCAGGACGTTCTCGAGGATTTTCACCATTGCCAGGTTGACCCAGCCCAGCACCATGCAGTTGATGGGAATGCCCAGATAGAGAGCGCGAAAGCCGCGCAAGAACGCCGCCGGCGCCCCCGCGTAGCGGATCTCGGCGAATTCCACGTCGGTCATGACCCCGGAGCGACGCCACAGCCGCGCGTAGAAGAAGACCGTGAGCATGCCGCCGGCTATGAAATTCCACCACAGCCAGTTGCCCGCAATGCCGCCTTTGGCCACCAGGCCGGTCACCGCCAGCGGCGTATCGGCGGCGAAGGTTGTGGCGACCATGGAGGTGCCGGCCAGCCACCAGGGGACGCTGCGCCCGGAAAGAAAGAACTCCTGCGTGCTCCGCCCGGCGCGCGCTTTGTAATAGATCCCGATGCCCAGGCTCAGCAGAAAGTAGAGCGCGATAACCAGCCAATCCAACCCTGAAAGTTGCACCCTGCGATTATAGTGCAGCCCTTCAGGAGCAGGATGAGATCCGGCCTGGCGCCGATGCATTCGCCGGTCCAGTTCGCGCCGGTCTCACGCGATTCGGGTTTACCACCGGCAGGCGCGGCTCTCACTCGATCACGATGACTTCGTACTCTTGCAGGCGAGGAAGGGTGAAACCAATCCAACCCGAGGAAGCGCGATGAAACGGCAGCACGACGCCGCTCGCCAGCGCGCGCACGCGCCGCGGCGCGGCTTCAGCTCGCAGTTCGATGCGCACATCCCTCAGCGGAAGCACGCGTTGAATGGGACGCGTCATCTCGCCCGTGAAGTTCACCAGGTGGAGCAGCTTGCGGCCCGGCTGCGATCGCAGCACGACCTCCACCGACTGCGCGGCGTTCTCCAGCTTCACCAGTTCGGGGGCCAGTTCCCGCAGCGTATTGCGCACCAGTCGTAAGTGCTCTCCGAGGTGAAACCCCTGGAGGGCGTTGCCGAGATCACCCGCGAAGTACAGCACGCGCCCCTGCCCGAACCGTTGTACCAGCAAGGCCGGCTCGTCGGAGAGCTCGGGAATGCCGTCGTAGGTTCCCGCCAGCGGCCGCGTGAACCACAAGATCGGCTGCGCCGTTCTGGCGCGCACGCGCACGTGATAGTGCGTGGAAGGCAACAACTCGCGCCGGATTCCCTCCAGCCAGGGCGACGGAGCGCCCGTAGCTTTCATGAAATCCCAACGAGTGGGCCCCACAATGCGGCCGCCGTGCTCGACGCCGAACACATCCGCCAGCGCGAAGTCCTGACGTCGCAAGCCGGTCTCATCATAAAGCGAGGTCTCGAACGTCGCCAGCAGATTCCCGCCGGCGCGCACGTACTCCCGCAGGCGCTGCGCCGTTTGCGCGCTCATACAGGCGACATTCGGCAGGACGATCAGCGCATAGCGGTCGAGCGGCTCGCGCTCGAGCGATACGTCGTCAATCACGTCGAAGGGCGTATGGGAGCGGATCAAGGCGTCGGCCAGGCCGTTGAACTCTCCGTCCAGATTGCCGACCTCAGTAGGCGACGGCACGCGTGCGATGTCAATGAGCTGGGCGTCGGAGCCCGCGTAAAAGCCGGCCGAGACATCCGACCAAACCAGCGCCACGCGGGCCTCCGAGCGCGTGTTCGTGAAATATGCGCCGTGAGCCGCCAGGAAACGGTTCATGTGCGCCAGCGCATCCATCTCGGGTTGATGGGCCTCGAACGGCGTGAAGCCGAACCAGACGTTGGCGCCGTTGGCGATCGAGTCGGCGTAGAGCAGCCGCAACTCCGCGGCCGGGAGAATGGAAAAGGTCCAGGGCTTGTGGCCGGCGGCGGCGAAGATCACGCGTGGTTTCCGGGGCGCTTGGGTTTCCAGCAACCGGGCCGTGAGACCGGGTTTCCATAGCGGCGTGCGCGTCAGATCCCCGTAAATGAAGCCTCCTTCGCTGCCCAGCAGATCCTGCTCCGCAACCAGAAGGCGGTTGAAACGTCCGGTCGCCCAGTTGCCGCCCCGCACCCCGCCGTTCATATAGAAGGCCAGGTCGGCGCGGGCGGACTTGATCACGCGTCGCGAGTCACGCAAGAAATCGGCCAAACTGCGCGCTTGAAACGCCAGCAGGTTGGCGAAGGCCTTTCCTCGACGATTCCGCTTGGAAGGCATCTCGCCGCCGTAGAGCTGACGGTATTTTTCGCGGCAGAAACGGCAGTAGCAGGTCTGGGGAAAGAAAACCGGGCCGTCATAGAAGATGCCGTCAATCGGGTAGGCGCACAGGTCGCGCAAGACCTGAAAGCACCACTCGCGCCAGGGGCTGTTGACGCAGAAGGAGGTCCCGGTCTGATAGACGTCGTCCAGAGGCCTGCCGTCCTCTCGGATCTGACGCCAGTCCGGATGCTGCTCCCCGAACGCCTTGTTGAACCAATGGACGTTGAAGTAAATCATCACGCGCAAGCCGCGCGTCCTGGCTTCGCGAAGATACTCTTTCAGATAATCTTCATTGACGCGGCCGGCGACCTTCGAGACGAAGTAGAAGCCCTGGTCGTCGAGGCCCTGCCGGTGCAGCATCACGCCGAAGTGCTCGGCGTTGAAACCCAGTTTCACTTTCAGCGCCGCAACCTCCGCAGGCGGGCGCGCATTGATCGGCTCGAAGGCCGTGACCAGGTCAATGATGCGCAGCGGCTCCTTTTCCCACCACGGCGCGGATTGCGCCCAGAGGCCGGCCGCAACAAGTAAACCCCAAACTGTTCGCATCAGCATGCCTCCTTGTGTCGGTGCTCCAACCGTCCTTGTGCGTTCTTCCTCGAGCCCTCTTGAGGTCCCCGAAACTGCCGGGCGGCCGGCGGCGGCAGCCGCTGAGCTGTGCGCGAGCCGACTTTGCCTGGTCTGGTCTCCGGCGCGCCTTCGGTCCGCTCGTCGTCCCTCGAGCTTGTTTGCGTCCTTCCTGTCCCTTCTCACGGCGCTCCCGCCAGCGCAAAGTACAACCTCCAGTACCAATCCCAGCCGGTCTCGGCTTGCAGGCCCCGGATTTCCGCCTCGCTTTCGGTGAGCACAGCCGCCAGGCGTTCCGGATCCGTTTGCGGCGAGGCGCCGCCGCGCATCTCCCGCAACAGACGCAGTCCTTCGCGCTTGCCGCGCAACCAGGCGCTAAAGCGGCGATGACGCGCTGCGACGAGGGCCCACAAGAGTTGGGCCGCCAGCACGGGCCGTCCGTATCGGCTGCGCCAGTCCCCAGGATAGTGCTTGGCCACCAGCAAGAGCTGATTGCGAGCGATCAGGCGAACCGTATCCGCGTGCCAGCGGCCAAGAGTGGCGCTGCCGGCGTGGAACCCGGTCGCTTCGGGAACGTAGAGGCCGCCGTAGCCTTCCACCGCGCACCGCAAACAGAACTCGACGTCCTCCAGGTAGCTCTGGAAGCTCTCGTCCAGGTAGCCGACCTTCTCGAAAAGTTCTCGCCGGAGCAGCGCAGCCGTGAACGGAGCGAACCGGATGCGCCGCGGCTGACTCCACACTGGGCCGTCGGTGCGCCCGTCGCCCGCGCGCCATGCGCAAGCGCCACGGCACAATGCATCGAAAGCGCCGTCCAGAACCGCGAGCTGAGATGGCCGGAACAGTTTCCCCACCGCGAACCAGGCTTGCTCGGATTCGGCGGCCCGCAGCAGACGTTCAAGCCAGTCGGCGGCCGGCGTCACATCATTGTTGAGCACCGCCACCCACGAAGACCGGCTTTCGCGCAGGCCGCAATTGAGGGCCGCGGCGAAGCCCGTATGACGGCTGAGGGCGACCACCCGCGCGCCTGCTCGGGCGGACGCCTCGGCGGATCCATCGGTCGAGCCGTCGTCCACCACCAGAACTTCGTGCGGCACGGTCTGCTCCCGCAGGCGAACCAGAAGCGCCAGGAGCAGATCGCGGCGGTTCCAGTTCGGGATGACGACGGTGATCTCGGCCATGCTCAAGCCGACTGCCGCCGGCGTTTGCCGCTACTGAAGCGTTTCTTCACCAGGAAGTAAAGGTTATAGAGGCCGTCGCGCCAGGGATTCAGCTTCTTTTCCCCCAAGCGCGAAGAATACAAGATCGAGATTTCGCCGAAGCGGATGCGGCGGTTCTTCAGAGCCTCGATCTTGATCTCCTCGGAGAAAGCCATGCCGTCGGACTCCAGGGTCATCTGCTCGAGGATCGAGCGGCGCAGGACCCACATGCCGGACTGCGAATCCCGCACCCAGCGAAGGTAGAGGACGGACATCGCCAGAGACAAAATCAAATTGCCGATCTTATGTTTCAGACTCATGGCCCGCGGATCTCGCACCGGGAAACGCGAGGCGTTCAGAAAATCCACCTCCAGATGCAGGAAGGCCTCCAACAGATACGAGATGGCGTCTACCGGGTAGCTGTGATCGCCGTCCAGAGTGACGATCAGATCGCCGGTGGCGTGCGCGAAGCCTTTCCGGTAGCTCCGCCCGTAGCCCCGCACGTCCTCACGGATCACCTGCGCGCCGTAACTGCGGGCGATTTCCGACGTCCGGTCCGTGGACCCGTTGTCCACCACAATGACCTGGTCCACGAACGACGGCATGCGCCGCAACACCTGTTCGATGCCCTGCTCCTCGTTCAGGCAAGGAATGACGACGGTGATGCTGTGACCTTTGTACACGCTTCGACGGTCCAAGCGCCCCGTGGGGCGTCTTCGAAGCTATGATAGTGGATGTCATGCGATGGTTGTGGTGGTTAGCCTTGCCGCTGCTGGCGGCGCAACACGCCGAGCTGGGACAGATCCAGTCGGTTTACCTGTTCCCCATGGGCAGCGGCCTGGATCAACACCTGGCCGGGCATCTCACCAAGCTGGGCCTCTTCCAGGTGGTGGCCGATCCCAAGAAGGCCGATGCGGTTTTCACGGACCGGCTGGGGGAAGCCTTCGAGCAGAAGCTGAACGAGCTTTACCCGCTTGCATCGCCCGCCGAACCCGAGAAGGCATCCGCCGCCCCGAGTTCCGGCCGCGCTCGGGAGGAAAGCGCGCCGCGTATCTCCTCCTGGGGCCGGGGGCGCGGCACGATCTTCCTGGTGAACACGCGGACCAGAGCCGTGATCTGGTCGGTTTACGAACGCCCGCGCGACTCTTCTCCGGACCAGGTGGACCGCGCCGCTGCCAGAATCGCCGAGCGCCTCAAGCGCGATCTGAAAGGCAAGTGAGGGCCGGGGAAGCCGAACCGCGTTTTTCCCGTAACGCCGTGCGATAGCTCTCCACCAGCCGAGCAGTCAGCACCTGGCTATCCCAATTCGCGACCACCTCGCGCCGGGCCCGCTCCACCATGGCGCGCGCGCCCTCGGGATCCTCGAGGATTTCCACGACCTTCGCGGCGAAGCCCTGCGCATCATCCGCCAGAGCGCAGAACTCCCCGTCCACCCTCGCCAGACCTTCGGCCCCCAGGCGCGTGGAGACCACCGGGATGCCGCTGGCGAAAGCCTCCAGCAGCTTGACTCGCACGCCCGAGCCGCTCAAGATCGGACAGACGAAGACCGCGTAGCGGGCCAGCGGCTCGCGAACGTCCTCGACCTGACCGCGGAGTTCGATGGCTTCGAGCGGACCCGTAAGACCGTGCCGCGGCGGCGGATCAGATCCCACGACGATCAAGCGGGCGCCGGGGCGAACCTGGAGCACGCGGGGCAGAACCTCGCGCACGAACCACTGCAAGGCCGCCTGGTTGGGTAGATGACGGAAGCTTCCCAGAAACAACATCGTGTCGGGCTCGCGTCCCTCGACGCGGAACACATACTGGGCGGTGTCAATGGCGGCGCGCAGGCCGTCTTCGACCTTCGGCGCGATCCCCGGCAAGAACGAAAGCAGATACTCCCGATTCTCTCGGCTGCACACCTGAATCCGATCCAGTTTGGGCAGGGTCCGCAGTTCGTAACGCAGCGCACGCAGGTATTCGAATGCCGCACAGACCTTCCACCAGGTTCCGCGGTCTTCCTGCAACGCCCGGCCGATGGACTGAAAGTAGATGTCGTGCTCGAACAGCGCGCAAACCAGATGGCGGTAGCGCCCCGCATATTGCGCCATGGGGGTGTACTCCAGTTGAATCACGTCAATGCCGTGGCGGCAGATCTGGCGATGAATCAACCAATGCAAATCGGGGCTGGCGAATTCCTTGACGGCATGCGGCTCCAAGGAGCCGGCCTCCGTTTTGCCCTCCAGCCGGACCAGAAATTCCATCGAGGCGCAATCGGGACGCAGCTCGTCATGGGCCGGGCGTTGCCGCTCGGAATCGAGCAGGGCGATCAAGTGAACCTCGGCGTGGCGGGCCAGTGCGCGCAGCGTGTGCAACATGAAGACGCCGCCGCCGTGCACCGGCGGACAGATGGGATAGGGCGAGACGAACAGCACGCGCAATTTGTCGTCGTCTTGCGGCGGCTGGAAGCGATCGCGGAAATAACCTCCCAGGGGCCGCACGAACGCCTCGTCGTCGTTGACAACGGCCGCCGAGCGCGCCCGCCAGCGCGAGACGAGCGCACGGGGCAAACGCAGGAAGGCAGCCCACAACCCCGATAGCGTAGCCCGCTCAGGAGATTCCCCAAGCACGACGCTCACAACCCCGTCAGCCAGGGTGTAGAAGAAGTGCTCGCCCAAGCGCCGCCAGTCGTGAATGTTCTTCCAGGTAAACAGCAGGAGGTTGCGGCGGAAGACCGCCTGGATGCGCTCGGAACCGAAGTGTCGTCCGATGGTTCCGCGATGCTCGTGCCAGACCACGCTGCGTGGCTGATAGAGCACCTTCCAGCCGCGCTTCCAGGCCCGGTAGCCGAGGTCGGCGTCCTCCAGATAGAACGGGGCGTACAGTTCATCGAAGCCCCCGAGTTCCAGAAACTTCCTTCGATCGAAGGCGCAGGAGCCGCCGCCGCCGTAAAAGCACGGGAACAGCGAAACGACGCCTTCGTCCACTCGGTGCCGCACGCGCAGGGAGCCGCTCTCCCACCAACCCTCGGTGAGTCCGGTCTCCTCGCGGCGTCGCGCTGGATCGGCAAAGAAGATCTGACAAGAGACGGCGAACACCTTCTCGTCGGTGAAGCCTTCCACTAGGGGCGCCAGAAACCCGCGGTCCACACGCATGTCGTTGTTGAGCAGCACGACCAGGTCGTGGCGCGCCGCGCGCACTCCCGCATTGGCGCCTCCGGCAAAGCCCAGGTTGCGCCCCGGCTCGATGACGCGGACCTGGGGGAACCGCGCGCGCAAGAATTCGGCGCTGCCGTCGGCGGAGGCGTTCTCCACCACGATAATTTCGCTGCCCGGAAAATCCGACAGCGCTTCAACCACGGAGGGGAGATATTTCTCCAATAAGTGGCGCCCGTTCCAGTTGGGAATCACGACGCTGACCGGGCCGCCAGGAGCAGGGGCCTCGCCGGTCTTGGCGTCCGGCCGGCGCCCGAAAAGCAGCCAGAGCAGATCGGTCAGCGCCAGGGCGACAGCGGTGATCGTAATCGTCAGCGGCGCCGTGAGGAGCAACGGTACGGCGCGCAAGAATCGTCCCAACATGCGCATCAGGCTTCGTCACCCCATCGAGGACCGAGGCCCGCCAGTCGCCCCAAACGGACCCAGCGGGAGGCCCGGAAGGCCGCCAGCCGCGCTTCCAGCGCGCGGACGCGAGCTTCCAGTTGCTGCGCCCACTGTGTGCGTTCGACGACCGTGGCTTCGGCTTTGTCCAGCAGGCGCACGCATTCGGCCAGCTCGGCGACGCGTTGCGCCAGTTCGCCCTGCGCGGCCTCCAGCAGGCGCTCCAGTTCCAGCGCCCGCTCCGCGCGCCGGCGAAGCTCCTCATCCAGTTCGGCGATCTTGGCTTCGTAGCCTGCCGCCATGCGCCGGCCGGCCTCCTGCTGCTCGGCCAGCTCCTGCTGGAGGGCGACGATGCGCTGCCGCGCGGCAGCGAGTTGCTCGTCCAGCGAGGCGGCCCAGCGGTTGCTGCGTTCCAGCTCGGCGGTCTGCGAACGAAACATTTCCAGCAATTCTTGTTTTTCCCGCCGCGCTTCCTCCAGCCACCCGTCTTTTTGGGCCAGCTCCTTTTCCAGGGCCTCGATGTGTCGCTCGCGCTCCCACAGCACGTTGGCCGCACGGGGCGCCCACCACAGACCGGACGGTTGGGGCCTCGGATCCAGGGAGCAAACCGCCAGCAGGAAGTGCCCCTGGTCCGGATCAGGGCAGGGCTGGTCCAGAACGGCCTCGATGGCAGGCCCGGGCTCCGAGGGCAGGATGGCGATGCCCGGCAGATGGTTCTCCACAAAAAGCCGGACGGCGGGAAAGAAGCGCGCCAGCTCCGCCGTCAGCTCCTGCCGGTCGAACTCACGGTAGTGATACGGGTTCGGCCCGGACTGCCGACGAGAGAGCGAATAATAGGTGCGGTTCGGCGTCGAGATGAAGCACGTTCCGTGCGGGGCTAAGACGCGACGCAGTTCGGCCAGGCAGGCCGCCCAATCCTGCACATGCTCGATGACCTCGAAGGCCGTCACAAGATCGAAGGTCCCGTCGGCGAACGGCAATGCGGTGCAGGAAGCCTGCACGAAAACGAGATTCGGGCGGCGGTAGTGCGCGCGTGCGTATGCGATAGCTTCGGCGGCAACATCCACGGCCGCCACCTGCTCGGCGGCAGCGGCCAGCATGTCGGCGCCGTACCCGACGCCGCAGCCGGCATCCAGCACGCGACGCCCGGCGGCGTGGCGCAGGGCGAAGGCGTAACGGGCCAGGTGTTCGTTCCACAGATCGGGCTCGATCTGACCCGGGATCGCGCGTTCGCCTGTGAATTCAGCCAACTCGGGTCTCCGCCTCCCGGCCGGCGCCGGGCTCGACCAATCGGGCGTTCAGTTCGACGCGGCACGGCAGGTGGATGTAGCCGTAAATCTGTCCCTCGCCGTGGCCCATCTGAAGCGCGATGGCGTTGTCAATCCAATCGCACATGCGGTAACTCAGGAGCGTGCCGTCAGCGATGGCCGGCGAAAAGGAGAAAGAGGCCGGGTAGAGTTCGGGCAGGTCCAGATGAAAGTCCACCGTGTAGACATCGCCCGGCAACATGGGAGGCAACTCGAACCCTTCGCGCGCCGTGTTGGTGCCCGAGAAATCAATCCCCAGATGATTGCGCAGCATAAAGCCCACGATGGGCATGGGCACCTCTTCTTTGGCCCGCACGCTAATGCGAACCACGATGCGCGAGTTCGGCTCCAGCAGTTGGATGGGACGGCCGTACTCGTCGAGCACCGCGATGCCAAGAACCTCGGCCCGGCCGTCGCCGTATCGGTGATCAATGTTCGGAATGCGATCCACCACCTCCGGCGCTACGAGTCGGCCGGCGGCGGGATCGCGTGCAGGACGTTTCTTGAGCGTCAGGTAAGCGGAATCTTTTTCGACCATGGCGGCCAGGTACTTCGCCACCACGCGATCGGTAACGCCTAGATCGCGGATGCGCCCTTCCTCCAGCCAGAGCGTGCGATCGCCGATGGCCTTCACATCGCCCATGGAGTGCGAAACGAACAGGATGGTGATGCCGCGGGAGCGCAGCTCGTGCACTTTGCGCATGCAACGCTGGCGAAAGTAGATATCGCCCACCGCCAGGGCCTCGTCCACCAGCAGAATCTCCGGGTCTACGTGAATGGCCACCGCGAAGGCCAGCCGCACGATCATGCCGCTCGAATAGGTTTTCACCGGCTGATTGATGAAGTCGCCGATCTCCGCGAACTCTTCGATTTCACGGTACTTCCGCTCGATTTGCCGGGTAGTGAGTCCCAGAATGGCTCCGTTGAGAAAAACGTTGTCCCGACCCGTGAATTCCGGATTGAAACCGGAGCCCAGTTCGAGCAGCGCCGAGACTCTCCCATTGACGCGAATCTCGCCGCGGGTCGGCTTGAGGATCCCGGCCACCAGTTGCAGCAGGGTGCTCTTGCCCGAGCCGTTCTCTCCGATAATGCAAAAGGTTTCTCCGCGGCGGACCTCGAAGTTCAGATCTCGCAACGCCCAGAAATCTCTGTGGAACTGACGGCGGTTCAGCGTCAGCAGCTCTTTCAAGCGGTCGGCGGGCGAGCTGTAGATGGGATAGCTTTTCGAAACTGCGTGAAATTCGATAGCGTTCACAGCGTCGGGCAACGAGGCGCGGATGCTTTGCGGGGCGTCCGCACTTTCAAGGCCTTCACTATCTGAATCTACCGGCTGAGGAGGACAGTGTCAAACGGCGAGCCTGCAAATTGGGGGGCAAAATAAAGCTGGGCGGCCGCCGCTCATTGGCTGAGGCTTCCTCTTCGAGGCCGGCCTGATGTCGCCATCCGCCTGGCCCCGAGAAGCTTGCTGGCTGCCTTTCCTTCCTGCGGTGCAAGGTACCGCGGCGCGCGAGTCCGATCAGGGGCTCGCAGGCGTCTGAGGCTTCAGCCAGTCAGCCAACAATCCGGTAGCCGCCCACGCGTGTGGACGTTCGCTATGCTATCCTCCTTGGCAATTTTCGAGTCGGCTCGAAACCGACCCTTTTGCCCCAACCCCCGTGGGCCGGAGCAGAAGCCCCAGGTCTCCACTCCACCTCGGACTTCCACTTCTAATATGCACGCACTCGGCGCGCCTGTCAAGATGGGATTTCGCGCCGCAGAAGCCTTAGCGGCCCTCGGCGATTCCTCTTGGGGGCCGCTTCGGCGACCGAGAGGCGGATGCTCAGCACCCGGCACGCCCCGAGGCTTCGCCACAGGAGTGCCGCCCTCGCAGGCTGGTACAAAATCGCTAGGAAATGTTCGAATCAGACACCGCTGCCGCCGCCGGCTTCCGCTGGTCGCTTCCCAGGGCGGCTGATTCCGCGGCCGCCGAGATCTCGACGCGCTGCCACGCAAGACCGGCCTCGGACCGCTTCAACACGCCGAACGGGCCTACCGCCCACAACGCGCCATCCACGCGGATCAACCGATTCAGGAACGACGACCGCTCCAGACGCACCGGTTGCCAGCTCTGGCCGCCGTCTTCGCTGGTCAGAAAACCGTCGGAAGTGGTGATCCAGCCGCGACCGGTTTCGTCAAAGAGAATCGAGGTCAGCCAGTCCTTCACCGGGCTGGACTGAAGCTCCCAGCTCTGGCCGCCGTCGCGGCTGTGAAGGATCTGGCCGCCGAATCCCACAGCCCACCCCTCTTGAGGGTTGCGGAAGTAGACCGCGCTCAGCGACCAGGAAGCCGCAGGGCTGCGCACCGGCTCCCAGGTCCGGCCGCCGTCGGTGGTCCGCAAGATGGCGCCCGTCCACCCCACGGCCCAACCGTGCTGGGCATCCAGGAAGAAAATGCCCTCCAGCGAGTAAGGCACGGGCGTGATCTGGCGCACCCAGGTCCTGCCTCCGTCGGAGGAATGCAGGATCGTGCCGCCCCAGCCGGCGATCCAGCCGAGCTCGCCGACGAAATGGATGGCTGTCAGGTGCTCGCGAGCCGGAGTGGGGACCCTGCGCCAGGTGCGCCCTCCATCCTCGCTGGCCAGCAGGGTGCCGCTGTCCCCAACCGCAAAGCCCCGCTGGGGATCCAGGAGTTCGAGGGCGCGCAACTTCACTTCCACCGGCAAGGCTTGCTGGCGCCACCGCAGCCCGCCGTCCTCACTCACCAGGAGGGATCCCCGCTGGCACAGCAGCCATACGGTCTGGCCGGAAGCAGCGGCGTCCTGAATCCAGCAAGAAGCTCCATGAGCCTGGCTGATGAATGCCACGAGCAACATCACGGTCAGCATCCTCAACATAGGCGCCTCCTGCTCGAATACGGCGACGGATCTGAGGCCCTAGCCTCGATGGGAAAGGGTGCAATAGGGAGAGAGGTCCGCTGGAGGCATACCGTGGCGCCGTAGAGCGGAGCCACCGCCCCCATCGAGCCTCCGTCAAAATAGACCGATCGGCATCGAAAGGGGTTTCATGCACCCGGATGAGGTGAGCTCCGTTTGGCCTTGGCCTCGACCCGCGCTGCGAATCGCTCCACGTCCACGATGAAACGCTCATGGGTCCCCTCGGCGATCTTTTCCTGCTCATCATGGGCCTCGACTCGAAACCGCACCCGCCGCCCGTCCACAGAGGCGATCTCGGCGCGGAGAGTCACCTGCATCCCGATCGGCGTGGCCGCCAGGTGACGGACGTCCACATGGGTTCCGACGCTATCCTGGCCGGGCGGCAAAAAGCCGCGTAGCAGATTGCGGCACACCATTTCCAACATCCCGACCAAATGCGGGGTGGCGAGGACGCGGGCCGAATCCACCCCCAAGAAATCAATCGCCCTGTCCGGCGTTACCAGGACCTGCTCCTCGCGCACGCTACCGGCAGCAATCTCCCCCATGTCGCCATCTTATTACCTGCCGGACCGCCGCTTCCACGCGAGGCTCCCCTCGTGCGACCGATGAGATTTCAAAGGAGGAGCCTCACCGGGGGGCGCCCGAGATGAACGCCAACGTGTGAGTCCCAAGGCGGTAGGCGGCGGAACGGCTCGGGGATGTTAAAGTTCGTAACGGGCGGCTTGGCGCAGGCATCCTTAAAATGGTACATTTGACTTGAGCCTCTTTCGGCTCCAGCAGTTCTAACTTCGAGCCGCCTGTGGCAGGGCGGGTCCGAGCGGCCCGGGCCCCTCCATCAGCCGGTGTGGAAAAGAGAGGATTTGATCTTGTCAGGCAGGTGGCGCCTCTTTCTTATCGGGCTTGCACCCGCATTGTTATGCGCCGATCCCGGGGCCGGTCCTGTTCCCATGGAAGTGGTGAGCAAGTACCTTTCCGCCGTCGAGAGCCAACAGAGTCGGGTCGGAGATCTGGCCATGGAAGTGGACATGGAGGCGCAGATCCCGCGGCTTCGCAGGAGCGGCAAGCTGCTGGCGTGGCGCTTCATTTCCCGCCTGGGACAGATTACTTACCGCATCCTGCGCTTTGACGGCGACGCGACGGTCAAAAAGGACGTGATCGCCCGTTACCTGGCCGCCGAGCAGGAAGCCAAAAGGCAATACGCCGCCTCCCTGGCCATCAGCCCGGAGAATTACCGGTTCAAGTACAAAGGCACCGCGGACTACGCCGGGAGAACCGCCTACGTCTTCCAGGTGACGCCGAAACAAAAACGCGTAGGATTGTTTAAAGGGGAGCTGTGGATAGACTCCCAGACGTATCTGCCCCTGCGGGAATGGGGCGAAATGGTCAAGAACCCTTCTGTTTTCTTGAAGAATGTGTACTTCGTACGGGACTATTTCATTCAGGACGGCGTCGCGGTGCCAAGAAGGGTCCTCAGCGATGTGAAGACCCGGTTAGTGGGCAACGTCCGATTGACCATCTGGTTCGATAAGTTCAAGGCGGGGGAAGAGGCCCGGACCCTGATATCCGGCTTGCTGGGAGAAGCCTCCAATGGCAACGGGCCGGTCTATCAGAGTCGGTGAAAGGGCCCGCACTACGCCGGGGCAGTGCGCGGCTCGGAATCCGAGCGAAGGGGTCGCCATCGTATATGATGGTGGTCTGCCGGAGTATCTCGAGAACACAGCATGCGGACGCTGTTTCTAAATCCGCCTTCTTTTGAGCGTTTCGACGGGGGCGCCAGTTCGCGCTGGCCGGCCACGCGCGAAATTGAATCCTACTGGTATCCTGTGTGGCTGTGTTATCCGGCGGGGATGTTACCGGACAGTCGAGTCGTAGACGCTCCGCCGCACGGGCTTTCCATTCCGCAGACCGTAGCTCTGGCCAGGGACTTCGAGCTGCTGGTGCTGTTCACCTCCACGCCCGGTTTTCACGTGGACGTCCGCATCGCCGAGATGATGAAGGATGTCAACCCGCGCCTGAAGGTGGCCTTTGTGGGTCCGCCGGCGACGGTGGATCCGGAGGGAGTGCTGGCCGCCTCCTCGGCCATTGATTTCGTGGTCCGGCGCGAATTCGATTACCAGATCGCCGACTACGCTCGCGGCAAGCCCTTGAGCGAACTGCCGGGCGTCAGCTATCGCAAGAACGGCTGCTTTGTTCACCATCCTGAAGCGCCGCCCATCGAGAACCTGGACGCCCTGCCCTGGGTGACGCGTGTCTACAAGAGGGATCTGGACATCCACCGCTACAACGTGCCGTTCCTGCTGAAGCCCTTCGTGGCCTTCTACACTTCGCGCGGCTGCCCTGCCCTGTGCACCTTCTGCCTGTGGCCCCAGACGCATTCCGGCCACCGCTGGCGCCTGCGCTCGGCCGAGGATGTCGCCGCCGAGGTGCGTTTCGCCCTGGAGGCTTTTCCGGGCCTCAAGGAAATCTTTTTCGACGACGACACCTTCAATTACCAGAAAGCCCGAACCCTGGAGCTGTGCCGGAAACTCAAGCCTCTGGGCGCCACCTGGTCGTGCACTTCGCGCGTGACCACCGATTATGAAACCCTGAAGGCCATGAAGGAGGCCGGCTGCCGCCTGCTGATCGTCGGCTACGAGTCCGGCGATCCACAGATTCTCAAGAACGTCAAGAAAGGGGCCACCGTCGAGATGGCCCTGCGCTTCACCGAAAACTGCAAGAAGCTCGGCCTCAAGGTGCACGGCGATTTCATCGTGGGTCTGCCCGGCGAGACCCGCGAGAGCATTCGGCGCACGATCGAGTTCGCCAAGCGCCTGGATTGCGAAACCATTCAGGTCTCAATCGCACACCCCTATCCGGGCACCGAGTTCTATGATTGGGCGCGGCGCAACAACCTGCTCACCACAGAAGAGATGACCGACGAGCTGGGCCACCAGTTGCCCACCGTGGAGTATCCGGGCCTGGATCGCGCCGAACTGGTCGAGTGGGTGGAGCGCTTTTATGGCGAGTATTATTTTCGTCCGCGCGTCATCTGGCGAGTGGTCCGCCAGGCGTTGTGGAATGGCGCCGAGCGGCGCCGTCTAATCAAAGAAGCCCGCGAGTATCTCCAATTGCGGGCGCGGCGGAAGCAGTTCGTCCAGCAGCACCGCCGCTCGGCGGTTCAGCCACAGGGAGCCGGGGATTGAGGACGCGCAGGCTGCGGTTCAAGACCCGCGTCTTGGCCCTGGTGGTCATTCTGGCGAACGTCTTCGGGAATTTCTTTCTCAGTCTGGGACTCAGGCATCGGGGCCTCTCGCCGGGCGCTTCGCCGCTGGCATGGCTGGAAGCGCTCGCCAACCCCTGGGTCTCGATCGGCATCTGCGCGTTGCTGGTCTGGATGCTGTCGCGCCTGGCCCTGTTAAGCTGGGCGGATCTAAGCTGGGTGACGCCCGTGACGGCCTCCGGTTACGCGCTCACGGCGTTGCTTGGCCGCTGGGCGCTCGATGAGCAAGTCTCGCCGGCGCGCTGGGGCGGGATCCTGCTCATCACGGCCGGCGTCCTACTGGTGCGCACTACGGCGATTCGCACCACCCGCCGGCGTTCTCGGGAGGGAGCATGACCCAGTGGCTGCTGGTGGGCTTGGTGGCTCTGACGGCCAGCGCGGGCGACGCCCTCCAAACGCTCGGCATGAAGGTGCACGGTGAGATTCACGACTTCCGACCTCGCGCGCTGGGACGAGTCGCAGCCCGCCTGGCGCGAAGCTGGCATCTGGGGCTTTCGCTCATCCTGTTGGCGATCTCGTTCGGAGCTTTCCTCATCCTGCTCTCGGTAGCTGATTTGAGTTTTGCGGCTCCGGCCACCGCGGTCGAGTATGTTTCCACCACGCTGCTGGCTCGGTATTTCTTGGGTGAGAAGGTCAACTGGAGGCGCTGGGCCGGGGCGGGCTTGGTGGCCTGCGGCGTGGCGCTTCTGGCGCTGTGATCTGGCTGCTCGGGGCCGTGGCGCTGGCGGCGGCCCTCTACCAAGCGCTGGCGCTGGCGGCGGCGCTCGGTTTCCTTCGTAAAGACGAGCGACCGCCGAGCGAGCTGCCCCCGGTTTCGATCCTCAAGCCGGTTCACGGTCTGGATCCTCGCTTTTACCAGGCCATCCGCTCGCACGCCCGGCAAGATTATCCGGCCTTCGAAATCCTGTTCGGCGTCAGCGACCCTACGGATCCGGCGATCCCCGAAATTCGGCGCCTGGCTGCCGAATTCCCCGCGGTCCCCATTCGTCTGATCGTGAGCGCGGGGCGAGCTCCGAATCGCAAGGCAGCCGTGCTCTCGGAGCTGGCTGCCGAGGCGCAACACCCCATTGTGGTGGTCAATGACAGCGACATCGAAGTGGGGCCTGACTATCTGCGGCGCGTGGTCGCGCCACTGGAAGATCCGCGTGTGGGCATGGTGACCTGCCTGTATCGCGGGCAGGCTTGCAGTCTGGCAGGCCGCATGGAAGCTCTCGGCATCGCGACGGAATTCGCTCCCGGCGTACTCGTCGCCCCTCTTCTTGGCGTTGCGGGGTTCGCTCTGGGCTCGACCATGGCGTTTCGGGCCGCAGACCTGAAGCGGATCGGGGGCTTCGAGGCCATCGCAGATTACCTGGCCGACGATTACCAACTCGGCCGCCGCATCTGCGCGCTGGGATTCAGAGTCGTCATCGCCAAGCCGGTGGTGACCACTCACTTACCGAATGCCGGCTGGCGAGCGGCCTGGCAGCACCAGGTGCGGTGGGCGCGCACCATCCGCGTCTCGCGCACCGGTGGCTATCTGGGGATGCCCGTGACCATGGCTACGGTTTGGGCCGCCGCACTCGCCGTCGCAGGTCAGCCCTGGGCCGCGGCAATTCTGCTGGCTCTTCGACTGGCGGCGGGCCTCGTCGTGGCCGTTCGAGTGCTGGGGATGCAGCTCGGTCCACTGGATTGTCTGCTGATTTTGTTGCGCGACCTCTGGGGCGCGGCGATCTGGCTCGCCGGTCTGGGAGGCCGGACGGTCCTGTGGCGCGGACAACGGTTGCGTATCAGCCGGGACGGCAAGATCCTGACCCCATAAGGGCCGTGATATGGGCCGCGCTATACTTGAAGCAAGGAGTTGGTCCCGGTTGCGCTTACCCGATTTCCTGCGCCTGGCGGTGCAGACCCACTGTTGGACGGCCTCGGACAAAAGCGAGGAAGTCCTGATCGGAGGCCAAGCGGTCATCGAAGGCGTCATGATGCGGTGTCCGCACAGTTATTGTGTGGCTGTCCGCCGCCAGGACGGGGAATTGCTCATCGAGGAAGCGCCGCTGGCCAAGGTCTCCGAGAAATATCCCGTTTTTCGCCTTCCGATTCTGCGGGGGTTGGGGACGCTCGGGCAGGCGCTCTGGTTGGGGATCAAGGCCTTGCGCTTCTCGGCCGACGCTGCCTTGCCGCCGGGCGAAGGGCAGCGGGAACCCAATCGCATTTCACCGGTTCTGATGGGCATCAATCTCGGTCTGTCGCTGATTTTCTTCATCTTCCTCTATAAGTTCGTGCCGCTGTACTTGACGATGCGCTTGGAAGCTTTCTGGCCCGCGCTCGAGGGGCGTATCGGTTTCAACCTGGTGGACGGTCTGATCCGAATCGCCCTGTTCGTGGGCTTCCTGTTGCTGATCTCGCTGTGGAGGGAGATCCGCCGCGTCTTCGAGTATCACGGGGCCGAACACCGGGTCGTCTTCAACTTCGAGTCCGGCCGGCCGCTCTCGGTGGCTACCGCCCAATCCTTCAGCACGCTGCACCCGCGCTGTGGCACCAGCTTCTTGATGGTGGTGATGCTGGTCTCGATAGCGGCTTACACCCTGCTGCCGTTCGAGTCTTTCGGCTGGCGCATGGCCGCGCGGGTCTTCCTGTTGCCTGTGATCGCCGGCGTCAGCTACGAAGTGATCCGCGCGGCGGCTCGGGGCCGCGGCGGGCTGCTGAAGCTGGTGGCGGCGCCGGGCCTCTGGTTGCAACGCATCACCACGCGGCCGCCTTCCGATGAGCAGGTGGCCGTGGCCATCCGTGCTCTGGAGGGCGCTCTGGCTCTGGAGAAGGCTCAGGGAGGCGAACTGGTCATCGCCTGAATCGGAATCCGCATGCAGTACACCCGCAAACTCGACGAAATTGAAGCCCGCTTTGAAGAATTGGCCCGCCAGATGGCCGATCCGTCCGTCATCCAGGATCCGGAACGCTACCGCAAGACCGCCAAGGCCCACCGGGAGCTGGAGGAGATCGTAGCCCGCTACCGGGAGTGGAAGCGGCTGGACGAGCAAATCCGAGAGGCTCGCCAGATGCTCGAGGATCCCGACGATGAGCTCCGCAAGCTGGCTGCGGAGGAACTCGACCGGCTGGAGCCGGAACAAGCCCGGCTGGAGCAGGAGCTGAAGATTCTGCTTCTGCCCAAGGATCCCAACGACGAGAAAAACGTCCTGTTGGAGATTCGCGCCGGCACCGGCGGGGATGAAGCCACGCTCTTCGCGGCCGAAGTCTTCCGCATGTACGCCCGCTACGCCGAATCGCAAGGCTGGCGTGTGGAAGTCTCTTCGGTCAGCGAATCGGAAGTGGGCGGCTTCAAAGAAATCATCGCCCTGGTGAGCGGGGATCGGGTTTACAGCAAGTTGAAGTACGAAAGCGGCGTGCACCGCGTGCAGCGCGTACCCCAGACGGAAGCGCAGGGTCGCATCCACACCTCGGCGGTCACGGTCGCCGTGCTGCCGGAGCCCGACGAAGTGGATGTGCAGATTGATCCCAAGGATTTGCGCATTGATACCTTCTGCTCTTCGGGGCCGGGCGGCCAGTCCGTCAACACGACTTACTCGGCCGTTCGCATTACTCACTTACCTACGGGTCTGGTGGTTTCCTGTCAGGATGAAAAGTCCCAACTGAAGAATCGGGCGAAGGCTCTGCGCGTGCTGCGTTCACGATTGTTCGAGCGCGAACTCGAGCGTCAGCGAGCCGAAATCGGCGCCGAACGACGCAGCATGGTGGGCACCGGCGACCGCAGCGAGAAAATCCGAACTTATAACTTCCCGCAGAACCGAGTTACGGATCATCGTATCGGACTTACTCTATACCAGTTAGATAGTATCCTGGACGGACGCCTCGATCCGATCATTGACGCCCTGACCACTTACTATCAGACCGAACGTCTCAAGCAGCAAACCGAACTGGCGGGAGCGGTCCATGAATCTCCAAACGGCGCTCCGGCAGGCCTCCAGGCGACTTGAAGAAGCCGCCATCGCGGCGCCCCGCCTGACCGCTGAAGTCCTGCTCTGCCACCTGCTCGGGCGCGATCGCGCCTGGTTGTACGCGCATCCGGAAGAGCCTCTGGATCTGGAACGGCTGGCTGCGTACCATCGCCTGTTGGAGGAACGCCTCGCGGGGAAGCCCACGCAGTACATCACCGGGCGGCAGGAGTTTTACGGGCGCGAGTTCCTGGTCACCCCCGACGTGCTGATTCCCAGGCCCGAAACCGAGCACGTGGTCGAAACCGCGCTCGAGCTGGCGCGCGACGGCGCTGAGATACTCGATGCGGGCTGCGGTTCAGGGGCCATCGCCGTCACGCTTAGCCTGGAGACCGGACGTCCGGTATGGGCTTCCGACATCTCGCCCGCTGCTCTGGCGGTGGCTGCCGAAAACGCCCGCCGGCTGGGAGCGCAGGTCCGCCTGGTGATCTCCGACTGGACCTCGGCGTTCGCCCCCGGCGCTCTGGACCTGGTGGTCTCCAATCCGCCTTACGTGCCCGAAGCCGAGCAGGCGGGGCTTCAGCGGGAAGTGCGCGATTTCGAGCCGCGGATCGCGTTGTTTTCAGGTCCCACGGGGCTGCACGCTTACGGCCGCCTGATCAGCGACGCCGCGCGCGTGCTGCGGCCCGGAGGCTGGCTGGTGCTGGAGATCGGCTATCGCGCGCTGGATCCGGTGCGGAACATGCTGGGGGCGGCATGGTCCGAGGTGCACGTCAAGCCTGACCTGGCCGGGCTGCCGCGCGTGCTGGCGGCGCGTAAATCCAGAGGCGATCGGTGAAGACCATCTTCCACGTGGACATGGATGCCTTCTTCGTCTCCGTCGAGGAGTTGTTCGATCCCTCGCTGAAAGGCAAGCCGGTCGTGGTGGGCGGGCGGCCGCACGAGCGCGGCGTGGTGGCGGCGGCGTCCTACGAAGCGCGAAAGTACGGCATCCACTCCGCCATGCCCCTGCGCACCGCGGGGCGTCTCTGTCCCCACGCCATCTTCCTGGACGGCCACCCCGAGCGCTACCGCGAGTATTCCGAAAAGGTCTACAGCGTGCTGACGCGCTTCTCGCCCGCCGTGGAGATGGCGTCCATTGACGAGGCTTACCTCGACATGACCGGGACTGAGCGCCTATTGGGGCCGCCGCTCAAAGCCGCGCATCGCTTGCACGAAACTATCCGGCGCGAGACCGGGCTGAACTGTTCGATCGGCATCGCTGCTTCCCGCCTGGTCGCCAAGGTGGCCTCCGATCAAGCCAAGCCCAACGGGATCCTCTGGGTGCTGCCAGGCATGGAAGCCCGGTTCCTGGCGCCGCTGGACGTGCGCAAGATTCCCGGCGTGGGCAAGGTGACTGAGAATCGTTTGAGGGAGTTGGGCATTCACAAGGTCGGCGACCTGACGCGACTGGACGAAGCGTTCCTCGAGCAACAGTTCGGGCAGTGGGGATTGGCCCTGGCCGGCAAAGCGCGCGGTCTGGACGCCGGTGGTTGGTTCGACGCGGAGATCGGCTCGGAGGCGCCCCCGAAATCCATCAGCCACGAGCACACCTTCGAGCGCGACACGGCGGATCAGGAGCTGCTGGAGTCCACCCTGGTCCGTTTGGCGAGCATGGTCGGACGGCGGTTGCGCGAGCACGGGCTGTTCGCCCGTACCGTGCAGCTCAAACTGCGTTACCACGACTTCGTGACCATCACGAGGGCTCGCACGCTGCCGCAAGCTACGCAGTTGGACGGCGTGCTGGCGGACGAAGCCCGCCGCCTGTTCCGCGCCAACTGGAAAACCGGCGCGCTCGTGCGGTTGCTCGGGGTGCAAGCCACGGGACTGGAGTCGGCCGCGGGCCAGCTCGACCTGCTCGCGGAGAGCGAGAAGGAGCGCTGGCGACGCGCCCTGGCCGCCGCTGACCAGATCCGGGATCGCTACGGAGAATCGGCCCTGTGGCTGGGTTCCGCCCTCCGGGGCCTCTACCGGGAGCGCACGCACGAAAATCCGGCCGGGCTGCCGGGCCGTCGAAGCAAGCCCTCGACCGCTCGGGGACCCGGCAAGCCTCCGGTATAATCGAGAATTTCGTCAGGCCCGATCCCCGGCGCGCCGTCGCGGGTCTCAGGAGTGGCTTGTGCCGCCGGAACAAATTGACTGGTTTCCGTTTTGGCTGAGCCTCAGGGTGGCTGCTCTGGCCACCGTGCTCTCGCTGCCCGTGAGTCTGTGGGCCGCTTACCGGCTCGCGCGGCGCAGCCATCGCGGCGGTTGGCTCGACAGCGCGGTGCTCTGGCTGCTGGTGGCGCCGCCCACCGTGCTGGGCTATTACCTCCTGGTCCTCCTGGGACAGAACACGCTGCTGGACCGCCTCTGGCGCGCGGTGGCGCGACAGTCCCTCGTATTCAGTTGGCAGGCGGCGGTGGCGGCGGCGATGCTGTACACCGTTCCCCTGATGGTGTGGTGGTTCCGCGAAGCGTTCGAGAGCGTGGATGTGCGACTGGAGCGCGCGGCCCGCAGCCTGGGCGCTTCGGAATGGCGCGTGTTCCGGTGCGTCAGCGTGCCCCTGGCGGCGCGCGGGTTGTCGGCGGGCGTGGTGCTGGCTTTCGCGCGGGCGCTCGGCGATTTCGCCGTGACGCTGATGATCGCCGGCAACCTGCCCGGGCGCACGCAAACTCTCACGGTGTCGGTGTACCAGGCCGTCCAGACCGGGCGCACCGCACAAGCGAGCGCGCTGGCAGTAGCCGCCACGCTGCTGGTGTTGGCTCTGGTGGTTCTGGGCCGGCGTCTCTGGTCCCCCGGCAGGCCGACATGATCGAAGTACGCATCCGCAAGCAGATGCCGCCGGCCCGAGGCCGTCCGCCGTTTCTGCTCGATGTCAACTTTTGGGCGCCCGCAGGCATCACGGCGCTGTATGGTCCTCGGGGCGCAGGAAAGACATTGACGCTGGACGCCGTCGCGGGTTTCCTCCGTCCGGACGCAGGGCGTGTCCTGCTGGACGACCGCATCCTCTTCGACGCCGATGCGCGCGTGGATCTGCCGCCTCGCCTGCGGCGTTGTCCGCGCCTCGATCCTGACGCAACGTTGTTCCCGCACATGACGCTGCGGGACAACCTGGCGTTCGCAGCCGCCGACCGTCCGCGACTGCAACGGCGCCGCGCGGTTGCCGCGATGCTAGAACGCCTGGAGCTGTATGAGGCGGCCGACCGCCGGCCGCATGAAGTTTCTCCACCCGAGCGGCGGCGCGCCGCATTGGGGCAGGCTCTTCTGGCTTCACCGCGCGCGCTACTCGCCGATGAGCTAACCGCCGGATTGGAGACCGGGGAGCGCGCGGCCCTCGGCCGGCTGTTGCGCGAGATCTGCGCTGAATTTCGCGGTCCGATTCTGCTGGCCGGCTCCGAGCTGGAGGGATGTCTCGAGCTGGCCGATCACGCGGTGGTCATCGTGCAGGGGAAAGTGCTTCAAAGCGATGCCCCCGCGGCGGTGCTCGAAGCCCCGGCCACGGTCGAGGTAGCGCGGCTCCTGGGCGCCTACGTTGTGTTGCCTGCTGAGATTCGAGACCTAGACCCGCAAAACAACACCAGTCGTTTGCGCGTCGGCGAGTTCGAGCTGCGCGGACCGTACTTCCCCGCCCGGCTGCGTGGAGACCGTGTCTGGCTATGCGTCGCGCGGCAGCAACTTAAAGCCACGCCGCGGGTGGCGCCTCCCGCTGTCAACCAAATCGTGGCCACGCTGCTGCGCGCCGTCCCCACAGCGCGCGGCGTGCGCCTGGAGTTCAACGACGATCTGGCCGTCGAGATGGACCGCACGGAGTTCGAAAAAAACAAACATAATAAGGAATGGTTGATTGCCTTTCCGCCCGAGGCCTTGCGCGTTCTCTGACCAGTCCGGCCGGCAAGCGGCACGCCGGATGATCATGGGATCGCGGCCCATGGGCGGGGCGGTTGATTTCCCGATCCCTCGTGCCGTGAAACGGTACTACATTACCGATCGCAAGCTGCTCGGCGGCGTCGAACCGCTGCTCGAGCTTGTAGCGCGCCATCTGGCCGCGGGAGTCGAGATGATTCAGATCCGCGAGAAGGATTTGACGGCCCGCGAGCTGCTCGAACTGGTGCGGCGCGTCCTGGCGCTGGCAAGCCCCCACCGCGCGCGCATCCTCGTCAACAGCCGCGCCGACATCGCGCTGGCTGCCGGAGCGCACGGCCTGCACTTGCCCGCTGACTCTCCGCCGCCCGCGCGCTGGCGCGCCATCGCGCCGCCCGGATTCTTGATCGGCGTTTCCTGTCACAGCGTGGAGGAGGTGCGCACGGCAGAAAGCGAAGGCGCCGACTTCGTGGTCTTGGGCCCGGTGTTTGCGCCGCTTTCAAAAAGCGTCCGGGAACCGCCGCTCGGACTGGAAACCCTGCGGGACGCTACGCGCAGCGTGCGCATCCCGGTCTTCGCGCTGGGCGGCGTCACAGAACGGAACGCACAGGCCTGTTTGGAAGCCGGCGCCGCGGGCATCGCCGGCATCACGCTGTTTCAAGGCCCATCGCGCCGCTAAAATAGGCCAGGATGCTAGACGCGGAAGTCTGCCGGCGCATGCGCGAGGATTGGGACCGGCGCGCTCGCGAGGACGCCAAGTACTACGTCGCCTTCGGGCGCCGCGGCCAGGACGACGAGGAGTTCTTCGCCACCGGACGCGAGCTGGCGCGCGGCCTCGCTCGCGAACTCGAGCGACTCCCGCCGGGAAATCCGCGCGCGCGTCGGGCGCTCGAAATCGGCTGCGGCCTCGGACGCCTGATGTTGCCTCTGGCCGATTTCTTCGGGGAGATCCACGGCGTGGACGTCTCCGAGGAGATGGTGCGCCTGGCGCGCGAGAAACTGCGCCACATCCCGCACGCTCACGTGCATCTGACCGACGGCGCCGATTTGGCCGCCTTCGCCGACGAATCTTTCGACTTCGTCTACTCCTATGCCGTCTTCCAGCACATTCCCTCGCGCGAAGTGGTGATGGATTACTGGCGGGAGGCGCGCCGAGTCCTGAAAAACGGCGGCATTTTTCGATTTCAGGTGAACGGACTGCCGGCTGCGGGACAGAACTACGACACGTGGCGCGGCGTGCGAATCAGCGCGGACGAGATCGCCGAGTTCGCACGGCAGCACGATTTCCAACTGCTGGCCCTGGAGGGCGTGCTCACGCAATACCAATGGGTCACCTGGCGCAAGCGCCCGCGAGGATGGTTTGCCAATCTCTCCAGACCCCTAGCGCCGCAGCCCGCGCGCGTCCGCCGCATCACGAATGCGCACAGCTCGGAGCCCGCCGTGCCTTCGAGCGGACGCTTCGCCGTCGCCTCCCTGTGGATCGAGGACCTGCCCGAGAATTGCGACCTCAACACGCTGAGCGTCACGGTAGCGGAGCGCGAGGGCCGATTGAGTTACCTGGGCCCCGAACGGCTTGGCCTCCGACAGCTCAACGTGGAACTGCCTCCGGGGATTTCGGCCGGATTCCATCCGGTCCAGTTGCGCTGGCTCCGAGAACCGATCGCTCCGCCCGCCACCCTGCGTGTGATCCCGCCCGCGCCGGCCGTGCCCCGGATCGTTTCGGTAACCGACGGCATTGACCTGTTGGCCGGCACACAGATTCGCACTCGAACCGTGCAGGTGAATCTGGAGGAAGCCGATCAACCCGAGCGGTTCGAAGCCTTGATTGACGGCCAGCCTGTAGGCGAGCGCGAAATCTTCTGCGCCGATCCCCGCGCGCCGCTGTATCAGATCAGCTTTCGATTGCCCGAGGCGATCGGTCCGGGAGCGCACTCCCTGGAAATGCGGTTGGGGCGACGAAGGTTTCCGCCCGTCCGGCTCGAGGTGCTCGCGTGACGGCGCTGCTGGCGTTGTGGGCGCTGGCGGCCGGGCTGCCGGAAATCCCGCGCAGCGGCACGGTGACGCTGCCCGCAGGCGTGATCGAATTGCGTCAGGAACTGGCGATCCCGGAAGGCGCACACGATCTGGAGATTCGCGGTGCGCCGGAAGGGACCCTGCTCAAGGCGGCGGACGATTTCCACGGCCGAGCCCTGTTGGTGGTCGCCAGGGCCCGACAAATTCGCATCCTGAACCTCGCTCTCGACGGTAACCGCACTGCGCTGGCGCGCCCGCAGGGCCTGCCTCCGCACGACACGCCCTTCTGCCGCTTCACGCCTCACAACGGAGTGCTGGCCGAAAAAGTCGAAGACCTCGTGCTTTCGAACTTGCGGTTGCGGAACATCGCCGGGTTCGCGATCCTGGCGGCGAGCTCGCACCGCGTTCGCATCGAGCGCGTTCACGTCGAAGACAGCGGTTCTCTGGATGCGCTGGGGCGGAACAATACGACGGGGGGCATCCTGCTGGAAGAAGGCGTGGCGGATTTCCTGGTGCGCGAGTGTCGCCTGCTGCGCGTGCGCGGCAACGGCGTCTGGACGCACTCGCTTTACACCTCACCGCGCAACCGTGACGGCCTGATCGTGGCCAACTACTTCGAAGAGCTGGCGCGCGATGCGATCCAGATCGGCCACGCCACGCGCGTGCGCGTCGAAGGCAACCGCGGCCGCCGCATCGGTTATCCGCCCGGCGAAGTGGATCCGCAAGCCACGCCGGTGGCCATTGACACCGCGGGCGACACCGACGCCAGCGTTTACGCTTTCAATCACTTTGAAGAAGTCAACGGCAAGTGCATTGACCTGGACGGTTTTCACGACGGCGAAGTGCGCGGCAACGTCTGCGTGAATCGAGGCTTGCGCCGCAACTATCCTCACGGGCACTTTGGCATCGTGCTCAACAACAGCAACCCCGACATGGAGTCGCGAAACATTCTCATCATCGGCAACGAGATCGAAGGCGCCGTCTATGGGGGAATTTTCCTGATCGGCAGCGGCCACCGAGTGATCGCCAACCAGCTTCGACGTTTGAACCTGGCGCGCTGCCGGCCGGACCGTCCGGGATGCGTCTACTGGGCCGATGAACCCGAGTTGCTGAGCGCGGGAATCTATCTGGGGCGGCGGGCGGAACGTCCGGACGCCGCCCGGGACAACCTGATCCACGACAATGTGATCACCGGCTTCGGCATGAGCCGTCGTTGCGTTGTCGCAGCGCCCGGCGTCGCGGCATCCGACAATCGGATCGCCGGCAATCGTTGCGCGGAGCGGTGAAAGCCGCCTCAGTAATTCGTCCAGAGGGCTTCCCGCCGTAGCTTCTTCACGGAGTGGCAGGCCTTGGTGGGCGCGTCGTGTCGCTTCCAGCCGCGGTAGAGTTCATCCATCAGATCGCAGCGATAACCGGAGACCGCTGCTTTGCCGCGAATGCGGTTCAAAACCGCCGCCAGTTCGCAATGTTCCTCATCGCTCATCTCGTAGCCGTAGGCTTTGCGGTCGCCGCGGCTGGAGTGGACGTAAGGCGGATCGCAGTAGAAGAGCGTCCCGGGATCATCGTACAGGCGAATGACCTCCAGCGCCGGCCGATTCTCGATCTGCACGCGCAGCAGCCGCTCGGCGATGGCAGGCAGATCTTCGATGGCCCCCAGCCATCGCGAGATGACACCCGACATGCCGTTGCGGCTGGTGTTCTTGCAATTGGCCCAGCGTCCGAGCGAGGCGGTCTGCGCCAGACCGGTGCGAGCCTGGCGGGCCCGCACGTAGAACAGACGCGCGCGTTCCAGATCGCTCAGCTCGCCTTTGTGATTCGAGACCGCGCGGTAGAACTCCTCGCGGGCGAAGGGCGTCAGACCGATCAGCTCGATGAGGCGTTCCTTTTGATCGCGCAGCACGCGGAAGAAGTTGACCACCTCGCCGTCCAGGTCGTTGTAGGTTTCCACCGGCGAAGGCTCGCGGTTCAACAGCACGGCGGCGGAGCCGCCGAAGGGTTCGCAGTAGTGGTGGCAGCGCGGCAGAAGCGGCAACAGCCACCCCAGGTGACTGAACTTGCCGCCGTAGTAGCCGAAGGCGATCAACCTTCGCCGTCGCAGCAACACCGGCGCTTCGCCCTGCTCAGCGGGCTCGCTCAGATAGATGGGTGATGGTTCGCGCACGCCAGGCTTGCGGCTCATCCAGCGCCATGCTAGCCGGACCGCGCCGCCACGGTCAAGCGCGGCGCCCGCTCAGGGAGTCGGATCCGGAATCAAGAAGCGCTGGGGCGCTCCGGCAGCAGCCGCAACCGCCTCCGCAGCCAGGTAGCCGCTGCGTACCGCGCCTTCCATGGTGGCCGGCCAGCCGGTGCGCGTCCAATCGCCGGCCAGGAACAGATTGGGGATGCGTGTGGTCGCCTGTGGTCGCAAAGCTTCCAACCCCGGACGCGCCGCCAGCGTGGCGCGCGCCTCCTTTACCACGTGGGCGCGTTCCAATCGCGCCTCTCGGGTCCGCGGCAGAAATTCGCCCAGTTCGCGAAGCGCCAGCTCGATCACCTGCTCGCGCCCCAAACCGAGCAGAGAACGCGAAGCGCTCACCACCAGCAGCAAGTAGCGGCCCTGCGACTTGCTGAACACCCATTGAATCGTGCGGTCCAGCAGCGTGGCTTGCGGAAGCTCCGTCACTGGCCGATCGAACCACATGTGAATGGCGGTGATGGGTGAGGTCTCGAAAGCGCTCACATCCAGGCCTAGCTGCGGGGCCAGGATGCGCAGACGATCGAACGGAACCGCCGCCACGAAGTAGTCAGCCTCGTGCGCGCCTTGATCGGTGAGAACTCCTTGGGCCTCTCCGCCCTCGATCAGAAAGCGCCGTACGGGACTGAACAAACGCAGGGTCACGCGGGGGAATCGCCGCCAGCGGGCGGGAGCGTACAGCTCGGATAAAGGGATCGTGGGGACTCCCATGCGGTATCCGTCGCCGCCGGCGAGGAACCCGAGCCAGAAAACTTGCAGGCCGTGGCGGGCCGCCATGCGGTCCAGTTCCTCATTGACTGCGCTCACGAGAATCTGGCGCCAGAAGCGCGCCACAGCCCGCGAAGGCTGACGCTTGCGACGCAGCCATTCCTGCATGGTGATGGCGTCCAGGTCCCGGCGCCGGGCGAACTCGCGCCGCACCAGAGCGAGCGCGCCCAACACCGCTAACTTGTCGTACAAGCCGAGGAACGGGAGTTCGAAGAATGGCCGCGCCGATCCCAGCAGCCCCGAGCGAGATCCCGGGCGCAACACGGAGACGCGCCCGCCCGGCTCGATGAAGTGGTACTCGTCAAAAAACCGGATGTGATCGGTTACGCCCAGCCGGCGGTAGAAGTCCAGCAGGTTGACGCAACAGCCGAGCAAAATATGCTGGCCGTTGTCAATGAGCTCGCTGCGCGGATTGGCAGGATCGAGGGGAAATGAGCCGGCCCGTCCTCCCAGCCAGGAACGGGCCTCGAACAGCTCGACCTGGAAGCCCGCACTATCCAGCGCAACCGAGGCCGCCATGCCCGCCAGGCCGCCGCCTACGACGATCGCGCGAGGCACTCAGGTCCTCCCGGCAGCAGCGCGGCGCCCGTAGAGGCGCACCACGTTTTCCATCAAGCGCAGGCCGCAGTCGCCCTCCAGCGTGAGGATGGATTCCGGATGGAACTGCACGGCTTCGATCGGTAGGTCGCGATGCCGCACGCCCATGATCACGCCGTCTTCGGATTCCGCCGTCACCTCGAGGCATTCGGGCAGCCGTTCCCGGCGAGCGAACAGAGAGTGGTAACGGCCAACCTGAAAAGTTTCCGGCAACCCTTGAAAGACGCCCTGCGCGTTGTGGCGCACGCGCGACGGCTTGCCGTGGACCGGATAGTCCAGGATGCCGAGTTCTCCGCCGAAGGCCTCGACCACGCCCTGCAATCCCAAACATACGCCGAAAACCGGCATGCCGCGAGCGGCGGCATGGCGAACCAAATCCGGGACCCCGAAATCCTCCGGCCGGCCAGGCCCGGGCGAGATCAGGATCAGATCCGGGCGAATCTGGTCCAATAACTCCAGAGGAAAACCGGCGCGGTAGGTGATGACCTCGGCCCCGGTCTGGCGCGCGTAGTTGGCGAGCGTGTGGATAAAACAGTCGTCGTTATCTACGAGGAGCATGCGCACGCCCTGACCTGGTCGAGGCCCTTGTGCGGGCGCGGCCTTCTCCTCCGGCGGGCGCAACGCCCGGAAGAATCCGGTGGCCTTCAAACGCGTTTCGAGTTCTTCGCGCTCCGGGACCGAGTCGTAGAGCAGCGTGGCGCCTGTGGCGTAGGAAGCCACGCCGTCTTTGAGATGGATCGTGCGGATCAGGATGCCGGTGTTGATGTCGCCGTTCAGCAGGATCATGCCCACCGCGCCGCCGTACCAGCCGCGCGCGTCCTTCTCCAGATCTTCGATCGCCTGGGCCGCGGCTTTCTTCGGCGCGCCGATCACGGTCACCGCCCACATGTGGCTTAAAAACGCATCCAGCGAGTCAAAGCCCGGCGCCAGCAAGCTCTCGACGTGATCCACCGTGTGAAAGACGCCGGCATAGGATTCGATCAGGCGACGGCCAATGACTCGCACCGACCCGGGAACCGACACGCGCGACTTGTCGTTGCGATCCACGTCGGTGCACATGGTCAGTTCGGATTCCTCTTTCGGCGAGTTGAGCAGCTCGCGGATGGCCTCCGCGTCGCGCAGCGGATCGCCGGTGCGACGGGCCGTGCCGGAGATGGGACAGGTCTCCACGCGGCGTCCTTCCACGCGCACGAACATCTCCGGAGAGGCGCCGATCAACTGCTCGTCGCCGAACTGGAGGAAGAACTCGTAAGGGCTGGGACTGGCGACCTGCAAGCGCCGGAACAGCTCCGAAGGAGGCCCCGAGAAAGGAGCCCGGAAGGTGCGGCGCAGCACCACTTCGTAGTAATCGCCGCGTCGCATGCCCTCGCGCACGGCCTCCACCTTGGCCATGTATTCCTCCGGCCGGTGGTCGGAAACAATTTCGCCGGTTCTTGTTTCTCGCGGCTCAGGCAAGGGTTCGCCCGTGCGCTCCAGGCCGAGCGTCGAGAGATCCTGGCAATCGAAGTCGTACTGGAACCGCTCGATCACCTCGCGCTTGCGGTCCATGAAGTAGATGTCGTCGCACAGGAACAGGTGCAGATCTTTGTGTCCCTCGCGCGGGAGCTTCAACCGGATGGGGTCGAACTGGAACAACAGATCGTAGCCGAAGGCCCCCACCAGCGCCAAGCGCGCGTCCTTGGGGTGCTGAAACTCCTGGATCAGCGCGCGCAGGATGGAGAAGGCGGAAGGTTGCTTGCTGCGCTCTTCCTCAGGAAACAAAGCGGGAAGCGGCTTCAAGCGCCCTTGCAAAACGCCGTCGGCCCAGCCCAGCTCCTCCCAGTGCGGGTGATCGGCCAGCACCCTGTGCAGCATCCGAACCAGCATCTCGCCGCGCAAGTTGAGCGGGCGAAACAGCAAGCGCCGTCCGAAGCCCACGATTTCCAGGGGCGGCCGCACGCCGGCGATGTCCCAGCGGGAGTACCGTCCCGGATACTCATAGCCGGAAGAGAGATAGAAGCCGCGGTAGCGGTCGAGCTCGCGCAGCAGATGCCCCAAACCCTTGCGGTACGGAATGCGTGAGACGCTGCGCGTGACAATTATGCCCCGCGGCGTGCTGTACCTGAGTTCGCGCATGGAACGCGCTACTCAGTCAGGATAACAGATCGCAGGCGCCGAACCCCCGATCAACCCGTGTAAGTTCCCACCACGATCACGGCTACCGGAATGTCGCCGATCGTCGCATGCAGGACCCAATCTCCTTCGCCTTCCTGCTTGACGCCCGCCGGCTCCGCTTTGTCCAGCTTCCAGATGCTCAGGATGGCGGGGTGCGAGGTGCCGGAGGCCTTGTTACTCATGGCCACCACCTGCTCGTAATTCGGCGTGGCGTTGACGTCTTTATCGTCCGCAGCGGGGACCAGCAACAGGAAGTCGCGTTGCGGCGAGACGCCCTGGTGCGCACCGTCCACCGGGTAGTAACTCAGCCGCAGGGTGTAAACGCCCGGTTTGAGAGTCTGTCCGCGGCGATCGCTGCCGCGTCCCGGAAAGCGGACCGCGCCCACCAACGCCCCGTGTGGGATGCTGGTGAGGGAAACATTCTCCTCCGTGGTGGGAGTCCCTTTCGGCGCTTCGGCGCGGAACCAGAATTCGGCCACCACGCTTCCGTTGGCGGCCAGCACTTTGTGGCCGGTCTTCTGAAGAACCTCTCGAACGGTTGGGGCCAGCTCCTCGGGCGGCGCTCCGGCAGCTTCATACTTGTACTGCGCAAAGGCCGCAGCCCCCAACAACGACAGTAGCAGCAGTGTGTTTCTCATTTGGCGTAACTCCCCTATAAGCTCAGATTAGCGCGGCTGGGTTGGAAAAATCCGTGGCGCGCATCATCGGCCCGCCACGCCGGCCACCAACAAAGCGGCAGGCGTTTCCCCGGCGCGCAGATGCAGGATCCACTCGCCGCGTCGGGTCATTTCGAATCGCGGCGCGGCCCCACCCGGCCCCTTAGCCAAGCTCAGCACGCCCTTGCGGAGCGCCGCTAACTCTCCAGGCGGCTCCAACTCGCGATCGGCGGCGGCCGGAACCAGCGCGACGGAGTCCTCCCCGAGAAATCGCAAGGCGTATACCCCTCGAGGGAAGCCGCGGCCGTAGCGATCCGCACTCGGTGAGGCAAACTCGACGACGCCCACCAGGGCGCCCTGCGGGATGGCTCCCTGCTCCAGCAGCTCACCGAGCGATCCGGATTCGAGCGGCGCGGCGCGCAGCCAGACCTCGCAGAAGCGATACCCCCTGGCGTCCACCACGCGCACGCCTTGCCCTTGTAAAACTTCACGCACCGGCTCGCTCAGCTCGGAGGGAGGCGGCCCGCCGGTTTGGACGCGATAGCCTTGACCCCAGGCCAGGGCCGTGGCAAGCAATGTCGCCGCAAGCAGGTGTTTCATCTTCTCTTCATTGGATGCACGCACCGGCTCCGAGGTTCTGGCCTTCTGCGTTGCCGGGATCGGCGCGAAGTTGGGACAATAGCTGCGCAGCCCGATGCCGATTCCAACTGTGAAAGTCACCGCCATCCAGGTCCTGGCCTTGTCTTGCTTGGGGGTGGTCGCCGGGGTCTGGTTGAAGCGGAAGATTCGTTGGTTAGACTGGCTGAACGTCCCGGCCAGCGTGCTCGGGGGCTTTCTGTTTGCGCTGTTGACGCTGGCGCTGCGGGATCGCTACCTGAACCTGGAATTCGATCTGGTCCTGCGCGACATCCTGATGATCGCCTTCTTTACGACCGTCGGATTGCGAGCCAGCCTGCGCCTGGTGCGCGAGGGCGGCATGCAAGTGCTGATCTTTTGGGGAATTGCCACCCTGGGCGTCGCCTTGCAGAACGTGCTGGGAGTTGCGCTGGCCCTGGCGCTCAGGATTCATCCGTTGGCCGGCTTGATCTGCGGTTCCGTAACCATGGCCGGCGGACCCGCAACCGCCCTGGCTTTCGGCCAGACATTCGAGCAAATGGGTCTGCCGGGCGCCACCAATCTGGGCATCGCCGCAGCGATGTTCGGCATCGTGGCCGGAGGATTGCTGGGCGGCTTCGTGGGCGGCCGGCTCATCGAAGGACATGGCTTGCAGCCGAGCCTCGATCGAACGGCACGCAATCCGGTCACCGTGGAGTCCATCGCCTATGCGGGCGATCCGCCGGAAGTCGAAGCGCGAGCCATCGAAGGGGCGCGCCAGGCCGAGCGAGCCTCCCTCATGCATAACATCACGGCTCTGGCCCTGGCCATGGGCCTCGGCAGCCTGATCAGTATGGGCATCCAGCGCACGGGGGTGGTCCTGCCGGCTTACATCGGGGCGATGCTGGCGGCTGCGCTGATCCGTAATCTGGATGATCGTTTCCGCTTCGCCGGTCTGGCTCAACATCACATTGACGAGATCGGAAGCATCTCTCTGAATCTATTCATCGTCATGGCGCTTCTGGGCCTGCGCCTCTGGGAGCTGGTGCACCTGGCGCTGCCCATGTTGCTCATCCTGGCGGCGCAGGTGGTTCTGGTTTGGGTGTTGGCCCGGCTGACGGTGTTCCGCTGGATGAAGCGGGACTTCGACGCCGCAGTGATGTCCGGCGGCTATTGCGGATTCATGCTGGGAACCACGGCCAACGCTCTGGCCTCCATGGGAGTGCTGGTGGAAAAGTACGGTCCGGCCCCTCGCGCCATTCTGGTGGTCTCGCTGGTGGGAGCCTTCCTGATTGACTTCACGAACGCCACCCTGATTACCGCGGCGGCGAATCTTTTGCGCTAAAGTTGGGGAGAATCAGGGCTTCAAGAGCGGCGCCAGCACGCGATCCAGCTCCTGTTCGCTCCAGGCGCTCAGGCGCACGTCGCGCACCAGGCGCCAGCGCTCCACGTGTTCCACCGCCGCTCCGGAAGCCACGCGACGCAGCGGCCCCAGCGTCTCCAGCTCCAGGAAGTCGGCGTTGGTGAAGGTCTCGAAGGAGCAGCCGAAATCCGGGTAGGCGGCCGTGGGATCCGCGGCGGTTTCCTTGAAGAACAGCTCAGCGCCCAGCAAATAGGCGCCCCAGGTGCGCGGGTTGAAAAGGCCCAGCTTTTGGGGAGCGCTGATCCTGGGATCCTGGCGCAGCGTCAGGTACTTGGAGAAGAACCGCCAGCGCGGATCCGACAGGTCCGTGTAAGCCCACATGACCAGGGGATGGGTGGGCAGGAGGACTTCCGGATGCTTGCCGCGCGGCGGGAAGCCGGCGATAGCGGTTCCGCCGGGCGCCATCATGGTCAACGCCCAGGGTGCGAACTCGATCTCCCAGGGGCCGGTATTGCGGATGCGATGCCGCACCTCGACGGCCGCTTCCGAACTGGACATTTTCACGATGATTTGTTTTTCCAGCCCCGTGCCGGGCTCCACCGGAGCCGTGGCTTCCAGCGTGTCGCCGTGGATGCGGATGGCCACCGGGGCATTGTCCGGCGCCCAGGTGGTGGCCAGTCGCTCGGGGGCCACCCAGAGGCGGTGCCCGCCGCGAAGCTGGAATTCCTTCTCGCCGCGCTTGCCGAGTTGATCCGGGAATTCCACGAACAGATTGCGGCCTCCCAGGAAGGCACAGCGAATAATGCGCGGCCCGACGTCGCCGGTGACGACCAGCTCGATTTCGCCGTTCGTCATGCGGTAGCAGTCGGTCCATCCCTGGTAGGCGATTTTTTCGATGCGAACAGCAGCAGCCGCGATCATAGCGTTCAGTAGCGCGAGGAGGAGCGTCCGGCGCATCCCGGCCATTATAAGATGACGCCGGCCCGCCACGGCGAGCGGGCCGATCGCCGCCGCGGTTTATAATCGGTGTTAACGATGCAATCTCACGAGCAGTTTCAATTTCACTCGCTGGAGGAGCTGGCGCGCCGCATCCAGGAACTGGGCCTGGATCTCGAGATCAGCGAAGACCTCAGCCCGCTGCTCGAACCCATCGAGATCGCAGGATTCCGACTGCCCAACCGGCTGGTGGTGCAACCGATGGAAGGCTGCGACGGCCGCAGCGACGGAGCGCCGGACGAGTTGACCCGGCGGCGCTACCGCCGCTTCGCCGCCGGGGGCGCGGGGCTGTTGTGGTTCGAGGCCACCGCGGTCACGCCGGAATCTCGCGCCAACCCCCGCCAGTTGTGGATCCATGAGGGGACGGTGAGGGAGTTCGCAGCCCTGGTGGAAGAGACCTTGCGCGTGGCGCGCGAGACTTGCGGCCACCGGCCGTTTCTGGTGCTTCAGTTGACGCACTCGGGCCGCTACAGCAAGCCGGGGCGCAAACCGGCGCCCATCATCGCGCATCATTCGCCGTTCCTGGATCCCATGCACAAACTGCCGCCGGACTATCCGCTGATCAGCGACGAGGAGCTGGAACGGCTGGAAGACGTCTACGTCGAGGCCGCCCGCTGCGCGCAACGCGCGGGCTTCGACGCCGTGGACGTCAAGGCCTGCCACCGTTATCTCATCTCGGAGTTGCACGCCTCCCACACGCGTCCCGGGCGTTACGGCGGGTCCTTCGAAAACCGCACGCGGTTCTTTCGCAACATCGTGACCAAGATTCGCCAGGCCGTCCCCGGACTGATCGTTACCTCGCGGATGAACGTCTACGATGCGATGGCCTACCCCTACGGGTTCGGCGTGGATCGCGAGGATCCCGGCAAGCCCGATCTTAGCGAGCCGATCGAGCTGGTGCGGTTCCTGAAAGCCTCCGGCGCGCCTCTGGTCAACATCACGGTGGGCAATCCTTACTACAACCCGCATGTCAACCGCCCCTTCGATCTGCCGGTGGCGGGCGCGCCGACTCCCGCCGAACACCCTCTGGTCGGGGTGGCGCGATTTGTGGGGCTGGTGCGGCGCATTCAGCAAGAGTTTCCGGAGCTGGCGGTGATCGGAGCAGGCTATTCCTGGCTCCGTCAGTTCTTCCCGCACGTGGCGGCGCCCGCGATGCGCAAGGGCTGGGTGACGCTGGTCGGTCTGGGGCGGATGGCCTTCGCTTACCCGGAGTTCGTTCGCGACCTGGCCACGCACGGACGTTTGAATCCGGAGCGCGTCTGCATCGCCTGCTCGGCCTGCACGCAGATCATGCGCGACGGCGGCCGCACCGGCTGCGTGCCCCGGGATGCCGAAGTCTACGAGCCGATTTACAAGGCCCATCGCGCCGAAGCTCCCGACGCCATTCTCGAGATGGCCAAGACCTGCCTGCTGTGCAACGACCCCACGTGCGTGCCGGGTTGCCCGACGCGGATCAACATCCCCAAATTCATCGGGGAGATCATCGCGGGACGCTACCGCGAGGCCTACGAAACATTACGGGAGGCGAATGTTTTAACCACTTTGTGCGGCTATGTTTGCCCCGCCGAAACCCTGTGCGAGGCCGTCTGCATCAAGAACCACTACAGCAAGACCGTGCCCATTCGCCATCTCCAGCGCTGGGTGAGCCGCCTGGCCGTGGAGGAGGGATGGGCGGCTGAGCCCCGGCCTCCGGCCGCGCGACCGGAACGGCGTGTGGCGGTGTTGGGCGCAGGCCCGGCGGGCATCACGGCGGCGGCCACGCTGGCCTCCCTCGGACACCGCGTGACCCTCTTCGACCGCAGCGCGACCCTGGGAGGCCTGGCGCAGGACACCATCCCCCCTGAGCGGATTCCCGACGAGATCTTGCAGCAAGAGATCCGCGACGTGCTGGCCTCCACGGGCGTCGCCGAGCACCGCCGGCAAGTGCGGTTGGGCGCCGACTACACGCTGGACGACGTGCTGCGAGAGGGCTTCGACGGCGCCGTCATCGCCCTGGGCTTGAACCGTTCGATCACTTTGCCCGGCGCCAGGAGGCCCGAAAGCGGCGTCGTCGGCGCCCTGGAGTTTCTCAATCGCGTCAAGAACGGCCAGCGCGTCTCGGGCGCCGTGCTGGTGTTGGGCGCGGGCAACACGGCCATGGACTGCGCAGTCTCGGCGAAGAAGGCAGGCGCGTCTGACGTGGCCGTCGTCTATCGTCGTTCTTTCGTCGAGATGCCCGCCTGGCCCGAAGAGCGCGACCACGCTGTGGCGGTGGGAGTGCACTTTCTGATCCTGACGCAACCGCTGGATTACGTCACGGACGACCAGGGGCGGCTCACGGGCCTCAAAGTGATTCGCACGCGCCTCGGCGAGCCCGGCCCCGATGGTCGTCGCCGCCCGGTCGAGATTCCGGGAACCGAACACGTGCTTCCTGCGGATCTGGTGGTCGAGGCCATCGGGCAACAACTGGGCGAAGAACTCCAGCAAGCGCTGCCCGGCGTGCGCTTCGAGCGCGGTTTGATCTGGACGCGCCCGGGAACCCTGGAAACCAGCCGTCCCGGCGTCTTTGCCGCGGGCGACATTGTCAACGGCGGCACAACCGTGGCTCAGGCGGTCGCAGAAGGCGCACGGGCCGCACGCGAACTGGACGCCTGGCTGGCGGCGCAGAAGGTCACGGAGCTTGTGGTCTTGCAGTAGCGATTTCGATTCCGGAGGAAAGTAAAGCGTGGCGAAAATCGGATTCATCGGTCTGGGAATCATGGGAAAACCGATGTCCCGCAACTTGATGAAGGCGGGGCATGAGTTGGTGGTCTACGACGTGAGGCCCGAGCCGGTCGAGGAGCTGGCTGCCGAAGGCGCGGCGCGCGGTCTCTCGCCCAAAGACGTGGCCTCGCGCAGCGACGTCGTGATCACCATGCTGCCCGACGGTCCCGAGGTCGAGGCCGTCATCCTGGGTCCGAACGGCGTCCTGGAGGCTGCTCGGCAGGGACTCATCGTCGTGGACATGAGCTCGATCAGCCCCGTGGTCGCGCGGAAAGTGGGCGAGGAGTGCGCCCGTCGCGGTGTTGAGTTTCTGGATGCGCCGGTTTCAGGAGGCGAGCCCGGCGCCATCAACGCCACGCTGGCCATCATGGTCGGCGGCGAGGAAGCGGTTTTCCAGAAAGTACTGCCCATTTTTCAGGCGATGGGTAAGTCGGTAACCTTGACCGGACCGGTGGGCGCGGGTAACGTCACCAAGCTCGCCAACCAGATCATGGTGGCGGCCAACATCGCGGCCATCGGCGAAGCACTGGCGCTCGCCGCCAAGGCCGGCGTGAATCCGGAAACGGTGTTCCACGCTGTCAAAGGCGGATTGGCCGGCAGCGCGGCGCTCAACGCCAAGGCGCCGATGATCCTGGCGCGCAACTTCCAGCCCGGTTTTCGCATTCGGCTGCACCACAAGGATCTGCGCAACGCGCTGGCGGCGGCTGAGGCTCACGGCGTCTCCTTGCCGCTGACCAGCTTGGTTCAGCAAATGCTTGTGGCGCTCATCGCGGAAGGCGAGGGGGATCTGGATCACTCGGGCATCGTCCGTTTCACGGAGCGTTTGGCCAAAGTCGAGATCGCGGCGCGCGGCTGAGCGGACGCCGTCCAAGCTCAGGCGGAGTCCTCCAGAGCCATCCGCCGGAGCTGGCCGCAGGCGGCGTAGATCTCCTGCCCGCGCGGTTTGCGGATGAAGCACGGCATCGAGCGCCGCACGATCTGCTGAAACGCGAGCACGCGCTCCGGAGACGGAGGCTCGAAGGGAATGTCGGGGCCCGGATTCAGCGGGATCAAATTCACCTTGGCCTTCAATTGCGCCAGCAGCTTCACCAGGCGCCGGGCGTCGGCATCCGTGTCATTGACATCCTTCAGCAGCAGGTACTCGAAGGTCAGTCGTTCCCAGGGGCGCAGCGGGTAACGCCGGCAAGCGTCCAGCAAATCTTTCAAGGGATAGCGGCGCGCGACGGGGATCAACGTTCGGCGGACCTCGTCTCGCGTGGCGTGCAAGGAAATGGCCAGCTTGGGGCGCACTTCCATCCGTCCCAGCTCGAGGATCTTGGGGATAATGCCGACGGTCGAGAGCGTGATTCTGCGTACGGACAGCCCGCAGCCTTCCCGGTCGGTCCAGAGCCGCACGGCCTTGATGACGTTCTCCAGATTCAGCAACGGCTCGCCCTGTCCCATGAGGACCACGTTGAGCCGTTGCGCGCCCGGTTCCAGGCCGTGCTGCTGGGCCAGCAGGAGAACTTGACCGACGATCTCACCTGCCGTGAGGTTGCGTTCCAGACCCATGGCCGCCGTCATGCAGAAACGGCATCCGACCGGACAACCTACCTGGGTCGAGACGCAGATTGTGGATCGCGCTCCCTCAGGCATGAGCACGGATTCCACCGTGCGCCCGTCTTCGAGCGCCAGCAGGTAGCGGCAGGTTCCGTCGGCGGCCTGGTAGCGGCGCGCGACCCGAGGCAAGCCCACGCGATGAGCGGCGCTCAATTGCCGGCGTAACTCGCGCGGCAGCGTGGTTACGGCTTCCAGGTCACTTACGCCTTGCTGGTAGAGGGCCTGGTAGATCTGGCGCGCGCGGTAGGCAGGGTGTTCGGCTCCCAGCAGGGCTCGGATTTCCTCGACATCCAGGCCGATCAACGCCCCCATGTTTTCAGCCTAGCATCGCGAAACGCGCCGGCAGCTCGCCGCGTCCAGAATTTTTCCTGCGGCCGCCACGCGCGCTCGCAGCACGGCTCGCGGGCCGATGGCGAAGGCGCGGTAGACTTCCACGACGGGGCTTCTGTCATAATCGAAGTATGCGTCGCGCCATTGGACTCTTGATCGTCGGATTGGCTCTGGCGCTGCTTCTGCCGGCGGACGCGCCCATGACCCGCCTGCGGATCGAAGTACGCAATTACAACGGCAAACCGGTGGAACGCGCCAGCGTGGTGGTCCGTTTCGTGGAAGGCCGGTCGGCGGCCAAGCTGGGCAAGAAGGTGATCACCCAGTGGGAGTTGCGGACCAACCAGGAAGGCGTGGTGAAGGTCCCGCCCATTCCCCAAGGTAAGATTCTCGTCCAGGTGATCGCCAAGGGTTACCAGACATTCGGTCAAACCTTCGAGGTGGCCGAAGAAGAGAAGACCATCGAGGTCAAGCTGAATCCGCCTCAGCCGCAGTATTCGGCGCACCAGTAATCCCACGACTGACCGGGGTCGCCGAGGTGGTAGCGGGCCTGTGGCGCAGCGGCCCGCCTGATTGCACGAGCAAAATCGGGTATGCTGTGCACAGGCAGGTTGCGGCCGGGGGGTGTAGGCCGCGGAGGCCTGCCGGGCGCCGTGCCGGCATCACAGCTCGCAGGCGGGGGGCTGTGCTGCTAGCAGCGCCGTGAAGCGGATTGGAGTTGACGTCCCGCGCGGCCCTGCGAGGTAGAGGATGGGAGGGCTATACGCGCGATGTGCGGGATTGCATGCGAACGAGCACGTGGTGACGGCGTGCGTGTTGACGTCCGAACCAGGCGGCGAGGTTCGAGAACAGATCGGGGAGTTCGGCACGAGCGCGGCTGAGTTGCGCCGCTTGCGGCGGTGGTTGCAGGAATGCGGCGTCACACATGCAGCGATGGAGGTTTCCGGGGAGCATTGGAAGCCGGTCTTCAACGTCCTGGAGAATGCCTGTCAGGTCATTCTGGCCAGCCCGCGCAACGTCCCGCAGGTTCCGGGTCGCAAACCCGACGAGCCCCAGTGCGCCCGGATCGCCTGGCTGTTGCGGCGCGGCCTGATTCAGGCCACCCTGCTAGCGGACCGAGAGGTGCAGGAGTTACGCGACCTGTGTCGGCTCCGGACCGCCCTGCTGAGGGAGTGCGTGCAGGTGGGCGCTCGGCTGCGCAAGGTACTCGAGGATGCCAACGTAGCCATCGAGAATTTGACGCAAAGCGCATCCGGCCAGCCGAGGCCCTCGATCCTCCGAGCGCTCATCCAGGGTTGCCAGGACCCGTCTGAGCTGGCCGAGTTAGCTCGCGCCCGCTGCAGCGACAGACGAACCGAGCTTGAGCGAGTGCTGGGGGAACAACTCAGCGCTCACCACCGGTTCTTGGTGCGCGAGCTGGTGCGCCATCTGGAGTTTCTCCGCGGACAGGTGGCGCGCTTTGAGGCGGAGATCCAGCGGCGGCTGGCGCCGCTTTCAGCAGCCGACCCCGGCGAGTGCGTGGCGGGACTCCAGAGCGCAGCGCAGTAGGCGAGCCGGCACGGCGTCGGTCACCGAAGCGGCTTGCGCCCGCGCGCCAAACGGCGTATGCTTCAAAGACGGGTAATTGGAGGTCCTCCTATGAAGAGGCTATACCTGGCAGTGATCGTCATGCTGGGCCTCGGCGCGGCCACTCTGGCCGCAGAGGAGTTCTGGCAGAGAAAGAAGTTCTCGGAGTGGACGCCGAAGGAAGTCCAGAAGATGCTCAAGGATTCGCCCTGGGCGCGCCCGGTCGAGATCCGTCTGGACGCCATGGGCGGCGGGATGGGCCGCGGGGCCGGTGGGCGACGCCGTGGCGGCGGTGGTGGATCCCTGGGAGACGCCTCGATCGGGGCCGGGGGCATCGGCGGCGGTGAGGAAGGCGGAATGGGCGGCGGCATGGGCCGCGGGGGCGGCGGAATGGCTGTGCCGGAGTCCATACCGACCGCGACGGTCTACGTGCGCTGGCGCACAGCTTTACCGGTAAAGCAGGCCTATATTCGGGCGCGCTTCGGCGATGAGGCGGCCACCTCTCCGGAGGCCGCCAAGCTGCTGGCCTCGCAGGAGACGCATTACATCGTCGAGATCGCCGGCTTGCCGGCGGCCATGATGCGAGTGAACCCGGCGCAACTGAAATCCGGCGCGCAGCTTCGCATCAAAGGCAAGCCGCCCATCGAAGTTGTGGACATCAAGGCAGGCCGAGACCAGAATCTGGTGAACCTCTACCTGATTTTCCCCAGACAGAGGGAGGGTGCGCCGACGATCACGCTGGAGGACAAAGAGGTCGAGGTCTTCCTTCGCGCAGGTCCTCTGGATATTCGTCGGAAGTTCCGCCTCAAGGACATGGTCTTCGCCGGTAACCTGGAGGCCTGATCTCGGACCTCCGGCTTCAGCGAGACTCCTCGCCGGGATCGTCTTCGAGCGGCCACAGAAGTTCCGGGTCGCGCACTAAGCGGCGCAGGACGCCCAGCACCGAGGCGGCGCCAAACCCGGCGGCGCGCAAGCGGCGGTAAGCCGCGGCCACGCCTTTGGGCTCCGACAACACGGTCTCCAGCGGCGTCTTGCGATACTTGCGGCGCAGAAACTGGAGGATCAACTCGGACTCATCAACGTGTCGGTACGCCTCGTCCACCGCGCGTTCGGCGACCGCGGGAGCGACGCGGCGGCGACGTAGCTCGTACAGCACGCGGATTTTGCCCAGCCCCTCGTTTTCCAGACGCAGAACGGCATAGCCTTCCGCCAGCCGCCGGTCGTCCAGATAGCCCTGCTCGCGGAGCCGGCGGATGACAGCCTCGGCCTCTTCGGCGCGCGCAGCCCGGCGATGAAGCTTCTCGCGCAACTCGCCCACGCTATGGGCCCGAGCGCTGAGGGCTCGCAGGGCGTAATCCAGCAGGGCCTGGCCCTCCAGGGGTCGCGGACGGCGTTCGGACTTCATCCGGCTCCGATACGACTGTAGCACGCGTCGCCCTCCGGCGCTGTTTGTTAGCCTGGGAACGTGAAGATCGGCATCACTTGCTATCCCACCTACGGAGGAAGCGGGATCGTGGCCACCGAATTGGGCCTGGAGCTGGCCAACCGCGGCCACGAGATCCACTTCATCACGTACGCCAATCCGATCCGGCTGGACCCCGGCACACCGCGCATCCATTACCACGAAGTCGAGGTCTCGACCTACCCTCTGTTTCAGTATCCGCCTTACTCTCTGGCGCTGGCTTCTCGTATGGCCGAAGTAGCGGAACACCACAACCTGGACCTGCTGCACGTCCATTACGCGATCCCGCACTCCATTTCGGCGCTGCTGGCGCAGCAGATGCTCGAACCGCGCCGCCTGCCTTTCGTCACCACTCTGCACGGCACCGACATCACCCTGGTGGGGGCCGACCGCTCCTATTACCGCATCACGCGGTTTTCGATTCAACAATCCGACGGCGTCACGGCGATCTCGGAATATCTGAAACAGCGCACGCTGGAGGTCTTCGGAGTCCGCAACGAAATCCGCGTGATCACCAACTTCGTCAACACGCAAATCTACAAGCCGGATCCCGAGTGTCGGGCGCGCCGCGATCTGGCGCCTCCGGGCGAAAAGGTGCTCATGCACATCTCGAATTTCCGGCGGGTCAAGCGCGTGACCGATTGCATCCGCATCCTTCAGGAGGTGCGCAGACAGGTTCCCGCGCACCTGGTGATGGTGGGCGACGGCCCGGAATACACGCCGGCCCAGCATCTGGCGCAGGAACTGGGCCTGGAGCGACACGTCACCTTTCTGGGCAAGCAGAGCCACGTCGAGCGTTTGCTTCCGCTGGCGGATGTGCTCCTGCTGCCCAGCGAGCTGGAGTCTTTCGGGTTGGCGGCGCTGGAAGCCATGGCCTGCGGGGTGCCGCCGGTGGCCACGCGGGTGGGAGGACTTCCCGAAGTGGTGACCCACGGAGTGGACGGCTTCCTGGAGCCGGTAGGCGACATCGAAGCACAGGCCCGGCGAGTCATCGAGCTGCTCAGCGACAGCCGCCTTCACAGCCGCATGTCCGCCGCCGCGCGGCAGACCGCGGAGACGCGGTTCTGCTCGACCAAAGTCATCCGCCTGTACGAGCAGTATTACCGCGAGGTCTGCGAGCAGGCCGCCACAGCCTGCGCCTGATCGCGGTACGGCTTCAGGGCATCAGCCTGGCCGCCCGCGTGGCGAAATCCAGGATCGCGGAGGGGAACACGCCCAGCGCCAGCGTGGCCAGAGCCGAAGCCCACAGCGCCGTCTTCAACGCCCTCTCGGGCGCGGGAAGGTCAGCGACCGACTCGGCGGGCTCGCGCATATACATCACCACGATGATCCGCAGATAGTAGTAAGCCGCCACCACGCTGTTGAGCAGACCGAGCACCGTTAGCCAGACCAGATCGGCCTCCAACGCCGCCTTGAAAACATAGAACTTGCCAAAGAAGCCCCCGGTCAGCGGCACCCCGATCAGCGAGAGCAAGAAGACCGACAGCAAGGCCGCCACCGCGGGCTGCCGCCAGCCCAGACCTGCCAGGTCTTCGACGTTCACGTAGCGTTCGCCCTGACGCGCAAAGTAACTCACCACGGCGAAAGCGCCCACATTCATGAATACGTAGGCCGCTAGATAGAACATCGCAGCGGCGGTCCCCACGGAACTCTGCGCCGCCACCGCCACCATCACGTAGCCGGCGTGCGCGATCGAGGAATACGCCAGCAGGCGTTTGATGTTCGATTGCAGCAGGGCTGCGAAGTTTCCGATCACCATGGTGGCCAGCGCAGAGGCCCAAACTACCGACTCCCACTGCGGGCCGACAGGTTCGAAGGCGGTCATGAAAACGCGCAGCAGGCCGGCGAAAGCGGCCGCCTTCGGACCGGCGGAGAGGAATGCCGCCACGGGAGCCGGCGCGCCCTGGTAAACGTCGGGAGCCCAAACCTGGAAGGGAGCGGCTGAAACCTTGAAGGCGAACCCCACGAAGATAAGCGCCGCGGCCGCGCCGATGAGGGCCCCGGGCAGAGCCATCGGCCTGGCCAGCGCTCCGCGGATCTCCGTGAGCCAGGTGCTGCCAGTGGCCCCGTAAACCAGGGCGATGCCGTACAACAGGAACGCCGTCGCAAAGGAGCCCAGCAGGAAGTACTTGACCGCAGCCTCGTTGGCCCGCCGGTCCGCACGCAGGTAGCCCGCCAGCACGTAGCTGGCGATGGAAGAGATTTCCAAAGCAATGAACAACGTGATCAACTCGGCGGCCGAGGCCATCAGGCACTGGCCCGCCACCGAGTACAGCAACAGAGCGTAATACTCTCCCCGTTCTGCCGACTCGCGCCGCAAATAAGGCTCCGAGAACAGCGCCACCAGCGCGCCGGCCACGATCACGACCACGCGGAAGAAGGCAGCGAAGCCGTCGCTGACTACCAGCTCGCTGAAAGCCGGCCCGGGCTGCCGGTATGCGATCACGGCCCCCGCCAGCGCCGCCGCCAGCGCTGCCAGCGACAGCCGGCCCAAGGCGCGGGCCGAACGTCCTCGGCCGGCCGCCTCCAGAACGAGCACCAGCGTGGCGGCCAACACAAGAACGATTTCAGGCAGAAGACGCAAGAACTCCGTGAAGCTGGGTATGAAGGCAGCCGCCGTCATCGTCCCGCCCCCCAGCCAGGATGCTGTAACTGGACGCGCACCTCGACGTGAGCCCGGGTGCGCTGCAAAATGTCCGCGTTCGTCTCGCGAATGGGCGGAAGGAAGGTCTCGGTCGCGGTTCCCAGCCAGACCATCAGAGCCACCAGGGGGAGCATCGCGGCCCATTCACGCCGGTTCAGGTCATGCACATGCTCTTTCACTCGAGCTGACGCCTCCCCGAAAAACACGCGCTGGTAGAGCCACAGCATGTAGCCGGCGGCGAGAATCACACCCGTTGCCGCCAGCACCGCCAGGCGAAAGTCCGCCTGCGCCGCTCCCTGGAGCACCAGGTACTCGCCCACAAAGTTGTTGAGCGCGGGAAGCCCGGCGCTGGCCAGGGCCGTGATCATGAACACCGCGGCCAGACTCGGGGCCGGCGTGGCCACCCCGCCGTAGTCGGCGATCTCCAGCGAGTGCCGGCGTTCGTAAAGGTATCCCACGAGGATGAACAGCGCGCCGGTCGAGATGCCGTGGTTGATCATCTGATAGACGGCGCCGTCCATCCCCAACGGCGTGAAGGTGAAGATGCCCAGAACCACGAAGCCCAAATGGCTGACGGAAGTATAGGCCACCAGTTTCTTCATGTTGGGCTGCACGAGCGCCACCAGCGCCCCGTAGATGATGCCCACGATCGCCAGCGCCACGATCCAGGGCGCGCAATCGCGCGAGGCTTGCGGAAACAACGGCAGCGAGAAGCGCAGCAGCCCATAACATCCCATCTTGAGCATCACCGAGGCGAGCATCACGGAGCCGGCCGTGGGAGCCTCGACGTGGGCGTCCGGCAACCAGGTATGCAGAGGAAACAGCGGCACCTTGATGGCGAACGCCACGAAAAACGCCAGAAACAGCAGCAGGCCCTCGCTCTTGCCGAAGTGCAGCGCGCCGGAAGTTTGCAAGCGCAGTAACTCAAGATAGTCGAAAGTACCGGCGTAGGTATAAAGGTAGATGATGGCCGCCAGCATGAGCACCGAACCGGCCATCGTGAACAAAAAGAACTTCACGGCCGCATAGATGCGCCGTTCGTGTCCCCAAACGCCGATCAAGAAATACATCGGCACCAGGGAAACTTCCCAAAATACGTAAAACAGGACTAAGTCCAGCGCCACGAAAACGCCGACCAGGCCGAATTCCAGCAGGAGAAACAGGGCGTAAAACTCTTTCACCCGGCGATTGATGTAACGCCAGGAAACCAAGATGCCGATGGGCGTCAGCAGGGTGGTCAGCAGCACCATCCAGAGGCTGAGGCCGTCCAGTCCCACGTGGTAGCGGATCTGCGGTTGTTCAATCCAGAGCGCGTCGGTAACGAATTGGAATCCCGGCAGGCCGGTGCGATAACCAAAGGCCAGGCTCAGGGAAACCACGAAGGTCAACAGCGCCGTCGCCAGCGCCAGCCGCCGCATGGCCTCTTCCCGTTCCTTCGGTAACGCCAGCAACAAAAAGAAGCCCGCCAAAGGGAGGGCCAGCACCAGATTCAAGGGATTCATCGGCCACCCCCCGCGGCGCTCAGCGCCAGAAGCGTAACCAGGGACCCCAGCAGCACCCAGGCCGCGTAGCTGCGGATATTCCCGGATTGAATCAGGCGCAAAATGCCGCCCAGCGAACAGGCGCGCGATCCGAGGCCATTCACGGCGCCGTCAATCACGCCCACGTCCACGGCACGCCAGAGCAACTTCCGCGAGCCCTCGACCACCGGATTCAGGAACGCCGTCTGGTAAATCTCGTCCACGAAGTACTTGTTGTAGACCAGCCGATACAGCGCCCCCAGCCGGGCCGCCGTGCGCTCGGCTAGGCCGGGTCGCGCCACGTAGAACCACCAGGCTAGTCCGATGCCTCCCAGTCCCGCCGCCACCGACACGCCGACCAGCGCGGGATCGTGAGGCGTCTCCGCAGTCGGAAACATCGGCGCCAGCCAACGCGAGACGTTGATGAAACCTCCCACTAATGACAGCACCGCCAGCGCGGCCAGCGGCAGGGTCATGACCGGCGGGGACTCATGCGCGTGGCTCCAGCCACGCGGCTCGCCGAAAAACGCGAGAAACATCGCCCGAAACACATAAAACGCCGTCATGGCCGCGGTGAGCGTGCCGACCCAGTACATCCAGGGCGCATGGTGGTAGGCGGCCAGCAGAATTTCGTCCTTGCTGAAGAAGCCGGCTGTCAGAGGAACGCCCGAGATGGAAAGGGCGGCGCAGAGCAAGGTGACAAAGGTGACGGGAATCTTCCGTCGCAAGCCTCCCATGCGTCGCAGATCCTGTTCCCCCAGAGCGTGAATGACGCTGCCGGCGCCAAGAAACAACAGAGCCTTGAAGAACGCGTGCGTCCACAGGTGAAAAATGCCCGCGCCGAAAGCCCCCACACCGGCTCCCAGGAACATGTAGCCGAGCTGCGAAATCGTCGAGTAGGCGAACACCTTCTTAATGTCGAACTGCGTGATGCCGATGGTGGCCGCGAAAAACGCGGTCAGCAGGCCGATCACCGCGACGGTCTCCAGCGCCAGCGGAGCACGCAAATAGATCGCGGAGCAACGCGCCACCATGTAAACGCCGGCGGTCACCATGGTGGCCGCGTGGATCAAGGCGGAGACGGGGGTAGGTCCTTCCATGGCGTCGGGCAACCAGACGTACAAGGGAATCTGCGCCGACTTCCCGGTCGCCCCCACCAGCAGCAACAAGCCGATAGCCGTAAGGATTCCCCAACCGGCCTCCACACTGCGTTCCGCCGCCGCCGGAAATACCTGAGCGAAATCCAGCGAGCCGAAGGTAAGGTAGATCAGATAGATTCCTAAGGAAAAACCGAAATCTCCCACCCGGTTGACGATGAACGCTTTGTTGGCGGCATTGGTGGCGCTGGCCTTCAAAAACCAGAAGCCGATCAACAGGTAACTGCACAGCCCGACGCCTTCCCAACCCACGAACATCAACAGGAAATTGGCCGCCATCACCAGCGTGAGCATGAAGAACATGAACAGGTTCAGAAAGGCGAAGAAGCGGTAGTAGCCGCCTTCATGGGCCATGTAGCCGATCGAGTAGATGTGGATCAACAAGCCCACGCCGGTGACCACCAACAGCATCACCGCGCTCAGGCGATCCACCGCCAGGTCGTAGCCGATGCGCACCTGCCCGGCCTGAATCCAGGTGACATAGCGTTCCAGATGCGGCTCATCCAGGGGCCACAGCGCCGCCAGAACCTTCACGGTCCACAGAAAGCTGAGCAGCACCGAGCCCACCGCCACGGCGTTGATGACGGACTTCGAAACCCGACGGCCCAGCAAGCCGTTCAGCAGAAAGCCGAGCAGAGGGAACAAAGGAATCAACCAGAGCTGCTGCATAGCTTAGTTTTTCATGGTTTGGACTTCGTCAATTTGCAGCGAGGCGCGGTTGCGAAACACCGTGAAGATGATGGCCAGGCCCACGGCCGCCTCCGCCGCCGCCACCACCATGACGAAAAAGGCCAGCACCAATCCGTCCGCCTGGCCGAGGCGGTAAGCCAGCGCCACAAAGCTCAGGTTCACGGCGTTCAACATCAACTCGATGGACATGAACATGGTGATGATGTTGCGCCGAAACAGGAAGCCGGCCACACCCAGGGCGAACAGGACGGCGCCCAAAATCAAGTACCAGGAGAGCGGAACGCCTGCGGCGCTCATTTGCGTGTCTCCCGCCAGGCCAGCACGACCGCTCCGGCAATCGCGATCAGCACCAGCACCGAAGTGAGCTCAAAGGGCAGCAAGTATCGGGTGAACAACGCGTAGCCCACATCCGCCGCGCCGCCTTTTTGAAACTCTCCGAAGCGCACGGGCCGAGGGTCCGGGAAAGCTCGCAGGATCACCCAGGACATGGCGAACACCAACCCGGCCAACAGCGGAAACCCCAACTGGGAGGCCATGCGCGAGGCGCCGGTCGGCTTTTCAGCGCCCGCGTTCAACAGCATGATGACCATCACGAAGAGCACCATCACGGCGCCCGCGTAAACGATCACCTGCACCGCCGCAATGAACTGGGCGCCGAGCAACAGGTACAGCACCGCCAGCGAGCCCATGACGCCGATCAGCGACAGCGCGCTGGCGATCGGCTGACGCTGAAAAACCACGTTCAGACCGCAGATCACCGCAATGCCGGCGAAGATCAGGAACAGAACTCCGTCCATGTGCGCTACCCCCTCCTGGGGGCCGGAGCGAGGGTCGCAAGCGCCCCCTTCCCTGCCCGGCCGCCGTTCACAGGGATCAAACGCACTACTCTAGCCGAGCCGGGGATCGCTCCACAAGGCCGGCCCCAGAGCCCACCTACTTCTTCAGCGGATAGCCCACAGTCTGCGCGTAGAGCACGCGCTGCTCGGGGCCCAGCCCCAGCGCTTTGGCCAGCGCCTCGCGGTCGGGCGTGTGGAACCAGCCCGCCAGTCCCTCGGAAGCGCAGAACAGGTAGACGTTCTGCCCGATAAAGCCCACGTCTGCATTGGTGAAGGCAGTTCGGAGCTCCGGCTGCGGCACCTTGGCGAACTTGCCGATATCGCTCACATAGATGAGCGTCACTGGAGCCTGAGCGACGCCCGGCCTTCGTCCCGCCTGTGCGCGGATGTCGCCCGACAAAACGGGGGCTAAGCGGTGAGGCACAGCCTCGTAGCGGTAGACACCCTTCGCCAGAGCGACGTAGATTTCGATCTCTTGCAGGTTCATGGCTGATGGCGCCGTGCGCCCGGGCCGGCCCATGGGGCCCTCGGTCCGATTCACGCCGAAAGCGGCCCACAACAGATTCGAGAGAATCTCCAGAGGCAGCTCGTCAGGCGCGATCTCGCGCGTCGTTCGCCGTTGCGCGAGGGCCTCCATCAACGGTTTGCCTCCTGTCATCCGAGGCTTGGGCAACGAAATCGGTTGCAACTCCGGCGCCCAACCTGCGGCCCGACGCCCGGCTAGCGCCATCGCAGGCAGAGTCTTCACCAAGGTTCTGCGGTTCATGAGTTCCTCCACTTCCGGATGCGTTCCTCTCAAATATAGCGGAGCGTCGGCTGAAGGGTTCGAGGACAGGCCTTAGCCTGATGAGGATCACGCCGGGACGCCGACACCTCCGGGCCGTGTGGTGTTCCCGTCAGCTCCCGGCGGTCTTTCGGACCGGGCGCTTCCACGCCCGCCTGTTCGCCGGCTCAGGTACTCTCACAGGCGCATTCCGTTGTTAGAGCGCGTCTGCAACGCGGTGAGCAAAACGCTTCGGCCTCACGCAAGTCGGCTCGCGCATCCCGCCGGATGGTCGTTCCGGAGTGTCGTTCTTTGCCCCAACCTATGAGCGCTACGCCGAAAGCTCCCTGATCCGCAGCGAACTAAAAGATGAAACGCAACCCGAATTGCGCCTGGAAAGGGTTGCCGATTTGCACGTTGACCGGATCGTAAGAGCCGTCCGCCAGCCGGAGGCGCTTGAACGTGCTCGGCGGCGGGACGGGATTTCCGGTCGCGGGATCAATTCCGAGGCCGTAGGTGAGATTGGTGCCCGCAAAGACGACGTTGTCGAAATTGAACAAGTTGAACATCTCGCAGGAAAATTGCAGGCGCGCGCGCTCGCGGATCGGGAAGCTTTTCAGGAACCGAAAGTCCACGGTCCGGAAGCCGCGGTTGCGGAAAGAATTGCGCTGGTAGGGCACGCCCGGAGCCCGGTAGGCGCGGTCAGCCCCGCCGAGATCCTCGTTGGTGTCGGCGCCGGTGCGAGGATCAATCGGCGCGCCGCTGACGGCCCGGAACGTGGAGGAAAGTTCGATGCCCCAGGGCAGCGAGGCCAGCGCATAGCCGGTCAGTTGGTGGCGCCGGTCGAGATCCGAGTAGCCGTATTCGGGCGCCAGATTGAAAGAGTTCTCGTAGCGCACCCCGGTGGCGTCGCGCTCGTTATCGTCGTAGGAGTAGGCTTGCGAGACGGTGTAGAACGCCCCGAACTGGAGTCGCCCGCTGCGGTACTGGGAGGAGAGAGTCATGCCCCGATACATCGAGCGGGAGCTGGACTCGCGCACCCAAAGACTTCCCAGGGTCGGGATCGGACGCGGCGTGCCGGAGCGAAGACCAAAGAACGGACGCAGGGATTTGTCGGTGGGCCGTACGACGGGCGGCGGGAGGTTGTAGTCGCGGTTCCACTGTAAATGGACGGTGTTGACGTAATGGAGCTGGATGCCGGCCAGAAAATGGCGGAACAGCTCGCTATCCAGACCCAGGCCGGCTTGGAAAGCGCGCGGATTCTTGTAATCCGAGGCCATCGCCAACAGGTTGGCGCCGCGGAAGGGATCCGGAGCTGTGGCTCCGCCGGCAGCCGCACGCTGCACGGTAGCCACATCGAGCACCGGCAGCTTATCCAGGCTGAACTGATTTAGATCTATGCCGACTGCGAGTAAGTCGCGATAAACGGTGGAGCCGGATCGAGGCAACTGGATCGAAACATCGCCCGGAGGCACTCGGTAGTTGTTCATCGGGCCGGCCAGCAGCAGCATCGGCGTGCTGGCGTAGAAAATGCCGGTGTGCCCGCGCACCACGGTGCGACGAGAAGCCGCGGGCGTCCAGGCAAACCCGAAACGCGGCATGAATTGCGCCGGGCTGTCGGGAATCACAGTCGGGTCGAACCCGCCGATCGGAAAGCGAAATCCCCTGACCAGGTTCACCAGAGCCGAGTTATTGGCTTCCGGCGAGGGATTCCACTGGCCCTCCCAGCGCAGGCCGAAGTCCAGCGTCCAGGTGGGCTTCACACGCCAGCTATCCTGGGCGTAAAGCGCGGCCTGATGAATGGCGTACTTTGCCAGTAAGTTGCCGATCTGGCGCCGATAAGTGACCGAGCGATCGTCGAAGCGGTTGGCCACGTTACCGCCGCGGGATAAGACATCAAGATGTAAGTTGACGTCAGTTCCGCTAACAGCAAAGGAGCCGAACTGGTTGAAACCGAACTCTTGAAAGGTGCCCACGCGGTTGTAATCCACGCCGACCTTGACGGTGTGGCTCCCGTAAATCACAGATAAAGAATCATTGAGCTGCAAGCGCATGTCATCCTGGACGGTCGGGAGGTAATTCACGCCGCCGAACACCCCGACTACGGAAGAAACCTGGGGGGTTGCCGAGTTGGTGAGCCGCGGTCGAATTTCGTAAGAAGCGGCGAACCGCAGGTCGTTGACCAGCGTGGGGCTGAGAATCCAGGTGAATTGGGTGCTGCCGGTGTGCGTGCGGTCTTTCTCGGTCCCGTTATTGGAGAGAGCCCGGTCAATGGTGGGCTCGATGCGCGTGCCTACGGTGGTGGAGTTCAGTGCGTTGGCGTCGGAAAAGTTGTAGCGCAGGGTCAGGCGCGATCCAGCGGCAAACTGCTGGTCCAGGCGCGCTGTCAACGCCGTGCCGTCGTTGGTCTGAGTGAAAGGCGTCTCCTGACTGAGGAAGAAATTGTAGGCCTCGGCCGTGTTGGGATTGGGCGTTACGCGGCGCAGTTGGGGGAAAAAGACCCAGCGCGGCGTGCGTGCGACCTGGCGCTCGACGGCCCCAAAGAAGAACAGCTCGTCCCTGCGAATCGGTCCGCCCAACGCGCCCCCGAATTGGTGCTGCGTCTCGAGCGACTGCCGGTTGAACGGCGTCTTCCAACCCAGCTCCTTGTGACGCAACTGGTAAAAGGCTTCCCCGTGCAACTCATTGGAACCGGATCGCGTGATGGCGTTCAACACCCCGCCGGTGGAGCGCCCGTATTCGGCGGCGTAACCGGTCGCCACCGCCTGGAATTCCTGGATCGCACTTTGCGGCACGGTGAAAACTAAGTTGGAACGTTCGCCGCCGCGGATGCCGCCGAAAAAGGGCTGGTTGTAGTCGGCGCCGTCCACCATCACGTTCGAGTTGATGCCGCGCTGCCCGGCGATCGAAATCTGGCCGCGCTGCGGGTCCACCTGGATGGTTGGGGTCACCAACGCCAGGTCCTGAAAGCGCCGCCCGTTGATCGGCAGATCGCGTAGGGCTCGCCGGTCCACCACGCGCGAAGCCGCGGGTGCGACATCCACCAATGTGGCTCCGACTTCAATCATGGTGGCGGTAGCGGCCACTTGCAGTTGCACGTCCGCACTGATCGTAGAGCCGACGTTCAGCACCAAACCGGAGAGAGTCGTGGGTGCGAAACCCGGGGCTTCCACCGCCACTTCATACTGGCCCGGGTCCAGCAGCACCGCGCGGTACTGGCCCATCTCGTTGGTAACCAACTCCCGGGTCAACCCGGTCTGAAGGTTCCGAATCTTGACCTGAGCCCTGGGTACCACAGCCTGTTTGGGATCGTAAACGGTCCCGACGATCTGTCCCTTATTGGCGTCCGACTGGGCCCAAACAGCCGCCGCCAGAAGCAACGACAGTTTCGCGACTGTGCAAAGTCTCGACATGAAAGAACCTCCTCCCCGGGCCGCCGAAAGGCGCCCTCAGTCCCTTCATAGCAGTCCTGGCTTTGCAGGCCCGCTACAGCTTAATGTCATTCATGTTATCGCAATAGCTTTGGCCACGGCCAGCGATCCGGACTCCCACCGCCACCGAACGGCCGGCACGTCGGCGGTCACGACCTCGGTCGAGAACCGCCGCGCCGGTGCGCATGCACCCCGCGCTGATCGGTCACCTAATCCCCGAGCTGGCAGGGTTCCCCGGCCCCAGACCCCGAGTAGCGGCGCCGGCGGTGGCCAAAGGGCCCGGTGGATCGGGAAACAAAGGGGCCGTTGCCTGGGTGATGGGGCAGTGGTGCGGATGTTCGAAGCCAGTCTCTCGGGCGCCTCCGGGCTATCGGCTCTCGGTGAGTCGCAGCCCCCGGGCCCGGAATCCGGGCCGTGGCAGGCGGTCCCTCGAGCTTGACGCGGGCGTTTCGCCTGGGTTACAGTCGAGGTTTTGATGTAGAGACGGGGTACAAATCCTTAGCGCCAGGGTGCTAATGCGCCATTCACGACTGCTCACACCACTGGCCGGGACACTGGCGTTGCTCGTCGGCTGTGCGCCTGCCCGCTTCCATAAAGCGCCCAGCAACTCCTTCCTGGCTCCCGAGGTGGCGACCGCCCCTCGAATCCCGGTGGTCCCGGATCCCCCTGCCGTGCCGGCATCGGATTGGCGTGTCCATCTGGGCGCAGCTCCGGGACTGCCCGCCGCCGTTCGGGCTCAAGCCCCATCGGGTTGGTTGGCGGTCTTGTTACGGGACGCTGATTGGCGCCTCCAGGCAGGGCGCAAGGCTTACCAGGAGGGTGACATCGAACGAGCCCGCCGCGAGTTTAATCGCGCGCTCGACATCCTGCTGGCGCCGCCCGAGGATGCCGAGAGTCCCGAGCGCGCTGCGATTCACAAGAAGATCGAGCAGTTGGTGGAGGAGATCTACCGGTACGACCTGGAGCTGTCGGGGGCCGGCGAGCAGTCTGAAGAACGCGCGTTCGAGCGCTCCCCGCTGGATGACATCCCGCCGCCGACCTTCCCGGTGGATCCGGCGTTGAAGAACAGGGTGCTGGAGGAGATCCGGTCCACACTCTCCCAGCTCCCCCTGGAAGCCACCGACGAGGTCCTGGCTTACATCCAATACTTCTCTCGAGGCCGCGGGCGCAGGATCCTGGAACAAGGCCTCCGTCGGGCCGGCCGCTACCGTCCGCTCATCCAGCGGATCCTGGACGAAGAGGGGGTGCCGCAGGAGCTCATCTATGTGGCCCAAGCCGAATCCGGGTTCCAGCCTCGTGCTGTTTCGCGTAAGCGGGCCACCGGCATGTGGCAATTTATGCGAGCCCGGGGGCAGCAATACGGATTGCAGCAAACCCGTTACACCGACGACCGGATGGACCCTGAGAAGGCCACACGCGCTGCGGCGCGTCACCTGCGCGATCTCTACCACCAGTTCGGCGATTGGTATCTGGCCCTGGCCGCTTACAACGCCGGGCCGGTGGCCGTCGAGCGCGCCGTCGAACGCACAGGGTACGCCGATTTCTGGGAGCTGCGCCGCCGCAACGTTTTGCCGCGCGAGACTGCCAGCTACGTACCCATCATCCTGGCCATGACCATCATCGCCAAGAACGCAGCCGAGTATGGTTTCCATACCGTGCTGCCGGATCCCCCTCTGGAGTACGACTCCATCGAGCTGACGGCGGCGACCGACCTCAAGCTCGTCGCCGACCTGCTGGAGCGGCCCCTGGCCGAACTGCGCGAACTCAATCCATCCTTGCTGAAGGACCTGGCTCCGGCAGGCCACCTGCTGCACATCCCCAAGGGACAGGGGGTCGAACTGGCGCCCGTGCTGGCGGAGATCCCGCCCGAACGCCGCACGGGATGGCGCGCCCATCGCGTTGCGGAAGGGGAGACGCTCGGCGCCATCGCGCGGCGATACGGCATGCCGGAGCGATCCATCGCAGGGGTCAACGGTGACCTGACCGACGGCGTCCAGGCCGGTGATTGGCTGCTGATTCCGCAGCCGCAGCGCAGCATCCAGCCGAGCCGCCGGGCGGGAACCGGCGCACGAAGCTCCAACAGCGTCGGCGCTCGGCAGGTGCGTACCGTTCGCCGATCTACGACGGCCAGGGATCGCACGGCCGCTCCTCAAACCGCCCGCCTTTCGATCGCGGGTCCCTCAGGGCGCACGACACGCCGCTGAAGCCTTCCGCCGGCGCCTCCGGCAACACAAGTCGTATTTCTTTGTTGCAGGGCTCTTGCGTTCCTGAAAAAACGCGTTATGCTATGGGGTGACTGAGCGCACAGGAGGCCGAGGAAATGTTTGAGCCTTTCAGGCTCGCTCCGGCGGATGATGAGCCGGAACGAGACGATTACGAATACGAAGACGAGCACTTGGAGCTGGAATCGGACCTGGACGAATGGAGTCCGGACGAATTAGAAGAAGATTTTGAGGAAGAAGAAGATTTCTCATCTGAGGAGGAAGCTGTGGTGGAACCTGTAATTCCCGAAAGCGGCGAACCGGTCGAGGCCCCCGCTCCAGCGGCTGAAGAGTCTCAACCCGCTCAACCGGCTGCGGAGCAGCCCGCGGCGGAGGTCGCAGTCAAGAAGCCTGCGAAGAAAGCGGCAGCGGCAGCCAAGAAAGCGGCCAAGGCGCCGGCCAAGAAAGCGGCCAAGAAGGTGACCAAGAAGGCCGCCGTCAAGGCTCCGGCTAAGAAAGCCGCCAAGAAGGTAGCCAAGAAGGCGAAAGCCCCCGCCAAGAAGGCAGCCAAGAAAGCCGCCAAGAAGGCGGCCAAGAAGGCCGGTCGTTGAAGCCGGGGCCAGCCAAGCCGGGGGCGCGGCCCCTCAGTCGCCGAGGCAGGCGCGGCAACGCTGAAACAGCTCCAGCAGGGCTTCGGCGTACTCTTCGGCCGTGCGGCTCGGCTTTCCGGTGTACCCGGCCGTGGGCGCGCCTTTGCCGTAACCGGTCGTCACGGCGATAAACTTCATCAGCTCGAGGGCGATTTCGTCCTTGGAACGTAGGAGGCATACGCCGCCTGTCGTTTGCTCGTTCATTCTGCGCTGTCTCCTTGTCCTAGCCAGCATGGCCGGGGGCTAGCGGCAGCCGACTCGGCAAGAACATGCGTGCACCGTCCGCCCCGGCTCTCATAAGATTTCAGATTACCGGAATCAGCATGCCACTTGAGGCGCGCCGACACATTCGGAGAATGCGGGGCGGAGCGCAATCGCACCTCATCGAGGCTGAGGACGGCCACTTTTATGTGGTCAAGTTCAAGAACAACCCGCAGCACCGCCGCGTCCTGATCAACGAGCTAATCGCCGGGGTGTTCCTGGACTACCTGGGGATCTCAGCCCCCTCGATGCGGATCATCCAGATCAGCGAGCAGTTCCTGACGCAGAATCCGGAGGTCGGCTTCCAATGGGGCGCCCAACGCATTCGGGCGGCCCCGGGATGGCACTGGGGATCCCAGTACCCCGGGCATCCCGACGAGGTGACGGTCTACGATTTTCTCCCCGACGCCTTGCTACGCCAGGTCGCCAACGTGCGCGAGTTCGCCGGCATCCTGGCCTTCGACAAGTGGATGGGCAACGCCAACGGCCGCCAGGCGATCTTCTTTCGCCGCAGATTGCCCGAGGAGACCGGCTCCCCGGGCTTGCGTTTCTTCGCGCTCATGATTGACCAGGGCTACGTGCTGAACGGGCCTTACTGGGATTTCCCGGATTCTCCGCTGCACGGTCTCTACCACCGCCCCGCGGTTTACGAGTCCGTCACCGGTTGGGAGAGCTTCCAGCCGTGGCTGGACCGCATCCGCCATTTCCCCGAGGACGTCATGGACGAAGCCTACAAGCGCGTGCCTCTGGAATGGCTGGAGGGCGACGAAGAGGCCCTGGAGGCGGCACTGGAGAAGTTGCTGGAGCGCCGCCGTCGTGTACCTGATTTCATCGCCGCCAGCCGTCGGGCTAAGCCCCAGTGGTTCCCGAACTGGTCCTGAGCGGCCCTCGGGTAGAATGGTGCTGAATGCACCGCTTGATCCTGCACAATGACCAGATCCACGAGTCCTCGGCCAAGGTCTTGAGCGTGGGGCAGGTAGGCCTGCTGGCAGGCTGGGGCGTGTTCAGCACGATCCGGGTCTGCCGCGGCGTGCTGTTCGCCTTCGAGCGTCACTGGGAACGCATGCGGCGGGATGCGACCGCGTTGCGAGTCCCCTTTCCAGCAGACCCGGAGTATCTCCGAAGCCGCTTACTGCGCCTGATCGAGGCCAACCAGGCCGCCGAAGCCACCCTGCGCGTGGTCGTGGTGCGCAACCGGGGAGGCGCCTGGGAGGGTCCCGAGGAACGCGATTTCGATCTCATCGCCATGACCGCCGACCTGACCGATTGGGGCGAGAGCGTCCGCCTCGCTGTGCAGCCTCAAGCACGACACGCCGCCTGCCCCCTGGCGGGCGTCAAGATCCTTTCCTGGGCGCTGAACCTCGCCTGGCTCGAACAAGCTCAGGCACGGGGCTTCGATGAAGTCCTGCTACTCAACGAGCGCGGCGAGCTCAGCGAGTGCACGTCAGCCAACATCTTCCTCGCCCAGGGCGACCGCGTGTGGACCCCTCCGCTGGACTCCGGTTGCCTGCCGGGCGTGACGCGCGAGATCCTGCTGCGCGAGATCCGCGTGCCTGGAATTGAAGTTGGTGAGAAGGCGCTTCGGCTGGAGGATCTGGAGCAGGCCGACGAGGTCTTCATCACCTCGACGACGCGAGACTTGCTGCCGGTCAGTGAGATCGAAGGTCTCAAGATCCAGCGACGCGGATCAGCGCGCGCCCTGCTGGCGCAGGCCTACCGCCGATACCTGGAGGACTACGTCGCGGCTCACGCTCCGGTTCCTCCCTGGCGGAGCTGACGCGTCGGGGGCCTCGCCGGAGACGAGCCGCGAGGGCGACAGGACGCTCCGCCTTAGGATGCGTTAGCGGCCAGGGTTTTCTCGATCTTGGCCCACGTGTCCCGCAGCGTGACCGTCCGGTTGAAGACCAGCCTCTCCGGGGTGGAATCGGGATCCACGCAGAAATAACCCAGCCGTTCGAACTGGTAGCGGCTGCCCACAGGCGCCCCGCGGAGGCTGGGCTCCAGCTTGCAGCCCGTCAAAACTTCCAAGGAGTTGGGATTGAACTCGCCGTCCACGAACAGGTAATCGTACAACCGCACCTCGGCCTCGATGGCGTGGGCAGCCGAGACCCAGTGAATGGTAGCCTGCACGCGCCGGCGGTCGGCAGAATTGCCGCCCCGGGTGGCCGGGTCGTAGGTGCAATGGATCTCGACGATTTCGCCGGTCTTCTCGTCCTTGACCACGTCGGTGCATTTCACAAAGTAGCCGTAACGCAGGCGGACTTCACGCCCGGGCGCCAGCCGGTAATACTTGGGCGGCGGCTGCTCCCGGAAGTCGTCGCGCTCGATGTAGAGCACGCGTGAGAAGGGCACCTTGCGCGTGCCCATGGAGGCGTCCTCGGGGTTGTTGATGGCCTCCATCTCCTCGACCAGGTCCTCGGGATAGTTGTCAATCACCAACCGCAGCGGACGCAGCACGGCCATTACCCGCAGGGCGCGCCGGTTCAGATCCTCGCGCACGCAGTGCTCCAGCAGCGACATCTCGACGGTGCCGGTCGTCCGCGAGACGCCGATCCGGGCGCAGAAGTTCCGTATGGCCTCCGGAGTGTATCCCCGACGGCGCATTCCCGACAGAGTCGGCATCCGCGGGTCATCCCAGCCGCTGACTTTGCCTTCCTGGACCAAAGCGAGCAGCTTGCGCTTGCTGAGCACGGTGTGGGTCAGGTTGAGGCGATCGAATTCGATCTGCTGCGGGTGGTGGATGCCCAACTGGTCCAGAAACCAGTCATACAGCGGACGGTGATCCGCAAACTCCAGCGTGCAAATGGAATGCGTGATGCCCTCGATGGAATCCGATTGGCCGTGCGCCCAATCATAGGTGGGGTAGATGCACCACTTCTTGCCGGTACGATGGTGCTCGGCGTGGAGGATGCGGTACATCACCGGGTCGCGCATGTTCAGGTTGGGCGAGGCCATGTCAATCTTGGCCCGCAGGGTACGCGACCCGTCCGGAAACTCACCGGCCCGCATGCGCTCGAACAACTCCAGATTCTCCTCCACCGAGCGATTGCGGTAAGGACTCTCCCGGCCCGGCTCAGTCAGCGTGCCACGATACTCGCGGATCTCCTCGGGGGAAAGATCGCACACGTACGCTTTGCCGGCTTTGATCAACTGCACCGCCCATTCGTAAAGCTGGTCGAAGTAGTCAGAGGCGTAGTAGAGGCGGTCTTCCCAATCAAAGCCCAGCCACCGGACGTCTTCCTTGATGGCCTCCACGTACTCGGTCTCTTCCTTAGTCGGATTGGTGTCGTCGAAGCGCAGGTTGCACTTGCCGCCGAACTCGGCTGCCAGGCCGAAGTTCAGGCAGATGGACTTCGCGTGACCGATGTGCAGGTAGCCGTTAGGCTCCGGCGGAAAGCGCGTGTGCACACGCCCCCCGAAACGGCCGGTCTCGACGTCCTTGCGAATCATCTCGCGGATGAAGTGGGACGGACGGGCCGGTTCCGATGAGCTTTTCCCTTCCGGTTCTCCGACCTGGGAGCGATCCGGATCCCGAGACTCTTCAGGACAACATTTCGATGGCATGGTCAATCCGCTTCAGACAGGTTTCCCTGCCCAGTACCTCCAGAGTTTCAAACAGCGGCGGCGCCGCCTTGCGGCCGCAAACCGCCACCCGGATGGGCTGGAACATCTGGCCGGTTTTCATCCCCAGATCCTGGGCCGCCGCCCGCAGCGCGGCCTCCAACCCTTGAGCGCTAAATTCTACGGTTTTCAGCACCTCGCGAGCTCGCTCCAACGCGGCGCGCGCCATGCTGCCGTCGCCTTTCTGAGGAATCAAGTCGGCGGGATCGTAGGGCGCCAACTCGGCCAGGAAGAAGAAATCCGCGACCGTCACGGCGTCGCGCAGCGTCTTGATGCGCTCGCGGATCAGCGGGACCACCTTCAAGAGTTTCTCGCGCGGGACCTCGAAGCCTGCGGCGCGCAGGAACGGGGCGATCCGCTCGGCCAATTCCTCGGCGGGCAGAGCGCGCAAATGCTCGGCGTTCAGCCATACCGCCTTGGGGTCGAAAGGATCGTCCTCGCGAAAATTCACCACCGCGTTGGAACGGTTGATGCCCTCGAAGGAGAAGGCTTCGATGAGTTCCTGGCGGGACATCACCTCCCGGTTGTCTTTGGGCGACCAGCCCAGCAGACACAGGAAGTTCACGAAGGCGTGCGGCAGGAAGCCCGCATCCCGATAGGTGGTGACGCTGACCACCGGCCCGTGTCGGCGCTTGGAAAGTTTGGCGCCGTCGGGGGCCACCAGCAAGGGCAGATGCGCGAACTCGGGCAGCGGCGCTCCGGCGGCCTCGAAGATCAGCACGTGCTTGAAGGTGTTGGTCAGATGGTCCTGACCGCGCACGATGTGGGTGATGCGCATCTCCACATCGTCGGCACAGGAGGCCAGATGATAGGTCGGCGTGCCGTCGCTGCGCAGCAGAGCGAAGTCTTCGATGTCGGCGGTGGATTTCTGCTGTTCGCCGTAGACGGCGTCGTGGAAGCGAACCACCCGCGGAGGGTCGCGGGGCACCCGGAATCGCAAGACAAACGGTTCGCCGGCGGCAGCCCGGCGGTCGCTCTCGGCCCGCGAAAGTTCCCGCATCCGGGGATTGCACAGCCAGGCCTCGCCCGAGGACGGCTCTCGCGATTCCGCCCCCGCAGGCGTGAAGTCGCGGTAAGCGCAGCCCTTCTCCAGAAGGGCCTCCGCCAGCCTCCGATGCAACGCGAGCCGTTCGGACTGGCGGTGCAGCTCGTCCCAATCCAGCTCCAACCAGCGCAGGCCCTCGAAAATCGAGTCCAGGGAGGCCTGTGTGTTGCGGTCCACATCGGTGTCGTCAATGCGCAGGATCATGGTCCCGCGGTGGCGCCGCGCGTAGAGCCAGTTGAAGATGTAAGTGCGCGCGCTGCCGATATGCAGGAAGCCCGTCGGAGACGGAGCAAAGCGCAGCCGAGGCATCAAATTTCCAGTATAGCCGCCCACCGCTCAATGCCGGCGCGCCAGGCGACGGTAAAGCGCGACAAGCTGCTGGAGAGAAAGCTGTTCGGCGCGCAGCGCAGACTCCGGCAAGGCCTCCAGCTCCACCGGATCATAGAAGGCCGCCAAATTGTTCCGCAAGGTTTTGCGTTTGTAACGGAAGCAACGGCCCGCGAACTCCAGAAAGGCTGCCTGCTCCGCAAAATCCACCAGCGGGGCGGCCCGCGGGGTCAACCGAAGAAGTGCAGATTCCACTTTGGGCGGCGGCGAAAACGCCCGTCGCGAAACACGAAACAGGATCTCGGGGGAGGCAGATAACTGCACGCACACGCTCAGGAAACCATACTGCCGACTGCCGGGCGCAGCGGAGACTCGCTCGGCCACTTCTCGCTGGACCAGCAAGGCAGCCCGTTTCAGCAGCGGGCCCAGCTCAGAAACCCTCTGCAAGATCGGTGTGCTGATGTAGTACGGCAGGTTGCCGGCCACCACCAGCGGCCCCCACTGTCGTAAGTCCACGTCGAGGATGTTCGCTTGCAGGATCTCCAGCCGCGGGTCCCCAGGGAAGCGAGCGCGCAACGCCCGCGCCAAACGAGCGTCCAGTTCCACGGCGATCACGCGCCGAGCGCGCGGAAGCAAATGTGCGGTTAAAGCGCCGTCGCCCGCACCGATTTCCAGGACCAGTTCCTCGTGGGCGGGGCAAGCGGCTTCCGCGATCCGTTCCAGGATCTCCGCGCGGTATAAGAAGTGTTGTCCGAGGGGACGCGGCACGGGCGATCAAGCCCGCTTCAACTGCCGACGTTGAACTGATAGCGGCTGAAGGAGACCGTCACCTTGCCGTAAGTAGGCTGGCCGAAGGCGGTGGCGGGGCTGAACCCCGTAAACAGGACGTAGTTCTCGATGGCCCTGCGCAGCGCGGGATTGCGGATCAACTCCTCCCCTTCGGTGATCCGATAATCCACCATTCGGCCGTTGCGATCCACTGTCACCTCCAGAATGAAGTGATCCTGATTGAAGCCGAAGGGCGCGGGGCTGGCTACGGCGGCCTCACGAAAGAGGCGTTCCAGCGGAACATCGTTAACGACCGAGCGCTGGAAGAGCACGCTCGGCACCAGCATGCTGAACAGAATGATGGCCGATATGAGTCCGCCCGCGAAGGGCAGCGCCACCGGGCGCATCAGGTTGTCCACCCACAGGCGAACATGTCCTGCCCAGTGCGCGAACCAGGCGGCGGCATCCCTGTAAGCCAGCCGACGGAACCTCTCGCGAGAGGCAATCACCCGCAACGCGTCGGTCAGGTACGCGGGCGGGACAAGCACCGGAAGGCGTTTCAACGCCCTGCGCGTATGCGCTAGCTGTGCGCAAAGCAACGCACAATCGGGACACCCGTCCAGGTGCGCCAGGATGCGCTGTCGCTGGGCCTCCGAGAGACGCCCGTCCAGGTATTCGGAAAGCCTATCTTGCACGCTGTGGCAATTCATAGCATCACTGAGCCGGCTCCGGCGTCCAGTCCAGGCTCGGTTCGGGCTCCAACCGGCCGGCCAGATCTCTGCGCAGGGCCTCCCGGCCCCGCAGGATCCGGGATTTCACCGTGCCCAGAGCTACCTGGAGAATCTCTGCGATCTCCTCGTAGCTCAATTCCTCGATGTCCCGCAAAATCACAGCGGCCCGAAAGCTGGGATTCATGCGGGCCAGCGCCTGCTCGATCAGGGCTTGCTGCTCTTGTTCAACCGCGTAGTCGAATGGCGTAGGACCGCGGTCGGCGATCCGGTAGCTGAGCTGGCGGTGCGACTCGGGGCCGCTTTCCAGGTCTACTTCGGGACGGCGATGGCGGCTGAACCAGCGCTGCTGGTTGTATGCCTCGTTGACGGCGATCCGATAAATCCAGGTCTTCAGCGAGCTATCACCGCGAAACGAGCCGATCTTGCGGAAAACTTTCAGGAACACTTCCTGCACCACGTCGCAGGCCTCCGCAGGATCGTTGAGCAACCGGACGACCAAGTTATACACCGGCTGCTGGAACCGCTCGATCAGAATTTCGTAAGCCTCCTCTTCTCCCTGTCGCAGCCGTTCCACCAGCAGGTGATCGTCCTCAGCCGCCTGCGATTCGGCTCGCCCGGCCTCCTCAGCCAGCTCCGGTTCGTCCACTTGAAGGATTCTGTCCGCCACGATTACGCCTCTCGGGCTAACTCACCTTCAAAGTAGCAGGAAACCGCGGCTACTTCAACACCTTAGACACCACCGGCTCGGCTGAGGTTCCGTTTTTTTAATTCCAGGCTTCCGGCGCGGACTGGTCTCCAGGCTGCGGCCGGCGGAGCTGGAGGCTGAAAGCGCCGTCGAAGGCCGAGCGCCACCCACGCATTGGAGTAGCGGCTGTGGGACCGGCCCCATTCAAGCCTGGTCCAAGCGGCATCCCGCGGCGCCGGAATCGGGCTGCCGCCGCCCGAAGACCGGGCTCTGAAACCAAGACCAGCGCCCCGCTGTGGGGCTCACTGCTCTAAGGGCCTGACTCCCGCTCTCAACCCTTCAGGTCGCGGAAGGCTTCCTCGATCTCGCGCTTGGCAGCGGCGCTCGGGGGCGTCAAGGGCAACCGAGGGGGACCGCCATAGTACCCCTTCAGGTCCATGGCGTATTTCAAGCCCGGCACGCCGTAACGCGTCGTCACCAGTACCGCGGCTGCTGCAATGCGGTCCTGCCAGTGCCGAGCGGTGTCGTAGTCACGCGCGCGGACCGCATCCCAGATGGCCAGCGTCGCTAGCGGGGCGGCATTCGCGAAGGCCAAAACCGCGCCCACGGCCCCCACCATCAGCGAGGGAAACAGCGTGGGGGCTGAACCGACCAGCACTTGGAAGCCCGGTCGGACTTCACGGATCATGCGCATGACCTTCTCCAGGTTCCCCGAGCTTTCCTTGATGGCAATGATGTTAGGATGCTCGGAGAGAGCGGCCACGGCCTCCGCCGGGATGTCCACGCCCGTGGCTTGCGGCCAGTTGTAAATCATGATGGGGATCCGACTCTGGTCCGCCACGGCCCGAAAGTACAGGGCTTGAGCGTCCGCATTGGCCAGGAGATTCTTGTAGTACTGGGGGGTGCGCACCATAGCGGCGCGATAGCCCAGCGCCGCAGTTCGATTCGTAAGGTCCACGGTTTCCCGGACGCTCTCCATGCCGGTTCCCGCAATCAGGACCTTGTCGGGGGCAGCGTATTGGGCGGCCCACTCCCAAAGCCTCAGCTTCTCCTCCCGGGTCAGCATCACGCTTTCACCCGTAGAGCCGCAGACCACATACCCGGCCAGCGAGGTCTGATTCCACCGCTCGAGATTCAGCTTGAGCTTTGCCTGGTAAAGCTCTCCCTCACCGTCGAAGGGGGTCACGATGGGGGGAAAAATTCCGTGAAGCTTCAACATCTCATTCGAAAACGCGGGGAGCGCGAAGGCTCCCCGCACGCCGACTAAGCCACTTTGGCGAAGATGATGACCAGGGTGTAGAGCGCCAGCGACTCGATCAGCACCAGACCGAGCACCAGAGCGAAGCGGATGGCAGCCGCCGCGCCCGGGTTCCGGCCCATGGCCTCGGCAGCCGCAGCCACCGCCTTAGCCTGCGCAATCCCGCATCCGGCCGAGGCGATGGCCATCGAAAACCCCGAGGTGATCCAGATCCACTTTGTGTCGGGTTGTCCGGCTCCGGGCGCCTGAGCGAACAGGGGCGCCGCCAGGGCCAGGAGGGCGAACAGCAGAACAAGTTTCTTCGTCATCGTGCCACGTTCTCCTTTGCTATGAAATGGCTCCCAGGAGGTGGTTCCCGCCCTCACTCGCCGGGGTGGGACGGTCTCACACTGGAGAGCGATCAAGCCCGGATCAATGCTCCTCGTGCGCAATCGCCCCGCCTACATACACCATCGTCAGCAGGGCGAAAACGTACGCTTGCAAAAACGCCACGAATACGTGCAGGCCCATGAACAACGCCGGCACCACCAGGTACGTGAGGCTGATGAACACCAGCGTGATCTGCTCGCCGGCGTACATGTTGGCGAACAGACGTACGGTGAGCGAGAGCGGCCGCCCCAGGTGGCTCACCAGCTCGATGGGAACCATGATGGGCGCCATCAGGGGCACCGGACCGGCGAAATGAGCCAGATACCGTCCCAACCCGTGGGCCCGGATGCCCGCCCAATGATAGAAGCAAAACGCCGCCAGCGCGCAACCCGCCGGCACGTACGGAAACATCGTGGGCGACTCGAACCCCGGAATCAGCCCGATTAAGTTGGAGAACAGGATAAACAGAAAGATCGTGCCGAAGAAAGGCAGATGCGGGCGAGCGCCGTGGCCGATGACCTCGTCGGCCTGGCCACGCAAGAAGGTGTAAATGATTTCCAGGCAGTGCTGGAGCCAGCCGGGGCGCTCCAGCGAAAGCCGGCTGCGCAAAATGGCGAACACGATCACGATCAGCACAGCCACCACGATTTGCATGGTGATGAAGTTGGACCAGGGACGCGCGGGATTGTCGGCCTGCAACCCGAACCAGGCCAGCGCCGTGTTGGCCCAGTCGGCTAGATAGTCGTTGAAAAGGCGGGTAATCCAGAGTTCATGTTCCGGCATGGAGGAGCTCGTAAATCAGTTCCGCCAGCACCGCGGCGGCGGCTGCCAGCAGACCCGTCAGGATCGCCAGCCCGCTGAAACCGAAGACTTTTACTATAGCATAGCCCCCGGCCCCCAACAGGACGTACCGCAGCCCGAACAGCACCGCCCACCGCAGCCGGCGCGTGCCGCGCGCCGGATCCAGGCCGGCGGCCACTCGCTCCAACCAGCGAAAGTTCAGCATGGCCGCCAGAGCGCCGGCCAGGAAACCGGCGGCCCAGGCCGGTCCCTTCCACAAGCCCAGAGCGGCTGTCCCCAGAACCGCCAGCCAGACCATCAGTCGGCGGATGCGCCCCAGCGCCCGTTCCACCCTCAGGGCTTCCGCGTCACTCATGGCCGGCGTCCCGTTGCACGGTGCGAATCAGCTCCATGAACCCGCCCGCAATGCCAAACACAAGGAAAACAAGATATAAAAAATTTGTTTCAAACAAACGGTCCAGCAACCAGCCGACCGCGTATCCGGCGAACGTGCTGGCGGGCAACAGGAACGCCAGGCCGGCGTAACGCGCCGCCAGCGCCCACGCGCTGCGCTTCCCACCCATCCGCCAGCCCATTATACTGCCCGGTATGCGACCGCAACCCATCCTGCTGCTGGCTCTGACCGCGCCCCTGGCCGCTCAGGTCCGCACCGTCACGGCCACCACGTATTACAACACTTTCGCCGCCAGACACCCGATCCTGGCGCGCCTCAAACCCGGCGAAACCATCCGCACGAAAACCCTGGACGCCGGCGGACAAGACGAGCATGGGGAACGCCGCGCACAACCGAGCAATCCGCTCACCGGCCCCTTTTTCATCGAGGGCGCCCAGCCCGGCGACGCCCTGCTGGTGCGCCTGGACCGCATCCGGATCAACCGCAATTGGGGCTGGTCCGGCTTCCGCCTGCTGCTCAATGCGTTGTTGCCCGACTACGTCGAAGGAATCTACTCGGCGCACTACAAGCAGGATCTGATTCGCCCGGGCCGTGCCAACCTGGTGCCCTGGGACATTGACCTGGAACGCAATCTGGTTCGGTTGCGCGAACCTGCCAGCCGCCGGATCAAACTGGAATACGCCGCCCGCCCTATGCTCGGCTGCATCGGCGTGGCCCCCGCCGGGGACTTCGCACCCACCTCCGGTCCCTCGGGCTCCTACGGCGGCAATCTCGACTACAACGAGATCATCGAGGGCACAACCGTGATGCTGCCGGTCTATCACCCCGGCGGGCTGTTGTTCCTGGGCGACGGGCACGCGATTCAAGCCGATGGCGAGCCGCTGGGCACCGGTGTGGAGGTTTCCATGGACGTGGAATTCACCGTGGATTTGCGAAAGCAGGCGAATCTCACCGGACCGCGCGTAGAGACCGCCGAGGAGCTGATCTCGATCGGCAGCCAGCCGGAATTCGCCAGTTCGTTGGACCGCGCGCTCCAAATGGCCACCACGGATATGGTGCGCTGGCTGATCGAAGAATACGGGTTGGAACCCTGGGCTGCCCACCTGTTGGTTGGCTGTCAGGGCCGTTACCAGGTGGTCACAGTGGCGGGCTCGATGGCCCTGCGCATTGCGAAGCGCTACCTGCCCCGACGCTGAGGGCGCGCAGATCGTCCGCATCGCAGGCGAGGAGGCCGAGAGCGGGCTCGGCGGGTTGCCGGCGGAGCGGCTGCAACTTTGAGTCTGCCGCGGCGCGGGTGGTGCGGCGCAGTGCTTGCTTTGGCGGCGGGCCCGACGGCCCACGGCTGGCGAACTCAGCTCGGACCCCCAGAGGGTGGCGAGCTCACGATCCGCAGGATTTCCCGCATGCACTCGTGAGACTTCTGGAACAGCTGGGGACCGAAGATGTGGGTCTCCAGGCCGTAACAGCCCTGATAGCCATCGCGCGCCATGGCCTGGAAGATGGCGGCCCAGTCCAGCCGCTGCGGTCCCTCCAACACGCTGCGCCCTTTGATCTGCACGTTACCGATGCGCTCTTTGGGAAGCAAGTTGTACCCGTCCGGGAAAGGGGTCTCCTTGAAGGCCGCGCCGTTCAGCGCATCCCAGTTGATGCCCAGATGTTTGGAGGGCAGCAGCTTCATCAGCGCAGCGGTCTCGGCGCAGGTGGCCACGTTGCAGGAGGTTTCGTTCTCCACAAGCAGCCGGACGTTCTCCTTCTCCGCCAGGGCCACCATCGGCTCGAGCAAGGCGGCGATGCGGGGCAGCAGCTCCATCGGCTCGGCAACTCGCGTGAAGGTGAAGATCCGCACCTTGTCGGTTCCGAGAATCTGAGCCGCGCGGATGGCCTGGGCGAGGACCTGCATCCTTCGGTCGAACTCGGCCTGATCGCGCGCCAGACGCCTGGCGCGAGCCTCGGGCGTCTCATTGCGAAAGCGCACCGGCTCGGTGCCCGGCAGCGGGAACTTCAACAAGCCGGTATTCAAGAAGGAAACACGGAGGCCGGCGTCCGTCAGCTCTCGCGCCGCCGCTCGCAGCTCGGACTCCGGGAGGAACTGATAGTACGTTTTTCTGCCGGGGACGGCGCGCAGCTCGACCCAACGCAGGCCGTACTGTTGTGCGAAGCGAATAGCTTCCGCAGGCGAGGGAGCGATTTCGTCGGTTATGGCGCTGATGCGGGAGGCGTCTATGCGTGCACCGGCATACGCGAGGCCCACAGACCCCAGCAGCAACTCACGGCGTGTCATGACGCCCTTATGATAGCCCAACCGCCTCGCCCCGGTGTCAATCCCCCAGCAGTTTCCCGTAAGCCTGCAACTGCGGTACGTTGTCGCAAACCGCCTTGATGGCGGCCGTCACCGGGATGCCAAGAATCAGTCCCATCGGCCCCCACAGCGCGCTCCAGGCCATCAACGCCACCGTCACGACCAGCGGGTTCAGGTGCACGCGCGGACCCACGAGTTTGGGGTACAGCAGGTTGAGCGCGATCAGGTGAAACAGCGCCACGGCGCCCCCCAGCAGCAAGTACGGCGTCAGCGCGCTATAGACCGGCAGGGCGGAGAGGATCGCCGGCAAAATGGCGAGCGGCAGTCCCAGATAGGGAATCAAGCTCAAAAACCCGCTGATCGAGCCCATCAGCAGGGGATACGGTAACCAAAAGGCCCAGAACAACAACGCCGTGGCGGCCGTAAGCAATAACCCCAACAGGAAATTCCCCACCACAAAAGCACGCACAATCTCCGCCACACCGCTAAGGCTTCGGGCGGCCACGGCTCGCACCGGTTCGTCGAACAGTTGGAGGAAGCGACGGCGGACCTGCTCCTCCCAGCTCAACATGAAGTAGACCAGAAACGGCACAAAGGAAGCCATCAGCAAGACCTGATACAGGGAACCTAGGCGCTCGAACAAGAGAGTAAACAATGGCGCGCGCGAAGGCCGGATGCGGATTTCTTGCACCGGCGGAGGCTGGGGCGGCGCGGTGCGAGCGCGGGCCGTCTTGCGCGCGGGTGGCGGTGGAGTCTGCGGCTCCACCTGCGGCTGCTCTCGGAAACGCTTGGGCACCACCAACTCGTAGATGGATTTCTCGACCGCTTCGAGCCGCGCCACTACGCCGTCCACCAGGTCGTTCACGCGCTGCTGGTACCTGGGCAACTCCTCCACCAGCTCGGCGACCTGGGTGTACAGCCCAAGACCTACCAGGTAAACCAGCAGCAGCGCCGCGCTGCAAACCAGAAAGCTGGCCGTGGCGCGCGGCACGCGCAGGCGTCCCAGCAGGACGACGAACGGGTCCAGGATGAACATGATCACAACCGCGGCCACCAGCGTGATGAAGAACAGCCGCCCGAAGTACAGCAAGGCGACTACACTGGCCAGCGCGATCACCCGGGCGGCTAAATTCCTGGGCCTCCGGCGACTCTCAGATCGAATCACGACCGCCACGAGAAACTCCCTGAAGCCGCGTTGCGGGCCGCAGCCTACACTGGTTACTTTATCACGGCCCGCCGCGCGCGGCCGGAGGCGGCGCCGACAAAGCGCCTATAATGGGAAGCGGAAACGTGAGCGACACGGCCTGCGGCACAAAGACGCGCGTGCTGGCGCTGGATCTGGGCGAGCGCCGCATCGGTGTAGCCATCAGCGACGAGCTGGGGCTCACCGCACAGGGCCTGCGCACGCTCTACCGCACCAACAAGCGGCGACTGCTGGCTACGCTCGCCGCCCTGGCCGCCGAAAGACAGGTGGGGTTGATTCTCGTAGGTTACCCCCTCTTGCTCAGCGGAGAAGAAGGATCGCAAGCGCAACGGGCGCGGCGATTCGCCGCCGAGCTGGAGCGGCGAACCGGCCTGCCTGTCAAGCTCCTGGACGAACGTTTCACCACGGTTGAGGCCCGGCGCCTGTTGCGCTCCACCGGCGTCTGCCTGGACAAACGAAATGCGCCCGTGGTGGACCGTCTGTCCGCCGTCCTCTTGCTTCAGGCGTATCTGGACAGCCGTGCCGTCGGCGAACGGGGATGAAGCAGGTGCGCCTCCGTCCGGCCTGGATGGCGCTTCCGCCGCTAGCGGTAGGCGCGCTGGCCCTGCTCTCACTCAGTTGGCCGTATGCCGGCTTTGAGGGTGAAACCTTCGTGGATATTCCGCGCGGCACGAGCGCGCACGCGATGGCGCGATCGCTGGCCGAGGCAGGGGTGGTGCGCTACCGCTGGCAATTCCTGCTGGCGCGCGCTCTGCGGCCGCGTCTGCGCTTGCAGGCCGGCGAATACCGCTTTGCGCGACCGGCCTCCACCTGGGAAGTGTTAGATCGCCTGGCGCGTGGAGACGTCGTCTTCTATGAACTGCTGGTCCCCGAGGGCAGCAACATGTTCGACATCGCCGCTGCTCTGGCGAGCCTCGGCATCATGTCAGCCGAGCAGTTCCTGCGCGCCGCACGCGATCCCACGCTGATCCTTGACCTGGCCCCGCGCGCGCCCTCCCTGGAAGGCTATCTGTTCCCGGACACCTACCGACTGTCGCGACATGCCACTCCCGAAGAAGTTTGCCGCCAGATGACCAACCGCTTCCGTCAAGTATGGGCCTCCTTAGGAACGCAGGCCGACGTGCACGAGACCGTCACGCTGGCGTCGCTGATCGAGAAAGAGACCGCGCTGCCGCAAGAGCGTCCGCTCGTTGCTTCCGTATTCCTGAATCGCCTTCGCCTCGGCATGCCGCTGCAATGCGACCCCACCGCGATCTACGCCGCCCTGCTCGAGGATAGCTACCGCGGCGCCATTTTTCGTTCGGATCTCGAGCGCCGCCAGCGATACAACACCTACCAGTACCCTGGCCTTCCGCCGGGCCCGATCGCGAACCCCGGCCTGGAGTCGCTGAAGGCGGCCCTGCACCCCGCCCAGAGCGATTACATTTATTTCGTGGCCTTGCCGGACGGCTCCGGGGCTCACCAGTTCTCGCGCGACCTGAACTCGCATCAGCGCGCTGTGGCGAGGTACCGCCGTGGGCAGAACCAGAATTTCCGCCAGAGCCAAACTGGCCGCGTGGCTGGAGCAGACGCGCCCGGAACGCATCAACGAAAGTCACTGGAGCGAACTGCTCCAACGCCTGGCCCCCGTTTCTGAGACCCACCTGCGGCGGCTCGTGCGGCAGTGCGGCCTGCCGCTGGATCCGCTGGTGGAAGGGGTTCGTCAGGACGACTTCCCTTCCCTCGAGCGCACCCTGCTGGCGCTTCAGGAAGAGTATCAGCGCGCCGCCGCGGCCGGGGACCGGGAACGCGCCCAGGCCTGCCGCCGCCTGGTGATTCAGGCCAAGGACCACGCACGGTTGGTTTTACGCAACCCGCGCACGCCCGAGCATAAAAAACAAGAAAAGGAAGAAATGTTTCTTTGGCTGATGACCTGGCTGGAAAACCCGGGCCTCTTCCCGATCTGGTTGCGGCTGCGCAAGGCCGCGCGCGGTGCGCCCTCGCACGGAGGCCGTGATCCCTGCGCCGACCCGCAGCCGCCGGCAATTTGCTAGGCTGACAAATCCGGAGAAGGAGAATCCTCATGACGGCGCGTCGTTCCCGACGGTCCTTGACCGTCGCCATCGCACTGATCGCCGTCGCCGCCGCGGCGGCGGTTTCCGCACAGCAGCGCCCGAAAAGCAAGAAGGAGCGCACCTCCCCCCTGGGTTACGAAGACACGCCCGTGCTGCCCGGTCAGCCTTGGCGCGTTCACGACTTGAAGCGTCCCCAGCCGCCGCTGATCCAACCCGGTGCACGGCCTGGCGAGCCCCCCTCGGACGCCGTCATTCTTTTCGACGGCAAGGATCTTTCCCGCTGGTATCAGCGAGGCAAAGGTCCGGAACGCGGCAAGACATTTCAGCCCCGCTGGAGGGTCCGCAACGGCTACATGGAGGTGGTCGGCGGAACCGGCGATTTGGTCAGCAAAGAGAAATTCGGGGACGCCCAGTATCACATCGAGTGGGCCGCGCCGCCGCGCATCGAGGGCTCCGGACAGTGGCGGGGCAACAGCGGCATCCTGATCATGGAGCGTTACGAGATCCAGGTCCTGGATAACTGGGAGAATCCGACATACGCCGACGGCATGGCAGGGGCTATTTACGGGCAGTTTCCGCCGCTGGTGAACCCGGCGCGTCGCCCGGGTCAATGGCAGGTTTTCGACATCGTCTTTGAAGCCCCGCGCTTCGAGGGCGACAGGTTGATCAAGCCCGCCTATGTCACCGTCTTCTTGAACGGAGTACTGGTGCATCATCACCAGGCGTTGATCGGACGCATGGCGCACCGCCGCGTGGGAACCTATGCCCCGCACGGGCCCGAAGAATCGCTTGCCTTGCAGGATCACGACACCGCCGTGCGCTACCGCAACATCTGGGTGCGGCGGCTCAAAGGCTACGATCAACAGTGATCGCCGGGAGCCGGCCGGAGGCCGGCGCGGATCCCGTCGCACCGTTTGGTTGAAGGAGCGGGCTCGCTCCGGCAAGTTCCGGTCAATGCCTGTTAGGGCATTGCGGACTGGATGCGAGCACGGAACCAACCCGAGAGTCGCAATCACGGCGCACTGAGTTGAGCAGACGGTCGCCCGCCGGCGCTCTCCGAGAGCCCAGCGGACGCGGTTTGGGAAGTCAATGCCTGACGATCTGCTACAATCGTGGGCGAAACCGGATGCTGTGTGCTCTACCGCTTTGGGCCCTGGCGGCCGTGATTTTCTTGCGAGCGCCCGAAGGAATACTCATTTCCGGTCCGCCCAGCGCCTGGATGTCGCCGGCGCAGCGCCCGCGCGGGGAGTGGCCTCCTCCGATCATCGAGCCGAAGAAGAAGAGACGCGAGGAAGAAGTTACCCAGGTCTTGGAGCTGCCCAAGGAACCGCCGGCCTGGGTGGTGGCGGAAAGTCAGCGGCTCAGCTTCCACGTCACGCCGCTCTCCAGCCAGGGTTTGCTCTCGCAGCAGGTGCGGGCGGCTTTGCGCGCCCTGCTCCAGCAAGTCCGCGGCGCGACCGTGGTCAAGCTGCGCGCCTTCGTGGCCGGATCTGGGGACCTGCGGCGCGTGCAGGCCGTGGTCAGCGAGACCTTCACGGAACGCCGGTTGCCCTTGCCTGTGCTCAGCGTCGTGCAGGCGGGAGCTTTGCCGCTTCCAGGGGCGCAAGTGGTTTTGGAGGCCGCCGCCGTGCAGCGGCGGGCGGTCAATCCGCACGGGTTGGCCTTCATTTCCGGCCAGGCGGCAGCAGCACCCGATCCATTGGCTCCGGTGGAGCCGCTGCTCGAGAAATCCCTGAGCGACCTGCGCGCGGCGGTGCACGCCGCGGGAGCCTCAGAAGAAAACGTTTTGCGGGTGACTTGTTTTCTTCCCTCCCTGGAGCAGTGGCCGGCGATCCGGCAGCGCCTGGCCGCGGCTTTCCCGAAAGCGGTCCTGAACTTGGTTCAACCGCAGCGAGCGCCCGTGCGGGCGCTGGTGGAATGCGAAGCCGTAGCCCGATTGGCAGCCGCGCCGCAGCAAACGCTGGCGCTGCTGAATCCGCCCCAGTTGCCGCGCTCCCCCTTCTTTTCGCAGATCGCGCTGGTCGGTCCGGCCCGTCTGGTGCTGACCGGGGCTCAGTTGGGCTTCCGCTACACCGAGGACGACGCCCGGCTGGCGTTCCAACGGCTGGGGCGCACGCTCCAGGAGGCCGGGACCTCCTTCGACCGAGTGGCGGTCTCGCACATCTATCCGCTCACCGGGGCCATCGGCGAAATGGTGCGCCGCGTGCGCGGCGAGTTCTATGACAAGCTGGCGCCGCCGGCCTCCACGATGCTGCCCTTCGAAGGCCTGCCCTCTCTGGACGCCTCCTTCGGCGTGGATGTCATCGCCGTGTTGCCTCCGGCCGCGAGCGGCGACGGCGGGCGGGGCGGCGCCGGAAGGCGATAATGGGCTATCTTCGGTAGAGAGTTCGGATTATGCCTCAGACGGTTGTGACATTTGGAGAAATCATGTTGCGCCTGGCGCCGCCCGGCTTCGAGCGCTTCCTGCAATCGCCGATGTTCCTGGCTACTTTCGGCGGGGGCGAAGCCAACGTGGCGGTGGCGCTGGCGGGATTTGGAGTTCCGGCGCGCTATGTGACCGTGCTGCCTCCAAAGCATCCTATCGCCGATGCGGTGATCAGCCAGTTACGCGGCTTCGGAGTGGATGTATCCCGCATCGTGCGCGCTCCCGGCCGAATGGGCGTGTACTATGTGGAGAGCGGCGCCAACCAGCGGCCTTCCAAGGTGGTTTACGACCGCGACTATAGCGCTATCGCCCTGGCGCAGCCGGGCGTGATCAACTGGGACGAGGCGCTGGAAGGCGCAGGCTGGTTCCACATCACCGGCATCACGCCGGCCATCAGCCAGGGCGCCGCGGACCTGGCGCTGGAAAGCGTCGCCAAGGCGCGCCAGAAAGGGCTGACGGTCTCTTGCGACTTGAACTTTCGCAAGAACCTCTGGCGGTACGGCAAGTCGGCACCGGAGGTGATGCGCGAGCTGTTCCGGCACGCCGACGTGGGGATCGCTAACGAAGAAGACGTCCAGATGTCCCTGGGCATTCCTGCCGAGGTGGACGTGTACGCGGGCAAGCTGGAGGTTTCCCAGTACCGACAGCTCACCGAGCGCGTCATGAGGGAATTCCCCAACCTGAAGCTGATGGCCATCACGCTGCGTGAATCTTACAGCGCTTCGCACAACGGTTGGTCGGCGTGCCTGAATGACGGAAGGCAGTTCCTGGTCAGCCGGCGCTACGACATCACGCACATCGTGGACCGGGTGGGCGCGGGGGATTGCTTCGCCGCGGGCCTCATCTACGGCCTGCTGATGCTGCCCGGCCATCAGGAGGCTCTGGAGTTCGCTGTGGCGGCCTCCTGTTTGAAGCACTCCGTGCCGGGCGATTTCAATCGCTTCAGCGTCGAGGAGGTCAACGCGCTGGTAAAGGGCGGGGGTTCCGGCCGGGTGCAACGGTAGGCGCCCC
>FWPU01000526.1_pt1 | contig 123104 bp, 142 predicted proteins | sample 2228361 | NCBI WGS metagenome assembly FWPU01 (sample SAMEA103939777, study PRJEB20133) | metagenome | reverse complement strand
GGTCTGTTCTGGTTCTATTCATTTCGCAATGAAAAAAGCTAGGACAGTCCTAGCTTTACGCATTACCCTAAGTTAACAGAGCCTTTTAGAAGGCATGTTCGACTATACGCCATATCGCGAATGCCTTCCCATCATGATCCTTCCTGATGATTCTTGCACCTGATCGGCTGATACATCTGGTGGCAGGTATAGCAGCAACGGCAGAAGAAGACGACGCGCTCATCCATCCGTTTACTCTCCCTCAATCATGTTACCATGATTTACAGCCAAATATGATTTAGATCGATTCCGGCAACTCACTGCATCAATTTCTGGCGATAGACAGCGCGTACTGCAGAAGAACCTGTAGCACCATGTGTTGAACCGAAATGCCATAGGTGACAGAGACGTATCGCGTTTGACATTCGGCTCAAGAAGCTACCGTCAGTAGACATCAGACTGTATATAGCTTAACGATGATTTCATTCATAGAATGTTCTATATCCAACATCATTGAATAAGCTATTGGAGAGACTTAAGGTCAAGGTCAAAAAGGTGAACAATCCAGATCGGGCAATTCTCGATCTAAGGCGCTCGTGTCGTTCGCAGACACGATTCTTTTTCTCGCTATGTATTTAGATAGGGCATTGTTTTGATTGGTATGCACTTGAGCCCCTCCCCAGCAAACTCTTCAGGCTGTATTTGCTTGAATGCGCATACATGCAATTGCAATTTGAGATCCTATGATGACAAATTATTAGCCTGTGGTAAGCATCCATCCCTTGGAGAAAGGGCATTTTGCAGGTGATATGAAACATGAAATATCCCATACGCAATCTTATGTATGAAAAGATAAGGGAGGCAGGCAATCTTACTGACGCGGATCTTGTCAAAGAGCTGGCAAAGGATGGGATCACACTTTCTGACTCTGACTTTAACAAGACGCTTTTGGATCTCGAGATATACGGACTAGTCAGGGTTTCTTGGGTAACAAAAGACAAGCGCAGGATTGAGCTAGTAGCTGATTCAGGTACTGCAAGTTAGCTAGCTAGTTTGCTAGCTGCCAAGCGATATTGGAAGTGGATAGTAGAATAGTGCATCAAGAGCCAGAGCGACAAATATCACCACAAGATACGGCGCTGTGGCCTTGTAGGCCTTCCATGCGAATTCGGGCGTGGGGTTCTTGCTCAACTTGTAGTGGTATGCAAGCATGAGCCCACCGGATGCTATGGCGACGGCAGTGTATAGGATGCCAAGCCCAAAGAGTGATAGCATGACAGAGTACGGCAAGAGTATCGCGGTATTGAGAAGAATATATCCTGCAGTCTTTTGGTTCCCTATCATGACTGGGAGCATCGGCACCCTGACACTTGCATACTCTTCCCTAGCCCTTATTGCAAGGCACCAAAAGTGCGGAGGGGTCCACATAAAGACAAGCCAGCCCACCAGAAACCCGAGCAGATCCATTGAACCCGTCGCAGTAGCCCAGCCGGCCATGGACGCTGCACTTCCAGCAAAGCCTCCAATGACAATGTTTGATGCGTTGCTGCGCTTGAGCCATGCAGTGTAGATTATCACGTAAAAGAATATCCCAAGTGCGATCATACCTGTTGCAACAGGATTGAGTGTAAACCATGCAATCACCAAAGACAGAATGCTAACTCCAATACCATATGCAAGAACATTTTTTGGAGCAAGCCTGCCTGCAGGTATTGGGCGATTGGATGTCCTTTCCATTATCTTGTCAATGTCGCGGTCATAATAGTGGTTTAGCGCGCTAGCTCCCATCGATGCCAGCGCACCGGCGAGAGTGAGAAATCCCAGCTGCCACGCAGTTACATCCCATGCAACATCAGGAGTTGCATCAAACCGGGTAGCAGCAAGAAGCGAGGTAACCGCCGTTATCACAAGGACAACCACTATTCGTGGCTTTGAAACTTCTATATAGTCACGTGCGGTCACAGTTCTGCCTCTTGAAGAGAGTCCGCTTTGCTTGAATTTAATTTATTCGTTCATTCTTCATCAGATGATAAAATGTTTCAGGTTGGCCACCTGCATCTTGAAAAATGTCATCATCTTGCGCTTCAGCAACGCATGCTCGGCGACGGATAGACCGCACCTGCAAGCAATGCCCTTATCGATGGAGTGGACCTCCGCGAGTTACGTATATCTTGGCTATCCTGTCACGTGCCTGTGCAAAGTTGTATTGCTTTATCCTGTGAGTATGCTCGAGCATGTCTATCAGGTTGACTGTCATAAGCCAAGCGTCCCATACAGTATCGCTCTCGCTAACTTCGAACAAATCTGCAACAGACACGGCCATAGCACGCATTACAGGGTTTTAAGACGCAATATCAGCTATTTTAGATTCCAAGTTATCAGCTTTATACCAAGGCTCTGGTATCGAGACTTCAGACACGTTCTGATACGTGTGGCTATCAGGCATTTCTATCGCTGGTAGCACTTCGTACATTCTCGCCTGTTTGATAGTTCTACGAGCATGACCAAAGTATTCTTCTTTGCCGGAAAGTCGATCCGGAAGGAGCTCTCCAAACATAGCTGTTTCAGGGAAATTGTAGGCTGTCTTGCAACTCTACTTGTCTTCCGGCTTGTCTCGTCTTCACAAGGTGTTCTGTGTTTGTTCGGCATTGAGTGCAGTGGGAACTGGTTCCCGCTTTAATCTTCTAAATATCGCAAGGAACGTCCATCATTCCTATTAAGGGGACCAGAAGATGATAAATGGTATGTGTACCCATCATCACGGTGCCAGAAAACAGGGATTCCGAAGTTTACACGCTCGAAGGCAAGAGAATAGGCAAGATAAAAGAGAGTAATGTAGACTATTTCACCACATTCAGGCGCGGTCTTGTAACAGACGAGGAGTTCAGGATTCCAACATCGGCGATTTCGGCTGTTGAAAATGATGGAAATTCCAATATAGTGAGGTTAAACTTGAAGGAAGACCAGATAAAACACGGGTTCGAATTCACAAAGGGCAGGCCCAATTCAGATTTTATGCACGGGATTGCAGAGTCAGAGCCCAAGATTCCAGGAGAACGACAGCTTATCCGGTATGAGCCTACACAGGATGCGCAGACCAGTATCACTGCCATCAAGCGTCCTCCTGCCATTTCTGAATACTTGTGCGACATGTGCAACGAAAAGTTTGGTAGTCCTCAAGAGCTGCATGGACATAGGGCGGAACGGCACAAGGCTCCGACAGGCATCTAAAGCTAGAAAGGATTAAGTATGCCAAACAAACCCCAGATACTCGTAATAATATGACTGACTGGGACCTTCTGACCCCCGGGATAGGTCTTACATCCATAGGCATTGTTGGCGTAGGTATTTCCCTTTCGGGCATTGCCAAGACCTTTATCGATGGCATGCACGCTGTTTCGCTCCTGACTATGTTTATAGGCATGATTTTCCTTGCCTCTGGCCTGTTTAAGGATGGCTTTCCATCTAGCGGCAGGGCTAAGTCTGCCACTTTTATCACACTTGGCTTTTTGGTAACATTTGGTTTTGCGGCTGCAGTAACGGTCAGCACCCAGGTCCCAAGCATTTTCGCGTATATCGGTCTCATGCTGATAATTTCGATCCCAGCTACAGTGCTAGCAGTAGCCTCTTTTAGGCAAGTACCCTACCTCAAGGCACTTGCAGTCATTTTCATCGGCGCGTCAGTAGTCGGTGGCGTCACGTTCTATGCCTTTGGACTGGTGGCGCCAAGACCACCTGCTCCAGCAGAAGAAGATGAAGGAAACCAGACAGGCGGTGCCCAAGAGCCCCCGGCAGCACCGGCCAACGTTGTCAATGCATCGATACTTCCAGGGTCCTCCGCAGTCAACAACCCGGCCTATGAACCTGATCCAATCATTGTCAATAAGGGCGACGGTGTGCAATGGGTCAATGACGATAACGTGCCACACACTGTAACAAGCAAAGAATCAGGGCTTTTTGACTCATCACTTTTGAATGCAGGTCAAACTTGGTTACTGAATACAGCAGAACTCGATCCCGCAGAATATCCATATTATTGCTTTGTCCATCCTCACATGGAAGGCACATTGATAGTCTCAGATGGTGGCGCTGCGCCGGCCGAGAGTTCCAACAATGCAACTGCTCCTGAAAATTCCACAGCTCCAGAAGGCCAGCGACAGCAGCAAACCTCAAACCAGTCATCATCTGCGAGCAATGAGTCAGCGAGTGTTCCTCCTGCAATCGGAGGCAGCGGCAGTGGAGCGACGGTAACTGGAGTATCAATAGTAGTCGGATCATCGGTCCCAACAAACGGCGAGTATTATGATCCTGAAACTGTTGAAACGAGTGTTGGCAGCATGGTGACTTGGATCAATGACGACAGTGTACCCCACACAGTAACGTCTGGTGTGGTGGAAAACAATAGTCCAAAGGCCGATGGCAGATTTGATTCCGGCATCATGAACTCAGGTCAAAGCTTTTCATTCGTCTTTGACGCCTCTGGAGAATACCCGTACTATTGTATTTTGCACCCGTGGATGACAGGCACAGTCACAGTAAACTAGTTAACGGAAAGTCAATTTGTAGACGGCGTCATAATCACAATACAATCGCCTTCGCACGTATGCACCACATAAATGGATAAGAGGAACTTGGAAAGGGATTGATTGATGTCTTGGGGCTCAAACCCAAACCATACTGCCCCCGGTACAAGATGCATTTTCCAGCATTGAAGACGATAGTTGCCACTTGCAGCAGCAAGTCAGCTGGCATTGCGGACAAGATTTAATTCAGAATGAATATACTCATTTCCATAGTCAGGCGCATTGGTCAAGAACGAGCGACAGATGGGAGGATTGGAGTAACCAGAGGGTATTGACAATGGAGGAAACTGCTATTATTTCTCTTACTGCTGAACAGGTTGAACAGATTATCAAGATTGCAAGAGATGCGCTTCCAAACGAGTCATGTGCATTCCTTCTTGGCAAAGACGACACTACGACTACATCAGTAACGGTAACCGAAATCCTACCTATGAGAAACGCTGACAAATCGCAAATATCGTTCAGCATAGAGCCCCAGGAGGTACTGCGTGCCTACGAATTTGCAGAGGAAAAGAGACTACAGGTTGTTGGGATATTCCATTCGCATCCTGGCAGGCCAGCACCGTCAAGCACCGATAAGAAGTACATGGAGATAAACCCCGTGGTATGGCTGATCTATTCTACCACAGAGCACAGACTCAAGGCATACACCTATGACACCGATGTAAGAGAAGTTGCAGTAAAGGTCATCACGGAGTGAGCCTATCCGTATCTCTTGGATACAAGACCACCTCACGCACATTCTGCGCCCCCGTTAGCACCATCATTAGCCTATCATAGCCAAGCCCCCACCCGGAGTGCGGAGGCATTCCCCAATCGAAGGCCTTGAGATGCTCTTCAAAGCTTGCAGGGTTGAGCCCCTGCTCGACAAGTCGGCTTCTGAGTCTTGCAGGATCGTGCAGGCGCCTACCGCCAGAGACCAGCTCAAGGTAACCGTATTGCAGGTCAAATGACTTGGACAGCTTGGTGTTTTCCTCCTTTTCGTGTATGTAGAACGGCTTCAACTTGAGCGGCCAGTCCATGATGAAATAGAACCCTCTGTGTATCTCGCCTAGCTTGCGCAGTGCAGCATCTGACAGGTCGTCTCCAAACTGGAGCTTTTCACCCTCCTTTGCAAGCTCTTCAAGGCACTGTTCGTAGGTCAGTCTGTCAATCTTGGAAATCGAGACCTCCCTTCCACCAGCAAGCTGGAGATCATCCTTGTGCTTTTCCCGGAAGGCATCTGCAACATTTTTCACCACTCGTTCGACAATGTCCATTACATCTTCGTAATCCATGAATGCCGCTTCGATGTCCACGCTGGTAAATTCAGTCAAGTGCCTGACTGTGTGTGAATTTTCCGCTCTGAAATAAGGGCCAATTTCAAAGACACGGTCAAGTCCAAGTGTTAGCTGCTCCTTGTAAAGCTGAGGACTTTGAGCAAGGTAGGCTTTTCGCTTGCCAAAGTAGTCAAATCCAAAAAGGTTGGCGCCGCCTTCGCTTGCGCTTCCTATCAACTTTGGAGTATTTACCTCAATAAAACTTTCCTTGCGAAGAGTGTCCCTGACCACTTCAAGTCCGGCAGAGCGGAGCCTAAAGATGGCAGCAACCTTGGGCGTTCTCAGATCCAGTGCACGAGAATCAAGCCTCTTGTCTATGGCTGATTCGACGCGGCCTGTCGGGTCAATAGGTAGTGGATGAACTGCCTTTGTAAGTATTGCAAATTCGCTAACCTTGAGCTCAACAGGAAAATCCTTTGCCCTGCTCTTTTGCACAACCCCAGCTACCACAACTGCACTCTGTCGGGGCACCTGGGTAGCGACCTTGACATTGTCGCCCGTGACGATAGCCTGACATGCCCCCGTTACGTCCCTGATCGTTACAAACGCAAGTTTGCCGATATCTCGCACGTCCTCTATCCATCCACCTACCCTTACCTGCTGCCCGACCAGTGTATCATCCAGCTGGCGCGCATAGTGCGTCCTCTTGATGTCCACGACTACCATTCTTGCTATCCTCTTCTTCTACCTGTTTTCAAATTCAATGAGGAGATCAATGTTCCTGACCGCCTTGGCAATCTTCACTACCTTTTCTATATTAACCCGTGCCTTTTTGGCATCACCTGCAACCACGACCTTGGTTAGCTTACTTCCGTCGGGCATCCAGAAAAGGTTGACTGACAGAACCTTGAGTGGGTTGAGCAAGCCCTCGACAAAGCCCCTCTCAGACGCCTCTGATTCGACGAACCACACCCTCTGGCCAAACTCACTTTCAACCTTATCTGCGAGTGCGGAATCGCTCCTGAGCGCAACGACGTCTGGGCTCCTCAACACAAGCACAAAGTCGTCGTCTACCTGCGCGCCGCGCAATAGAGTGAATTTATCTACCTGTTGATCCTTCTCTGCAAGTCGCGCCAGTTTGATGGCGGCCTTTACATCGTCGTGTGTGATGACTCCTGATTCGAGCTTTGATTCACACTTTGTGCAAAGCACGCCGGATTTGGCATCGAATGGGCAGATTAGCGACTTCAATGATTATAAACTTGCATTATTCAATTTCTGGGTTATATAACAGCTCTGAAAAAATGCCAGAACCCTCTTATAACGCGCGCAAGATGTTCTTGTTGTTTGCCAAAGCTTGTCCTGGCCGGGCTCAAGACGCACTACGCCACTGAAAGGGGCAAGGTAAAAGCAGTAGACGGCGTCAATATTGAGCTCGCAGCAGGCGAATCGCTTGGAATAGTAGGCGAATCAGCCTGTGGTAAGAGCACCGTTGGTGCATCCTTGATCAGATCCATCCAGCCACCCGGAAAAATCGAAGCTGGTAGTATAGTTCTGGACGGCACCGACCTGCTAAAGCTGCCAGACTCTGAATTTAACAGTAAAGTAAGGTGGAAAAGGGTAGCGATGGTCTTTCAGGGCGCCATGAACGTCCTAGACCCCGTTTACACTGTTGAAAGCCAGCTGCGCGAGCTCCTCAGGGAGCATAGCTTTGAAGGAGACGTTGAAGCCAAGATAGCGGATTCTCTCAAGCAGGTGGGTCTTGACAGGTCTGTCGGCAAGCGCTACCCGCACGAGCTTTCGGGCGGGATGAAGCAGCGTGTAGTGATTGCCATGGCTTTGCTGCTAGACCCTGACCTTCTGATAGCAGATGAGCCCACTACTGCACTCGATGTGCTTGTACAAGCACAGATAATCGACCTGCTAAAGAAATTGCAGAAGGAAAAAGGTATCACAGTGATACTCATCACACACGACCTCGCACTTGTGTCACAGATAGCCAACAAGGTCGCGATAATGTACGCAGGTCAGTTCGTAGAAGTGGCGTCCACAGACGACATTTACAAGAATCCCAAACATCCATACACCCAGGCGCTTATTGCAGCTGTGCCGCGGCTGAGATCGAAGGAAAAAAAGATTCACTTTGTAAAGGGCAGTCCTCCCTCATTGCTCAACCCGCCGACCGGTTGTAGATTCTACTCCCGATGTCCAGAGGCAATGGACATTTGTAAAAAGGATCCACCAGAGTTCAAGACAAACACAGGCTATGTCCGGTGCTGGCTTTACGAGAAGGCTCAACCTTAAAAAAGCCTATCTGTGAACTGAAGCAGCGTTTCCTTGTCATCGTCATCATCATCTTCGATACTTGGCTATTTTCCATTCCCACAGATTCGAGAAAAGCAAAAGAAGGTGCTTGTCGACATTGAATCGGCGCTCAAATCAGGTTATAAACACATCTTCCTTGAAGCCCCTACAGGGTTTGGCAAGACTCCTGTTGCTATAACACTTGCGCGCTATCTTGGAAGCTCACACATCTGCACGGCAACAAAGGACCTGCAGACCCAGTATCGGCGCGATTTTCCGTTCGTGGTCGAAGTAAAGGGACGGGGCAACTACCCCTGCATCGTCAAGGAAGACATGGGGCTTGATGAAAGCTGCGACTATGGCCCTTGCGTAAAGGACGACTCGTACGACTGCATTTACAAGACTCGGCTGATGGACTACCGCGTAGAAGGCGAGGGGACGATTCGAGAGCTCGTAAGACTCGACCCTTTCGTTGAGCAGAAATACATTGAGAAGATGCGAAGCAAGTCAAAGATCGTCGAGTTGCAGTGGAAGCCTTGCCACTACTTCCACCAAAAGTGGATAGGTGCAAGATCAAGTCATACTGTTTACAATTATCGCTACTTTTTGTCTGATGTATTCTATGCAGGCACTACTCAAAAGAGGAACATTCTGGTGATGGACGAAGCACATCAGCTGGAGTCAGAGGTTGGCGATTTTCGTAGCTTTACGATTCGGAAGAACGCATTCCCCTTTTTGAGGATCAAGATGCCAGAATCTGATGTCGACAGCATTGAATCATGGCTTGATTTTTGCATTGAGCTAAAGGAAAAACTCTATGATTTTGCGCAAAAGGCCGCAGGAATAATCGAGCGCAGCAACCAAAGGGTAATGGTCAAGCCATACACGGAAAGGAACTTGATCGAGGCGCTGGAGCGCGAAGCAGTCCTGAGCGCGGTCATTGACGACATGGAGGCCAATAAGGACAACTGGATAGTTTCGGGGGTGCAGCGCGATCAATCGTCAAACGAGCTGGTCAAGGTTACGCTCATGCCTCTTGATGTCTCGGGATACTTTGGATCGATACTTGACAAGGGTTCTGTTGCACTTTTCATGAGCGCTACAATCCTGAGCAAGGACTACCTCTGCAAGACTGCAGGGCTTGAACCAGACAAGGTTAAATTCATCAGGATAGAGGAATCTGACTTTCCCGTAGAGAATAGACAAATTCACATGAGAAATGTCGCATGGCTTAGCGCCAAGACAATGAATGAGAGCATGCCAAAGATCATCGCGGAAGTCGATAAAATCATGTCAAAACACAAAGGAGACAAAGGCATAATCCATACAACTTCGTATTCGCAGCTTCAAAAGATCAAAGAAGGCATCAGCAAAGAAAATGCAGACAGGCTGATAGAGACGGGTTCAAAGCTGGACAGAAGTGAGATACTTGAGAGGCATTATGCCAGCAAGAAGCCGACAGTACTAATATCTCCATCGCTGCATCAAGGAGTGGACCTGAAAGACGACTTCTCCCGGTTCCAGATCATAGTTAAGGTACCATATCCTGATCTCACAGACAAAAAGATCGCCGAGATGAAAAAGCGCGACCCAAGGTGGTATACGTGGCATACCGTCCTCAGGCTGGTGCAGGCATACGGCAGGAGCGTTAGGAGTAAAGATGACTATGCAGCAACATACATACTTGACAGCAGCATTTCCTACCTGCTGAAAAGCTCACAGGATCTTGTTCCAAAGTGGTTTACCGAAGCAATAATGAAGCAGCCCTAGAACGTTTTTATCCCCAGAGACCAACAAGAAGGTTGGAAATTGTCCGGGGACAAGACAGCAGCGGCCACCGGCAAGGCTTCGGGATATACAATATTTGGCATCAACTCAAGCATGATGGCAACCTTGGTGCTGATTGCCCCAATAATCTATACACTTATCGTCTATTCTGACTCCTTCAGCCTTTCGTGGAACCAGGGTAGGGGAGGATTTCTGTTTGCAATGGCGTTTATTGCTGCTGAGCTTATCGGACTCAGATATCCAATAAGCAAGACAAGATTCCTGATCGTAGTCGGACTTGCTGCACTGACCATCGCGTATTTCATTTCGCTTCCAGCGGGGCTTGAAAATTACATCAGGGAAGGCGCAGAGCACTATCCGGTTTCGCTGGTAGACAGTTGGGTATGGATGTGGGACTTTATCATAATGTCACTATTTGTCGGGAGCTCGCTCGTGGTCTTCTTTGGCAAGAAATGGTACAAGATCGCGCCGGCTGGCGCAATTTATCTGGCGGGCAGCGCAGTGATACTTGCGCTTGATGCATTCTTTCCGTTCGATACCTTAGGCCCACTTCAAGTCATAGTCCCGTTATACCTGATAATAGACGCAGGAGTCATCAACTTTATCGACGATTATGTGATTAACGTAGGACCTGAAAATCCTGCCAACCCTGCAAATCCTGCTACAGTGAGTAATGGCAACTTTTTGATACTTAATGGGCTGCATGGCCCGTTTGCTCTAAGAGTATTCTGGCCTTCCGCAGGCGTCCACAGCATGATAATCTATACGCTTGTGATGCTCGCTTTTCTGCTCAAGATGGAAATCCCACTAAAGAGAAAGCTGATCTACTTTGCAATCGGCACGTTTGGAACGGTAGGGGTGAATATCATAAGGATAACTTCGCTTTCACTCTATGCACTTGTGGTGACTACAAACGTCTCTGAATGGGAAGCATTCCACTCCGTGGCTGGCGAGATAATGTTCCTGCCGTGGCTCGGCATCTATCTTGGAATAGTTATGTTTGTGGAGAGCAAGAGGTTCAAGAGGGAACGAGAAGAGGCAAACGCAGCTGCTACTGCTTCCACTACAGGTCCGAGACCATAAAGTCAAACATGGTATTCTGACCTTCGCTGCTCTGAAGGTCCGATACTCTGACGCCAAGCCGCCTGACCTTTATCTGTCCCGCTCCCTTCATTGCTTCATCAAGCACGCACTTTGCGGCCTGATGCAGTTGTTTGAAACTGGTCGAGTGCACCTTGAGGCTTTTTGATTTGGTAACATTGTTCAAGTTGTTCAGAATCAAGAGTACCCCCACAGTCCTAAATGACAGCTTTTTGCTTGCTATCATTTGAAAGACAGACTGACACAGCTCTTCCAGATCATGCTGCATTTCCATAGCGCTGGTGGCATCGCTCTTGAGCGTCATAATCCGCATTATCTGCTGCCTTTCGCCGGATTCAAGTACAGGTTCTTCGTCAAGTCCTCGCGCTGCGTTGTGCATGTAAATCGCAGCCTTCCTCCCAAACTCTTCTATCAACCTGAAGAGATCAAAGCTAGAGAGGTCGCCTATCGTCTTCACCCCAAGTTCTTGCAGCCGCTCGCTTGTCTTGGGACCGATCCCGGGTATCCTACTTACATCCATGTTAGCAATAGATTTGGCCGCATTGGCGGAGTCGATCAGAGTCAAACCATCAGGCTTTTGCATGTCTGATCCCATTTTGGCAAGCATCTTGTTTGGGGCAATACCGATTGAGCAGGTCAACCTTGTCTGTCTTTTCACATCATTTTTTATTTCGCGTGCAAGAGTTGCGGCCAAATCAAAGCTCCCTGTTCTATTCGATACATCAAGATAACATTCATCGATACCTACGCACTCAAACTTGTCGGCATACCAGCTGATAATAGACATCGCTGATTCGGATACTTGTGAATAGTAGGCAGTGTCAAGGGGCAGGAACACGGCGTCTTGGGCGTCTGCGAGCTTGGATTTTGCGACTCTGATCGGCATCCCTGATTTAACCCCGAATTTTCTCGCCACATAGTTAGCAGTACTGACGACTCCGCTGTCTTCAGTTCTACCAGAGAAGACACAGACGACTAGAGGCAGGGTCTGCAGTTCTGGCTTGCGAAGCTCTTCACACTGGGCAAAAAAGTAATCAAAGTCAACGTGCATTATGATCCTTGAAGTGTTGTCGTTGCTGCTACCCGCTCCTTCAACGATCATGTTGACTATTCCACCTGTGTTTGCATAAGGTTTTCTATGATAATTATTGCTTGTTGTTCAATATTTCCCTTACATGGGAGAATATGCTGTCTAGGTCAAACGGCTCTTTTCAATACAAACATAGAATCAAAGGACAAGATCGTCAGACTCTCATTGTCCTCAATAGAGATAGCATCGTATGGAGTGATCACGCAAATGTTGACTAGAGAGTCGATCTGCATTAACGTCATATAGGATTCGCAACTGTTCACTTCAGGCATCGAATAGTCAAACAAGATCGTCCTTGTCAGGCTTGGAGATGGCAAGTGTCCCAAGGGGTTTGTATACGCATCGCACCGTAATCGTCGCTAAGGAACATCTTCTGATGCATAAGAGAGATATCCTATTTGTCGTCAACTACGATTGCGCGTTGTTTTTCTTCCTCCACTACCATCATATCTGATATCAGCGATCTCTATAACCAGACAAAGAATGGCGCGATAATTGCGGCTTTCGATGTCAAACTGATGACAATCGCCCACCACTAACATCGGTTAAATAGCCATTTCGTGCAAACAGGTCATGGCTGCTGCGGCTGATGATGACTATCCTGTAGTACCAGGACAAGACGGGATTAAGCTAAAGACGGAAAAGATGGTTGCAGACCGGCTATACCACTGCATCTACGACGGCAAGGTATTCTTGTTTTATAAAGACGAAGAAGGGCTGCTCCACGGTTATGAAGTCTCGAACCCAGACGCAGTCAGGGAAATTGCATCAAATCCTTCTCAAATAGAGAGCATACTCAAGAAATATTCTGGTCAAGCAGATTACAAAGAGAATGACTCATAAACGTTATATTCCAGCGTGCTGAATACTCTCGCACCATGTCTACGAACACTGCAAATGCCGCAAACACCAACATAGCTAGATCTAGCAAGCCAAGCAACGAGATATTTATCGGGAAAAAACCGCTCATGGCGTATGTCACTGCAACACTGGTCCAGTTGGCAAATGAGCCAACAGTGGTAATCAAGGCGAGAGGAAAGAGCATCACAAGAGCGGTAGACGTGGCCCAGATCATTGTAAAGCGCATGGACCCGCTAGGATACAAGATCGGACCGATCAAACTGGGCTCCGAGACCGTACAGTCGGAGGACGGAAAAACGAGAAGCGTCTCAACGATTGATGTCCCGATTTCTCGTGCAAATTAATAGCAAACAGCAAGTCTGCTGTTTTGCTAGGCACTAGAATTTTTCTTGTAAGAATTAGAATGATTCCAGTATAAACAGTATACCGTGATACGCCAGTATTGCCGCAAGCCCGATAAGCAAAAGAGGGTAGTATTTGGACCCGAGAACCGAACGCCCCTTTGATGCAAGGTAGGCAGTTCCTGTAAACCATGCATAGTCCATCCATATGTGCATGCCAAAGAGCAGGATTATTCCAGATGCAAATCCAAATGCAGTATAAGAGTCTGTTACCAGCTTTAGCCCAACCGTAAACCACCAGAGGAGAAAGAATGGATTGAGCGCAGAAAGCGCAATGCCTGCGACAAAAGGGCCTTTGTTGTTGGTCATTGCAGGGTCAGTGAGGGCATTCTTTCTTCTGACTACATCGGCAACTTGCATGCCGGCAAAACCCAGTATCCCGATTCCTCCAACCATCCCTATCATTCCTGCATACTGCACAGCTGCCGTTGTGGTGAAAAGGCCTACCGCAAGGACGACGATGAGTGGCAGTTCCACCGCCACATGTCCACATGCAATTTTGAGGCCAGCCCGAGTTCCCTGTTTTGTACCGTAGAGCAGGCTTCCGAAAAATAGTGGCCCGGGGACAAGCACGCCCGACGCGGAGACGGCGATAACCTGCACCCCAAAATCAAGCAGCTCCATCTATGTCATGCTCTAGCAATAGGGCGATCATGAAAAGTGTTTCTGTCTGCATCAGAGAATCGCTTAATAGAATGGGCGTCGCAAACACGGAACAATATATGGTGGACACAATACGCACCATTAAGCTCCTGGGTAAATGGTCTGCTAACAGAGCGATAGGAAGAAAGCGGCCGATAATCGCAGTATTTAGCATGACACACTATTGCAACTTTTACTGCCCCATGTGTCCATTCGGAAATGCAGACAAAGAAGGCCAGATGAGTCTCGTGCGCACGAGAGATCTCACGACCAACCAGTGGAAGGCAGTGTTTGACAAGGTGTCAAGGCACTGTGTCTGGTCAATAATAGAAGGAGGAGAGCCCACCAGCCGGCCTGACTTTATGGAGCTTGTAAAGTACCTTTACAGCCTCAGAATGCCGATAACACTCATCAGCAACTGCTCGCTCTTACACACTATCGATCTTGATGAGCTACGGAGATACATCCAGTTTGTGACATGCAGCATCGACTCGACCTACGAAGAATCGTACTGCAAGGTGCGCGGTGTCAGCCCGCAGATGTTCAAGAGGGTCGTTGACAACGTGCGCCTGCTTACAGAACATCAGGTACCACACTATTTCAATAGCGTAATAACGAAATACAACGCGCAGGAATTCATCGACCAGACCTATTTTGAAAGGGCGAGGGAGCTCGGGGTAAACGCCGTCTCGCTTACGTTTGTTGAAGACCGTTCAGATGTTAACTATTCTCTCCTGCCCGATAGGAAGACCATGCAGCAGGTGAGCGAAAGCGTTCTTGATTATATGAAAAAGCCGAACGCTGTCCCGATCATGATCCCACCGGAATATTTCCAGCAGGTAATAGATCATGGTAGAACGCTGTTCGACGAGTGTGGCGTGTGGAAGAGTGTATTTGTCAATGGCGACGGAACAGTGATGGTTCCTTGCTGGAAGTTCAACTCTCCGGAAAATGTATACAGCCTGCTTGAGAAGAGTATTGACGAGATATGGGACGCCCCGCAGTGGGATATTGCAAAGACATGCCACGAGTGCAGAGTGCTGGGCTGCATATGGTACTCCTCACAGCCAGTTACTACGTTTGCAAGGAACTATATGCGCGGCCTTGGCAAGATAATCGGTCAAAAGAGACCAGAGCTTGCCGAAGCCGTTTCCTAACTTTCAGCAATAGATGTAAAAGTACTTCACTCTCTGTATAAGGTGAGACAAGAAGGGTTGTTTCAGTTTGGATTTTCCTGAACAGCCACGACAATTTAATCATCGGCGATATGGGCTTGGTGCATGTGTTTTTCACATGAAGGCAGACTTTTGATTGCTCATACCAAGAAAATCTACCGCATTGACCTCCTAACCAAATTAAAGGGTGCGAAAAACCATGCACTGAAATAAATCTGTACTAAATTCCCTAAAGACAATTTCCTACAGAAAGAAATAACCTGTAAATACCAAAGTTTGAAGTATGTGCTGAAGTATGTTGTACGGCGGGGGCATCGATGGGCTTTCGACGCAACGACCCACATGCCAAGTTGCAGGGTGCTTTGAGCCGGCATCTGTGTACGTGGTGATAAAAGAGAGCGATGTCAACGCGCTGAGCCTTGATTCGACTGAAAAGCAGACGGACGGGATGGAAAAGGAATTCCTAGGCGACATTAACACGTTCAAGCTAATACTATATCTCTGCGCTCGTCATGACTATGACCTGAAATATCTGCTAAAAGGTAACGAACTAGAGATAGCAAAAAGGCGCCACTTGGTTCTCAGGGAAACAACAGAGTAGATATATTAATCAGGATTTGATGCCCATTACATAATGGGGAGAAAGGTCAAGGTTGCCGTGGCGGGCGTCGGCAATTGTGCGTCGGCCCTTGTTCAAGGCACTCATTATTATCGCAACAACTCGGAAGCACGCAAGCCAGACAACGACTGGATCGGCCTGACGGCCTATAATATCGGAGGCATCGAGCCTTCAGATATCGAGTTTGTTGCGGCATTTGACGTCGCGGACACTAAGGTCGGCAAGGACCTATCTGAGGCGATCTTTGCCAAACCAAACAACACGGTTAGGATAGTCAAAGAAATGGACAAGATGGATGTCAAGGTCATGAAGGGCGAAGTGCACGATGGAATCGGCCGTCACCTTTCTCAAAAGGTCAAGATAGCAGACACTCCTGCAGTCAATGTCGCGCAGGTGCTAAAGGACAGCGGCGCGGAGATGTTGCTCAGCTATCTGCCGGTGGGCAGTAGACGGGGCACGCAATATTATGCAGAAGCCGCGCTTGAAGCTGGCTGTGGATTTATCAACGCCATCCCCGTTTTTATCGCATCTACTCCAAAGTGGCAGCAGGCTTTTGCAGGCAGGGGGTTACCGTGCGCCGGCGACGACGTTATGAGTCAACTTGGCGCAACAGTCGTCCACAAGACGCTAGTGAAGCTGTTTGTTGATAGAGGAGTCAAGATTGACCAGACCTATCAGCTGAACATCGGAGGCGACATGGACTTTTACAACATGCTTGACGAAGAGAGGCTGGAAGACAAGAGAATAAGCAAGACAAGTGCAGTTGCAGCTATGGCTCCCTATGATATCCCGATGCGCATCGGCCCGTCAGATTTTGTTTCGTTCCTTGAAAACGACAAGGTATGCTATATCTCGATAAAGGGCGAATACTTTGGTGGCATCCCAGTCGAGCTTGACCTCAAGCTAAAGGTCGTGGACGCGTATAACAGCGCCGGCGTAATGATTGACGCAGTAAGGGCTACAAAGATAGCCATAGACAGAGGGATTTCTGGGCCGCTTGAGAGTATCTCGGCGTACTGTTTCAAGCATCCGCCTGTACAGATGCCATATTCGGTTGCCAAGGCGAACTTTTTGGAGTTCGTTGAAGGAAAGCGCGAGCGCTAGGGAGATTAAAAAAAATTCACCAAAAGGAGCTGGATCGGACGCTACAACACATAATTAGCCCCTGTGAAAACTCAACTCGATAGCTATCGATTGGTTCATATTAAAAAGCTCGAAGTGTACGGGTTCAAATCTTTTGGATTCAAGAACACCGTAGTGCACTTTGAGAAGGGACTTGTCGCTGTCACTGGCCCAAACGGCTCAGGCAAGTCCAACATCCTTGACGCCATCATGTTTGCGATAGGGGAGAACAGCCCAAAAGCTCTCAGGGTGGACAAGTTTCAATCCCTCTTCCACGATAGCCAGAACAGCAGTCACAGGCTCATAAGGGTCAGCCTAACGTTTGACAACCTCGACAGAGGTATCCCCGTAGACGAAGATACGGTCACTCTTACTCGAGAAATGGAAGGGCAGAATGGAGAGAGCCAATATTCCCTCAATGGCAAGAAAGTCAGCAAGGCTGCCATAATGGAGCTCCTTGAAGTTGTACTTGCAGCCCCGAACAAGCTGAACATTGTACAGCAGGGTATGATCACGAGGATATCCGAGCTCAACGCCGAAGAGCGCAGGAAGATAATCGAGGACATTGTCGGGCTTTCCTACTTTGACGAGAAAAAGGCCGAAGCAATGAAGCAGCTTGACGAGGCCGACAGAAGGCTGGAAGTGGCATTTGCAAGGATGGGCGAGATCCGAAAGCGTATAGACGAACTTGAGGTAGAGAGAAACGACCAGTTGAGGTATGAGCAGATCGGGTCTGAACTAAAGCGCTTCAAAGCGATTCAAATTTCAAATAATATTCGGACTATTAGGCACAAGCTAGCGACAAGCAGTCAGATCTTGGAGGCCAACAACCAGAAATCATCCCAGCTATCAAGACAGGTCGAGGAGCTCAGACAGGAGATTGAGAAACTGGACACCGAAAAGACCAAGTTTATGCAGGAAGTCGATGCAGCCAATCGCGCCAAGGCACAGGTCGCAAGCAGGATATCCACCATCGTCCATGATTCAGAACGCACAAAGGCTGTGTTAGCGGAGTCTGAACGAAGAATAGCAGAGATAGAGAGGAGGCTGCCGGCAATAGACGGAGGCAAGCAGGTCGTTGTCCAGAGGATAGAAGGCGCTCGCACAGAAACAGAGAGGCTCAAGGCTACCGTCGAGCAAAAGAAGGCAGCAATAGCAGAACTCAGGAAAAGGCTGGATGCGATTGACGAAGAGATTCAAACCATCTCTGCACGAATCGCAAAATATGCCGCTTTTCGAAGCAGACTGGAAAAGAGGCATGTTAAGATGTCATCTCTCAAGGGACAGATCGAACTGGCAGCTGCAAGGGTTCAGGAAAAGGTCAACACTGTTGCTTACAAGAAAAGTTCCAATGATATGGCAATTGATGCACTGAAATCAGAAATCGAGTCTTCAAGAAGCAAAATAGCAGAGCTTGAATCATCTCTTGATTCCCACCACAAAAAGCTTCAGGAGATAACTAGGCTCATTACCGAGCTCACAGAGTCAAAGTCAATACTTGAAAAGGAGCTTGCGGGCTCTGCAAGTCTGCTCATCAGAGCGGAGAGTCTGGCGACTAAGTTCGAAGAGAGAGCAAGCGCTGCAAAGAATGCCATGAGCGAGGATTTTGCCATAGCAGAGCTAATGAAAGAGAAAGACAAGTTTGGCATCAAGGGTCTCGTGCATGACCTGATAAAATGGGACAAGGCTTACGAGCGTCCGGTCCTCGCCGCAGGTTCTGAATGGATGAAGGCCTTTGTGGTCGAGAACATTAACTCGATGATCATGATAGCAGCTTACGCAAAAGAGCGGAAGCTACCGCGCCTACGTATCATACCTCTTGACGTAGTTAGCAGATTCAAGGAAAGCCGCGACATCCCGGATGACGATGTAAATGTAATTGGCCGGCTGTCAGACTTTGTGCATTCTGAATATGGCAAGCTGCCCGCATTTCTATTTTCACAAACACTACTTGTGAGAGATTCGTCCAGCGCATTTATCCTGGCAAGGCAGGGCTACAGAACAGTGTCGGCAGATGGCGAGCTCTTTGAGCCAACAGGAGGCTCGATGTCACTTGACTTTGGAGGCAAGATAACGGATATGACAAAGGCCATCCTATTTGGAGATTCTGTCGAAGAACTCAGAGAAATGCTTGCCAAGCTATCAAAGACGGTAGAGAAAAAGAATGCTACAATGCAAGAGCTTGCCGAGCGCATTAGTGCCAACGAGGCAGAAAAGGTCAGGCTGGAGCTTGGCATAGGGAATATCGAGAGCAGGATTTCCTCCGAGCGGGAAACCGTGAGCGCAAAGGAAAGGTCAATGTCCCAGCTGGTAGCAGACAACCAGGTTTTGCAGTCAGAGGCAGATATGCTGGCGGCAGAGCTTGCACGTTACGCAAGGAGGCTGGAGCTATTAATTCCTGCAATTGGGAGGCTGGCGGCTAGATTACAGAGCATTGGCGATGAACCGTCAAGCAAGAGCGAGCTTGCCGCAAAGAATGTCGAGCGCAACCAGATAATCAAGGCCATTGATACTGCAAACATTGAGCTAGGACAAGCAACGTCTATTCTTGGAGGACTGGAAGGCAGACTCGAGCTAGACACCCGCCAACTGAGCGAGATGGACGCTGAAAAGGAACGACTTTCGCCAGAGCTGGAACAGAGAAAGCGTTTGGTAGAGGAACTGCGAACAAAATCCCAGTCTCTTGAAACAGAGCTGAAAAGCCTGAGAGACCAAGAACAGCAGATAATCGATTCTTCTGGCAGCGCATACAGTGTTCTCCAAGACTACGAGCGCAAGATAAAGGCCCTTGCAGAGAATGAAAGAAAGTTATCGAAGGAGAACAACATAATAGAGCGTGAATCAGCATTGCTCAGAAAGGACATCGCGGACCTGACTGAGCAGGAAGCAAGACAGGTAAACGACCTTGTCTGGCTCGGCTACAAGAACCTGCTTGAAGAGATGGATGTCGGACTAGCCATCAAAGAGCTTTCTGAGGAGTACGAGAATGTCAAGTCAAGGATAAACCTACGCGCTGACGAAGCATACGTACAGGTAATCGACGGGTACAGAGGCATGTCTACACGCCGCAACCAGCTTGAGAGTGAGCGCAATTCCATCGTCTCGTTTATTTCCGAAATTGTAAAGGAGAAGGAAAAGGTCTTCATGGAGGCTTTCCAGAAGGTTGACGCTGATATCAGGACTACTTTTGAAAAGATGACAGGCGGCGAAGCGTGGATGGAAATAGAGAACCCTGACGACATTTTCTCAAGCGGCGTGATGCTGCTTGTCCGCTTCCCAAACAAGACCGTGCCTCGTGAGTCCACAGCCCTTTCTGGCGGAGAAAAGACAATCGCTGCAACGGTATTCTTGCTTGCACTCCAATCCCTAAAGCCGTCGCCGTTCTATCTGATGGACGAGGTCGATGCACACCTCGATGCCCAGAATACAGAACGCCTGTCAAAGGTTCTGCTAGAGCGCTCAAAGGATAACCAGATAATCATGGTGACGCTCAAAGACTCCACGGTGGCAAAGGCGGCACTCATTTACGGAGTTTATCCTAAGGAGGGCGCTTCGCAGGTCGTGAAATACAAGAACCCGTCGCAAGTCCCGCTTGCGCAGATAAGTGAAAACAAGGCGTAAATACGCAAAGGCAGCTATAATCCACGTGGTGGCAATAATCAACCTCCAGCAGCCAAAGAGGTTGCTGACACTGTCGCTTGCGGCCATTGCGTCAATAGCAGTTGTTGAAGTTATTGGCGGCATTTTGAGCAATAGCATATCGCTTGTGAGCGACGCGGTTCACATGTTTACCGACGTGATGGCGATCGGCCTGAGCCTCTTTGCGATAACAATGGCGGCAAAGAGCCATTCAGGAGCCATGACATTTGGCTACCACAGAGCAGAAGTCTTGGCCGCGCTGGCGAACGGAGTATTGTTGGCCGCCATCTCGGTATGGGTACTGTATGAAGCGGTCTTGCGGGTCATGTCGCCTAGGATTATAGAGGCGCCACTAATGCTTGCGGTCGCAGGGGTCGGCCTTGCGGCCAACATACTTGTGATGCTGATTCTAAAGCAGCACACAGCCAAGAGCATCAACATCCAGAGCGCCTTCGTGCACGTCGTCTATGACACCGTATCTTCTGTAGCAGTGATCGTCACAGGATTCATCGCATTGTATACGGGCATCACAATAGTTGATCCACTGGTTGCTTTTCTCATAGCAGGACTTGTGGCTAGGAGTGCATACGGCATCGTGCGGACAAGTACTCACATCCTGCTTGAGGGCGCCCCCAGAGAATTGGACGTACAGCAGGTCATTAACGCAGTCAAACAACTAGATGGGGTGGTTGATGTCCATGACCTCCATGTATGGACCATATCTACGGGAATGAACGCACTTAGTGGTCATGTTGTGGTTCGCGACCAGATGCTGAGTCAATCGAGCAACCTAATAAATGAAATAAATGCAATTCTTGCAGAGCGCTATAATATCACTCACACCACAATACAGTTAGAGAGCGAACAGGAAGTGTCGTTCAAGCGGACAACAAAAGTCTAGAGTTCGTCGATGTGGAATTTCGACATGCATCCCGTGCATTCATATACCTCGTCACCAACGGGGCCGGACACGTTAAACTTGACAATCGTGGTGCACTTTGGACAACGCCCGTCCACTCTTCTAGTGCTTCTGGCCGGCCGGGCAAGAGTTTTTCTCCTTCTACTACCCATATACGGGCAAAAGAACATCTTTACCGTTTTATAAATGAAGGTTCAGTTATTATTATATTGCATAGGCTGCAAGCAAAATGATGACCGTGATTTTGCCCGAGGAATGCTCTGCAAAGGTTGACGGAGAAGCATGCCACCTTGCTCCAGAATATGTGGTGTCAGTCAAGTCGAATGAAGGCGAAGAGTACATGCTCGCGGTCGTGTGCGGTGACCACAAGAATGGCATCGAAGCTAGGTTGGTTACAATGCAAAAAGAGAACAAGATTCCTCAGGGAAGGATTCAGTTCCAGCCCATCAAGGCAGTAGTCACCGACTGCGTCACGGGCATGAACGAGGACTATGTCGAATTGGAATTGAAGAGGGGCATCGGATCAGACAGAAGAATCGCCTAGGTAGCCCTTGTGTCATTGTCTTTCTTGTCATCACTGCTGCTGTCTTCTATGGCCCAAGGGAACCATCTTCCAATTATCTTTGCCCAATCAATTCTCAGCGAAAAGTAAATGACTAGTCCAAGTGCGGCAATGCTCGCTACTGCAACTATTATCAACATTGCAGGGTCGGTAGTATCCTCAAGAACGCTGTCTACAAAGGGCTTGCCTAGAAAGATCGAGCCCCACACTATCGCCTCGTTCAACACGATCTTGCCAGCAAATGTCGCGGTGGCGAATTTACAGGGGTTGTACTTGGCAAGGCCAAGTGGGACATAGACGATATCATCGGGTATTGGAGTTGCTGCTGCGAGAAATGCGCCAGTCCACCCATACCGCCTTACAAGGTTCTGGAGAGGACGCATCCTATTTTTTGTCTGATCGCTCAGGATCCTGCGGCCATAGTAGCTGATGAAGAATATTATCGTCTTTGCCGCGACAATACCTGCAGCACTGACGAGTGCAATGATGTGGGGGTTGAAGTTGCTATTGAACGACGCCGTTATGAGTAGAGGAAAGTATGGAATCGGGATGAACGGAACGAGGCTCGCAAAAAAGCTAATAATCACAATGCCAAGATATCCGAGGCCGGCATCAAATGGGAAGAGCTCCTCAAGGGTTACCAATTAGTATGCCCTTGCAAATATCGCCGCCTTCTTACTTTCCAGCCCACAATAGATACACTTGTCCGGCTTTTCGCTCTGGTCAAACGGCAGCACCCGTATATCGGCTCCCGTGTCATCCTTTATCCTACTCTCGCATTCTTCTCTTCCACACCAGCCGGCCAAGACAAACCCGCCCTTGACTTCGATTACCGATTTGAATTCGTCGTAGCCTGCCGGCCTGAAAATGTTCTGTTTTAGAAATTCCTTTGCTTTTGAAAATAGGCTTGCTTGTATGCTTTCAAGAAGGGAGTTTGTGCTGTCCACCAAGTTCGCACGGTCGCCCAGTTTCTTTTCTTTATTGTCACGCCTGACAAATTCCACCTGTCCCCTTTCGATCTCCCTTGACCCGATGTTTATGCGGAGCGGGACGCCTTTCATCTCCCATTCATTGAATTTCCAGCCCGATGTGTATTCGTCGCGGCCATCCATGTGCGCTCTAATTCCTGCCCTTATCAATTCGGATTCTATTTCGGCTGCTTTTCCCTTCACAATCTGTGCATCCTTGTCCTTGTGTATAGGCACTATGACCACCTGTATCGGCGCAATCTTGGGAGGAAGGACAAGTCCCTTATCATCTCCATGAACCATTATCAAAGCGCCAATTAGACGCCACGAGACACCCCAGGAAGTCTGCCATGCAAAGTGTTCTTTGGTGTCCTTGCCGAGATACTTGATCTCAAAAGGTTTTGAAAAGTTCTGTGCGAGGTGGTGTGACGTTCCCATCTGGAGCGCCTTGCCGTCTGCCATCAACCCTTCAAGTGTCGTAGTATATTTTGCACCGACAAACTTTTCACGGTCGCTCTTGAAGCCTGTGATGGCAGGCACTGCGAGGTAGTTCTCAATCAAGTCTTTGTAAATGTCAAGTATCATCATGACCTCTCTTTCGGCATCTTCCTCCGTAGCATGGACGGTATGACCTTCCTGCCATAGAAATTCAGAAGTCCTGATGAAGGGTTTGGTTGCTTTGATCTCAGCCCGCAGTGCGGTGTTCCAGAAATTGATCTTTAGCGGAAGATCGCGATAGCTGGTTATCCACTTTGAGAAAATCGAATATGCAATGGTTTCAGAGGTAGGTCGCAGCGCAAGTCTTTCACCCAAGTCGTTGTTGCCGGCCTTTGTGACCCAGAACACTTCGGGTGTAAACCCTGCAAAATGATCCTCCTCCTTTGAAAGCAGGCTTTCCGGTATCAGCACTGGCAGAAAACCATTCTGGTGACCAGTCTCCTTGAACCGCTTATCCAAAATATCCCTTATAGACTCCCAGATCGCATATCCATAGGGCCGCAGGACAATGAATCCCTTGATAGGAGCATAGTCTGCAAGACCGGCTTTAAGCACCACCTGTGTGTACCACTCGCTAAAATCTTCGCTCTTTTTCGCATCTATTCCGGGTGAACTCACGCTTGGAGATTGCTCAGCGAGTAGGATTTATGAAGTTTATTGTAGAGGATTTGTAACTTTGACCAGCGAGCGCTTCTTTTGTTCAATGGAAAGACCAGTATATCCCTCAAGTAGCGCATCCAATTCCCCTCACATTTATCCCGCCGGAAACAAGTGCCTCCAACCTGCCCATTACAACGAATGCAGCCTTTCGCATGTCGAGTTCCACCTTTCCAGATATGATCGCAGGGGAAACCAGCTTGCTGAAAAACGGTTTGCTGTCCTTACTAAAGTCAAAGAAGGTAACGCATAGGATTCTAGTGCAGGAGTCTGCAATGACAAAATGCCATAGCCTTCATGAGTCCCGACATCAGCCCCACTTGATTTGGTGCAGATCCGATCTTGCAATGGCTTTCATAGTATCGTAGCATGACCACCATCTTGTTCTTATTGTCGTGTCATTTCGCGCGTGCAGCGAACAGAAATTTCCAAAGTCAGAATGGTCGAGAGAAATTGCTACATAATGCTCGTTTTGATTGATGCTAACAGTGTGAGAACATCATCCTAGACATTTTCTGTCTGATTGACCGGCAGACTACTCCTACTACTACCTTAGACTGCATAGGAGATCCTTTTTCAAATAACAGATACGATGTCAGACTCTGTTCAAGGCAGGTAAATGTTATAGCACAACTACTTACATTTTCTAAATGCCCAGTCTCACACCTTCACTTTTGTGCCAACCGAAAAATCGACTGAAAATGAGAATCCACAAAATCAATCGAGATTTCTCAGCAAAACGTCAATAACTTCACAAGCATAGCGAATCAGAAATTACTGCAACTTCATCGTCCTCAACATTTCACACTTTATCCGCCTGTGCCATCGGATCGAGTCGGTCAGAGACCTTGCGGTTACGACGCACCGCAAAACAATGGTCGAAAAGCTACAAGCCACTACTAGACAAAACGCCTAGAGGGGCTCGCCCTTGCAGTAGACCTTGCCAGAAATGCGGCTATGGAAGTTCGAGCATACATAGCACTGCAAGAATCCGATCTCTTGCTTTAGCACGGGGCAATCGACTGATTCGAGCTTCATGCGCTTTAGCATCTTTGGGCTCACACCTTTTATCTTCAACTTGCCCTTTTCATCCATCATGCCTGAGTTCTGGAGCTCTACTTTGGCTTCAGCGGTCATCTTGATCGATTTTTCTACCTGTTTGATTGGAACCTGGTACTTGACGCCGTCTGGGAGCGCTTCGCTCATGCAGCAAAAACTGTGCAACGGTAGTATATGACCCTTTGGGCACAATCAAGTAAAATCCGTGATTCTTGTCTGACTCTTAAAGGTGCGCCAAAGCCGGCTCTCCCGCGCAACCTCTTGTCTCGACAAGGACATTCCCTCGCAAGCAAATGACAAGGCTCGCTCGATATTCTCGAATTTTTGAGGCGCCTTTCTCAGTGCTTCGCGTACTCCCTCCCTCACCTGCCAGACGCCAAGTGGGATGACATACTCTGGGTGTATCTCACGGAGCACAAGTGCTGCCCCCTTTCTCCTCCGACGTGCAAGGTGTTCGGCTACGGCAAGCCTTGCCGCAAAGTACGCCCCTGCTATTGTAGGATAGTGGTCAAGCCCTCTTGCATCTTCATAGTCAGAGCCTGTTGCGATCTGTCCGTTTCCCGTGAACCAAGACTCGATCATTTCAAAGCTCCAGGTGTCATCTGGCATCAGCACCACAGAGTATTTGTTGGCAAGGTGCGAATATTGTGTTACTTCAAACAGCTCTAATGAAGGGTGATTTGATTCGTTTTCCTTTATCAATCTTCCAGAAATGATGTCATCTGTAGCAGAGATACTCCATCTTGTCGGGACAAGCCTACGGCCCTTTTTCAGCCCAAGCATCCCAACACTGAGCACTTTGTGGATCTTACTAACCTCTACGCCTCGCAGGTACAGTTCCACGATGGCGTCTGAAGCCTTCAGGTCATTATCGTAAAAAGCCGCTTCAATCCTCTGATCGGCCGAAAGAGACGATGCTTTGAATGTCTTGAGAGGTGCTGCAGGCCCAAACGGTGCGACCTCTGCATTGAGCCGCATCTCTTTTTCGAGGTCAACATCTGCAAGAGGTGTCCTTTCAAATGTTGCTTCGCTTTCAGCAGGGCTCTCTGACATGGCGAGCTCTTGAATATTTTCCAGGTATCTCCCCTCAGTATCAGTTACATTCATCGTGAACGTTCCCCTTACAAGCGACAGTCTATAGCTTGCGATCTCTTCAATGCTTTTGCCGGTCCATGACTCGGTCCTGTCGAGAATTGAAGTGTCCCCGTGCAGCGGTGCGATCATCGGTCCTAGACGGACCTTCGGGTAGCCATACCTTCCCACGAATACGGAAGGAGGACTTGAGCCATCTATTGCGTCGAGAGCAAGCTTTGCAGAGTTGGACTTCAGGTACTGTATCCAGTTCTGTTCTAGCTTCTTCTTTATGTCGGCCGGAGTCGACAACCGGAAATAGACTTGTCCGAAGTAAGATTTATAGCATTAGAACACGAAGTGCGAGCTTGTATCCTTTTGCGCGTAGAAGCAATGAAAATGCTATTTCTCAGTGATATCTAGCTCATGGTTCTTCATTTCTTTCTCTCGGAGTCGCGCCTTTTACCAAGTCCGTCTTGTCGTCTGTTGTGAGGTCATAGATGGGCTCAGGTGGTGGAGGAGATACTTGACTTATATCATTGCCGCCTTTGTTGCGTGTTTCCTCTTGCCTCCTTGCGCTTCTTTCGTTCATTGAGCTCTAACCTGTGCGGCAAGAGATAAGAAAGTTATACATCATAGATTGTCATACTACTGCGGAGGTCCCATATCCCGATCCTCTTCTGTACCTCTTTCCGGAAATTGTTGCTGTTTGCAACATATCCTGATCGAAAGCAAAGGAGAGAGAGGGGGCAAGGTCTGGTGCAAGAACTGCCAACCCGAACAAGTTGATGGGCAGCTGTTTTGCACACCCTGCGAATGTCCTGCTGAATGTTATTCTTGTTACCACCACCCCACGATAATGAGCATTGCGATACTCCCGATATTCCTGCGCAGTCCAATGCCATCCCAACCTTTTCGTGAGCGGCACACGTACAATATCTGTACATTGCCAACTATAACAAGAATGAAAGGAAGGGCAATTTCATCAAACTGGACTACACTTGAAGCTACTGCTGGGTGCAACATCCCCGTTGCAGGACTTGCGGCGGCACCGCAAGTGACCAGAACGGCCGGGATTACCTTTTGCGAACCACTATGCACTCTCGATGGTATTCAAAGAAAGTGGAGAAAACATCACTTTGCAATTACATTATTGTGGTTATCTCTCACACTGTGGGTTTACTCTGGCTCTACATTGTTTTCGGCTGTGCCGCCAACTTCCATTCATAAAATATTCAAGATGATTATTGCCGTCGCGGTCCTGTTGCACCCTTTCATCTCCGTTTCTCGGAGGCCCAGAACGCGGGCGAAACAAGGGTGATGTTGCTCCAAAACTAGACATAGCAATAACAGGATGACATCGTATTTAACAAATAGGGGTCACGATAATAAGGTAGATACTTTCAAGATGCCCTGTTTTATCGGGCAGCACAAAATGTCCATAAATTTAGAATTTAGTTTGCACGGATAGGGTGCCATCCTAGACATGTATTTTGGATTATTGCGCTAGAGTGCGTCAATGGTTTGCAGCGTAGTCACTTTCTGAGTCACTAGTGCATACAGAGCGTTGACATCAATAGATGAAGAAGCGAGATAATGAGTAGCAAGAGCGGGTGCCTGGGCAGGAACACTGGAGCCAACGAGCTCGACAGAGGCAGGGAAACGGTTTTGCGAAATAGAGAATACACAGTAGAGATATTGGTAGCAAGAGCGACAAGGCTGCTAACAGAAAAGGCAGCGAATTGTCATCAGGTGAGAAAATTGCAGAAAGGTAAGGAAAGGGCGGAAAAATAAGCATCCCAAGGCTCAGAAGAGCAATTACTAGAGCACTCTTTATTTTTGGAAACCTGTCAGGAATCCTACTGCGTGGTCGGAGGACAAGTAGAAATCATAGGCAACTATCGAATGTCTCAGTGGCAAAGATGGCAATTCTTCTGCCATCACGAACAGCTAATGACCAAACCTTAATAGCATTAGCAGATCACCGTTGACTTTGTCGTTGCCCCATAGCACGGAGATGGAATCAGCGGATAAGACGATACTTGCTGCGATTTACTCCAGCATGCTTGATCCTTCGGTCACGGCTTACGACAGGATCAAGGCAAGAATACCACTGAGTCGAGAGTTCTACAATGCAAGGGTCAATCACCTTGTTAAGATGGGCCTTGTGGAAAAATCGGATCCAAGCAAGCTTACCTTCATCGGGCGCGACGCACTCAAGGTCGTGCTGGTTGGAGGAGTATTTGATCTTATCCATCCGGGTCACATCCATACGCTCAAAGCCGCAAAGGCACAAGGCGATGTGTTAGTGGTAGTCGTTGCAAGGCAGTCGACCGCGCAAAAGATCAAGAAGGACAGAAAGATATACCATGATGAAAACTTGCGCAAGGAACTGGTGTCTTCTCTCAACTTTGTTGATCTCGTCTTGATAGGAAGAGAGGGCACGCTCTACGACACGGTCGAATATGTCAAGCCAAATGTAATAGCTCTTGGCTATGACCAAGCACATAGCGAAAAGGAAGTGGCAGAGAACTGCAAGAAGCGCAATCTCAACGTGCACGTTTTACGGCTGTCAACCCCAATACCAGGTTCAAAGAGCAGCACGATAAAGCAGGAGCTAGGTGACTCCATCTATGGCATCTGATGATGACCAAGCTGAACCTGCACTTTGATCATGTCACCATTTTTGATACCGGCCTTTTGCTTGATGGATTCTGGTGCGATCACTTCAAGCATCGTATCGTCATAGTGCGTGCGCTCCAGCACAAGTACTGCAGCGTTTTGAACAGTGCCGTCATCTATCGTTGCTCGGTAACATTTTACCCACCCGTACGTTCTGGTACCGTCACTAAAGCCATCCAGGAAAATTGACGAATGCTTGCCAAGCTCGCGCCGTGCATTCATGTATATCGGATCGGATAGCTGCACGTTTAACGTACCGGGATATGGCTCATATCCAAGCTTTTCGCGGAACTGCCGCTTGTATCCTTCGAGAGACATGTAGTATGCCCCTTCGCCCATACCAGACACAACACGTCCCTCAAAGTTGATGAATGACGGAGCAGACTCGAGTGCAGATCTGAGTGAAGAAAAAAGAGTCTGGATCTCCGAATAACCTTTGTCTGTCACGCGGACTGCAAACTTTTGTCCCTTTTTTGTGCGCTCGATATATCCGGAATTTTCAAGGTCTAGCAGGTGCTTTGAAGCGGCCTGCTGCGACCGGTCAATCCCCTTGCCAAGCTCGGTAGTCGTGACTTCAACAAAATTATGGCGTGCCCCTTTTGAAAGAAGCACCGCCAGAGTCAGTATGTGCTGAAGTTTGATCTTGTGCATTAGCGCTAGTTGCTTATCCCAATGTCTCCAAAGGTCCTGACCCGGACATCTGCAGGCTTTTTCAGCTCTGTAGTCCGGTGACCAACAATGTATTCAATGCCTGCTTTGTCCGCAGCGTCTACGAGCCTCTGGGTGACAATCCCGTCTATCACCAGCAACTTGGCACCTTCTGCGCTGTCAAGTCTCTTGATCACTTCGGAAACTGGTACTTTTAACAGTGTGTTCATAGAGCCATCGAGGACTACTGCTTCAAGCGTCTCGTTTATCTGAGGAAAGACACCTCTGACGGCGGTCAGTATCTCAGGCTTATCCTCTGCCAGCACTTCCTTCGACGGCTGCGACGGAGTAGGAGGTTCTTGTGGATGTGGCGTGCGGTAATCTTCACGCGGCTCCCGTTCCCGGTCTCTACGGTGTCTCCTATCCCCTCTATCACGATCGCGATCCCGCTCTCGTTCGTGAGACACGTGAACCTGTTGTTGAGGGGCTTCTGTTGCGGAAAGCGCATCCTTCAAAATCTCAGCCAGCTCGATCGGCGTGCATTCTTCTACTTCCTTTCCAGGCGGTGCTCTTAGAACCTTGTCGATCTTGACAACGCCGTGCAGTTCTTTAAGTATAAGATCCCCTGCTCTATCGCCATCAAGGAATGCCACAACACGTTTGCCATCCGTGAGCTTTGTCACGGATTCGTCAATGCGCGCACCTTCGATCGCAATGGCATTGTCAAAGCCTGCACGGAGCAGGTTAATGACATCAGCCCTCCCTTCAACAAGTATTATCCAATCAGAATCGAAAACCCCAGTTCCGCATGCCAACTGAGCCTTGCCAAAGCTTGTGAGCTTGCCAGGCTTGCTTGCGTCGTAGACATCTTTGAGCATCTCTTCTCCCTCGCTTATTGTCTTTGTCGCCCAGTCCTGTACGATCTTCTTGGCGCGGTCAACGATCACCTTCTTCTTTATTGCGCGTATGTCGTCGATTCCCACAAGGTTGAACTTTGCTTGGAACGGCCCGACCTTGTCGATGCTCTCTATGGCCGCTGCAATAAGAGCAGCAGTAGAGATGTCTGTACTCATCGGTATTAAAGCGTCCCCCTTCGCCATGTTGCCCTTTGTGTCAACGTTTACTTCGATTCTTCCAACCTTGGATACTTTTTGTAGTTCGTTTAAGTTCATCTCTGGCCCGAGTAGACCTTCGGTCTGTCCAAAAATAGCACCGATAATATCGGCCTTCTCGACCAAACCATCAACTTCAAATTTTAATTTGACATGATATTTTACGATACCTGTACTAGGCAATTTCTTTCATAACCTCGTAGTTTGTTGGTATGTGAAACATTTTTCCTTGCTTGAATATAAGTGCTTTGTGAAGTATGAGAATGTGATAAATTATGTGTAAAAGTACAGATCTTTGCGGCTGCCAGTTATGCCTGACAGGCGCGGTGCATAGATCACCAAGTCTTCGACATGTCTTACCTTACCATTTGTTATCTTTGCAAGTGCTCGTTTGTATGAAAGACTCACGCTGTGTCTGCGCGATTGGAGCTGAGACAATAGCCTGCTTGTGAGATACTTCCCAGTTCTGTCCATGTCAAGCAGCAGGATCATCTTCTTGTTTCGCGCATCGTGGCTATCAAGAAAGTCTGCTATCCCCTTAAAGTGGTGGAAGACCGCAGGATTGCCAGTAAATCCAACCATTGATAGCGCCTCGGCGTCGCGCCTACCCTCGACTACAATGACAGATCCCTTCTCTGATTCTTCGTTGAGCATGCCAATAAAATTGCGCAGACGTTCGACAGTTTCGTCGTCATTGGCGTTGAATTGGTAGCCCATCGGCCCGCCTTTACTGCGTAAATGTGAGATTTAACATTTTTCCCTCACATTGAATAAATAGGAAGAAGCGTATGGGGGATGATGTCCTCAATTGCCTAAGATACTATCCATACAAAACATTTCTTGCGAGACTCTTGGTACACTAGAGCAAATGTTCAGATCCGATGGCTTTGAAATAGAAAAGGTCGATGCACAACAGGATGGTGCGCTGCCGACCACCTCGAGAGCATACGCTGCAGTCGTTATCCTCGGCGGCCCGATGGCAGTCTATGACAACCTTCCATACCTTCAGAAAGAACAGGACCTTATCAAAGACGCTATAAAGAACAATACTCCAGTGCTTGGCATATGCCTCGGTTCTCAGCTAATTGCGCAGGCAGCTGGTGGCAAGGTGTACAAGGGAAAAAAGAAGGAGATTGGATGGAGTTCCGTGTACGTAACCCCCGCTAGCAGCAACGACATATTCAGAGGGGTGACAGACAAGACCATCAGGGTTTTTCAATGGCATGGCGACACGTACGACCTTCCGTCTAACGCGAAAATGTTGGCATATTCTGATCTTTATCCACAAGCATTCAGGATAGGCTCTGCCGTCGGCATCCAATTCCACCTTGAAGTGGACAGGGCAATGATAGAGTCATGGATCCGGGAATACAATGCAGAAGTGAAAGCAGAAAAGATAGAACCAGCAAACATACTACCATCCCCGAAAGATTTGGAAGAGCTGTCTGAAAGATGCAGGACAGTCTATAGCAATTTCACACGTGTCCTAAAGAGTTAGACGGACTGGGCTTTTTGTCGTTGTCTTGCGTTGCTCCTGCTGTGTGAACCCTTGCAGGATAATCCGCTGAACTGTCGCAGCCTGCTCAAAGGGACACCGCCTTTTCATCGCGATAATGTTTGCAAGATCTTACGTAACTGCAACTGGATATCAGGCGGCAGCATCAGCCACTGCAGATCAAAAAGAATTTGATGTGTGTTTTCTGCATTAATGCAGAATTCGCAGGTAAAATATGTTTCAATCTTGAGGTAACTATATAGGAAGCTGAACTGGCTTTTTTCTTCACTATGGCCAATGAGAAGGTCCAGAAAATATTTAATGACGTTTATTCGACCAAGGAAAAAGTAATCACAGAAGAGCTCGCTAAACAGGTTTTGACTGAATATGGTGTAAAGGTTCCCCGGTATGCGCTCGTGAAGAGCGCGGATGAGGCCGGCAGTCAGGCGCAGGCAGTAGGATACCCACTCGTAGCCAAGATAGTCTCTCCACAAATCCTGCACAAGACCGACGTAAAAGGAGTCAAGGTGGGCTTGCAGGATGAGGCCGCAGTCAAGGAAGCGTTCAACGACATGTATGGCAGGTTGAGCACACAGTACAACGTGAAGGGTGTGCTTCTTGAAAAGATGGCTGCACCCGGCGGTATCGAACTTATCGTTGGGCTGCAGAACGATCCGCAGTTTGGTCCGGTAATCATGGCAGGCATCGGCGGCATCTATACCGAGGTCTTCAAAGACGTTTCATTCAGAGTCCTGCCAATAACAAAGGAAGATGCCATCAGCATGATCGAGGACCTGAAGGGCAACAAGATACTGAAGGGCTTCCGAGGGATGCCACCTGTAAACATGGACATGCTGGCGGAGGCACTTGTCAACATCGGCAAGTTTGGAACAGACATGGCACCATTCTATGAGAGCATCGACTTCAACCCGGTAATATTCTATGAAAATGACTATGTCGTAGTCGATGCAAAAATCCTGCTCAGGGAGAAGCCAGAGCCGGAGATCATATCAAAGGCCCAGCCAGACTCGCAGTACATGGACTTATTCTTCAATGCAAAGTCGATTGCGCTCATTGGCGCTTCTCCAGAGGCCAGCAAAGTAGGTAATTCGGTGCTCGAGAGCATGGTCAAGCACGACTACAAGGGCAAAGTATTCCCTGTCAACGCAAAAGGATATCCAGAGATCATGGGCATCAAGGCATACAAGAGCCTCGACGATATCCCTGACAAGATCGATCTAGTAGTGGTGACTGTCGATCTGAAATTTGTACCAGATCTGCTAAAGTCTGCGGCAAAGAAGGACATACACAACTTTGTCATAATTTCCGGCGGCGGCAAGGAGCTCGGAGGCGAGCGTGCCGCGATTGAAGCCCAGATAAAGGAACTGTCGCAGCAGCTTCGGATCAGGATCATTGGTCCCAACTGCATCGGCATGTTCAATGGAGAGAACCGCCTCGACTGTGCTTTCCAGGGACACGCCAGGATGATCCGTCCCAAGAATGGCAATGTTGCGTTCCTGTCCCAGAGCGGTACGGTTGGAATAGCATTCATGGAGAGTTCCGACACATTTGGCATGAGCAAAATGATATCGTACGGCAACAGATCAGATGTTGACGAGGCAGACATGATCTGGTACCTATCAGAGGACCCTCAGACAAAGGTGATCGGCCTTTACGTTGAAGGTCTTGGTGATGGCCGCAAGTTCATGAACACTGCGAAGAGGGTGATCCAAGAACGGAACAAACCAATAGTGGTTTTCAAGAACGGCAGGACTGCAAGAGGAGCCAAACAGGCTGCTTCACACACAGGGTCACTCGGCGGCTCATACGGCGTTGTCAAAGGCGCACTGGATCAAGCAGGAATAATCTCTGTTGACAACTACGAAGAATTGACCGCTGCACTCAAGGCACTTGCGTGGCAACCGGTTCCAAAAGGCGGAAGAGTGGCAATGGTCACAAATGGCGCAGGCCCAATCATCAACGCAATCGACCATTTTGAGAGGCTAGGGTTATCGGTGGCGGAGCTAACTGAACAGAGCAAGAAGGCGCTCGTGGATCATTATCCGCCAACATATGTAATTAAGAGCGGCAATCCTGCAGACATTACAGGCTCTGCAAACGCTGACGACTACCGCTTTGCAATACAGACCTACATGGACGACCCCAATGTTGACATCATCATGCCATGGTTCGTATTCCAGGACGATCCACTCGAGGAAAGCATCGTCGATGTTCTGGCTGCGTTCCAGAAGGAGAAGAAAAAGCCGATATTAATTGGCACGATGGGCGGGCCGTTCACGAAAAAGATATCGCAACGCATCGAAGACGCTAACGTGCCAGTCTACTTCTCTGTAACAGAATGGGTGACCGCTGCAGGTGCCCTGGCAAAGTGGGCTAGAGTGAGCGGGCAGGCACGGTAACAACACTCCTTTCTTTCCTTTTGATTTAAATTAGCATTTGCGGCCGATTACAGCATTGCAGGATCAGGCTGCAGAAACTCGCAGGGCTTTTGGATTTCTTTTCATCGGCGTGTCGATAGCTGTAGGCGCAGGTTCGGTCATTAGCGAGATAGTATACCTCAACAACCTTCCTGTTTACTATTATGCAATAGTCTGGATCGGAAGCTTCGGTGCAGTATTCGGGGCTGGCTCTGCCAGATTTCGCAAGGTTGCACCAATGATACGTGCAAGGATGAGAACGAGCGTAAAGTGGTCAAGCGGCTCAAAGGCACTCAACGGAATATCTTGGTCAGGACCCTTTGCGGCTATTGCAGCGTTTCCATCATTATATCCATACCTTATCCTGCTTGGCATTGGGCTTGGTAACCTATCGACTTGGTTTTTCATAAGAAAGTATAGCAGAGCAGACAATCGCGAGCAACTGCTGGTTGCAGTGATCTCGCTTGTAGCAATACCTGTATCTGTAGTCATTGACAGTTTACTCTTTACAGTCAACCAAGACATCGCAGTTATGATATCCAGGATCCTGATAGCAATTGCGTATGCAACAGGAGGCGTGTACGCATTGTCAAGCAAAGCAGAACCCGCTCATGAACGTATTCAAACCTAATAATTATGGAACAAGCGACATCTTCAGTATTCATTGCATAGACCTCAGGTACGGAGCTTTGTCCAGTCTTCAGGTATCTTTTGTCTAAGGCAATGCTAACAATCGCTTTAGCAATGACAGGAATATGGTTTGTTGCACACTTACCGCTTTCCTCCCTGTAGCTTTGGCATCATCAACCCCTTATCTAATTCCTTGACAACGCCATTTTAGTGTCAACTTACCGGTCAGTAGCGATGCTTGAGAGAAAAAGCTCTTCCATGTAACACTTCTCGACCGAACCATCAACCGATAGATAGAGCGCTAATGTGCTACCTTTCTTTTTGTGATATCCGAAATATCAAGTAGTGTTGCAGGAACTCTACCGCATGAGCAATCTCTCGTGATAGGTTCTGAGATGGCCGCTCCTCGTGCTATGCACTCCCGTGACAACATCATTGTGAATCATTATTGGCGGACTCTTTCGTCATTGATGATTGAATAAACAACAGGTTTTCCAGTCTTCACAGACGTCATTATTAATAAAGGCGGAAAGTGGGATACGTAAAGCTTTTTCACTTCTGTTCCCATTTCGACATCGCCATGGATAATTCTTAGAGAGATATCAAGAAAAAAGCGGGCCCGGTGGGCTTCGATCCCACGACATCCGGCTCTCTTCAATAGAATTTAGAAGGCAGGCGCTCTATCCATGCTGAGCTACGAGCCCGCTCAGAAACTGCTGCTGCTTTTTGACAACAGTTTGCATGGGCAATTGGGAAAGGCAAGCGATCCTTTATAAAATGTTTTATCAATTGTGAAAAAGCCAATTGTCGATCATACCTACTTTCATGTCAATATCCGGATGTAAGGTGTATTAATTATACAAAGATGTATGCAAATTACATATTATTTTTGAAAACATAATGTAATATTCACATCAAGAAACTATAATAGCCAGTCGACGAATTTTAGAACTGTTATCAAAGTGAGAGTTTGATGGTCGAAGATGAAAGCAACAAAGACGTACAAGGATTTGTTACCCAAGAACAGATTAACAAGATGCTCAATTTCTGGACTGATGTCACGAAACTCCCGACAATAGGTCCAATGTTTGCGTTTTCCAAGGATGTTAACTCGTATGCAAACGATTTGGTCAACCTAGGAAAGACCATTTCCGAGCTCAAGACCAACATGGACAGCTATTGGGCTCTCGTCAGCTCTGCCTATACAAAGGCAATGAAGGAGACAATGGAGCGCGCACCAAAGCAGTTGATGACAAAAGAGGATTTTGAGAATTACAGGCGTGCCGCTATAGAAGCGTTTGAGAACGCGTTCACAGGGTTGTTTGCATCGGCAGAGTTCTCTTCCGTATACGGGAAGTTGTTTAGCAGCCAGCTGGACGTTTCAAGAAGCATTCAAGGAATTGCCGAGAGGAATTCCAAGATGTTGAACCTCCCTACAAGGAGCGAGGTTGACGATATTCTCAGAGATATTTCCGAACTGAAAAGAGCTGTCCGCGATTTGAAAAGGAGTATTGAATTAAATGACAAGACAAGAGCTTAGACCAGATCAGCAACAACATGAGGACGTCAAGCAGCAGGCCGAGCCTACCAAGTTAAAGCAGCCCACACTGGCTGATGAAATGCAAGAAGCGATTCGCAAGCTCGAAAAGGCAAGGATCATTCTGCACGGCGCGGATAAGATCAGTGTAGGGCAGACACCACATGAAGTACTGGCAGAGACAAGAGCATACAGGTTATTGCACTACCAACAGATGGTCAGTAAGACAGCAAAGACTCCGATACTTGTCGTCTATGCATTAATAAACAAGTCTTATGTGCTTGACCTCCAGCCTGACAAGAGCTGGGTCAGAAGTCTTCTGAGCCAGGGATTTGATGTGTACTTGATAGACTGGAAGACTCCGACTGCGGCAGACAAGTACGTTTCTTTTGATGACTATGTCAACTGCTACATAGACGACTGCGTGGATATTGTTCTGAAAAAGACCAAGGCAGACAAGCTAACGCTCCATGGATACTGCATGGGCGCAACAATGTCCACAATGTATACGACGCTTCACCAAGAGAAGGTGAGGAATCTTGCTGTGATTGCGCCAGTGGTCGATACGGAGAAGGACACTACTGTCATTGGAAACCTTGCCAAGAACATGGACGTAGACAAGATGGTGAAGGTCATTGGAAACCTACCAGTGGAGCAGTTGTACGCATGCTATTCTGCGCTCAAGCCGTTCAAGCAGGGCGTCAACAAGTACTTTAACCTAGTTCAAAACATAGACAACGAGCAGTTTGTCGGCAACTTCTTGCGCATTGAGAAATGGCTGTACGATACGCCTCCGATAGCTGGCGAGACCTTCAGGCAGTGGATCGGTGATATCTATCAAAGGAACCTGTTTGTAAAGAATGAGCTGAAACTAGGTGACAAGCTGATAGATCTTTCCACAATAAAGGTGCCCTTGCTCAACATCGTTGCAGACGAAGACCACCTCGTATCGCCACAGTGCAGCGCGCCACTCAACGATGTCGTATCAAGCACCGATAAGCGCCTTATGAGGTTCCACACAGGTCACGTTGGTCTGATTGCAAGCCTCTACTCGCAGAACAATGTGTTGCCAAAGGTAGGACAATGGCTGAAGGCTAGATCGCAATAAAATGCGACTAACCCTGATTTGGTCGTATTTCATCATCATGAGAAATTCGCTTTCAACGAAAGCAAATGCGAAAGGTTCTACATATTGTAAGAGTGTGTGTCTGGATGCATCTTTTTCATGAAAACGGCGGGATTTTAGGGTCAAACTGACTATTGCCAATTCACCGCAAGAAAGCCCACGGCCTTTAGAGGAAACAAAAATTCTGTCATTTTGCTCGTTGTCAGAGACTCTTTCCGCTTCTGAATGTATGTGCACACATGCTGATAATTCTAGCGTCCTGCCAGCTAATGCATTGGGAAAGCGGAGATGATAGCGAAAAGGGATGAGACTGCATCGATCCCAGGTCTTCCACTCTACGGATGCAGCTCTAGAGAATATTTGCTAGAGGATAAAGGGGCAAAAGAAGGTCATGGAAGAATCATTACAGATTCACCAGCAGAATTTCTTGATCCAATGTTTAGTGTGGGTGAGTAGTCAAGTTATAATATTGTGTCATATTTTGACAAGTCATGGCTCTATTTGGAGTATTCGCAATGCACAGCCCGGAATCATGCCCGCTGAACAACGAGCAGAGCAGAGACACCTTCATACAAATCGACGAAAAGATGAAGCTGGTTACATCAAAATACAACATTTCAAGAATAGTCGGGTTCTATATGTCCGTCCTTGAACACCAGTGGGTGATCATTGTCGAGGCCGACAACGCTCACGAAATCGAGACGATGTGCATTGAAGTTGGTATCTCTGCATTCAACACCGTCAAGATAGTGCCACTCAACAACTTTGATGTTGTAATGCAGAGGATCAAGAAAGCCGGAAAATTTGATGGTTGAGCTGATGCCAATATTTTGAACGGCAAACGCGATCATAAGATATGGACGCACGCCGCAGCGATTACGAAGAATGATAGACGCGATATTGAATCAATATTGCGATTGTCTTTGATTGCCTGCAAAGCCGCCTCTGTGAAAAACACGCGGAAGCCTTGCAATGCAAAAGATAGATGGAACGGATCACGGGCCTTCAGAAGGGAGAGAGGGATCTGCGAAGATGGCTACAAGAATATCTTTAGTAGCGATATTATGTATTCTAGAAGACTGTTTGTCTGAATTTGGGCGTACCAAGGACCCTGCGGAGTTATAATTGCCACTCAGATACATTAAGGCCTTACTCGCTGGGTGTGTGTGAGAGCTGATGCACAATAACAACCCAGCTTTCAGGCCTTTGCAGACAGGGCATTGACCTTGATAGTATGTATGTCCGCAATAAAGTTATGTAGTTCTCAGCTTTCTTAAATTTGAAAGTTAAGAACAAGAAATATGAAATTGTGAGTATGAATTAAAATAATGAATTCAATGCAACGTGAAGGCTTGTTGAATCTGAGACATCCTGCTCTTCAAATCGGAAGTGAAGGGGCTTCACCATAAGGTTCTTGTAAATTCATATTTTTTGTTCCTAATTCTGAAGTATAACAAGTATGCAAATGACTTAACAAGGATACTAGACAACACCAACCTAAGGCGTTTATATCGCGCCGAGTATGTCACAAAGTCTGAAAGCCGGGTTTTGCTCCATCTCTGCATTCCAGCCCGGCAAGTAAGGCTTTTTTTCTACTTCTCTGATTACAAGATTTTCCGTTTCTTATTGATTCCTTTCTTACTTCAAGGGCTCCTAGTGTATTACGGTGACTGACTGGCTGCTTGTCAGGAAAAGCAGCTAAGCCGAGGTGCAGACATACCGTGTTTATATCAAGATTGCAGATGGCACAGCCCAGAACCCCCGTGTCATGGCAGGCAAGAACCTAGGCGATCAGCCGGCCAACTCAAACCTTTCAGAGTTGGAACTGAAGACGTGCGAAATATGAATTGCTGGTTCACACTTCGTATATAGGGGTAATGCACTATGAGATGCATTCCCTATGAAATATAGGAGCAGGACAGAGGTGGTCGCCAACATACTTCAGGCTGCCATTGGCGGCGCCACCAAGACCAAAATTATGTATAGGGCATTCTTGTCGTTTGCCCAACTCAAGGAATATTTCCTAATTCTGGAAGAAAACGGGTTGCTGCAGTACAACAAGGAACAAGCGAAATTCATGACTACGAGTAAGGGGATAAAATTCCTTCGCATCTATGAGCAATTGGATAACTTGGTCAATGTGCCTCCGGCGTCAATGGAAGATACATAAGAATTCTGGCAGGCTCCTTGCATGGACCCATATAACGAGACAAGCTGACGATTGCTTTTTGGAGTCATTAGCGAAGCGTCTAAGCGTGAACGTCCAATATTGCAATGCTTTTCTCGAGCAAACTCTGACGGATCACGTACGTGCACATAATACATCTGCAATCATTGTGGCATGTTATCAACTACAGACGGTGCAACAGACAAACAGTTCGCAGAAACTCATCCGGATGTCATCATATATCTCTTAACCCCATTAGCTGATACCGGTTATTAGTAGCAGATAGAGACTTCTTTGCACCCTATTGCTATCAACTTATGTCGTCAGCTTCCTTTTTGACCAAAGTTCAAAAGCTTTAGTAGGTCCTATTCGGACTTTCCTTTCTGCCGGCAGCGGTCTCGAATTCATGTGACGCACCAATTGATGCATCGCTTCCGGTGTAATTTCCCGTCACTTCTTTAACATTCGGATGATCTTGAATTTGTTTTAACAAATCATAGTCTAACTTGTGATGAGCCACCAGATGTGTGCCCCGATCATGGAACTGCGGGGCGGTACCTGTCATCCTGATCACGTCATTTCGAATTTCCTCGAGGTCTGCGCCTTCTTCGATAAAGGTTTCGATAGTATACATTGGTTTGACGTTTGGTGCTTCCCTCAGTCTCAAGAATAGATCAATCACTAATCTACGATCGACTTTTGGCAGATACTTTTCTTGGAGACTCTCAAATTGCTCCATCGCTGATATGATTTCTTCTCTGCCACCCATGGTTAGATGATTCGAGACATTCTTGTTTATATGAAACAGGATGGCATTGAATAGAACATTATTTCTCTGTCAAGGTCAATTTTGCGGTTCCAAATCGTTCAACAGGAGAGTGTTATCCATCCACTCTTTACCCTAGTCCTGATGAAACCTGCAACAATCCTTCCAGGCTACTAACCCTATCACAATTCCTCCAGAGAACAAGAGCTGGCAGGTAAAACGCCAGTAGAGGTTGCAAGAATTAGAAGGTCGAGACAAGTAGACGACCGTCATTCAGAATGCCAGCAAACTAGCAAACCAGAATCAGCCACTATCCGGAAGCCAGCCCTTGCCATTTCATCTTGGACATTTTGGAATACCGAAAAAGGCCTGAGTCGGATAAACTGGAAGACCATCCTTAAATCTGTGCATCCCTGTTCCCAGGCATACAGGACACAGCTTGACCAAGATGATGGACATTGCGAAGTTCCACACTTTGACTTTTGTACGTATGACCAGCAAACGTCAGTTGACACCAGCAAAAAACAATGTCTGCAAGTGCTAAGTTACAAGAACCCTTTTGAGATGATTCTGTTGTAATACCGTTTGATTTCCTGCCTGTTGCATTGCGTTTGACGACTTGATGCAAACAACTAAGGCTGAATATCTATGTAGTATAGATATGAGCAGCAGCTGCAAGAAGTGCGACAAGAAAGACGCGCAAGTGTGACGAAAAGTACGGATATCTCCAGAATCCGAACCAGCTTGCTCATGGGTCGTCATAGCGCACCTAGAGCTTTTACGCTTCTTCTTGGCAGTGTTTCTCTTCCTGACTCGTACAGCTGAATCTTTTGTCTACAGGTTATGCTAATCATGCTCATTATATCCCGATCTCCTCTGCGCCTCTCGACTCTCTTCGGGATGTGATTTCCAGAGATGTAATCGTGGCATGTTGAACAGAGCGCGAAGGTTTCTTGATGTCGTTGCGCCAACATCTGCTGATTGTCTGCCAGGATGGTACTAAAGTCTGCAAATCATCTGATGGTCTGCGACCGCAGCGGACACGCTTGTGACCGTGTCTTTCAACAATTCGCCCTTTTGAGTAATAGTTGAATTCTTACGCTCAGGTTTCCTGCCACCAAAGATGTTATTGAACAATACCAACCGGGCTGATGATCTAACTCGATACTTGACTATATAAACAGGCTACCATTACTATAGATAGAATTACAGGTTTGGAGAGGCATGGTCAAGCTTTGTAAGAAATGTCAAACCAAGTTGCAAAATGTATCGCTTTCTGTTTGTGGCAAATGTTCCCGCCATTGCGAATGGTGCAATGCAAAACTAAATTCTCTAAACTATGGTCAAACATGCGGATTTTGCATGACGGGTTCGGTACTCGGAACAACTACTCGCAAGCTAGGAGTTGAACGGATTTCAAAATCATTCTTTAGAAAACTATACTCAGATAGCAAGAAAGAATAACATCATCAAACGCGACGCAACACCTTTCAGACTAACAGTATTGCAACAGAACCCTTGAGACTATAGTTTAAATTAGAAATCGCTAACTATTACGTTTCCTTAACGGTTTTGCAAATGAGAAGAATCAGGGCGGGTATCGACGTAGGTGGAATAGTCACACATGTAGCAGAGGAATTGCATCCGCAATTAAAGAGGTTAGTTCATGCCGAGGTTATGTCACCACTAGGCGTTGCGGTAGCGGTGATACACGAAGAGACGAGGAAGACCATCAATACCCCCATCCCAGACGACATCTCAGAGCTTCCAGAGTGTGTTTCAAAGGCAATCTGCGGTGAAATAAAAAAGACAATAGTAGGTGAAGAAGTTACTGCGATGGTAAGGCTTTGATAGTAGAATGAAAAGGCGAATTTTTCTCAGCTGTTCGGATGCCAGCGAAGTTGCACAGTGTGCCTCTGTTGTAAAAGATGGCGGCATCGTCGTGTTTCCAACTGATACGATCTATGGCATTGGTTGCGACCCATACAATGACACGGCAGTTGCCCGCATTTTTGCGATAAAGGGCAGGGACGAAAAAAAAGCACTACCAGTACTCGCGCATAGTACTGAATCTGCAGAAAGAATAGTTGTGCTCGGCAATGCAGGCAAGATTCTTGCAAGAAAATATTGGCCCGGTCCCCTTACGATTGTAGCCCCCGTCAGGGATCGCAGGATATCTCGCACATTGACTGCTGGCTCTAACAGCCTCGCAGTGCGCGTCCCTGCAAACAAGTGCGCATTGTCTCTCTTGAGTCACTGCAACTACATCGTAGGCACGAGTGCAAACAGGTCTGGAGAAAAGTCACCAAAGAGCATGCAGGAAGTGCTTGCCTCTTCACTAGACGGATATGATGCTCTTCTTGACGGAGGCCCGGCCGAAAGGGGGATAGAATCGACCATAGTTGACATTAATGGCAACCCCAAGATCCTCAGAGAAGGTGCAATACCGGCACACGAGGTGCTGGAGGCTCTTGATGGACTTTAACCTGATAGTGTCGACTTCCCGATTCAGGGAAGAAGAAGCGCAAGATGAGATTCTAGATCTGCTTGACCTGTTTGGTGATAGCGGAGCAGTAACCGAGATCACTGAAGTAAGAGGACTATTGGTAGCCGAGACTTCCCTCGATCCGTTTGCAGTGATCGAAGGGCTAAAAAAACTCGTGGCAGAGGAGCCATGGCGGGTGCGTTACATCCTTCGCGTTATCCCAATTCAAATCGTCGTCCCAGCCGATCTTGGCTACATCAAAGAGGCTGCAAAGAAGCTGGCGGCTGGCGAGATGGGAAAAGAAGAAGGCTCATTTAGGATAACAGTGGAGAAGAGACACAGCGCACTAGACTCAATGGATGTGATAAAGACGATAGCAGGCGAGATAGACAGAAAAGTAGATCTCGAAAACCCAACTTGGATCGTTCTTGTCGAGATAGTTGCGGGCCGCGCCGGCATTTCGGTGTTAAGGCCCGACCAGATCTTCAGCGCCGTTGTTGAAAAGCGTCGATGAGATCTTTCATCATCTCATCAGTATTGCTGCTCTTTCCAACAAGTACTGTAGAAATTCTCGGTCGTCAAACTCTGCCTTTATCCCAAGCAATCCACTGAGCTTGGTCTTTTTTTGGAAGGTCGGCTCCAAGACCGAAGCATCTACTTTAAACTCACTCGCTATCCTATCTGAAAACTCTTTCAACACCTTGGAGTTCTGCGAAAATGCAATAAAGCAGCTCGCACTTCCCCTCCTCATTCCCACTCTCATCATCGCTTCGGATATCTGGTCTGTCAAGCCAATCCTTAGCAGCAGTTCAGTTTCACGTCTTTTTGCAATCATGATCTTTCTTTTTTCTGCTTCAAGAGTCATCAAAAGAACACCCATCACGTGATCGACTCCAAATACAGAGTCAGCATTTACTCCCTGAATAGACATTATGGTATTATCATTGTCGGCGCGGAGACGATCTACTAATTGCCCCGGATCCTCGCTGATCTGCCGGATACCAATCACTGACGCATGGTAGCCATCAGGCAAGAGATCCGAACCACCGTGGACTACAGTGACAATTGTGACGGTGTCGCCAGTCCTGGCAACGGTCTGCGGCCCCTTAATTGCGGCAGAATCCACACCATTTACAGCAACAATCAGATTGTTCGGCTGCAAAAGTCGTGCGTCAGTAGAAATGCCTGCCAAAAACTGCAAAATTTCTGCGATGGAGGCTGCAGGCATATCAAGGCTGACTTGTGGCTTGCCGACCGCCTTTTTGGCACCGCCCAGCAGCCTTATCGTTATCATTCTTCTGTTTCTTCTTCTGACTCCTGCTCTTCCTCAGTCTCCCCAGCAGCAGCCGCAAGCGATGCTTTTTCCTGTGCAGCCTGCTTCCGCAGGTGGGCTGTGATATAGCCTGCTAGTTCGTTCCTCAAGACCTTTGACCTGACAATCGCGAGTTCGTTAAGAGCCTTCTTGTTACCATCAAATTCAAGGCCAAATTTGTCTGGGTGATTCTGCAAGAGCTCGGTAGAGATGCGCTTTATCCTATTCATCCAGCAATCAAGGCAATTCTAAGGATATTTAATCGTATTTTATCACCAGATTAATCAAAAGCGGCTAAATGAATCTGTCTCCTATTCTCTAGATGGTAATTTGACTGCAAGTTGGATGAGTTTAGTGCACTAATTCATCGTTTTGTGGTAGTATTACCACATGTACCTCATGCGCGGCTGGTTTGTTGGTCGTGTCTATTGTTGAATTAAATCGTAATTTTGTTTGAAAGCAAGGGATAGGCACACAGGGATTAATAGTGCATGCAACAATCCTATTCACTAAAAGACTATTGCAACATATGATAGAACCAACAAACATGCTTATTATCGAATAACTACAAGAACAAGCTGTGTCTGATCAGACGGCCTCTTTCTATCTTATCAAACTACGCGGTGTCATAACAATGCCAATAGTGACCCTGGCATTTGTTACCACTACGTCTCCTATCAACTTTCAAAGCATTTATGCTTACGAATGTGCAGATGATAAAGATTGGCCGGATATAACAAAGCCCTGTCCGTTATATGGAGCTGAATCAGATGTGGAACTTAGAGAAAGATGGGACAAATATTATGAGCTGAAGGGACAAGATTGGATGCAGGCAAAAAGGTAGAGATGGATCAGACCATCAGAAATGGCACTTTTACAGAGTGGATAAGGTATGCTCCTGACAATAATCTTGCCAACAGGAATGTCTACTTCTATTATAGATTAAACAATCAGGCGCCACTGAGGGTTATCGATCCTCAATCAAATCAATATTTTATGCCCAAAGAACAAGATCCAAGCATGTACATCTATGCACCCATGTCTGGAGATTATTATGCAAAACCATCCAGCCCGCCATGGTACACAACAACTGAAGGAATATACGCAATTATTGGAGTGGGGTCTGCAGGAGCAGTGGGTTCATTCCTCGCCCTCTGGAAAGTTAGGCAAAAGTAATTTCTGTTCTTTTATGCAGAATACTTGGCGGATAATACGAAAAAAGGATATTTTTGTCTTTGTTACGCGCCGCCTGTGAGGTAGCGCTCGGAATTCATTTCCAGCATCTGCACGGTCTCTTCATACGAGAGGTCAAGTGTTCGTGCGGCCGACCAAATGACGCTTACAAGAGTGGCACTTGAAACCGCAGGCAGATTTTCAAAACACCGGGAATACCTTACGGGACCGTCGGTCTCAACGAGAAACCTGTCTTTGTCGGTGTTTTTCAAGAGAACCTTCTTGTCTTCAGAATAGACCAACGCGGGACCATATGACACGTACATCCCCATGTCCATAGATCTCGCCAGCTGCTTCTTACTTCCTGCAAACCAGTGCAAGAGCACGCTCTTGATCTTATACGACGGTAGGACTTCTAGCACGTCGTCCAGAGCCTTCCTTGAATGGATGGACACTGGCTTTTCGTGGATCTCTGCAAGTTCCAGCATCGCGTTAAAGACCTGCTTTTGACGCTCGTATGGCACATCATATGTGCCATCAAGCCCTATTTCACCTACTCCGTCGATTGACCGCAAATGGTTATGGAATACTTCTTTGAATTTGTCGAGGTCTTCCCTCGCCGCAGCTTCAGGGTGGATCCCTACAAACTGCTTAACCACATCACGCGCCTGATCGAAAAGAGCAAAGCTCTTTGCAGTAGTATCCAAGTCCACTGTTACAGAGCATGCCACTATTTTCATCGCCCGTAGACTGGATAATATATGCGGCAGGTAGCCAGAATACTCGGCGTCTGTCAGATGAATGTGGGCGTCAAAGAGCAATGTCAATCACAATGTGACTGCGGACAGAAAATAAACTTTTAACATGGTGTCTGGCAGTAACTCCGTATATGTCTTCCGGTCCAGAGTTTGGCCTAGCGGCAATGTATCGCGTTATGAAAAAGTCCGGTGCAGAGAGGGTGAGCGACGATGCAGCAGACGAGCTTCGAAAGGTCCTTGAAGAAGTCGCTGGAAGAATCGCCAAACAGGCAGTAGACTTGTCGGTCCATGCCGGAAGGAAGACAATCAAGCCAGAAGACATCAGGCTGGCAGCAAAAAATGTGATAAGGCTCTAGAGATCTATCTCCATAATACTCCGATGACCACACATTTCGGCGTGATCTTCAACATCCGACTCAAATAGAAATACAGAGGCACACCGTCGGCAGCAAAATACTTTGTCTAGTTTCGGAGCATTCTGCATATAGTATCCCATACTGGGTACTTGTTTGCCTATAAACACGATGTAATATGAAATCATATAATTCTTAGCTAGATCCGCCTCTACATGCCACCCATATGACATTAGAAATGTTTGTCCCCCCAAGGGCAGGTCGCTAGCGTTCCCAGAGAAGATATATCTTATTCGCGTCGGTCGCTCCATCGTCTTTGTCCATCCCCAAGCCACCTTTCTGCTTTACATACATGACATTTACCTGACAATTGCGAAAAAGATAATTGAAATTATTGTGTGCAAGCAAAAATCGCCCTACCAGAAAACACAAATACCACCGGCAGGGCCGTCAAGGATCAGACGTTCTTTTACGGATTTACGCAGGGGCTTTAGGGGAGGCCTCTATTTCCTACCTGCTCAAATATAAGGCGCGTTGATCAATTGTCAATATCCGAGAATTCGTACATTCGGCTGTTTTATTAGAAACAATAGATATCGAGACGGTTTTTCTGTTAGGTGCTTGATGCAGGAGTGGCTGCAGTAGCTTTTTCCCAACAGTATTCTCGAAATCGTCGCATCTCTTCGGACAAGACCCTTGACAATTTCCAACTTTAAAGAATTCGTTATTCTTGCAAGAACTGCGTACTATGAAAAATTCAATTACTCATCCTCACCCAAGTCCCCATACTTCTAAAATCAGAGATTCATGAAACAGAATACGATCATGATCGAGTGTGTTAGTGCACGAGTTCATGTTACAGCGTATAGATACCAGTCAAGTGAAGATTATCATCCGCGCGTCTTTACTTGTCGCCTTGGTTGAAACCCCCACCTCTACCTTTGCGGCCGTAGTTATTAATGTCAATTCTTAGAACCCCAGAGCGGAGGATATGGATTGCAACAGCAGCTATCCTTATGCAACATCTTGTATTCTTGCTTCTACTGTACGAAGACCAAGAAGTGGCTTAGTGACGTAATGTAACAGTTGATACCATCCAAGGCCCTGCAACTGTCAAGTAGCATGTTCCAAAGCAATATTCCGTGCGTAATAAGAGGTGTCACAAACGCAGGCTTGAGCTTGCCCAGAACAGCGGACAATCCACGCAGGGACTTCTATTCAAATCTCACGAAAGCCAGATAACCGACGAAGTCTATTCTTCTTTGGGAGCGGGTCATCCTCGCGGGATGAGGTGTCCGTACTAGGAACCCACGCCCATCCTATAGCTATGGTGCACCCTCATGCACACCTTATAGCTTGAGGGCGACCCAGCTCCTGTTCTAAAAGAAAATTTCCTCGGCCTCTCGCGATCGGAAAATACATTATCAAATTCCTTCAGCAATCCAATTTTGACCGTGTAGTCTTTTGTGGTCATAATCCCTCGACTACAATAACCTACAAAGCAGGTTCAACTTCCCCACACCCCAAACCTCTAGCACGCTGTCGCAGACGAACCCAAGCAAGTGTCCAACCACCCCTTCGACTGATCCCAAATCCCAGATTTTTCAAGACTGCGCCAAAAGGATTCTTGCCATAATTGTGTTGAATGTCCTACAGCTATGTGTGTATGTTCTTAATGGGAGGATATCAATCAAAGTCATATCCCATAATGGATAATACTGTAATTTTTCTCCATAAAAGATAATAGCATCGCATATCTCACGCGTGTAGGACATGTCTCTGACGGCCAACTGTGACATTTATGCGGCAGTACATGACGCAGGCATCAACAGGGTGATAAAGCACCTGATGCGCCAGCGTCCTTCCCTCTTCAACTACGGCAGCCCATTGGTGGCATCCAACCCAGAGATGCTGTGCGAGCGCATCGACCCCGCTCCAGAAGTAGTCAGCAACAAGAACCCACTTGTCACCACCCTTGATCCCCTGCCAATCATCGGATTGAGTGGTTTTCCGCCGGGCTCGATAGGTACTACCGGACTTGCACTTAATTTCGGAGCCCAGCTATCCAAAGGTGAAATAGACTTTTTCGGAGGCAATGTCTTCACCCTTCCCCCACAACTTTCCCCTTTGCAGAACCAGCGTCTTGCAGTTCACTTTAGAGTTTGTGCGGGAATCGGCTGTCCATCAAAGGACTTGCAACTCCCGGGTAGACTACGACCGATTGGCACCACGATAGCAACCAGGGCGCAACAGGTATCAGAAGCAGCAACACAATCATTGTCAAAACCAAATCCAAGCAGCAAACTAGCCGCAATCCCAGACCTCACCGACAGGGCCGACTTGGCAGTCTTGAATCCGCGCCGAGACAATGCTGTAACAACTCTGCCTACATCTAGGCTCGAATGTTTTTGTCTGGATCTGTTTGCCACCGCAGGATGCAGGATAACGGGCCCTATTGGAAACCAGAGGATAGAGCCCTTTGTAGACGGTATAGAGTTAGTGGATCTAAAGCCTGAGGGACTCGAAAACGCGATAGAGTGTTATGCAAGATTGGTTCTCAACCTCGGCCTCTTGCCGCCTATATCCGAATTCGCTTCAAAGCTGGCATTTGGTCTTTTTGAAATACCGACCACTACCACCCCGGATGTCACCGTTTCAGGTAAAGTTCAGGTGTCGGCATCTACAAGCGTTTTGAACAATCCTGCGATAGAAGAAGACCAGCTAAAGACGTTTGTCAACTTGGACAAGGTTGAACTTGATATTTTGGTTTCGCCGACAGGAGGCGGGTCCGGCGGTGGGGGCGGAGGCGGCGGGACTGTCACAAGGACGATCCGTCCTCGCACACGCACAGGCACTTTTGATCTTACTGCCGCAATATCCGAACAAGCCTTCAGGGAGATATATGACGCCCTCCTCAAGGGATTCAGGTTTTCTATATCAGGCAGTGGCAGTCAGGGTATCTTTACGGCATCGTACGAAGTGCAGGCACATTTGGAAGGTGGAACCATAGACCTGCGCACCAATGGCTCGATACTGGTGAGCGAGCTGGATATCAAGTGGGACAAACTGCGCCTAGTTGTAGGCATCGACATCCCGACGATCCCAATAGGCGGGTTCTGCATCATTCCAAACCCTTTTGGAGGATGTCTAGTAAGGGCACCATCGATCGACCTGTTCAGCGCCAGCCCTGACGTCTCGATACCTATCGACTTGAGCGGTCTCTTGACTTCAGAAGTCACCTTCAGTGCAGTTCCAAAGGCATTCTACGGGATAGGCTCAGGTGTCCCGAACAGGTGGCAGGTCGCCATGGTGCCGACGCTTCCAATAGATCTTGACATAATCGACATTGCAGATACTGCAGGAGATCTGTTCCGCGACCTGATTGCGGACAGCATACTCGATGTGCTCGATGCACTTGGATTGCCTGACTGGGCAATAGACTTTGTGGATTTTGTCCTTGGAGGGATTGAAGGGATAATCCGCGATGTGCTCGATATACCTGACGATGTGGGGGAATTCCTCCTCGACCTAATTGGAAACCTTGGAATTTTCCAAGCGCTAATAGACGCAATTAGCGAGTACATTGCCATAACGCTCTTTGAACTGGAAGATCCACTCGAGATCCTTCCTGCCAATCCCGTCCCAACAGCAGACAACCCTGTGGCCCCTCTGATTCCGGTGAAGATACCGATTGAATTTCTGGGCATCAGGGTTAATAGCAGCGGTAACGAGTTGATAGTAGAAGGAGATGTGGGGGACTAGGCATGACAACAGCAAGATTGAGGATTAACCGGGAGCTGTTCAGCCAAGTAAACACAGATAGCGGGTCACTTTCCATGATGTCCTCGATCGTTCACAGGTTTTCCGAACCTGGCGAGTACGAGGGCATCGTCATGAAGGGAACTGGTGGTCTGATAACCCGAAGGTTCACAATTTCGGTGACAGGAGAGGCCCCTGTCGCACAGGTTGCTTCCAGGGCGCAGATTCCCCCCGTTCAGCCGGGGCAGATCAGAATCGATCTCAAGCACACGATGCCCGACCACTTTGTCTTGAACGCAGGAGGGTATGCCGTGTTTTACGTCTCGGCAGGGATTGGTGGATATTTCGTCCAGGTTAGCAAGCACGGAAAGGACGGTTCACAGATAGGCGTATTTGATAGCCGCGAGCTTAAAGATGTCGATAAGCTGTCTGTCACAGTCATCAGGCCTGGTACTTACTCAGTGACAAACACGCAGACCAACGCGAAGGCAGAGCTTGTGGTGAACTATCCTGAGCCGGGCAAGACACAGAGGAACGCTGCGCCCGTAAGAGTCGAGTGCACCTCGAACCAGATTGTGCCGGACAGGATCAGAATCGACCCAGGACAGGGACTGGTGTTCACCTTCAAAACACCATCCAGAATAAAGATAGACCTTGTGAAGCCGGAGGACAGGATGTCGCGGCTTCGCATGAATCGGCTCAGGGTCCGTGAGCAGATATCAGGTAGGGAAAAGGGACGAGAGAAGAAGGTAGTCCGCAAGTACAGGCTAATTCCAAGCGGCATCAGGCCCTAGGGAGACATCATCTCCCTCCTTCCCTGCCACGATACTGATTTTTGTACGAGATGGTAAAAGAAGGCCGAGACAAAGCAGAAAGCGAATGTCGCTTATACATAGAATGCGATCTGAAGATGGACTTTTCTTCTCCCTCAAGTCTGGAAGAAAAAACACAGCAACAGAGTAAGGATGACAGCCAGCCTTCATCTACTAGGGATGCTCCTCACAGCAGCCACTACAATTATTATCTAGGGCGCGATGCTCACCCGCGTCATCGCCGTTCAAGAATTGTCGAAAATGTGCTGGTGCTGCAAGGAGGAGGCTCGCTTGGTGCATTTGGATGCGGCGTCTTCAAGTCTCTGGCAAGACAGGGTAAGAAATTTGATATTGTTGCGGGCACTTCCATAGGTGCCGTAAACGCCGCTATAATCGCAGGGAGTAAAAGCGGGCATCCAGAAAAGGACTTGGAAAATTTCTGGATTGAATTGGCAGAGAGCAGTTATGACATAATACCTGATTTTATCCTGCCGCAGTATGACTTTGCAACGGGGCAGTTTGCTTGGAAGAGGATTTCTGCAGCGGCCATCAATGCAGGGCTATTTGGAGTGCCAAAGATGTTTGTTCCGAGAATGTGGTCATGGACGCAGTTCCTTGGAACATCAAACGGGTTGTCTGTAGACGAGGGCCTTGCCATGACCCCTGAGGGATGGACATATCTGTACGATCATACTCCTCTTGGCAGGACGCTTGAAGAATATGTGGATTTTGACAGGCTATCTCCTCAGCCACAATCTGAAGCTAGTGGCCAGACGAGGCTGATACTGACATGCGTAGATGTGCTCACCTCAAAGCATCTGGTTTACGATAGCCACAAGACGAAGATAGACGCGAAGCACATTCTAGCTAGTACCGCGTATCCAAACTATGGATTTCCTTGGATAGAAACAGACCGAGAGGTCTATGGATGGGATGGAGCTTTGATGGACAACACTCCTCTGCGCGAGGTAATCGAAGCGTCACCGAGAAACGACAAACACGTGTATATTGTGGAAAACTATCCCCGCGTAAGGAGAAGGCTTCCGCAGAACAGAGTTGAAGTGTCAGACAGAGCAAGGGACATAACGTTCAGTGACAAGACCACACATGACATTGAAACGGCTAAGCGTATGACCAGAATGATAGAGCTTGTGGAGCACATTTATGACGTTCTTGAAAAGCACACAAACACGTCCAAGTTGACTCGCGAAGAAATTGCACACATAAAGGGCGATTATCATGAGCTTGTAGAATCAGGAGGAGCAGAAATACTGTCCGTAAACAGAATAGTCAGGACCGAAATGGACTCCCCGTATCCTCTAAAGAATGCAGATTTTTCCCTCGGGACCGTGACTGAGCTGATACGACAGGGGGAAGAAAACGCCAATCGTGCGTTATCATTGGTGTAGAATTTCTTGCCATAGCGGTTTTCAACTACTGGTTTACAACAACAACTCCTTTTCAAGGATTGAGTAGCTTGATTGGCAGATCTACTTACAGCTGGTCAATTAAATGCGGACGCCTACAGCACCATAAAGTCGTGAATCGCCTTGAGGTACCGGCTTGCATTCACTCGGACTCACTTGCATTAACGTGTGAGCTTAAGCCCACTTCGCGAAATACGCAATTTTCGTCAGTAATGACAAGCACCTACGGCAATAGTGCCTTGCGCTGATCGAAAATGTCTACACGGGCTCAACAGCATGATGCTTCTGGACTGTGTTGTCAGGTGCACAGTTGTTCCAGAACCATTCCTTTGATTCACCTGTATGCCACCTATGTTGATCCTTCTGCAAATATGATGATTGGCACTTTTGTGCATAGAAAATTCGATAAATGGTCTGCAGATACATCTACAAAGAGTACGGAATCATCAAGAATAGACGAAGCAGGTGATATGCTCAACGCTGCAATACGTTCCCAATATGAGACCCATTCATCAAACAGAGTGGAACATGATGCCATTCCTGCAAGATGGCTTTGCGAACAAGAGCACATAGCAAGCAGACTATAGCCAGCAGCGACAGCAACAACCACAGAGATTGATTGTGAATACAAGAAAGATTAACAATGTTAATCATGACCTAAATAGTTGGATTGAAAAGTATCTTCCATATCGATAACATGAACAAGAAACGCCGCTCCCCCCATCAGCAATCCCGGTTTGGAATCGCAAGGAAACGGGTTGTTGCTTATGGAGTTATTGCTGCAATCATCAGCATTGTCGCATATTTCGGTTATAGCTATATGATCCCTGTTAATAGCACCATTCCTGTTCTTGGAGCTCCTTCAAACCACTTTATTAAGGCCACACATTCCTCTACCACAGGTTATCATTGGCTTAGTGTGAACTCTGCCAAGTCCAAAGGACTGAGAAGTACGAGTGGAAATATCATGAACCCAAAATACACGTTTGGTATCGGTGGCTTGGAAACATTCCACATAATAAACGAGGATTATGCAACCAAATCTAATCATAATTTCAACATAGACGAGTTCAATGTTCATACAAGAAACTTGGGATATTCTGAAAGTCAGACAATAACTTTTCTAGCGGACAAGACTGGTACGTTTGAATATTATTGTAACATACATCATGGCATGAATGGGACGATAACAATAGTAGAAAGAAATGGAGCCTGAATGATGAGTTCATGAGTAATGACGATAACGACTCAGCAGGTGGTGGATCAGTATCCTCCTCTTCGCGTGGAAACATCTTGGAGCTTTTGGACAGCTTCATTGACCAGATACAGAAGTTGCGTAGGATAATGCTTGGGATGTCTGTCTCGGCGATTATCCTTGCACCCCTTGCCATTGCACTTTCTGTGTACCTTGTGCTGCATCCTGCGTTCTATGCGATCCTTGAGACAGAGAACGAATTTGGTCACATACTGAGCATCATGCTGGCAGCTGTAATTTTCATATCAGGCATATGGCTTGCGACGGGCATAAGACAATACCGTTCTATGAGCAATTGGAAAGTCAAGTATGACGAGTACTCTAAAGAGAAAGAGGAGATGGACAAAAAAATTGCCGCTAAGTTTGGATTATCAGACCAGCAAGACTAGTTGCATCAGATGCTTGCCGCTGTTGTTATTACCCCTTCCTGCCGCCAGAGATTCTGATTCTTTCTCCCTCACCGGCTCCTTTCTACGCGGGAACATTTTTTCATATGGCTCTAGGATGTTTCGCGAGAAATCAATACCCTGTTGCGTGGGTTTGTAGAGAGTGACGGTTCTTTTTCCAACTGTTTTTTCGACTCTTGATACGAGACCGTTTTCTTCAAGCTCGTCCAGTATTGGCTTGTGCTTTTTCAAATTGAGCCCACAAAAGGTAATGAGCGCAGTCTGGTTAAGCTCTCCATATTCCACCAGCTTCAAGATGACATCTTTGACGATGTATATCCTATCCCTGTACGAGCTTGGAGTCCCCGACATTCGCGCTAATATTCATGGTAGATATGGCGCCTCAATATAACCTGTGTTCGATTAACAAGGTTAAGTCATGATTTAATATTTCAGATAGCCCTTAAATCATACAGAATTTGAGCGTCCCCTGTCCCTCGCTGACTACTATGGTCGGCTGGCCCCGCTGATCAGGGACAGGGGCCTCGAATTGGATTGACAAGGTCCAGTAGCATATTATCAAGATCCAACCGCATTGCATTTTGCGCAGGAGAAAAAACCCAAGACGAGTGTTCTCAGCAAGACCCTCTTGCGACCAACGGCTAGTCATTCTTTCGCATGTTTGAAGAGGGCAAGGCCATAGAGGTCACTTAACATGGTTAAGGCACTGTATTATATGTCAGACTAGAATTCCTTGAAGGATGAAATTACCCTTTCTATTGAAACGGATCACCAACAATAGCAAGAAAAGTTTTGAATGCAAAGTATGCAAGATGACGTTCCAATCAGAGGAGTCTCTGGATAGACACAAGAATAAAGCGCGGCACTTTACCGGCTCGATATATTTTGGGAAGCCAGACAGTTAGCTCATTCATACTGACTAATTCAACTTGATATCCTAAATCGGTGTGCGCGAAATCAGCAAATTACTCTAAGCAAACTTCAAGAGAATATCAGATTTTTTTCTTGCCCTACTTGCCGGCGCTCTTGTTATGAAAGAGCCAGTCAACCGGCTTTCGGGCTTGAAGTACAGTCGCTTCGCAGTGATTCAAATCTAGCACAACATAACATAAGGCGCTTTCATCAGCATTCCACCAATTGGACTGTTCTGTTAACCAACCGTATGTGAACAATTTTCACGGTATGACGCAGATGGAAACCGTTCATGACATTTTCAGTTGGCGATCCCAAGAACTATTCCTCCATGACCAGGACGGACTATCATGATCGAGGTCATGGCGCTACCACGGTTCGACGATAGAGGATAGAGCCTCAGTGAATATCCCAACTGTGGCGTCGCCTTGACAAATGGAGGGAGAAGATGGCGATAGTTGAGAGGCGAGGAGGAGGTCTCCCGTGCGGGTAAGAATATCCATTCCCAAGAGAAGCTGTTCGCGGAATCTTTTCGTACAAGAATGAATGATGAAAGTAGCAGCAAAGTTCGTACGAATACCTACGAATGAGTTCCAGGGTGTCTTCCTTGACTGAAACTTGCTTTTCAATTGTTATCGGATAAGTAGAGAAATTCTGTCGCCTCAAGGCTCAATCTGTTGCACATCCATTTTTTGGATATTCTCTAGCCAAGTTCTGCGAACCGCATTCTTTCTTCTTTGAAGCTTAGCACTGCTTCAATGAAGAGGATGGAAAATAAATGAGGCGTGCCAGCAGTAACCCTCCTTCTGTTTTAAGCGGGATTCCGCTGAGCAGCCAACCTGAGCAGTTGCAGGAACCTGTGCTCTGTTTGGCCTTGCTCCACCCGGGTCGGCAGTTTCATTCCAGTATCAGGAACCTCAGGCTATTCGCCATCATCGTCTAATTGCACATCTGTACGTGTATACCCTGACTGGATTTCTTTTCTGTTCCGTCGCCAGCCGTCTCCGGCTAATTATCGCTAATTCGGGTGCCTGCAGCGAGGGAGGAGTTTCCTCTCTTTCGAGTGACCCGCCCACTGGCTCGCATAGCCATTTTTCACAGACTTGGTATTAAAACCTAAGCCAGCTGCGGAAAGTACTCCCTTTCCAACTGGTCTATTTGCTCTTGTGTTTCTGCGTTCGCATAGTCCTCAAGGAGATTGGCGTTCAACTCTGAAAATGTGTGACCCCACTTGAACTTGTCCATTATTTCAGCTGCCAGATCTTTTTCTCCGAGAATGTAAAGCGCGCCTGCCAAGGCTTCTGCACTTGATAGCTTGCCGAGCTTGGCATAGTTGGTGGGGTTTGCAGCAAGCATAGCAGGAAGCCTGCGGCCAATTCCCTGCGACATCAATCGACGGTGTTTTAACACTTCATCAGCACGCTCCCAAGAACAGTCAATGGCACAGAGCGAGCCAGCAATATCTGCATCGCTCTTCATAACAGGCGTAGGCGAAAAAGGGTTGAGCACAATGCAATCCTTCTTGATGAATTTTACAGGCTTGGCAATGCGAAACTTGGCGAGCTTGGCTGCGGTGCACTTGAAAGGGTCATCCTGACGAAGCATGTATACGAGTGGTTTCACGATGGACAAACATAGGCGAAGTGATCATTAAAGTTTTTATTCGCTTTGGGCTCAGCTCCTGCGTTGCCGCCGGCCATCTCTGCCATAAAATTTCCATTTGAACTGAAAAAAGACCAGCTAGAGGCAGCAGAGGCATGGGTTGCCAACGGTTGCCGAGGCTCCGTCATTTTCAGCACAGGGACTGGCAAGACTGAGATCGCGTTTGAATGTGCAAGGCGAGCGGCAGTCCTCTCTGTACAGGACGAGTTTCCGATCATTTTTCTAGTCCCAAGGATAGTCCTCATAGAACAGAACGTTAGACGCCTGCAACGTTACGGCATACATGACGACGACATTGGGGTCTATTACGGTGAACGCAAGGATGTGAGAGAGATAACGATAAGCACATACCAGAGCGCGATCAACAATCCTGGCCTTATCCGCAACGCAAGGATGGTTGTGCTTGACGAAGTCCACCTAGCAAGCGAGACTGCTGTCGCTTTTGACAGCATATTTGACATCATTGTAGAAGATCCGCAAAAGGCGATCCTTGGTCTTACCGCCACGATAAATGAGCGCGATCCAAAATACCAGACGATATTGACGGTGGCTCCACCAGTCAAGAAATATCTGATAAAGGACGCAGTAACCGACGGTCGTCTTGCAAAGCCTGTAGTCAAACCAGTCCAAGTTAATTTTACACCGGAGGAACAGAAGGCGTATGACGAGGCTAGCGCGGCCATAAAGGACATTTCGAGAAAATTGCAGACATACGATCCTGTCAGAATGACAAAGATGTTGATGCGCGGTGGCACAAGAGGATCACTGGCAAAGATTTGGTTTGCACAGGTGCGAAAGCGCAAGGAGCTTTTGAGCACAACCAAGGAAAAGCTACTCAAAGCAGTCGAGTTGGTCAAGCACCATCGAAACGAACGCATCATGATCTTTAGCGAGACGATCGACTCTATCCAGCAGCTGAAAGACATGTTGGAAGACGCGGGCATACCCGCCCAGACCATACACAATGGGGTAAAGCCGCAGGAAAGGCACGAACTGCTGGAGAGGTGGGGCAAGGACTATTTCCCGTTACTGTCTGTTCACACGCTTGAAATAGGGTACGACGTGCCACAAGTCGGGATCGCAATAATCATAGCAAGCACATCTAATATGAATCAGGTTGCACAGAGGATCGGAAGAGTTGTGAGGAAGGCTGAAGGAAAAGATCAGGCCCTTGTATACGTGGTATATGTCGCCGGCAGCAAAGACGACAATGTCCTAAAAGTAGTCAAGGCTGCAATTGACAAGGGAAGCGACGCAAGGCCAATCCGCGCTCCGAGAGGCAAGAGGCCAACTGCAGGTCAAAAGACCATAACCAAATTCTCATAGGTTCATGCCAGTGTCGAGCATGCCGCCGATCTGGTCAAAGTACGAGTCGACATCCATCTCTATCACCTTTCCAGCATCGATGTTTATGATGTAGATGATGTGGAGCCTGCCGTTGAGGATTTCGTCTTCTGTTACAGGCGGGTTCTTGTAATATGTGTTGCAGAGCATTTTTACTTGCTTGATTTCACTTGTCTTTCGGTCTCTGGGCGGGCGCCTAAATAGCTGCGGTATTGGGAGTATGCTGACAGGAGGGGTGGCGAGTATAAACTTGTCTGCAAACTTGCTGTAGCGGGCTATCTTGCTCGCAATTCTGGCCGCATAATATGACAGCGGATCAAGTGCGTGTTCTGGCGGGATGAAGCCTGTTTCGATCTCTACCACCGCGGCACCGTCCCCCTTTTCAGCATATACATCGCAGACGAGTATGTCTGTGAGCTGCTTTTCAACATCGACCTGATAGCCGTACCGGATCAGGTGCTTGGCACACACAAGCTCCATTGCAGAGTGGTTTATCTTGACAAGATTCCTGCTATACAAGTCGATGAGGCGGTTCCTAACAAAGTCCATCCTCTGCACGACATCTTCAGGCTCGCCAGCAGACATTTTGTTAGAAAGCGAAGTGACATCGGATGTAAAGCGCTCTAGATCCAACCAGATCAAAGAGGTATGGCATTGATCTGGTTTTAAAGGTGATGATGCTGCATGACTAGCATTAGTAACATTAAAAATCACCTGCAAGCCATGACTCTGTATAATGTCGCTCTCAACAATTAACAAGATTACTGTCCTCGGATCTGGCGTAATGGGGCACGGTATTGCACAGATCTCGGCAATGGCCGGTTACAATGTAGTCCTCCGCGATATCGATCAGTCGTTCCTCGACAAGGCCATGGAAAAGATAAAGTGGTCGCTCAACAAACTAGTCGAGAAACAGAAGCTGTCACAGGCAGACGCGGACCAGATCCTCGCGCGAATCACTCCTGTTGTTGACCTGAAGCGGGCGCTTGAAGGGGCCGATCTCCTCATAGAAGCAGTACCGGAGGATATGAACCTCAAGAAAAAAGTATACGCAGAAGTCGACAGCTTTGCAGAAAGCAAGACACTATACGCCTCAAACACAAGCACCCTGCCAATTACCGAAATGGCTGCCCTTACAAGCAGACCGGATCGCTTTATCGGCCTCCACTTTTTCAACCCGCCGCAGTTGATGCCGCTTGTAGAAGTCATACCAGGCAGCAAGACAGACAAGAGCACAGTAGACATGGCGATGGGCTTTGTGCAAAAGGTGGGTAAGCAGCCGGTGCTATGCCAAAAGGACGTTGCAGGATTTATCGTCAACCGCGTCTTTATCCCATTGGTTCATGAAGCGGTTTACTGCCAGGAAAGGGACAACATCCCAATGACTACGATCGACTCCGCGGTCAAGTTCCGGATGTCATTCCCGATGGGCATATTCGAGCTTGCTGACTACACCGGCCTTGATGTGATACACAAGGCCACGGTGGAGATGCACTCACGCGATAGCAAAGTAATACGTCCACATCCAAGAGTAAAGCAGCTGTTTGACGAAAAGAACCTAGGCCAGAAGAGTGGCAAGGGCTTTTACGAATACAAGGGCGACAAGTACGAGCGCATCAATCTCACAGAGCAAGAGGCATCAAAATACAACCCGATAGCACTCCTTGCAGTAGCTGCAAATAACGCGGCATGGCTTATCACAAATCAAGTGTGCAGTAAAGAAGACCTTGAAAAGGCGCTGAAACTTGGAATGGGATTGAAGAAGGAGCTGTTTGCCACCGTACAGGACTTTGGCGCCGAAAACGTTGTGCAGACGCTCAGAGACCTTGCCACAAAATACGGTTCCTTCTACGAACCTGACCCTTACCTCGTCAACTATCGAGGCTAATTGCTTCTATAAGCAGACACAGAAAATCTTATATGCGTTCAAGTCGTATAATAGATTGCCGACTGGCCGAAACAGAGGAACGATCTGCCACGCAGAATCTGCGCATCGGGTAAAGGCTCGTTGCGTCCAAGGACGTGAGCAGTTGTCATCTCTGGGCCAACAGGTAAACCCGCATATTCTACGGAACATGCGGACTAGTCTGAATCCAAGATGGCAAGGGCAAACCACGGGGTTGCCGAGGAACCTGTAATGGCAATCTTAAGGGAAAGCCACATGTCTTCGAGTGCCAGTTCGGCTCACTTGTTTTTATCATTATTATTCGCTGACAATATTGCGCCTACCGCCTCTCTCGCATCGCTTGCAATTATTATTGGAACCCTATTCCGTTCATCCAAAAACTTGCCTCCGTACAAGTCGGCCACTCCTCCGCTCCCCGCCACCACCACAATTGGTTTCTTAATCATGTATCCGACACTCATTTCAATGAGCGTGCCAACGCCGCCCCCGACAGCAATTATACCGTCTGCAGAAGAAGCTACGATAAAGTCCCTTGCATAGCCAATTCCAGTGCAGATTACGACGTCGCAGTACTGGTTGGCATATCTGAATTCTTCCTGTGGTATTATGCCGATAGTCAGGCCGTGGTTCTCCTTTGCCCCCTTGCATGCAGATTCCATGACTCCGCCAAGGCCGCCGCACACCAGCACGGCTCCGGCACGCGCAATTTCTTTGCCAACTTCATAGGCCATGCTGCTTGCAACATCGGTGCACCTGTCTTTGTTGTAGCCTATTACCGCGATCTGTAGCTTGCGCACACGTGTGAGGAAGCTGTCACCGAATTATAGTTTTTGCAGTTACTGGTTATTATCCAACATCATTTCGACACTAAAGCATACGACGTTTTTTTCTACCACTGACAATTTCCTATGGTGTATGTGTTGAACTACTAGAGAACCCGTAAGGGAAGGACGGTGCACAGGGAGCCTCGATAACCTAAGGCCAGAACGCAATAAGACTTGCGTTCGGGCTTATTTATGGCAGGTCAAGATCAGTCAAGACTTAAAACGAGGGAAGATGAAGTAGTTATAGCATGAAGTTCCGCAACAGGATTGACGCGGGCAACCTCCTTGCGGAAAGACTGTCACAAAGAGGTTTTGGGAACGCCATAGTGCTTGGAATCCCGCGTGGCGGAGTCATACTTGCCGACATTGTTGCCAAGAAACTTGGTGCAGATTTTGACATCGTGATTCCCCGGAAGCTGGGGGCACCGGACAACGAGGAGCTGGCAATAGGGGCAGTAATGGAGGATGGCACCTCCTATGTCAACAGCTACCTTGTCAACGCGTTACGCATTTCCAAAGACTACCTTGAAAACGAAAAGGCCCGGCAGGCCGAAGAAATAAGGCGGAGGTCAGCGATCTATCGCAAACCCGGATCATACAAGATTTCGGGTAAGAACGCTATACTGATTGATGACGGTATTGCAACCGGCGCGACAGTCATTGCTTCTGCAAGATGGGCAAGGAGGCAGAACCCGGCAAGTCTTGTTGTGGCTGTACCTGTCGCTCCCCCGCAGTCGGTTGAAGTTTTGGAGCACGAGGTGGACTCTGTGATCGTGTTGCATTCGCCGTCCGACTTTGGATCGGTCGGACAGTTTTATGAGGAATTTGAACCGGTCGCCGATGAACAGGTAGTGCAAATCACACGTTCTTGGGGTTTGCTGTAGAACTAATATAGGGATGGATATGTCCTCCTATTTGAATGGGAGATTTCCGCGTTAAAGACCTTACACTTGCCCGAGAAGGCAAGAGCCGCATTGATTGGGCAGAAGCACACATGCCCGTGCTAGTTGCACTGCGCCAGAAGTACGAAAAGGTCAAGCCCCTGAAGGGCATCAGAGTCGCAGGGTGCCTGCACGTCACAAAAGAGACTGGCGTTCTTGTTCGGACGCTAAAGGCCGCCGGAGCCGAACTTGCGTGGTGCGGCTGTAACCCCCTCAGTACACAGGATGACGTAGCGGCCTCTCTGGCGAAGGATGAGGGAATCGCAATATTTGCAAGCAGAGGCGTCACCTCGGAGGAATATTATGAGGACATTCGCTCCGCCATGAAGATTGATCCGCATGTCACAATCGACGACGGAGCCGACCTGACAGTTGAAATGCATAAAGGCACACCAAAGTCGATCCGCGGAGGCACGGAGGAAACGACCACAGGAGTAATCAGGTTGCGGGCCATGCAAAAGGCCGGAAAGTTGGCATATCCCATTATTGCCGTCAACGACGCCGAAACGAAGCATGATTTTGACAATGTTTATGGCACAGGTCAGTCGGCACTTGACGGCATAATACGCGCCACGAACATACTGGTGTCGGGAAAGAATGTAGTGGTAGCTGGGTATGGACACGTAGGCAAGGGCGTTGCCAGAAGGGCTGCCGGCCTTGGAGCAAACGTCATAGTCACAGAGGTTGATCCGATAGCCGCACTCAAGGCAAAGCTTGATGGTTTTTCTGTAGCCAAGATGAACAAGGCCGCCGAGGTAGGCGACATATTCGTAACTACGACAGGCTGCAAGGATGTCATTGTTGAGAAGGATATTGCCAAGATGAAGGATGGTGCCATCCTGGCAAACGCCGGCCACTTTAACGTCGAAATCTCGATACCAGGGATTGAAAGCCAGACGGTGCAGCAAAGAGATATCAACGACCATACAAAGCAATATACTCTCAAGAATGGCAAGCGTGTGTATCTTATCGGCGAAGGGAGGCTGGTGAACCTCGCTGCAGCAGAAGGCCACCCGTCGGAAGTCATGGATATGAGTTTTGCAAACCAGTTCCTTGCGGTGCTAAAACTTGCGCAGCATGGTCAGACAATGAAGCCCCTTGTCTACAACATTGACAAGTCTCAGGACCAGGAAATCGCGCTTGCCAAGCTTCAGTCAATGGGAGTCGAGATAGATTCTCTGACGCCTGAGCAAAAGGCATATCTCGAAGGTTTCAGTGAAGGGACATAGCATTTTCCATTGTCGTCTCCTCGGCAAAACTCTGGAAGACGGCTTATGTATAGCAGCAAGCAAGTCTGGCCTAGCGAGGTCCATGCACAAAACGTGCTATAAGGGGTTTTTCTTGCCAGACATTTGGCAGTCTTTTCTGACGCTTGCTATTTATTATGTTAAGAGACTTGTTCTTGATGCGGGCAGCTGGTCTAGCTCGGTTATGATACCGCTCTTACACAGCGGTGGTCGGGTGTTCAAATCACCCGCTGCCCACTTTGTACCCAAAGAACAACCATACCCTCGGGTATGGCTGAAGCAACATAAAGCGTCAGCACTTGCGCCAGAGTGAGTGCCCTATTTGAAGTCGGATTTGAAGCAGGGGGTGCGACAGGTTTACGACTTTGCAGGATTAGCTTGCAATAAGAAGCCAGGTAAAGACCAAAAAGCCTTGGTAGTCTGGAATGATGTATGAGGGTTAATCAAAAAGATACTAGAAACCCCACATGCATTTCGACTCTTGTCTGTTACAAAGGGAAAAGGTGGGAGAAAATATTCTACTCACTTCTTGGCTCCCAGCGTCCTGTTCTTTAGCCTCATATGGCTGCCGTGGCACTTCCTGCATCTCGAGGCCGAGATAGGGTTCTTGCCACCGCACTTGAAGCATATCTTGAAGAACAGCCTACGCTGCTGCGCAATCTGCTTTTTAACTGCATCGGTAATTGGCATTCACACATGATGCAAGGGAGGGCTCTTTTTTATGTTTCTACTGTCTAAAGACGGAACAGAACCCTCTTAACGGATCCTTCGGATCGGCAAGGATATCCGGAGGGAGAGCAGGACAGACCACGTAAGGGAAAACAAAAAGTGCAAGGAACAGAACCAGAAGCACCAGGCCTCCTACGACAAGAAAATAGTGGATCGGAATCATGCCTTGCCATGCTCAAGTCGGTCATAAAAAACCTGTTGATGGGTAGGAAAAAGGAACTAACTACTTCTGCTTCGAGACTGGAAACGTGGGAAAGGCGCACACACCTACTCTGCAAACATGTATAGTACTACTAGGTCCTCCTTGTTGCCATAGAACCGGTGGTGCATTTCTGCAGGTACGAATATTATCGAGCCTTTCCTTACAGGGTGCTGCCTACGGTCCTTTCCGAGCTCGATAAAGCCGCTGCCCTCTATTACATAATATAGCTCGTCTGCCGAGTGTGGCTCTTGTGTGTCTTTCTCACCGGGGCGGAGTACTATGATGCCGGCCTCCAAATCACGTACTTTCAAAAAATCCAGAAAGTAGCCTCCCTCTTTCTCTAGTTGTTTGACCAGATCTTGGAGTTCAAACGTCCTTTCTTCGGTGGTCGTCATCTGTGCCTGCTCCTCTCGATTATGGAACGGACATGTTTCATCAGGGCCGTGTGTGTTTCTTCGTCGCGCTTGCGCATATAGTAATAGAGTTCTTCCGTGGCGGCATGGTAATCTATCCCAAGATTTTGCGCCAAACCTAGAGCGATGTACGACATTATCAGCTTGCGCAGTACGATCTCGGTTCCATAATTTGCAGCGTCTGACAACAGCTCATCTAGTGAGTTCTTGAATTGTGAATCGATGTATCGATCCTTTGCTTCTCTTGACTTTATCGCAAAGGTCATACCCATCATCCTCTGCTTCATGTGAATGTTCTCTACCATCTCAATGAACCTATCGTTAAGCTGGGGATTCGCAAGCAACACTTCAGTCAGCAGGTCTGCCGCATCTGTCTCGCTCAGGTTCATCTGGCGGACAAGCGTAAAGAGCACATGGCACGCGGCGCATCCATTTTCCCTAATTCTTGAAGGATCGCCAGACACTGCACTTACTTCTTGCAAGATTACCTGCTCTGCAGCACCTACCTTTTCTATGTCCAAATCAGCTGAAATTGTCGTCAGCTTGCTAAAAAGGGTTTACAAAAATAAAATGGAGAGGAAACAAGCGATCCCGTTTAGCTAATGCGGAAGGTGACCTGAACAGTCATTGAGATCTCTTGCTCACCCGGGAGTATTGGGGTTGATGACGATCCCCCGTCTGCCGTCTGCGCAAGTTCCTTGTAGAAGACTGGGAAGTACACGTCATTCAGGTTTATTGATTTGACTCCAGTAATCTCCATGTCGACTGCTTTCGCTGCCTTGTCTGCACGGCTTTTCGCGTTGGCGATTGCATCAGCAATCAGGTCTTGGCGGATCTCTTCCTGCCTCTCATTTGAGACGAAGAAGTATGCACCGCTCACATTGGTGGCTCCCGCTGCGACTGCTCCGTCGATCACTTGGCCAACATCATCGTTGGCGTCCAGAGTCACTGTCACACTGTTTGATGCCGCGTAGCCTGCGATCACGATCCTTGGAGCACATTCAGGAGGCTGTGGGTAGATCTCAATGCACGGAGGAGATGTCCTCTCGTATACGGGCCATACGTTGTACCAGCTTGTGCGTATCTTGTCTTCAGCGATGCCGAGGTCCCTTAGGGCTTCAAGAACCTTATCCATCAGTTCTGCGTTAGCAACTGCTGCTTCCTCTGCAGTGTCTCCGCGTGTCTCCTCTCCGATTGTCACGGAAACTTTGTCTGGTGTGACCTTCACTGTTGCGGTGCCTGATGTTGAAACTACCGAGTGGACTGCATGTCCTATTTCCTGCTCGCAGACCTCGGCACCAGTTTCACATCCCAAGTCTACAGGCATCGGATCGTCCTCGGAGTTCTGTTGTGCCTGCGCACTTGGCGTCTGGTTGCCGCCAACGACACTGGCCGCCACCATGCCGATTGCAAGTATTCCTGCAATCAAGGCAAACATGTTTCGTTTGTTTGTCTTATTGTCTGACATTTTCGGACTCCTTTACTTTGATGGCATAGGTAAGCCTAGGTTTCAGAACGGTGCCCGGCAGAGTGTTCGCCGTTTCAGAACAACATTAATGCAATCTCTCGTTAAAGGACTGTAGGCAGGTCTCTGAATACCGTGATGCTTTTGCCCTTTTTTGGGAAGGGTGTCAAGTAAATGCAAGACAATGATCGAATTATCGGCTTAACCAGAGCTTCGGCGTCAGTCGATATTTTGCAGGAAAAAGGTGGAACGAGACAGGCGTTGTTGACCAAAGAACACCATCTTTGCCTGTTCTAAACCATAGAATTAAGATTCGAACATTGCAGAATGATCACAAGCAAGGATGCAAGAGTATTGATGGCAAGAAATTCTATGTTTGGCATGGCTGGCATAGGTGTCGCGGCAGCTATAGGCTTTGTCTTTGCATTGAGTTCACTAGGCAGCACTTTGATTCCATATGACATCAGAGGACCAGAGATATTTGTAAACGGGACATCTCCCGCGGCATTTGATACTGATTCTCAAGACCTCAAGAAATTTGAATCAGTTGACGAACTTAGGACGTTTCTGAGGAATGTCGAAATAAACCGAGCCCAATACGCGCAGCTTGGTCAGCAAAGATTTGAAACACCTCCTGACTTTACCAGAACCACGGTACGCCTCGCCTTCGACGAAGATGGCGCCATGCTATCGTCGCCTATACCGGGACTAGCGGAGGGCGATATTCAGTCGGCTCTAGAAGAGTCCGTTCTTGATCATTCTACTACGAACGTCCAAGTGGAAGGAGTCGACGAGCCCGACTTTTTGAAGAGCGACGACAAATACATCTACATCCTGTCTGGAGACAGGTTAACAATCGTCGATGCGGTCCCTGCAGAAAATGCAACCATCGTTACAAAGATAGCACTTGACATATGGGAAGGTCAATACCTGCAAAATATGTTTTTGAACAACGATACGCTTGTCATATTTTATCAACAGTACAGCCCGGGCTACACAATACAAGAATACGGCTTTATCCCGCATGAAGTATACCAGCCAAAGACCCATGTCATTTTGCTTGACGTTTCTAACAGAGACAATCCGAGAGTCATCAACAACTATGAGATATCGGGCAACTACAACAACGCAAGGTTGATCGGGAACCTCGTGTACGTAGTGACCACCAACGACCTCTACAATTATTGGCATCCGAATGTTCCGCTTGTTACCGAGGCAGGGCGGACCGTTGCAAGGCCGGCGATCTATTACTTTGACAACCCCGATCCGTACTATTCGTTCAACACTATAACATCGATAGACCTTTCACGTGATGCAGAAAATCCAGTCAACTCCAGCACGTTCATGATGAACCCTGCAAGCACAATTTACGTATCAGAGGACAATATCTATATCGCATACGAAAAGCACATGCCCTACCACTACCACCAGACCAATGCCCGGGACAGGTTCTTTGAAGTGGTCGTGCCTCTTCTGCCATCAGATGTGCAGGAGGGGATCAGAGACATTGAAAGCACCGACGAGCTGAGCCCATCACAAAAGTGGGACAAGATATCAGAACTGCTACAGGAAACTTATAACGCTATGAACGAGTCAGAAAGGAATCAGCTCTTCAAAGAGATCACCGAAGCGTTAGAGGCGTACGACAAAAAGATAGCAAAGGAGACCAGGGCGACCGTCATACACAAGATATCCATAGGTTCCAAAGAAGGTATCAACTACATCGCCAGAGGCGAAGCACCTGGAAGACTGCTCAATCAGTTCTCGATGGACGAGAAAGGAGACAGGTTCAGGGTTGCAACTACATTTGAGTTCTATTCGCCGTATGGTGGCTCAACCCTCTACAACAGCGTGTACGTGTTTGACGAAAACATGCGAACGGTTGGTAAGCTGGAAGAGATAGCCCCAGATGAATCCATCTACTCTGCGCGCTTTATTGGCGATAGACTGTACCTTGTCACGTTCCAGAGGATCGATCCGTTCTTTGTTGTCGACCTCTCGCAGGATGATCCCAGAGTGCTCGGCGAGCTGAAGCTGCCGGGATATTCAAACTACCTGCATCCGTATGACGAAAACCATGTGATAGGGATTGGTAAGGAGACAAAAGAAGACCAATACGGCAACGTAAGGGTGCTCGGAGTAAAGGTTGCACTGTTTGACGTATCAGATGTTCACAATCCTAAACTCGTAGATCAGTATGAGATAGGTGGCCCCGGAACAGAATCGGAAGCGCTGAACAACCACAAGGCACTGCTATTTGACAGGAACAAGGATATACTGTCGATTCCCGTGTCCATATATCCAGACTATTCAGAGCCACAGTATACGAGAGACGGCATCTATATAGAACCGAAGGTGTGGCGCGGGTTCTATGTCTTCGGAATCGATCCCGAGGTGGGGTTCAATCTGAAAGGTCAGATAGAGCACTTTACCAGCAGCGATGACCGCTATTACTACGCGTATGGAACTCAGGTAAGCAGGTCCATATACATTGGAGATGTGCTCTACACTGTGACTCTCAACAACATGATCAAGATGAACGATCTGCAGACCCTAAAGGAGATAAACAAGTTGGAGATAGGCCCGGCAGGCGGGATAATCAAGTACCCAAGCTTTTGGGATGACAATACAAGAAAAGAATTGATAGCAAATTCCACATCGTGATTGAAAAATGCTGGGATTTCGATAGTAATTGTGGTGGTTATACTACCATAATGTCAAAGCCGTAGACAAAGCTGCCTTTCTCGAACCAAGATGCGTGTACTTGCAATTCGTAATGACCCTTGCCGACGTTGATAAAGAATTCATTGTTCACGTCATACGACTTGCGTAAGAGCTCTATTTCTCCCGTATCCAAGTTCCTTGCAACGACCCTTATGCTCTCCGCAGTTCTATAGTCTGGAGAGTCGAACCTGATGTGTGCGCCACTGGAAAGCTCTATCGGCTGGGTGTTGTTTGCTTCATATTGCTCTACCGCAATGCTGGCATCTTCAGGACCTTGAAGCAATACGAGCATCATTGCAGGAGGTTCTCCCGACGACGCAGCTATGGTAGTAGTATTATTGGAATCTCCGCCAACAGCAGTAGGAGATCTGGTTCCACCAAGAACACCAGGAACCATAAGGTAAATGATTGCCCCTATGACGATCGCAGCACCAGCGGCAGAAGCTGCTATGACGCCCTTGTTTGCCAACACAATATCCGAACTTGGAAATTATTTAAGAGATGTTTGTAACGTCTCTATAAGAAAATACCTTTCATATTCCAAGCTATCGTTTGATGGATGCGCCCTTGATCTCGCTTAAAAAGCCATAAAAGGTAACAGGGTGCTCCTTCTGGCACTTGTTACATACAAGAATAGTCGACTGAGCGTTGTTGCCTCCCACGAGGCGATCGATATACTCTATCGTTTTGCCACAACTACACTGGAATTTCTTGGGTGCCAACTCATTGCAGGATTGTCGGTGCTAGTATTATATTTTTAGGAGCTTTCAATGGTTGTGCCAAGTTAATGGTTTTTGATTGAGGAGTGGGAGTACGGATTGGGGTTAATTTCCAACAAATTACATTGTCATTGCCATGCACTATCGCAGAAGAACACATGCCTAGGGCTTATAGTGTATCCACATTCACTGCATTTGTATACATTCTAGGGCTACGCGTCTGGAACGAGCACAAGCCACGGAACATGACAAAGCGGTCTTCTATGCTGTGACATGAGATACACTACCACTGCGCTTGTAATGATGTGTGTGTTCTTTGCAGGGCACAGATTATTTCAGCAAGCACCAAGAAAAAGAGCATACAAGCAGAGGCGACCCGGCGGGCCGAGCCACTGCGACCATGAAACGTACGCATAGTATCCATGTACGATGTAGATTCAAGAGATTCTTTGCTCGTATGAAGACCTGTCACAGGATTCAGAAATGATACGACCGGCGGGCGTCGACGTACTTTGCTTTCTTGCAGTTGCGATCCGCCATGATGTAGACGAGGAGAGACTCACGACGAATTCAAGGGAATGAAAGCGTCGACTTTTCCAGCTGTAGAATGGGTACGTAAAGTGACTGCGCGTCAGTGCCAATGCTGTCGATGAATGAATATTCACCCGAGAGCCTTCTCAACTGGATGAACTTTTTGGCAGGCTTTTCGTTCTGAATAACATAATGGACGGTCACTCCGCCAATAGCTCCTGTTTGGATAAATAGAACATGTTTGTCGTTGTGATTGATATGATAGAGCATCGGGACGACCCCCAGCATCGACTGAGCTGAATAGATTATGACCTTGAGCATATCTTCGAGGTTTTGGTACTTTAGATAAACGATTTCGTTCTCTGGCATGTCATATTGCTTTGTACGCCATGTCATATCTTCTTTTTGGATTCTTCAATACGTATTAGTGCAGCGTTGACGTAATCCTCCTTCGTGTCATAGCCTACAAAATGCCTGCCGGTTTTGATTGCCGCTACGCACGTTGAGCCCACTCCACAGAAAGGGTCCAGCACAAAGTCCCCTTGAAATGTGTAAAGCTGGATGCATCGGTAGGGCAGTTCCACAGGAAATGGCGCAGGATGGCCAACTCGTGTTGCAGACTCTGCCTGGAACTCCCAAACGCTCTTTGTATACGTCAAGAACTCCTGCCTGCTTATCGTGCTCCTTCTTGCAGGCCGTGAAAATGAGCCTTTTGAAAATATCAGGATATATTCGTGTGTGTCACGCAGCGACGGGTTTGAAGCAGACATCCAACTTCCCCATGCAGTCGACGAGCCTGCGCTTGAACCTTTGTTCCAGATTACCTCTCCCCTCATCTGGAATCCGATGTCAAGCATGTCTGCAATGACATAGCTGTGGAGAGGTATGTACGGCTTTCTTCCAAGGTTTGCAACATTGATGCATACACGCCCACCGTCTATCAGAACACGGAACACTTCTGAAAATACAGCCTTGAGCAGTTGCCTATATTCCACAAGCGAAAGATCCTGATCGTAGGTCTTACCCACATTGTAGGGCGGCGAAGTTACCGCAAGGTGTATGCACGCATCAGGGAGTTCCTCCATCTTTTCGCTACTCTTGCACAGTACCCTGTCGACACATTCTGCGGGTACAGGATGTTCAACGCCCCTCGCATAAACATCTCTGTTATTCTCATACAGCCGGCGTCTGTAAAATTTTGTAGAATCATGACCTTCGCGCTTTGATACTCCGAAATCTCGTGTCTCTGTCTTTCTCCGGCCAGCCACAATTCCGCAATCAGATGGAAGGATAATAATTTTTAGTTGGCCATGATCAACCTGACCTTATTTACCAGAGTCTTGATGTCCACAGGCTTGCTAAGAAAGTCATTTGGTTTGATAGGAAGAGTTGAAAACTCAAAGTCGCTCACCTCAAACGCAGACATCAGCACTATCTTGGCATCGGGCTTGATTGCCTTAACTCCTGCCGCAAACTCAAACCCACTCATTTTCGGCATTCGTACATCGGAAATCACTAGCGCATATTCATTTGCATTGGTCCTGAAATGTTCCAATGCAAGAGCAGGGTCAGTGAATCCGTAGACAGTATATCCATGCTTGGTCAGTGCTTGACGAAAGATTACTACAATGTCAAGCTCGTCATCGACAACCAGTATAGATTGCGTCGGTGGCAGCTAGCACCACCTTATGACACCAAGTGTCCCAATGCAGAAGGAACAAGACATGGCTCGAAAAAGACACAAGATACGGGCTTATATCGCCTGCGAAAAATTATTCTATAATCAACAAAGGCATTTTTCCCTAGCATATGACGGGTTGCTGCTCTATTCGACAGATCACTTTCACAGAAAAAGTTTTAGAACGAGTACATGGCGATCTTTTATATCAGAGCCAAGAAGAACCAGCGCAAGACGAGACCTGCAAACGAAGTATCTGAGAGCGAAATCAATTCGCTTTTGCAGGCGATAAAGGATTTTGAAGGGTATCCAAGACTTAAGGATCTTCGGAAGCTGGCGCCATCGCTGACACCACTGCAGATAAATGTCATCGTGCGCCTTCTCGAGAGATCGGGCGCAATAATCATCGATACCGAAGGTTACATAGTTTGGACCAGAAAAGAGCAAGAACAACTGACACTCGGTGACGTGGCCGAAATAAGCAGTGACCTGAAAGAATACCTGTCAGGACAGTCACAGTAGAGAAATATTCTATGACATCACGTCATGTTATTTTTATCTGCCTAATTCAAGTAGTTTTCAAATGAAGTATCGCAGCAGGACAGACATTGTGGCGACAATTCTCGAAACTGCAGACGGCGGTGCTACAAAGACCAAGATAATGTACAGCGCCTATCTGTCGTATGCGCAGTTGAAAGAGTACCTTTCGATGCTGCTTGAAAATGAACTCTTGGAATACGAAGAGGGTTAGCTGAAGTACAAGACTACCCAAAAGGGTCGCCGCTTCATCAAAATTTACAACGAAATCGGCGGGATGGTCTTGCCGGAGACTTGACCGCCTTGTTTCATACATAGTTTTTATGTTGGCTACCCAGACCTTCAAATGTGCTGTCGTTGAAGAAGCCCATCACTTCTGATCAGATGTATCGCATCGAAGAGAATGGCCACTCTATCCTCGGGATGCGTCGCTTTCTGATGATGGAAAACGCCGGACATGGCTTGGCAGACTTTGTAGTGCACAAGTTCAAGAATTTGAAGAACAAGAAGATAGTCGCAGTTTGCGGAACTGGCAACAACGGCGGAGACGGCTTTGTAGCATCGCGTCACCTTGCAGGATACGGTGCGAAAATAACAATCATCCTTCTGGGGAATCCTTCAGACCTCAAGAGTGAAGAGGCAAAGCTCAACTGGGGCATAATAGAAAAGATGGATTCAGTGGAAGTGATATTTGGTAAAGAACTGACTGACGAAGTGAGAGGCCGAATCGCCAAAGCTCACATTATTCTGGATGCAATATTTGGCACCGGAATCAAGGGTGAAATTCGCGAGCCCTACGCATCAGCAATAGACGCAATAAACAATTCCAAAGCGTTCGTGATTGCAGTAGATGTGCCTTCTGGCTTTGACCCAAATACTGCCCAGATCCATGAAAAATGCGTCAGGGCTGATGCCACGGTCACCTTCCATCGACTCAAAATCGGGCTGGCGAAGGGCAAGAAATACACAGGGCCCATCCATGTTGAGTGGATAGGCATACCACCGGAGGCAGAATCAGGTGTATTGCCATGACAAAGCCGACAATCTTGCAGATACCTGTTGGCCAGATGGCCAATTTTACTTATATTATAGCTGACGAGGAGACCGGTGACGCTGCAATCATTGACCCGTCATGGGATCTGGATGAAGTTTTCCGTGCCCTAAAAAAGAATGGCTGGAAAGCAAAGTATGTAATCAACACTCACACGCACTTTGACCATGTGCTTGGTAACGACCAAGTTGTTGCCGTGACGGGCGCCAAGGTAGTGCAGCACGAGAATTCGCAGCTGGAAAAGCATATAGTAGTCTCTGACGGCGACATGATTGAAATTGGTGGCGTGAGACTGCGCGTCCTCCACACTCCGGGTCACTCCAAGGACAGCATCTGTCTAATACTGGATGGCCAGTTGGTTTTTACCGGAGACACTCTCTTTGTTGGAAATTGCGGCAGGACTGATTTGCCCGGAAGCGATCCTGCAGAAATGTATGACAGTCTTTTTGACAAACTTGCGAAGCTTGACGATGATCTAATCGTGTATCCTGGCCATAATTACGGATCAAGCCCTACATCCACTATCGGGAGAGAAAAGAAAACAAACTATGTCCTACAACCAAGATCAAAGCAAGAGTTTCTGGAATTCATGACAGGCGGTGGCTAACTAACCACATGAAGGACATTTTATCAACATCCAAGTCTTCCCTTAACGCTCTTGTCGCAAAGAACCCCCTTTTTGTGTGTGTCATATCGTACACTGCAACTAGCGAAATCCCCGGGCTAACGGTGGCAGGTGCAAATCCTAAACTTATAAAATACACTTCGCCTGCAGACGCGGAATTCTTGCACTACGGTAAATGCAAATGCATAGAAGCCGTTCCTGCGACGCCGGATGGCAAGCCCACTCCCGCTCTAATCACGAGAGCTGCGCTCAAGGCAGCTGAAATTCCCCTCTTGGTGGTTGATGCAGGCGCTAGAATCAAACCTTCTATCCCATACGTGTCTCTTGGAATCGCAGCCGGCAATAACATATTGAAGGAAAACGCAATGGATGAGTCAAGCGTAAGAACTGCCTTTGACCACAGTATGACACTTGGCAGACAGCTGGCCAAGATGTCCGATCTTATTGTGATTGGTGAGAGCATTCCTGGAGGTACGACAACGGCACTGGCGGTGCTCAGTGCGCTAGGCATAAACGCGAAATTCAAGGTGAGCAGCAGTATGCCGGAAAACCCACATGATCTGAAAAACAAGATAGTTGAATCAGCCATAAAGAGGGCAGGTGGCAGCAAGGCTCACTCGCCGTTTGAAGCAATTGCAAAATTTGGAGATCCCATGATGCCATCAGTTGCAGGTATCGCCAGCGGAGTGATAGATGCAGGAGGCAAGGTAATGCTTGCCGGCGGAACACAAATGTCTGCAGTAGTTGCCATAATGGCGCACATTGGAAGGCCTCTTGGTAGACGGCTCTGCATCGGCACTACATCGTACGTGGTAAATGATCCCTCTGCAGACCTTGCAGGTCTTGTCAGGGCTGCTCAGCATGTTCCAATCCTTTCTTGCGACCTGCATCTAGGCGAGTCGAGCAAGCCGGGTCTGCAGGCCTTTGCAAAGGGTTTTGTCAAAGAAGGAGTAGGGGCAGGTGGCGCGTCTATTGCTGCCATGCTAAAATCAAGAGGCAAGATAACCGCCAAGAGACTGCTCAGAGCGATTGAAAAAGAATATGAATCCTCCATAGAATCGAGGCTTTCTTAGCTGATCACATCTTTTTCGCCAGCAAGCAGCTGAGCCATTATCTGTTCCTGCAATTTGTAAAAGTAACTCTTGAGCCCGATTCCTTGCTGCGAGTCGGCTTGCTGTTGGATAGCCATAATCAAGTGTGGTGCCATCCTGCTCGAAACTTGAATATGGAACATTGTCTTTGTCCTGCCGTCCTGAGCAATGGCTAGTTCAGTCTTGATATCAGGAGGGGCTAGCTGCCTTGACTTGGCAATAATGGCTGAATACATGCCAACAAGCACTTCGGGCTTTACTCCAATCTTGTCGTCATCCAAGGTGATGTGGTATATTTCGTAGTTTCGCATCAACATATGGTGTCGTGTCCTGATAAAAGCCAGCGATAGAGCTTCAGCTTACCCTCGGGTCATAATGACTTGATACGAATTCTCCTAGATACATAAGGACTGGAAGGATCCACAAAGCGCCATTCCTTATCGGTTGCACGGGTGATCCCTATCCTAGGAGTTGCGATAATTTGGTCGGGTTTCTTTTTTCCTGATTCGATATAAAGTTCCGATGTAGAATCAGTCATGTCCACTCCATTGAGAGCTGACGTTATCTTTAGAGCTTGGGTCAGTTTTCCCGGACCTGATGTAAGGCACAAGATGTCATCAACAGGCCGGAACTGCCTCATCATTTCAATGCCCTGTACTGGCTCTATTGCGCGTATGAGGACTGCTCCTGCATGCACTTTGGGGGACCTTGCAGAAACATTCAGGCAAAAGTGGTTGCCATATGTGAAGTAGACATATGCCCTTCCGACCTCGCCAAACATGACCCTGTTTCTTGGAGTCGGACCCATGCATGCATGGCTTGCCAGATCATCGTCAAAGCCATAGGCTTCAGTCTCTACTATTGTACCGGCAAGCCTGACCGTCTCATCTCTACTTTTTATTATGCGCACCAGAGTCGTGCCAACAAGATTTCTTGCTACTACGGTAGTCGGCTTGTGATAGAAAGAGACAGGGAGACAGCTCAAAGGTAGTCCTCCAACGTGCTCTTTCCTTCCCTCCCAATTTCCTTGGCCAGCTTTTTCAGGTCTGCCTCAAGAGATGAAAGGAGGTTCTTGTTGTAAATCGCGGCTGCGGGGTGATATGTCAGGAAATATTTCTGACCTGCCCTTTCCACGATCTTACCTCTATTTGCAGTTATCGAGCTTCCCCCAAGCAGCGAGGCATAGGCAGTCCTACCGAGTATGCAGATAACCTTTGGTCTAATGAGTGCTATTTGTCTGTCCAGATAGGGTCGACAAGCTGCGACTTCATCTTCCTCAGGGACTCTATTGTTTGGTGGCCTGCACTTGACCACGTTTGTAATAAATACCTGCGACCTTTCTATGCCTGCCTTTTGTAACAGATCGTCCAGTAACCTGCCTGCAGCTCCCACAAATGGCTTTCCTCTTTCGTCTTCAGTTCTGCCCGGTGCCTCTCCGATGAACATTATCTTTGCTGCGAGCTGACCCTCGCCAGGTACTGCGTTTTTTCTTGTCCTTGATAGCTTGCATAGTGGGCACCCCCTGACATCGGCCGCCACCTTCTCAAGAGAGTCATCGTGGTTTTGAGCTGCCATATTTTACCACTCCTGCGTTGACTTAAGAAGTGTTGCTTCTCCTCTTTTTCACAAATCCTGCTACGACCAGTATCGCGCCTGCAACAACGGCATAGATTGAGTAGACATATGAATTGGTGATAACCGCGCAGGATGTTTCAAGCTCAATGGCTAGATCTGGTGAAATGACCGACCTGTCAAGCTGGGCAATAGCTGTAAGGCAGCTTACCCCTTGGAAATTGAGGTAAATCGCCATGGAACCGCTAGCAACAAGGATGATTATCCCGATGTACAGATATCTTGCGGCAGACGTCAACTCATTTCATGCCCGACCGTATCTGCCGTATGATGTCAAGGACCTCGTCTGCATCTGCTGCCTCTGGATTTATCTCAAGGTAAGAGTTGAGAATCTTGAGAGCCTCTCCCGCATTTCCATTTTTCAAATAGATCATCCCTTTGTCTCTTATTGCATCAGGATTGTACTGGTCGATGGCGAGAACCATCTCATTTGCCAAAAGATACCTATCCATGTCCTGAGCTTCATAATAGCTCCCATTTTCCGTGTTGAGCATCCGTATTATTACTTGCGCAGGGGTCGCTCTCTCTACAAGCGCGTGGGTCAGAGGTATGCTTTGCCGCGGGAATGTCCGGTCCAACAACACCTTGAGCGAGTAGTCATCCATTATCCTTCCGCCGTTGAAGGGGTCAACGATTATCTCGCCATTGTTGTCTTCCAATATGTGTTTGAGCAAAAAGTGTCCCGGAAAGTTCACAGGGTGCATCTTGAAATTTACCGCCCGCGCTATGCGAAGGTACAATATTGAAAGCGTAATCGGGATCCCGGTCTTGTGCTCTATTACTTCATTCAGATAGCTGTTCAAAGGGTTGTAATAATCGTCGGTGTTTGCCTTGAACTTCTGAATGTTGAACATATAGTCATTTATCTTTTCTATTATTTGGGTAGGCCGCCGCGACGAACCAAGGCTCTTTTTTATGAGTTGCGCCACTTCTTGCCCCATGGAATCTATCTGTGCCACAACCGCAAGAACGTCGAGACTAGGGTAGGCAAGAACCCTTGCAAGATGTAAAGCATATTCAGCCAGCCTGTCTGTATCGTCAGATGACGTTATGTCTCTGACAATGCTCCTCCAATCTTGGAGAACGTGCCCAATGTCGTCTCCGTTTTCACCAGTATTATTGGCAGACACTTGTGTATACCTCTCTCAAGACCCGGGCATATATTTATGTCAGTCAGCAGACTGGCCTGAGCCAGAAAACTGGTTAATAAGGGTCACTATCATAAAATTTCAATTTTACGCTATTATGCTTGGTTTAAGAACAGACCAAAATACTACCACATTATCAAAAATTTACCTATATCCTTTTTATTCGTACGAAAAAAGATGCATGAACATGAATGGCAAACCAGAGTACAAGAAAGGGATGTCTGTTTTTGTTGCCATTGCGACACTGACTGCAATCCTGGCTATAGGATTTACGCCCGCTCAGGCGTACAATTCGCTGACTACGCCGGATAGTCCTGCAGTCCCGTATCACTCTTGGCAAACAGACGAAGAAACAGGGGAATTCCTACTTGACGAAAACGGCTATCTGATTCCTGCTGAAATAAACCACGGCGACAACGCATGGATGTTGACTTCCGCAGCGCTGGTGTTGATGATGACTCCCGCCGGCCTTGCAATGTTCTACGGAGGTCTATCTAGAAGGAAAAACGCCGTCAATACTCTGCACATGGTGTTCATCACAACAGGTCTTGTCGCGCTCCAGTTCACACTGTTCGGATACAGCCTTGCGTTCGGCCCTGATGCCACAGGTCACGGCTTCATTGGGTCTTTGGAGTGGGCAGGACTGAACAATGTGCTACATGACGCGCCGTCTGACGTATACACAACGACCATCCCGCACCAGACGCTCTTTATCTTCCAGATGATGTTTGCCATCATCACACCTGCGCTTATCGTGGCATCGGTAGCTGAGAGGATGAAGTTCAGCGCATTCCTAATCTTCGTGATAATCTGGACAACATTCGTCTACGACTTTGCTGCGCACTGGACATGGTCGCTTGGCTCTGGAGGAACAGCTGCTGGCTGGACAGGCGAGATGGGTTCGCTCGACTTTGCAGGCGGAACGGTCATACACATCACATCTGGTTGGGCTGGACTCGTGGTAGCACTGATGCTTGGAAGAAGACTCGGCTATGGCAAGATCCCGATGGAGCCGCACAACGTCAGCCTAGTAGTGTTAGGTGCAGCGTTGCTGTGGGTTGGATGGTTTGGCTTCAACGCAGGTTCTGCGGGTGATGCAAGCAACGCCGCTACAAGCGCCTTTGTAGCCACCAACATTGCAACAGGAACAGCCGCACTCACATGGTCGCTGATCTCTTGGGCGCACACAGGCAAACCTGCAACAGTAGGCGCGGCCACTGGTGCAGTGGCAGGACTCGTAGCCATTACACCGGCTGCAGGTTTTGTCTCTCCGATGTCTGCAATAGTGATCGGCATCTTGGCGTCAATCGTGTGTTACGCAGCACTCGCGTTCAAGAACAAGCGCAAGTGGGACGATGCACTTGATACATGGGCAGTCCACGGTGTCGGCGGTTTGGCAGGTGCGTTACTGACTGGCATCTTCTCAGAGAGCAGATTCTCATGGGGAGCCCAAGGCGCCGCATTTGGCAACATTGAACAGCTTTACGTAAACGCGGTAGGTGCGTTTGCAGCATTAGCGTGGGCAATGGGTATCACTGCAATCATTATCAAGATAATGGATGTAGTGTGGCCAGGCGGAATCAGGGTCACTCCAAAGGAAGAAGAGATCGGACTGGACCTTGCACAGCATGGAGAAAGGGCATACGTAGACTAGTGGTAGGGAGCTCTTTTCCTTACCACTTTCTCATTTTTCAAGACAAGACTTTTTCTTATTTCACCTAACAATATTGAAACAATTTTGATGCTCCAGTCCGGACTTTACTGTATGACATTTTCAATTATGAGGCACAAGAACATCTCTGTACGCCGGGTACGTACGATTATTAACATCAGAGTCAGGACGTTACTGCGGTTCGATGGACGAGGAGAATGTTTCATTGAACTAACCTGACTGTGGCGACACCTATACAAATGGATGAAAAAGCGGTGGAGAGGCAGCCTCGGATGTTGTCGGCTGCAAAGCCAATGAAGAGCATCAAGAGAACTCCAATTGGTCAATGCTTAGACATATCTTGCCCATTACGCCCGGCTCGTCAAGCAGGAATCACAGGCCTGCTCCAAAGAGCAGGATGACCGGGGCCATGTCGGAAAAACTGTCGAGCATCTCATATTCTTTATTCGGAAGACAGATCCAAAAGAGGGTTATGATAATGTCTGCGGCAAGACCGGGACCAGTGGTAGCCTCTGAACATAAGCCAGAGTCGACGTACTGTCGAACATGCGAGAGGTAGAAAGTCTGTGTCTCCTTCAAGCTCGACCCATAGAATCAATCGATTTGAAAAAATTCAAGTTGCCACATAGCTCAAGTCAAGACTATTACTTTTCTTACTGCAGGTCTTGATGTACAAATCATGCACTAAGATTATATACAAGCTTTTGCTTTGGTGCTGATACGTTGGATTCTCGACAAAGCAAAGATGCCGAGATCATAAGTGAAATTCTGCTCAAAGCAGCAAGTGAGCCAGAATTCAGGAACGAGCTTATCAAGAGGCCCAGTGTAGTGCTCGAACAATACAATGTTTCTCCCGAGGCAAAGATGATCATCCAAAGAAGCATAATCGACTTGACACAGTGACCCTCGCGTTAGAAGATTATACAGTCACATTCCACATGATTTTTCACCTATATCATATTTCTCTAGAGAAGAGGTAAAATCGTTAAAATTCATTCTTGCACGTTCTGAGCGATGAAGAAAGCACCAATAGCGATCGCGCTAATGCTGGTCTTTGGACTTTTCGCAGCAGCGTTTAGTCTTGCGCCAGCAGTTGCGCAGAATGCCACTATGGGCACTAACGCAACAGACACTAACGCAACGAGCAGCAACGCAACAACAGGTACTACTACCACGAATGCTACGACAGCAGACACGACTACAAATGCTACAAGCGGAGGGACATTTTCAGCAATGGGTTCTATAGCTACTTTGATCTTTGACACCGGAGAAACAATTACCACCAGTGAAGCCGAGAACGACACGACGACTACCACCACAGGTACCGGAAACGAAACGGACATGACTGGAAACATGACAACATCTGGCAACGACACCACTACAATGATGCCACAGGTCATAACTGGAGGAGAGGACAATGCCACTGATGGTCTAGGCAACATGACGGGTATGGACGACAACACAACCACCACCACCACCACCACATCACCAACAACGACAGAGGAAACGACAACAGGTGCCGAAGAGATATCCCAGCCATATGTGCTATCAGGGGACTGGAGTCTGGATGTTCAGGACGGTAGCGTAACTGACTTTGCAGCCAACTTTGTCATGGTACACCTTGATGGAACAGAGCGCCATACTCATGAGCTGAGCAACTTCGTATCCACCAACTCGACCACAATAGACATTAGTCCCGAAGGAACGTCGTTTATCTTTGGTACCGTTGATGTCGCCACAAATGGAGAGCTTAGATGGACAGGCGCCGATGCACTGATAATCATTGAGAGGAACAATGTGATCAGCATCTCGCTGGCGACTGAAGACACTGACGACCACTTCATGGGCCAGCCCATATACGGAATCGTTGAATCCATGACTGATGAAAGTGGTAACGAATTGATCGACACTGGCGCGACAACAGGCGGCAACGTAACCGAAGGAGCAACAGATGGAAACACGACAGACGGCGGTAACCAAACAGCTGATGGAAACCAGACCGATGACGGCGGATTCCTTGGCAACCTAAGCAGCGGAATACAGGACCTCTTTAACAGCACAGGACAGTAAAAATGAAAAAAATGATCTCTTGCTGGCAGTACAGCAAGAATATCTTTTTTTATTTCTTCAAACCAGGTAAAGACGCGCGACGATCCTAGTTCTGAAATACCTTTGTCGCGGGGTTGTTACCATTTCTTACCTGCAGTTTGCCTCATGTGATAATACAAGTACTGCTGCGCATAGCCTGCGTATTTTCCAAAATACCTTCTTGCACTGTTTGATAGCTCTTCATACTGGTGCAACGTCAGCTTGTCCCCAAACTCTTCTTGATGCAACCAGCTATAGTTCTCCAAGAGCGCTCTTGCAATCCATACGTCCATTGGAAAAGCATCGAGCTTTTCAAGAGAAAATAGCAGTATGCAGTCAGCGATCTTGTTCCCTATTCCATAAATCTGCAGTAGCTCTTTTTTTGCCTCTTCATAACTTGCAGCCTTGAGCACGTCAAAGTCTAGCTGACCTGAAGCAATCGCATGGGCTGCTGACTTGATAGCTCGTACCCGGTAGCCCAGCCCGCACGACCTCAATTCATCAATATCGGCTCTGTCAATGTCATTTGCAGATGGAAACGTGAAAAACTCTAACCCGTCGACCTTTACCGGCCTGCCGAATTTTCTTGTCAGGTTGTGGAGCATCCTGCGGATCATCGGGATATTGGTGTTGCTGGCACATACAAATGAAAAAATGCACTGGTGCGGTTCCTGCCGCATCAGGCGAAGGCCGGGATATAACCTTACGATTCTGCGCACAAGTGAGTCGCGAGATATTTCTCCGAATATAGTCCTCGCATCGTCATCAAGCCTGAACATCCTCCGATGCCATGCCTTGTCTTCTGGAAATGACGAAAATTCAAACAACTCGCAGCCAGCCTGTTTTATCTTAAGAATGTGATCGCCACTAACACCGTACCAAGAAGAATCACGGTGCTTCTCCCAGAGAAACACTTGACCGCTGTTTATGCTTGTGATTGGGTCAAAGCTCGAGTATAGCGATTGCAAATCTGCCAGCCAATTTCGTGGCATGACGATCCTTATTGAACTTTCTCATGTCAATATAGCTCAGAGTAGATTCTCACTTCATCCTGGCATCTTTCAGTCAGTTCCGTCTAGACTCTTCATCGCCAATATATGTGCAGACAGCGCATTTTATTTACGATTTCATTTAGTTGCGACCTTCACCAGTACCGTTAAATAAATGAGATACGTGTTTTTCCATGCTATATGAGCTCTAACGATCCCGCTGATCCTATCGAAGCTTTCAAGAAAGCAATTGAAAAGGGAAGTGAAGCACAGAAGGACTTTCTAAAGCAATTCACAAACTTGCAGCAGGACACCATGCAGAATTATTTTACCGTTCTCCGTGGTCTTACCTTCTACAACGCAATGTTCAAGACTACCGTGCAGAGCGGTGGAAGAATTTCGATTCCAGAGGCCGAAAGGCAAGCCCTCAACATCGAAGACGGCGATTTAGTACAGGTGATTGTGGTACCGATAGAACGCCGGCGGAAGAGCCAGAAGGAATCCTGATCACTGTCACTGCGCTCGTCCAGTGACCAGAAACTTTAGAACGATCTTGTTAAACGTCATCGGTTTTTCGACATAGGGTGTATGCCCGCAGTTCTTTATGACGACAAGTTCGTTGTCTGGAATCTCTTTGTATTCTTTGGCATACTGCACCGGTATCATTTTGTCGGTGTCGCCCCAGACAAGGAGGGTAGGTGATAATATCTTGCCGATCCTTCCCTGAAGCTTGGGAGCATGCCTCATGCCAAGCAAGGTGGACATGAATGCATACTTTGCATTTGGGAGCTTCATCCTATTCACAAAGTCCATCACAATTTCCTCTGTTACGGAATCCTGATCGTGGGCCATGTCTTTGAAGGCCTTGAACGCATTTTCGTAGGTTGGATACAGTGCAGCCATGATGTAGCCATCAAGAGTGGGGGTAGACGTGCGCATCATTCCTGCAGGCGCTGCGAGCACCAGTTTGTCTACCCTGCGGTTGAACCTTATGGCAAACTCCGTTGCCAGATGGCCTCCAAACGATGAACCAATTATATTCGCTCTTGAAATGTCTAGGCTGTCAAGAAATCCACTCAAAAATTCAACAAAGAAATCCATTGTGTATTCAACGGTAGGTTTGTCGCTATACCCAAACCCGATAATGTCTGGAGTTATCACGCGGAAATATTTTGCAAGAGTAGGGATCACTCGCGACCACCGCTCCGCAGAAGCGCCGATGCCATGTAATAGAACCAGAATCTTGCCGTCACGCGGGCCGTGCTCGAGATACCTTGTAGCATAGCCGTTGACATAGACCAGCTTTTGCGGCGTCGACGACTGCTCCTGCAATTAGTTCGGTACTATCGTGCCTTACCTAATATATTTATGCAGAGGCCAGTCTGTAATGTCTGTCTAGTACGAATCTCCCGGCACCATAGCAATATTGCTTTTGATACTGATGTTCCAACTGCTTCTCTATTTCTTTTCTTCTCTTTTGTTCGAGCAAGAGGCCAGCTTGGTTCCTTGCTCTTTCGAGGTGGTCGAAAACGATCATGTATGGCATTCTATCCAGGAGCTTTCTTATCGATGCGCATATCCTTTGCAGCACTGCATCTCTGATCTTTGAAATTCCCTGCAGCTGTTCTATGCACGTCTTTGAATCGCTCCTGATGTTTACCACTATCTGGTTTTTCTTCTGGCAGCGGGCAAGCATGCTTATCTGGCGCAGGTTTTTCACGATGGCGAAATAAATTGCCAGCATCTCCATCTTTTGGACACCAAATCTTTCATTCTTTGCAGGAGGACGGAGAACTCTGATTTCCTGTTTTCCACTATAATGGTTGTACCAAGCTATGTAACCGGACGGGGACCCATCGGCATCTATCGTGATGCTTGATAGACGCATCCGTAATATGATGACGACAAACTACCTTAAGACTTTATCTATGCAGAAGACCTTCGCCACACACCCAATTTATGGGATCAATATTTTCCCACCACATCCCTATGCAGTAAACCAAAAATCCAGGATTGTGCAAGACGCCGGAGCCGATCTCCATCGCTGAATCTATGTATGTATCCAAAGGCGTAAATTCTTGAATCCAACGAACATATTTCTCGGGAAGAGAAGGGTAGTCGAAATGACGAGTATTCATCTATCCAATATTTTTCAGTCTCTACAAGTGTGCAACGCCGGCGTCTTTTCGTAGTTATCCACGGACAGGAGAAAGCTATGGTAGAATCACAGCATCATCAACAAAATTTCTTGATCTACTGTAAACGGCGCGAGGTCTTTTTATTTTCCATACCCTTCAGAAATGAGGATCCTCTGCCATATCTGGCATATTTTTCAAGGAAATAGGTGGCATTCTTGCGTACAATGTCGCGGAACAGGTGAGGATATGCCTTGAACGCCGGTGTGTCGGATTCGTAGTGGCCACACCTCCAACAGATCCATTCCTTCCACCTGCCGTCACAGTACTCATAGACCTTGCTACTGCAGGCGGGGCATTCAAACACCATATCCCTTCCTCCTGCAATCGACGGATGTCTTTTTCTATCTGCATGCTCAAGCCTTTTCGACAACTAGCTAAAAATTATGATTGCAAAATGCATCCGGAGTTAGTTTAAATTCACCCCTCATGAATTTTTGCTGTTGAGCTCTCAAAAACAGATTTCTGTAACCTTGGCAGAAAGCTCTGTAGCGGCTGGCGAAGAACTACACGGGACAGTGGTTATCAACTATCCGGGCAGGTTCGATAGTCTGGTCATCAATTCCCAGATCGAAAATTCCAGTGATGTGTTCTCGTACGTCAATCTCAACGGAAAAAAGATCAAACATCCCTATGCCCGCCTTTCAATATTCAAGGCAGAACTGGGCGGCAGAACCACGATTGAATTTACCGCCGTCACCAATCACGTTCCTACTGCCGGAGACGCGTCAAATGTCAAGTTCCGCGTCTCGATAATTCAAGAACATAAAGAAGTTGTGAGTGACATCGCCTACACAAAAGTAGTAAAAAAGGCTTAGGCGAAGTTTGGAACTATTTCTACTACACCCCTCATGTGTGGATGTGGTGTGCAATAGTACTCGTACTTCCCTTCTGCGGTGAATACAAACTCAAATGTTGTACCCGGAAGTATAAGTGTGCCTAGTTGTTGTGTGGAATCAAACGGTCCGTTGATTCTATCTACATAGTCATCATTTGTGACCGTGTGTGCAGTATTATCATTGTTTGTCCATACCACCCTGTTTGATAATCCCAAGATGCCGCGAACTTCACGAGGAACAAAGTTCCTTTGTTGACTTTCCAAAGCTGCTCCTTCAACGATCTGTACTTCAGTTGTATCTCTTGGGTTCAGTATTTCCTCAGGAAGAATAGGCTTTGCATTGGCCTCTGGAAGGTATACGAATTGATAGTATCCCATGCTTACAACAACCGCAACGATGAAAGCAACGATACTAATGCCGCCGGCGTGGTTTGCCATAACCCGATCTTGACTCTTCGATTTTCACATATAAAGCTTGTTTGCCTGCCTGTCAGGATCAGACCTTTTTGTCTGGACCGTCAAGGCCGGTCTCTGGAGGAGAAGGAGGAGCAGAAGATGTGCGTTCAAGCGACGCAACAGTTTTGTTGCCATCAGCTGCTGCTGCTTGTTTTCCTTGTTGCTGTGTTAGGGAGGGTTTTTGATCAGAGCTGACTTTTGCCGCTGGAGCTGTTGGAGGAGCCGCAAGTGGCTTCTCGGGAGCAGGGGCTGCTGGAGCAGGCTTGGGTGCTGGAGCTACCGCAGGCTTGGCAGGTGCTGGAGGCACAGGTTTTGGTGGCGGGGCCTTTTGCAGAGATCTGCCGTATCTGTAAAGGTGGAACATGCCTGCAAATACCAGCATGATTATGCCCATTATGAACAACGACCAGTTGTTCATACCCTGCAATACTGCATAGTATGCAGCAATGTTGAGGTATACCTGGAATGCTAGCAGTACGACAAATAGGGCGTAAATCCACTTGAGTGAGAGGTTAATGGAGCCTTTTGCCGGCTTCTTTGGTTGGAGCTTGGCATTTGCCTCTGCATGCTTGGCCAGCTTTATCATCATGTAGGTGAAGCCGAATGACAGCGGGACCAACAATATCATGACAGTGTAGAAGAATATCGGGTCAATCACAAGCCTCTCAAGGAGCGCCTTGTCGATGTCCGGATCTATGTAAAAGCCCCAGTACGTAGTGACAATGATCTGTGCAAGGCTCGTTATGCCTAGTGCGGTGATTATCGGACGATCTTTCCAAGAGAATTTCTTGTACTTGTCTACAAAGGGCACTATCAGCAGCGCGAATATGAAGAGCCCTGGCCACAACACGCCCGTAACGAACTTGTCATACATTGTGCGCAGGAAAGCGTAAAGCCCTGTCAAGTACCATTCCGGCACCGTGATGCCTGGCGGCTGTTCGGGTTCAAAGGGTAGACCCATGTGGACTGGGAAGACTCCCCCTGTGAGCATGATTGCGCCAGCTACTGCCATGACCATAGGCACGTCGAAGACCAAGAACCTTGGGAAGTGAACTACCATCAGGCCAAGCATGGCGATAGGCAGCATGAATACGTGGAACGTGTAGAATCTCAGGATGAAGTCATGAAATCCTGCACCAAAGAATGCATCTCTCATCTGCGGTCCCATGACAGGTATGGAATTGGTCAGAGATGCTGCGATAGATATTGCCAGCTCTGCACGCTCGCTAAAGATGATGTCATAACCGGTGAAAGCCTCCAGAATTGTGAGGACGCCCAGGATAATGCCTGTAACCCAGAGTATCTCGTTTCTAATCTTGTAGCGCCCGCTAAAGTACTGGTAGTACATGTGCAAGAGCGCCATCATGACCATACCGTTTGATGCGTGGTAGTGGATGTTACGTATGTGGAACCCGTAGGGTATGGTGTCATTGATGTTTTCTACGCTGTGCCAAGCCCTGTCGAGTATAGGCTCGTACCAGAGCATCAATAGCGCGCCGGTGATGCCAAGCATAATGAATATGATAAAAGTAAGCATGCCAAGGAAGCCCAGTGGGCTAACGAACCTGCCGGGGAGGGTGAACTTCATCCCCATGAATATGGTTCGCTCTAGTCCGGCGTACGTCCACCGGATGAATCTTACGAAACTGTTCTCATACGTTAAGGTAGCGCCCATATCCAACTATTCCGTTTGCATTAGGGTCCCATCTAGGAGGCAGTATAACCAAGTCACCATTAGGATCAACATCTAGATCAAGTTTTGGAAGAACGTTCGAAGGAGGTCCTTGCAAGGATGCAGGACCAGCAAATGCCTTGCCTGTCAGCGGGTCGTAGAGGCTACCGTGGCATGGGCACTCTCCTCTTTTCCTGTTTTCCTGTGGCCAATATTTCCAGAGGCACCAGAGGTGCAGGCAGACCATGCTGTAAGCGCGAAAAGCGGAAGCATCGTTCCTATCTCCGCCCAGCTCTACGGGAAGCCGTATCAGTTGCCATGTGCGGAATGCTTCCTTGTTAAGGACTTCGTCCTCACTCCTTGGATAAATGATTACTTTAGAAGAATTAGGTTCAAAGTCATTGATGTTCACAACCTCACCATCGGCAAGCTGCGCTTTTACTCTCTCTGAGACGCTACCAGACGGGTTTGGAAGAAACTTGCCCCAGTCAACAAAAGGTGCAAACGTCATGACTGTACCGGCGGCTGCCATTAGTTTGAGAAAGTCGCGCCGAGATACTTTTCCTCCGGTTGGAGGCGTTTGCGCCATACTAGCAGAAAAGGATTCTTTGATAATTAATAAATCTTTGGAAAATGGGGTTCGCAGGACGTAAATCGAGAAGGCTGGCCGCAGTAACAATAGTGTCAGTTATCCAAAAATCGATATAATGGTTGATCCAAACGTTTGGATAAAAATTTACTTGCTTTAGTGCGCCTTTTCAGCGACCTGCTCAAACCACGCTGTGCCGTCCAGCTTGGCGTATTTCAGAAAAGCGCCGGCTTTATCGGAAGCAGTAACTTTGGCATTTTGCAGATTTGCCTCAACAAAGACAGTCTTGGAGATCTTGCTTGAAGTAAGGTCGGCACCCTGGAGGTTAGCCCACATAAGATTCGTTCCTGTCAGGTTAGAGCCAACAAGCCGCACTTCCTTCATTTCCGTGTACATTAGTAAAGTGTCGGTAAGGTTAGCGTTTTCAAAATTTGCACCGTTCAGGCTCGCCTGCACAAGATTTGCGCCCGCAAGATTGGCTCCTGAAAAGTTTGCCCTGTCTGCGACAACTCCGTTCAGGTATGCTCCAGCTAGATTCTTTCCTGACAGATCCTTGCCGGTAAAGTCCAGCTTTGTCGTCAGGTTCTTCATTCTCCAGCTGTTAAATTCCTGTACCTTGCCGTCTGCAAGCAACTTGAAGGCTTGATCGTCTGACACGGCTGTCCATCTCTGCCTCTCATATATAATATATGTCAATCACGGGATTCCCAGGGGTTGATTCCTTTCTGAAACCTAAGTGCATCAACCAGGCCTTCTGCATATCCGATGCTCAATACAGCCAGCTCGAACTTGGCTTGATGGAGAAAGCGCTCGGCGTCTGCAATGTAGTATTCTGCATTATCTAGGACATCGAACATGCCTTTGTTGTCTGCTGCGTCCTGTCTTACAATGTCGCGCATTTGTCGTGCCGCAATCTTGGCTTTCGGTGCATAACGCTCCACCATTTGCGTAGCGATCCTTTTGATGCCTTGCGAATTATCTTCTGGGGCGTCGATGCTTTCAGTCAACGCTGCTACCGCCTCGGATTCCGTAAAATGCATAGAGCCAGTGACAATCACAGTGTGTGGACCTGTTCCAAAGTCGATCTTTGCCAGCGAGCCGACCTTGCCAGATGTTATCCTCTGGTCATCCTGGCCAACCCGTGACGCAACTATTGCAAAGGTATTATTCGAAAAGATCTGGTATCTTTGATCGTGCTCAACATCAAGAAGCATTCTAAACACCGTAGCTGGTTCTAGGAAGAATGGTTCTCCACGTCCGTCATGACTACTGCTATACTCCGTCAAAATGAGCGTGTGGCTGCCTGCGAGCAAGTTCTCGAAAATAGTATTGTAGACACTGATTGCCGATTGGGGCTCGGACATCATTGTAACCATCCTGCCAAATTTGTACGCGTGCAGTCCTGTTTCTCCAATTGTCGACGGGATTCCCGACGCAGCATGAAGAACTCTTGTTATGACGTCATTCCGGGCGGCCCGTGCACGAAGCTCACTGTGGGTCGTGGCAATGAGCGGGTCCCCGTACGTGACTAGTGCAACATCACTCTTCTTTGCATTTTCAAGAATCTCCCTTCCGTCCTCGACAAAGCTTCTCGGAACGGGCTTGACTTCCTTTCCAACCAATGCAGAGATGCTTTCCAAGTCGTGGTCAGAAAGGGCACTTGTGAACCTTTCAGCATAAATCGTGTCGCATTTCTTCAAGACATCAAGTGCTGCAAGGCTCAGGCCCCTGTAGCCATTGATGCCAGCACCTACAAACCACAGCATATACGAAATATCAAAGAGCCGACGCTATATTTTGGCATCGTTACTTCGGCGACGGTTGTCTCTTTTTCAGGTGGTGCAAGCGAGAGAGGTGGAAGAGTGCACGCTGGTAAACTTCAATGCTTGAGACATATTCATCAATATTGACGCGCTCGTCTGCAGTGTGCGACGCATGAGGGTCACCAGGTCCATATGTTATGACAGGTATCTTGAAGCTGTGCCCCAATACATTCATGTCACCCGTGCCTGTCTTGCGCAAGAGCATCGGTCGCTTCTTGCGGACGTCCAGCACTGCGAGCAGTAGCGACCTTACAAGCGGAGAAGAATGATCCGCTTCAAAGGGCTCTGTCTTGTCTTCTATCCTGTAAGTGGCTTTTACTCCTTTCTCCGCGGCAACTCTTGTAACTACTGTATCGACAATTCCGAGAACGTTTTCGCAAGTTGTTACCGTGGGGACTCTGATGTCCATGGTAATCTTGCATTTCTGAGGAGTGACGTTGTGGCTAGATCCCCCAGTTATCTCCGTTACACTGCAGCTGATTGACTTTGCCTTATTTTCGGCCGTCCCGACGCGCTCTATCTCCGCCTTGATGGCATTCCAGAAATCGTACATCTCTTCTATCGCGTTCTTGGCAAGCCACGGCGCACTGGCATGGGCACTGTCACCAACATCACAGGTCAGCCGGATCGCAAGCCTTCCCTTGTAAGCCACCGTAATGTTTTCAACGCCGGAAGGCTCTCCAAAGACGGCATAGTCTACCCCCATCTTATTCTTGACCAATTGCTTTACACCTGTAGCATTGCCCTCTTCGTCCACGACTCCTGCAAAAATGACCGTACCACTTTGCTTTGGAAATTCGGAAGCTGCAAGCAGCATCGCAATCAGAGGAGCCTTTGCATCAGATGCTCCACGGCCATAGATATAGCCGTCTTCAATCCTCACAGGCACCTGCCCGGGTACGGTATCCATGTGGCCGCATAGAAGTATACGGGGTTCACCAGTGCCTTTTGTGGCAATGATGTTACCGACATTGTCAATGTTAACCTGCTCAAAACCGAGTTCGTTGACGCACTTGTCCTTTATCATGTTGGCAAGTGCGGCCTCTGATCTGGAAGGTGTGTAAAGCTCCAGTGCTTTTTTCAATAATTCTACCGCATAACTTGGCGAGACCAATTCTTCTTTACTTTCCTTGCCCTATCGCATAGTCTACCATCAATCCAGGTATATCAACTCCTGTGACCCTGACGGTATTTTTGAATTCTGTGGTATTGTTGACTTCGTGAACCACTAGCCCTTCGCTCTTGCTTTCCATCAGATCCACACCCACTATCTGGCCCCCAAGGGCACGTGTGGCCTTGAGACAGATGTCTTCTAGTTCTTTTGTAACGGGGCATGTTTCTGCATGACCTCCAAGCGCCATGTTGGTCTTCCACTCTCCTTCACCTGAATAGCGATATATCGCAGCCACCACGCGGTCGCCAACCACAATTGCTCTTATGTCCCTCGGTGGACGCTCGACAAATTCTTCAAAGTAGTAAACCTGGTAAAGTGGGAACATGTGCTCTCTGTCTTCGATAACTGCACGGGCTGCCTCCTTGTCGCGCAATAGTGCAATAAGCCTGCCCCAGCTGCCTACTGTAGGCTTGATAACTGCAGGGTAGCCTATTTCGTCAAGCGCTGCCAATGCCCCTTCTTCTGAAAATGCCGCCACTGCCTTGGGTGTTCTGACGCCTGCCTTTTCAAGTTCCACGTGGGCGTACATCTTGTTGCCGCACAGAATTGCTGCATGCAGAGGGTTTATCACACGCGCTCCCAGACCTTCAAGCGCTGCCGTAGAATGTACGTTCTTGAAGTAACTGACGCTACGCTGAAGCACAACTTTATCCTTGTATTTTGAGTCCCTATCATTCAGGCGGGCAACAAGGCTCTTGCAGTCGACATTTTCGACCTTCACTCCCTTTTTCTTTGCAGCCTCGTAAAGGGCCTTTTCTTCCCACCTGATGTTATCATAGAGGATGATAAGGGAGTTGTCGGAAAAATTGGACGAAGACGACTGATCGTAGCTATCCTTTTCCTGCCTCACTGACCCCAGTCCTCGCCGACAACCTGCGCCGGTTTAATACCAAAGCCGTCTGCAGACTTTACAAGCTCGTAGCTTGCTCCACAGTCAGGACAGGTTACGATTTCGCCCTCTATCGAATCGGAAGGTATCTTGATCTCTGCATCACATTCTGGACATTTGACCATGTCAATTATTACTCCTTTGTCGGACTTAGCTTTACAGCAGCGTCATTAAGTATCTTTCTCTCCAGTCTGTCGTCAAGATAGAGCTCCAAGATATCTCCCATGCGAAGCTCCTTCAGACCCCGGGCTAGAGCCTCAGCTTCGTCCTTGCCAGTTTCCAAACCAAGCAAAGATAGCAGGTATGCCGCACCGTTCTTGCCCGCAAGCTCGCCGAACACTATCTTACGCCTGTTGCCGACTACTTTTGGCTCGATTATCTCATATGCGGCAGGGTTACGGAGTATTGCTGCCAAGTGGGTGCCAGCCTTGTGCTTGTATGCGCTATCGCCCACTATCGGCTTTGATTCAGGTATTGGCAGACCGACATAATCAGAGATCGTCTTTGATAGGTCCTTGAGCATGTGGAGCCGCAGGTCGTTGTTTGACTTGTAAATTAACGTGAGTGCGACTGCCGTTTCTGCGAGGCTCGGGATCCCAGTCCGTTCACCAAGGCCATCGATTGTCGTATGGATCTGGTCGGCTCCAGCTTCGCATCCTGCCAGCGCGTTTGCCAGTGCAAGCCCTATGTCATTATGGCAGTGCACGTCAAGTGATGTCTTTGAAGTGTCAAGGTTGTCATGGACCATTTTTACCAAGTTGTACATGCCCCGCGGACGCATGATGCCAACAGTATCAGGTATGCTTATTCTCTCGATGCCACGCCTGTTCATCTCCTTGCACATCTCGATCAGAAACGCCGGCTCGGTTCTACTGGCATCTTCCATCGTAAACCTTGCCTTCAGGCCATGAGCCTTAATGTAGTCGGCTACTTCAAGAGCTCTTGATTTTGCCTCTTCCCGAGTGATTTTTAGCTTGGCAGATACGTGGATATCTGAAATACCCATGTAGGTCGCAACCCATGTTGCACCGCAATCTATGGCAACATCTACGTCGGACTTGATCGCCCTTGTGTGCGCAACAATGTCTGCGCGCAGTCCCTGCTTGATTATCGTCTTTGTGGCTTCAGCATGATCGGGTGAAACAACAGGGCTTATCTCGATCTGGTCAACCCCGAACGAATCGAGCATCCACGCGATTTGGATTCTCTGCTTTGTCGTAAAAGAAACTCCGGGGTGCTGCTCACCTTCTCTTAAAGTGCTATCAAGTATCCTTATCCTTCTCTTCTGGCCGTTTTCGCTCATCCAGTTATACTGATGCGCATAATAGTTTGGATCGTCTGATTTTAGCGACATTTGTTGCGACATTTAACTAGTTTCGGATATGATATAAACTTTCTCGCAACATAAACAGCGATTTGAGGCGCATATTTTCGCTACAAGCGCAACGAAATAGACAAAGAGGAACGAATTTCGACACTATCAATTAGCAAAGTGCGATAACAGTCACGATCGCGTGTACTTCCTGACAGTCGTTTCCAAGCCGTCGAAAGCGCCCTTGACCATCTTGGAACGCTTTGTAATTCCAACCTTATAGTTTGAAATTCCCTGGGTCAGAGATTTTATCATCTCCTCCTGCTCTTGCAGGTTTGGGGAGCCTGTAGACTTGCGGTCCGCAAGAGACTTTTCAGGCGTCATTTCTCTGACTATCTTCAGTAACTCATCGGGCTTGATGTTTGCTTCTAGCGCTTTCAGGACCGCGCTCACTTCTGAAAGTTGGAGATTGGCAAGCGGAATATTCTCAGAATGACTCGCAGCCTTATCGACAAGCGCGCCAACTATTTTGTGTGCGCTCCGGAAGGGAATCTTGTGTTCTGTCACCAGCTGTTCTGCTATATCGAGAGCTATGGCATAGCTCATGCGAGCAGCTTGGTGCATTTTTTCTTTGTTCACCTTGAGCGATCTGACAACGCCATCCACTATTCTTACCATCGCAAGAGTAGTTGCAGAGGCATCCAGTAGCGGAGGCTTGAAATCCTGCAAGTCGCGGCTGTATCCTGATGGGAGAGCCTTTACGATGCCAAGCAAGCTCACCAGATTGCCTGTAACAATCGCTGACTTGGCCCTTGTCAGTTCTAGAGGATCGGGATTCTTCTTTTGCGGCATCGCGCTCGAAGTGGAGCTATATCGGTCAGCAAGCTCAATGTATCCGAATTCTGTGGTCGACCAAATTATGAAATCCTCGGCAATCCTTCCAAGGTTGCTGGCCAGTATTGCAAGTGTTGAAGCATATTCAAGAAACGAATCGCGCGAGCTGGTGGCATCTATTGAGTTCCTCACAATGCTATCAAAGCCCAGCAGGATTGCAGTTCTCTTTCTGTCGATTTTGATGCTCGAGCCTCCTATGGCGCACGCACCAAGTGGAGACTGGTTAATGCGTTGGTACGCAAGATAAAGGCGCTCCATGTCGCGCATGAGCGCATAAGCATGTGATAGCATAAAGTGCGAAAATGTTCCTATCTGGGCCTGCTGCAAATGAGTGTACATTGGCATCGGAACCTGCGTGGTCTCTTTGGCCCGTTCAACAAGACCTTCTATAAGACTGATCAGAGCCGCACAAATGTCATTAATGTCATCGCGTATCTTCATTCGGACATCAAGAACCACTTGGTCATTCCTTGATCGGGCGGTATGCATCTTGCCTCCTGCGTCCATCCCCGCAGTTTTGACCACGAATGCCTCAAGAGCCTCGTGAATGTCTTCATAACCTTCAGTCTCGATCTTCGCAGGGTTCTCTTTTGCCTCCTCAAGGGCGGATAGAATCTTTTTCAGTTCATCCAGAGTAATGTTACCCATTTCAAAGAGCATTATCGAGTGCGCCTCGCTCCCAAGGATGTCGTAGTAAAGTATGATCTGGTCGTGCTCCATAGAGGACAAGAAACGGAGCACGCTGTCGTCCAGTTTGTCTTTGGGCCGGGAGCGGTACATGCAAGAGTGTGCACCGTGGGCGCTTATTTTAAGATTATACAACAAGGAGGAGAAGGTAGTTCACACCCATCTGCTTGTTAACTGAGAGACCAGATACCTTGCTGGCACATCTTGCATCCGACAGGCTGCATAGAATCGTCTGTTCTTGCAACAACCAGGTTGATAGAATATCCTTCCGATGTATCATCACACATCTCCATCGGCGTAGAGGGCGAGAGCTGTTCCACTTGTACTCTCAAACAACAATAATTGCAAATCATTTGTGGTAATTCTCAGATTCCTCTTCTGACAGAAGGATGGACGGGGGGAAGGACATTGTTACGAAAGATTTGATAGCGCCGTTTTCAGATGAAGGCAGACGTTCACTTGGAGGGATCGTAGCAAGTGCTCTTTCAGACGAACACAAAGGTACACAGCTCCTTTTCCTCTACGATGATTGATTCTTCCAAGCGAGGGTCTGGAACAACTGGAGACCCATCCATATACGCATGTCTGCAATAGTTAAATATGGTATACGCTGAATTTCTACTGTAGTATATATGAGTCAGGAAGAACAGCTGCAGCAGACTCGCAGAAAGATCTTTGATGAGTTGACCAAGATAGTAGATCCAGAAATCGGAGTTTCCATCATGGAACTTGAGCTGGTGGACAAGGTCGACATCGACTCTGGCAAGGTAAACGTGGATCTGCACCTGACAAGCCCATTCTGCCCAGCAGTCTTTGGCTTCAAGATCGCCCAGGATGTCCGCGACAACATTTACAAGCTGTCTGGCATTAACGAAGTGAAGGTGAACGTCAGCAACCACTTTATGGCGGATGCAATAAACAAACAGGTGAACGAAAGCAAGTACCCTGCCAAGACAGAGAGCAACCCCTCTGCCTAGCTTAGTCCTTTTTCAGTCTTTCCTGCAGGTCAGCTACCTTCTTTTCATTCTTGGAAAAGCCCAGAAGGTGCCCTCGCAACAGTTGGATGCCTAGCGCCGGGTCTACACCCTTTGGGCAGACAGAACTGCACGATCCGGCAAAGTGGCAGCGCCATATTCCATGCTTGTCGTCAACCAACTTCATCCTGTCTTTGCTCGCCGTATCGCGGTTATCGATAAAGTAGCGATATGCCTGCGCGAGAGCCTGTGGTCCGGGGAACTTGGTATCAGTTGCTGCTGTCGGGCACGCAGAGTAGCAGAGTCCGCACTTTATACAATATGAAAATTGCAAGAACTTGTCAAGGTCTTCCGGGCTTTGAATAAATTCTGACAGCTTTGTCCTGTCAACAATGTCCGCATGCTCGTTCTGTATGTATGGCTTTACGTTATGATGGTGTTGAAAGAACTGAGTGAAGTCGGTCACAAGGTCTCGGATATGTGGAAAGTTGGCAAGTGGCTCTACTGTAATTGTAGAACCTTCTAGCTCCGACACTTTGGTATAGCATGCAAGTCGCGGAATGCCGTTTATCTTCATGCCACACGAACCACATGATGCCATCCTGCAAGAATAGCGAATGCCGATACTTGGGTCCTTATATGCCTTGGCATATAGCAGAGCATCAAGTACCGTGGTCGAGCGCTGCACCGGCACCTCGACACTATCATAGTGTGGCGATTCGCCTGCCATCCGGTTTGCCCTGTATATCTTGAGCATCACCGAGCTCCTGATTATTTCCTTCTCTTTCTTTTCGTGCTTTTTCTCGATTTTTCCTATTTTTTCAATTATTTGTGGTTCAGTCATTTTTTTACTCAAACCCCAACCCGTTTGCGACAATGATTGTGCGTGTGCCATATGCTATCACGGCCATCATTGCCGCTATCGTCAGTACCGTCACTCCATCCTCCCACGCCTTGCTCTGGCGCAGTTCAAGCAGTATCACGCGTAGCCCGTTAAAGCCATGGATGGCTATGAGCACCAGTATCGATTCTAGCAAGATTGCGTAAGGAATATTCTGATAGTTTGCAATAACGTTCTCATATTCTAGGCTCATGTTGTATGGCATTATCAGGCGCATCATGATGTGCACTGCCACCACAAACAGCGCACCTATCGCTGTGATGTAGTGTATCTTCATTATCTGGCTTTCTCGAAGCATCATTTCTTTCAATGACCTCCTGCAGGACCGAAGAGCACCGACGCACCATAAAGCATTGCGACTGCAGCTAATATCAATGCTATCCATATGCCGGATTTCTGCCGGTAGTTGAGCGATACGGCGTCGTATGGATAGTCAGGCCTTCCAGGCTTACCAAGCCCCTTGCCACCATGTGTGAATATCAGGCGTATGCCGTTTGCAGAGTGAAAAGTGCTCATGCCAATTACTAGTAACAGTATGAGGTGCCCCATCGGAGTCTGTGTCAGCTCTAGCATGGCGGCCCATGCATCTGGACCTTGTGTAAGCGAGCTTGTCTCGTAAACATGGCCCACGAAATAGGCGAGTAGACCGACTCCGGTCAATCTCTGCAGCCAGTATGACAGGCGCTCCCAGCCATAGCGGCCAGGGTTGAGCCAACCTTTCATCCCTTCACGGTTGTTGCGATCCATGCTCCTTTCCATCAATACTTCCTCTCCACGGGCGCATAGCGCGTAAACGTCACCGGATACCAATCCATCTTAGGGCCACCATCGCCTGTGAAATAGGCCAAAGTGTGCTTCAAAAAGTTGTTGTCATCGCGATATGGGTAGTCAGTCCTAGAATGAGCACCTCTTGACTCGCGCCGGTTGAGTGCACCAACCAGCACGACCTCGGCGACCCTGAGCATCGAATCTATTTCCATCACATTAATGAAATTCGTGTTGTATTCTTTGGCTTTGTCGTCAACGTGCTTCCACATCGCAGCCTTTAGCTCCTTGGCCTTTTTCAGTGCTTCAGTCAGCCCCTGTTCGTTTCTAAAGACATATGCCTTGTCGTCCATTATGTCGGTCATCTGCTTGCGCACTTCGTATGGGTTGACATCGCCCTTTCCCCTGAAGAGGCCGTCGTAGATGCGCTTTTCTTCCCGAAGCACCTGCTCTTCAGAAATGGCATCTACTTTGCGTCCTTGCGCATACTTTGCTGCCATCTCGCCAGTAATCCTTCCCCACACGATGCATTCTGAAGTCGAGTTGGCGCCTAGTCTGTTTGCACCGTGCGTGCTGTTGCACGCTGCTTCACCTGCAGCCCATAGACCCGCCATCTCGGTTGCGCCATCGATGTTGGTATGGATGCCCCCCATCATGTAGTGGCACACAGGTCTAACTTCTATGGGCTCATCTATAATGTCAATCCCAGAGAACTTGATCCCTATTTCACGGATTCCGGCGAGGACTTCCTTTATTCGCTCGGCACCCAAGTGTGTCAAGTCAAGCTTCATGCAGTCAGCTCCTGTTTCATGCTTGAATCCTCTGCCCTCTTGGATCTCTCTTATCATGGAACGGGATACGACATCACGTGGAGCAAGCTCTAGCTTGCCGGGAGCATACTTTTGCATAAATCGTTCGCCCTTGTTGTTTATGAGGTATCCTCCCTCTCCTCTAGCCCCTTCGGTGATGAGTATGCCGGAGGGCAGTATGCCTGTTGGGTGGAACTGGACAAACTCCATGTCTTTTAGTGCAAGCCCTGCCCTGTATGCCATGTCCAGACCGTCAGGAGTAGAAGAAAAGGCATATGTGGAGAAGCTATAGATCCTACCAGCTCCGCCTGTGCAAATTATGCCGGCGGGCGCTCGGAATATCGTAAACTTGCCTGACTTGAGCTCAATTGCGGTCAAGCCCTGGAAGGTATTATTCTCGCTGAGTATCGAGGTGCAGAACCACTCGTTGTAAAAGTGGATGTTGCCATATTTCTGGCATGTATCGTAAAGGGTCTGCATTTCATAAAAGCCGACCTTGTCTTGTGCAAAAGTTGCGCGGGGGAACGAATATCCGCCAAACTTGCGTTGGGCTATCCTTCCGTCTTTGCGCCTTGACCACGGCATCCCCCAGTGGTCAAGCTGGTAAATCTCGTATGGCATGCTCTTTACAAGTCGCTCGGCAACGTCCTGATCTGCTAGGAAGTCGCTCCCCTTTATCGTGTCATAAATGTGAGATTCTTGATTGTCCCCCTCCTCTTCGTATAGGACAGCTGCAGTGCCACCCTCTGCAGAAACTGAATGGGAGCGCATAACCTGTACCTTGGAAATAACTGCTATACTCAATTTCTTGTCGGTTGCAGCCGCAGATATCGCTGCGCGAAGTCCTGCAAGGCCCGAACCTATGATCAAAACATCATGTGAGATCGTCTCCGTCAACCCTTTGCACCCCTATATTCCCCTCAGGAGGGCTATTCATTCTCATAAATATCTTTCATACAACATTTCACGTGATTGTATCTTAATTTTCTTAATGTCGGAAGTTGATTCTACACAGTAGTAGTGATGATGACATGGTCTGAAAAATACATATGAAACAGGACACCAAAAGACTTATCTTACTTGTGAGCCGGAAATGAGTGTAAATGTTGCTAGAAAGCATTTTGGCGATATTCAACCAGTCATTTGGGCTTACTTATTCTTGGTTGAACCAAAATCTTGTCAGTCCCTTTCTGGCATTTACGAGAGGCTTTGAATTCGCGATAATATTCTTGGCAGCAGCCCTCTTTTTTGCGATATCTGTCTTCTTCCTGCTAAGACAGGCCAAAAAGCTTCCTAGGTCATATACAATCGAAATATTCAATGTTTATGGTCAGATTGTTTCAATAGATGGCGTGAGGCAGAATTTTGCTACTCACGAGGCAGCGGAGAGCTACGCCAGGATGTACCGAGACAATTTTGGAGACCAATACAAGTTCAGGGTGGTTGGCTCGAGAGAGCCACACAAAGGTTAATAGCCGCTTGGCTTTGCCGCATTATTGATGGTGATCGACCTTTCTCAGCAAGCCGGAGCTGCCTCGAGGATTTTTCTTGCGCCCAACACCTCGGACCAAGATCTTGTAGAAAGAGCAAAGAAGAGGCTTGCAGAAAACGGTATTGCTTCTGACAGAATCGAGATCAATTACGACATGCAGCTGCTAAATAGTGGCGACCTGTATATCAGTTATGACCCACCCGATCTTGTAGTCAGGATCGTCTATGAGAAGAAACCGAGTGGCATGGTCAAGATGAAGAGTGCTGCAATGATCAAGCTCTGAGCATCCCGCGGATAGATTCTGCAATATCTTTGACGGGCGTGCTGCTTTCTGTTCCATCCTTCATGGATCTAATGATTACCTTGCCCATAGCGATCTCGCTTGGTGCAACGATTACTACAAGGGCGGCACCTTTCATGGATGCATCATCTAGCTGCTTCCTCAGTGCCCTCCCAAGGATGTCATAATCAGTTGCAATTCCCGATGAGCGCAAGATTGAAACGATTTCTATGGCAGGGCTCCTGACTTCGTCTGCTGCATTGGCAACGTAAACAAGGTCTTTCAGAGGCTGCTTCATAGCTCCGTGCCGTTGAAGTGCCATAACAATCCGCTCTATTCCTCCTGCGGCGCCGGTTGCTCCGATCTCTTTTCTTCCAAACGCCTCAGTAAGCCTGTCATATCTGCCTCCGCCAACAAGTGCACCTGATTCATGCGAAGGATCAAATGCTTCAAAGACTACCCCAGAATAATAGTCGAGTCCACGTACGATTCCAAGATTGACCTGAGCTTCATTCACTTTTCTTGATCTGAGCGAATCCATCAGGCCAGCGAACCTCTGCCAGCTGTCGAGTTCTTTCAAGCTGGTCTTGGCTTCAACTTCGTCAACTGTGCCTTTGACTTTTGAAAGATCTGTCAATGTATTGAGTATGGAGGATTCTATCCGGTCTTTGTACTCTGAGAGGACTCCTTCAGGTCCCTTCTTGGGCACCTTATCGACAGCTCGGAACATCTCCATCATCTTTTCCTCTTCTGTGACGCCAAGTTTTTCCTTGATGAACTGCTCGATAACCTGTCTGTCGTTTACCTCTATGGCAACCTTCAGTCCAAGCTTTCTAAAGAATGTGGATACAAACTCGATAACTTCAGCGTCAGACTCTTGGTTGAATGGTCCGTAAACTTCAATATCCCATTGGTGGAAATATCGGTAACGTCCGGCTTGTGGTTCGTCATACCTCCATACGCCAGCAGTCGTTGCTAGCTTCACGGGCATCTTCAGGTCGCGTCTAGCAGCAACATAGCGGGTCAGACCTATGGTCAAGTCAAATCTGAGTGCGACATCTCTTCCGCCCTTGTCCTTGAAGGCATAAATTTCGTTTGAAATAGTTGCACCACCCTTCGCCTCCAGTGTTGCAAGCATTTCAAGCGGTGAAGGCTCGGTCATCTTGAAGTTGAACAACTGAGCAGTCTCAAGAAATTTGTCCTGGACATAACTTATGTTGGCAAACTCGTCCGCTTCAAGATCCCTCATGCCACGCGGAAGCTCTAGCTTAACCACATTAGTAGCCAGCAGTGCGTTAGCATTTAGATTTTGCGATGAACGTATAATAACAGTCTACTACATATGGCAAGTATTGGCAGGCGGCTTCCGCTATCTAGATCACATGACAGACGCCGTCATTGAAGCATACGGTGAGACACTGGAAGAGGCCTTTGAAAATGCGGCCAGAGGCCTCAACGACACAATGATCGATCTGAAAACGGTAACTGCAGACAAAGAAGTCAGAATTACTGCCTCTGGCCATGACCTCCATTCTCTGCTTTTTGACTGGCTGGACAAAGTCATGCTCTTGCTTGTGGCTGACGGCATTGTGATGTCCGAATTCTCTGTCAAGATCAACAAAGAGAAGGAAGATCATTATTCGCTTGAAGGTGTAGCAAGAGGCGAAAAGCTAAATCTTGACAAACACCATTACAAGGTTGAGATAAAGGCCGTCACCTACCATGAAATGGAGATTAGGCAAGAAAAGGGAAAAGCCACTGTTAGGTTCCTTCTTGATCTCTAATTGATTTCATAATAAAGCATCCGATCGCAAGACAGTGTTATCGGCTAAAATATCAATGTGGTAAGTGGCTATGTTCTAAAGCTAGGCGCGGTCGATACGGATGATATGATAAATGGGTCGAGATCATCTCTATTCCTAACTCACAAAGATTGGTTGAAATTAAGGAGATCGCCAGTGCCAGCCCTAGCGCCAAAGTTCAACAGTCTGCCAAGGTCTGGCATTATGTCCATTTGGAAAAACGCGGTTGCAATTGCTCCTATTACCTGTGCACCAATGCAGGAGGGACCGCCATTGATGTGGTGGATACTCGTGTAACTATCGTCGCCATTCGCACTACAAGATTGGTTAGAGTCAGCATCAGAGAGATATAGCCAAAGGCATAGATCAAAAGGCTTGTTGCTGCACCATCACCAGGAGATATCATAATGATTCCTTCAGGCCCTAGTCCGGTGTCGACAAGCAGGCTGATATCATGATTGAAAGAGAAGGGAACGATACAATTCAAATAGCCAATATTGATCCAGAGTTAATCTCCCAGTCTTGCAGATGCAAGCCATTTGCCAAACGACTTCTGTATCTGAAAACACGGAAAATGGATCTTGTCTGCAGTTCAGCCAAACCACTGTTCGAGTGACTGACTTCTGTTTGCCACTGACTTTTGCAGTTTGTCTAGCGTGCCACTAACTCTATCTGCCGAAAAGCTCTTTTCCACACAGAGAAAATCCAGCACCTTCTCGCGGTTCACCTCTCCAAACTCTATCTTGTCGAACTGCGGCACCTCTGGGTTGAGAAAGATCTTGCGGATCTCTTGGTACGGCACCTGCGGAAGCAGATGTTTGATTTTTTCCACGTTCTCCAGTTTGCCGTTTTCTCTTATCAGTTTGAGCGCCGTCTTTGGTCCGATCCCCGGGAATCCACCGGGATTAAAGTCAGTGCCAATCAGTATTCCGACATCCACCAACTGTTCATGCGTCAGTCCGACCTCTTGTAGCACCTTGTCATGCTCAAATATTTCAGGTTCGATATCGACGTAGACATTTCGGTTTGGAACCTTGCGCTTGCCACTAATAGCCAGATTCCGCACCAGCCTATTGGCGCCAAAAAGTATCGAATCATAGTCCTGACTTGCGGCGGCATAAGCTAGACCTTGCTTTGTCAGGTAAGCAGCTGTCGCTTCGCCATCGGAAGGCGCCTGGATGTACGGGATGCCCAAAATAGAAAGCAGCTTCTTGGATTCTTCGACCATCTTGTCGTTTAGGACAGCAGTACGCATACCATACTTGCGAGCATCTTCAATTCTGCCTTCCTCTAACGCAAGCTGGTACTTTTCAGCAGCTTCTTTCTTGAGCTCGCTCCTTCTCTGTATCTCGGCCATTTTGAGCTCATTTGCCTTGCCATCAAAGACGTAGACTGGCTTGATGTTTTCCATCAGCAAGTTGGTGTTTCTGTAAAAGAGCCCGCTCAAGTGGCTAGTTACCTCACCCTTGCTGTTTGTGAGTGGCTCTCCGGTCGGTCCTCTTATGATGCTCAGGAACTGATAGATGGTGTTGTACGCGTCAATAGCAACGGTCTTGCCCGCCAGCTCTTGGAGCTTTAGGGGCGTAGCTGTGACAAGCGGCTTGAGGTCTAGGCCCATTTGTTACCACTATCCGGTGGAATACACGACCACAAAAACTTTTAACTTTTCCAACTAATAGAGGCTGCTAGCATTTACAAAACTTTTGTGCAAAGCTAAACAAGCATGACACCTTCCAATAAATCACTGCTCTGAAATTAGGAGCCACACATGGTGCTTGAGGACTTTCTGCTTCCTGCGGAAAACATTCGGTTTTCAAGCAATGACGAAATCGTGGAATATGGTGACAAGAAATACAGGGTGTTTGTAACCGATCAGCGGCTGATTCTGTATGCTCGCAGAGGTACACTGGTCAAGTCAGACGACATTGTCAGCGAAAGGCTGGATTCGCTCCACGGACTGAAGTACCTTGAAAGAGGAATGTTCCTTCGTTCGGCGGCAATCTCAATACAGGGCAGCCTGAAACTTGAGATCCGCGGCTCACCGTCCAGCCTTAAGCCCCTTTATCACAGCCTGCAAGCAATAATCAGCGGCAAGAAATGATCAACGCTTGTATGTCTTGAGCGTCTGGGCTATCCATTCGACGTCTTCCTTCGTCTTTGCCAGTCTGCCTATCTTGATGCAATCACGGATATCTTTTGACTTTAGCTTTGTCCATACTGCCTCAGCTATCGCGACTGCCATGTCTGCAGGAACTCCCTCACGGCCAAGTATGTGTGTGCATACTTCTTGAAATGAACCAAATGAATACTGTTTGAAATGCAGAACAACGAACCTCGACAGAAGAGGGGTGAGCATCCTATCAGTACCATTGCTCGTGGCAAAAACCCATGTCTTTAGCTGTGTGCTACGAGTCTTTTGGAATTTTGTCTCAGACACGATTCCTGTTTCCATCAAGCTCAGTAGAGCCGTCTGGTCCTTCATGGGCATGTGCTCTATTTCGTCAACAATAAGATAGCGAGGCCGTTTTTCAAACAAGTAATCCATCATGCCAGATTTCGTGCTGTGACTCCCGAGTGTAAAATATGAGCGTTCTAGCTTCATGCATTCTAGCATGAATAGAGTCTTGGCGGACGCTGGAGGACCAACCAGAAGGATATGAACGGGTCTGTCTGAAGATAATGACATTTGAAAAAGCTTCTTCACGTCACCATAGCCTACGATGCTATCAAAGAGCAGCTCGCTTTTGGCCACCCTATCGACTACTGCTGCCGCTGGCTCGCTCACTTGCTCTTCTTGTACACCAACAGGCAGTTCTTCTTCGACCACTGTATGTTGTGATTGCAGCAAAAGGGTTTTAGATGTTCCTGCTAAATTGCGGTGCCTATGAGCTGAAATATTCTAGACTCGGGTAGTTATTTAAACGAGCGTATAGCCGCCATCACATCGCCGCTCAGCTTGATCGTATATGCAGCTGCATCGTCTGACGGTATTTTTGAGAGCATATCCAGAAACTGAGCCTTGTCCTTACCACGCTCGTACATACCTCCTGATTCTTTGATGCACAGGGGGAACTTTTGCATCTTGATGCCTTTTGAGCTAAGGTGGTTGATGAATCTCCTGTATGCGTCAATGTTGTACCAGTCCCAGTTACGCTCGGCGCAGTACATTATCCACACATCTATAGTATTCTGGAAAAATGCCTTTTGGCGCAGTTCTTCGAGGGTCATGTTGTCCTACTAAAAATCCGCCTTCTTCATCTTTGATCCACAGCGAGGGCACGAGCCACCCTTGAACCTGTGACCGCAAGCTATGCAGATATAGTTGACGCCTCCGCCGCCGCTACCACCGAGCATGCCACCGAAACCTACGCCTCCGCCGCCCATGCCCATGCGGGCCATTGCGCGCCTGCGCATATAGTACGAAATTCCTATGAAAATTGCAATTGCAGGGACCAGTCCCCACCAGCCCAAGAAATATGTCAAAGTTAGACTTATGGCAAGCGATATCATTATCCATGCCATCTGCTGACCTATCCAGTTCAAACATTGATTCTTGGAGTTGTTCTTTTATTAAGTTTTCCAGTGCACACACTGTAAAATGTAATTAACTACCTTTTTACATAACAATACATTGCAAAAGGGTGGGGCGGTTCCATCAATCTTTATTCTGTGCGAAACTTGCTACTGGTGTGCGACGTACCTAGACAAGACCAAGTTAGTTGACAGGTGTCCAATATGCTCGGCTTCAGTTCTATCCAGTTTTCCAATATTGCCTGACGAGTCGTTCATCTTTATCAACGATCCAAAACGAGGGGTCGAGCTCGACTTTACTCGCAGAAAAATGAGATAAGAGAACAAGATGTCATTACACGGAATCAAGTATCTTGATTTCCAACTTTTTGCCATTCCTGTCGTATGCCGCCATGGTCTCGTCCTCATAGGGGTGGTTAATGATGATTGATACATATCCGGTAAAGTAGTTGAGATCCTCAAGAGATGGCTCATTGGAGCCACTCGGGTGTGAGTGTGCAGTACCCACGTGCGGAATTGTGTAAGGAAGGTCGTGTAGTGCAAAACCAGAGTAGAATGGGCCGGACTCTGCAAAAGGCGGGATAACCAAGCCGTCGACTATAATCTGGTCCTTTGTAGTTCTTCCTTGCAACACCAGTATCGCCTCGTTTGGGTGGTGCGTCTTTGACCAGGTAATGATCCCGTCGGCAGCCTTTCTCGTGATCACTATCTTCCTCTGCACCTTTTGCTGTTTGCCAAACAACAACAAAAAAGTCTGGTTGTGACTTATTTTAAGATTGGCAACAGTTTCTTCTAATAGAACCTTCAGATATGGATAATAAGCCGGCGTGCATAAGAGGTATCAGCTTGACGACGCCATGTTGTTAAAGAGGGAAAGCAGCAAGATTATTTACCGAAGAGGCGAAGTGGGCAACGACTCGGACGGCACGCCGCTCCTGATAAACTACAAAGGTGAAGCCTACAGAGTCAATGATACCGCGGTTTCATTATGGAACATGTGTAACGGGATCAGTTTTGATGACCTGTTACTGGAAGTCCTCCGCATTTCAAGCGGTGACAAGGATGAGGTCCGCAAGTCACTTGAGCAGATGGTAAGGCAGTTCAGTGAGATATCGGTCGTTGAACTGCGCGACTAACTAGCGCTGGCCACAGATCTGGAATGCAAACATGATGTACCCTGACACCTTGCCGTTTCGGCGGTACGGGTAAAAGTTGTTGGTCTCTTTTGGCATCAACTCATGCTTTAGATTCTTTGCATCTTCTTTTGACATCGCAACCTTCGCCAGCCGATCGCCCAAAATTGTGGACCAAGGCAACTGCGGAAGGCTTTCCTTCTTGTTGGCAAATATCGCCACCACCCTCGCAAGGTTCTCCCGGTCGAGGACTGCCATGTATGTATAATCGTCCTTTTCGCCAAACGGGTCGGGCATGGTGAATGGATCAATGTGTACGTAATTGCGGAGCCTGTCTCGGAGCTCATCTGAGAGCCCGGCGGCAATAGCAATGTCAGCCATGGATAACTTTCTCACTGCCTCGATCGAAGGTGTTCCAGATGTTGTCGCCAGCACAGGAGGTATTGCTCCGACGTCATTATATAATTTTTAAGTGTGCAAGTCCAAGTCTGTAGCGGGGACATATATGCGCGTTTCCAGCGTTACGAGTCCAGAAGCATCGGTTCCTTGATGGAAAGCACTTGTACGCTTTTCACAGGAGATAGTTCTCTTGTGCCGCAGGACTAACACGATTTTTATGCTCTCCCACATTGTCGCTCAACAGATCCTCGATCGTGTCTAAATTGCGACGCCTGACCTTGTAACTATGTTATTGCGCATAGATGCAAACTCCTCTGCGCTCCTCTATGCTTGCGTCCGTGCGGAAAAAGTGATGACTTGCAGGAATTGGAATCAGAATTGTTAGAGAGAGACAGGGCCGACTCACTTTGTTTCCTGGCTTTCATGATAAAGGCATAAATTGCAATACATCTGCAAAACAATCGCGCCGGGGTACCCAAGCTAGGTAAGTCACGGTAGGCCCTAAAAGGGGTCAGCCTCGAGATCATAGGTGCAGGGTATGACGCGCTAGCTGATGTCCTTCGGGACTCGAGGGTTCGAGTCCCTCTCCCGGCGCTTTTTATGGATTGATCAGAACTCTGTGTGAATCATCAGCTACTAATGCAAGGAACGGACAGATTGACAATCCAACACTTGTCAAGTACATGACTGGATTCCACTGACCACTGAAACAAGGGATGGATAAGAACGGTGCCGAATTATGCCCAAACTTCAATTAATCCTAGAACAAAGAACCTATCTTTTTCCTTCCAGCCATCGAATGTTGTAATCTGCCTTCGAGCCTGGAACTTATGTCTGGTCTCTTATGCAGTGTTTATGGTTCTGTATTTGCCTAGGTGCTAACCTGTAGTAGATTCAACAACTCTTATTGGTATTTCCTCAATCGGCTGCAAAGATCCGTCTGCATCCGCAGTCAACAGAATCAATGTATACCCGCCAGCAACGGCAGGATTCCAGTACAGTTCCAACATAAAGTTGCTGTCCGCGCCAATGTTACCGCGGAGGTTGGCCGCTTTATCATAGACCAGCTCCGAATTGTGAGCATCATTCTTGCTGATTGCTATAGTAATCAAATGGTTTGCAATTGCATCCTGGTTTACAAAGTTGGCTCGGAATAGCACCGGTTCATTCACACCAAACACCATTTCTGGCGCAACATCGCCAATCAATTCGCCGGTATCAGCATCCAGCACGGTAATTGACACAAGCATCGGCCATATATTGACGCCACCATCCTCCCGCATCATCAGCTGAGCTGGCTGTCCTTGATCGTATACCCGCTCTGATCTGTTGCTCTCTCCTGCGTCGCCACTATCAGGCTCACTCGCTTGCCGAAAAGTGGTGGCGCCATCTTGAGGTTGGTTGGTCGGTTCAGGACTTACTGCAGGGTTACTGTTTAGGAGTGTTAGGGCAAATACAAATGCTATGGCTGCTGCAATGCCTATCCCCGCCATGCCGTATGCTGGAAAATTTGCCATTTTGATTATTAGTTCACCTTTCTCATTATAATATCATGTGTTATGCTGCATTTCCACCTTCAGATTAGGAGTGGTCGGGTGTAGTGTACCCACCATATCGCGTCGTCTTGAATGTTTCAAGACCTCGTGAATACTACCCCTTCTCTGAAGGAGTTTAATAGGAATATCCATTTGCAATATCGTCGCTACTGACCAGAAGCCAGGGCACCTTGCCATCTTACGCGTCGACGACATATTTGGAATCCAGCATTTATCCATGATCACAAGCCTTTTTCAAAGGGAATATAATTTTCCACGATGGCTCTTATCTCTCCCAAATCCTTACCGGCGCTTGGGCTGACCTTCCTGTCCCTTAGCTCTTCTCGCAATATCCAGAACCTCCTTCTCCTGTCTGGAACAACGCGGTAAGAATTATCTACCGCAAAGATTGGAGAAGTCTCCACGATCTAGTCCGGATAGTAATTACTGACCAGGAGCTCGTTGTATCCAGTCCTCATGGAGCCCTTGCAACTGATTGCCCTAACTACTCGAGCCCGTCTCTGCACAAATCCAGTATAAAGATGGCGGACGAGCTTCGTATCTGAATTGCTAAGAAGCACCTTACAGCCCTTCTTGTCCAACTCACGAAAGACTGCTGCCAATTCGATCTGGTCTTTCATACCAAAACCATCCTTGGTATATTCGACAAAGTTTGCTGTGCGGCTGAGCGGGATGAAGGGCGGATCGAGATAGACAAAATCTCCTGCGCGTGCTTTTTTCAGCATATCCCTATAGTCAGCCACGACGATCATGGCATCAGAGTAATTCAGGGCGGCGCTGGCTTTGCGTAACTGATCTCTGTCACAGATTGTCGGGTTGTTGTACCTGCCGATTGGCACATTGAACCTGCCGCTCCGATTCACCCTGTAGAGACCGTTGTAGCAGGTCTTGTTCAATGCAATGAACCGCGCGGCTGCTTCTATCATGTCGGCCGGCTCCTCCGATCTGAGCTTATAATAATAGCGTTCAGGATTCTTGCGATATCCCTTTTCGTGTTTTTCCAGAGCTGCGATCAGTTCTTCGACGTTGCTTTTCACGACATTGTAGGCATTGACGAGTTCGCTGTTTGCATCAGAAAGATGTGCGGTAAAATCCAATCTGGAAACCAGGTGGAAAAAGAGCGCGCCGCCGCCAAGGAAGGGTTCAAAGTACCTGTCAAATTCAGGAACGCATGCATTGAGTTTTGCCAAGAGCTGGGTCTTGCCGCCGGCCCACTTCACAAAAGGCGCAGCCACAGGTCTGTTCAGAATCTGGCGCTGCGACATCCATCCTTGGTGAGGATATGCGATTTTATTAAAACTTTACCGGGTTCTATGGCGTGGTTAATCCACATCTGACTGTCAACAGCTGATAATATCAGTAAATGCCGGAGAATCCAGAGTCCCCATCATCAGCAATAGAATATACAGTCAAAAGAGTCAAGACGAATGTCAATAGGCGGAAGTGGGATGACTGCAGATGTGCTAACAAATCAACTCGCGTGTCCACTGCCAAAGCAGCAGAGTCGAACTATATGCAAGACCTGTAATGAAAAAAGAGTAGAGGATGAATGTCGTTAAAACATATGAACAGAGGTATGACAGCTGATAAGCATATTGACTGCCTGCTTTGTATAATGGATCTGAAATAAGCAAATGATGTTCGAAAACATGCAATTGCGAGGCCGTAGTTTGTACATGTGACGCGAGCTCCGATTACTGGAAAATACTAAGAAATGGTGCTATTTCCGAGTCATCCAACAATCCAATAGTGTCGACACACTTTAATAATTCAGATAATTCCGGAATCAGCCATTGTCTGCTAAGAGAAAAATCATGATTATTGATGACGAGCAGGACATACTGAAGCTGGTTCAGACTGCGTTGAAAAAATACGGCCACGATGTCACCGGTTTTTCCGAGCCTGTGAAGGCCCTAGAATATTTCGGCCAGCATTATGAGGACTATGCCATCCTGCTTGTAGATATCAGGATGCCGGGAATGAGCGGTATCGAATTTGTAAGGAAAGCTAGACAGATCGCACCTCATGTCAAGTTCTTGCTCATGACCGCCTTTGAAGTTACTGCCCAAGAGATCCAGAAGGACTTGCAATTCATCGGCACCGACGACCTCTTGAAGAAACCATTCATGCTCTCAAGCATATGCAAGGTCATAGAGAAACATCTCGCCAACAAGATGTGATAGGGGATGATCAGGAATTACCAGAATATCGCTATGATCTGGCGGAGGTTAATAGAGATCGGTTAGTGGGAAATAGTAAGTGATAATGTCTTTATGGTTCTAGAAAGTGGCTAACCAAGGCGGACGGCGTCCAAGCTGATACTGCTTCAAGGTAAGGAAGAGAGGCTTGAGAAAGTAAGATGCGCAGGTCGATGTCTGCAAAGGTCCAGCAAGGACACTCAGTGAATGAAAGTCGAACATGCACAGTCCCCTGATCTTGGGCTACCATGATGCAGAGGATGTGCGGAATTGAACACACCGTGAAACCCAGAGTTGTGATGGGATAAGCAGGTCTTGCTTTCTTAGTGCGTTTGAAAGCTATGGCGGGTGCATCTTGTCAGAGTGTTCGGATCGGTATGCCATGGGATGTTTCGTTAAAAACCAATTACACCAGAAGAACTAGTGAAGGGAACTACCGCAATACTAGAACTCGATTGAGGATAATTTTTTCTTCTGGACCAAGACCCTTCGTAGATAGTTATCTATATTTTTCATCATCACGATATCTCCCTCTACTCTTGTCCGCAGGTAGGCATCGGTGTAATGCACATTTATGTAATTAATGGTATCGGTCGATGGGTAGTATTCATACTCGACTATGATCCGCGAAGTCCTCCCTTCGAACCGGAAGCTGAGCGACATCCGCCCCCGAGTAAACGGCTCCTCTTTCTCGCTGTTTTGTAGGTCATACAGCATCATCATGGAATGATTGAACTGTCTCTTGTGGGCTTCCACATCCGAATGGAATGCAAAATGCCGCCCGCATTCACCGCACAGCCACAAAACCTTGAGGTCATCGGGGTGCATCAGCTAGCTTCAGCTGAGCAATCAATGGATTTAAAGGTAAATGTACGACCCTGTTTTATTGCTTGAATCTGAAATAAGCAAATGATGTTCGAAAACATGCATCAACGCGACCGTGATTCGTACATGTGGCATGAGTTACCGGTACTGGATAGTATCCAGAAATGGTGATTTTTTACGAGACATACAACACAGCATACAATTCACATTTAATTCAATAAACGTTGAAGGAATGCAATTTCTATCTACGAAACCTCTAAGGAAAAATCATCAATCAGCGATACGTCTTTATCGGCAAGGTGGCGGGTGCATAGCTCCCAGGTTGTGAGATTGGGAGGGATGCAGTGTCGCATTCATGATGATGCTACCATTGAAAACATCGTTCACTACTACAAGGAATAGGAAAGTCTTGACTCTTTCCTACGCCATATTAGAAGACAAAGTGTCCTAGAAGATGTCCCCTAGTTTTATTACCACCGCCCCTAACAATACTGTGCACATGCCGCAACGAGTTTATGTGATCGGCATTATTGTTACAGTGGCCGCTGTGGTCGCGAGCTATTTAGCTTACCAAGAGGCTACAAGACCACCGTTTGCGCTTGAAGTTGATGCTATCAGGGACACTACAGATGTCGGCATCCAGTATAGAGTGAGGATGACTAACGTGGGTACCCAACAGCTTACCGGCATCGTAGTTGAAATGGGCGCAAACGACATACAGCAAATGTCGTTCCTTGATCCGGGTCAGTCGTATTATTTCTACCCCGACCCCGAAACACAGGTGTCTACGGTAAAGGTCACCACCAATGAGGGGATTACGCTTGAAAGCAACTACCGATCACCTACGAAGGTGCTAGGTCTACCGGGTGCGGGCAGATGACGATATTATATAAATGAGAAAATACGCAGAGGCAGCACCATCAAGTTGACGCTGATATTTCCAGATTCGACAGAGTCATCCGAGCTGTCTTCCAAGTACGGCTACGACAAGTGGCTCATAAGTCGGTTTTTGGAATTTGTGCCCAAAGTAGACGATTTTCTAGATAAAATGGAGAGGCCGCCGACGCAGTATGTCAGGGTCAACACTCTCAAGACAAGTGTGGAAGACCTTGAAACGAGGCTGTGCTCAAAAGGATTTGAACTGAAAAAGACAGCAATCCCCGAAGTACTTGTTGTGAAAAAGGCGCCTATGGCGACGGGGGCGACGAACGAATACCTTTTGGGTTATTACTATATACAGGACCTCAGCTCCTGCATGGTTGTCGATTCCTTAGATGTCTGTGAAAACCATAGTGTGCTTGACATTGCGGCAGCCCCTGGCGGCAAGACAACTTTCATCGCGCAGAGGATGAAGAATACCGGCTGTATCGTTGCGCTGGAGCCGAGCGAGAGAAGGGCAAGGTCAATGTTGTTCAATCTCACGCGCTGTGGAGTATACAACACGTGCATACTGAAGATGGACGGACTGTACGTTGAAAAACTTGAAAGAAAGTTTGACAGGGTTCTTTTGGATGCGCCATGTAGCTGTGAAGGCGTGATCGCAAAGGATGCCACAAGGAAGACCAGCCACACTCCACAAGACGTTGACTATTGCGCTAGCAGGCAAGACAAGCTCATCGAAGCAGCCGCCAAGATAGTCAAGCCGGGAGGAATACTGGTGTATTCCACCTGCTCATTTGCACCCGAAGAAAATGAAATGGTGGTCGACAGAGTATTGAAGAAATTTGGCAACATTACAGTTGAGCCCCTGAAATACGGCACCCCGGGGCTGACAAGATTTGGCGATATGACGTTCGACAGTCAGCTGAAAAACGCATGTCGCCTGTATCCACACATACATGACACCACAGGCTTTTTTATGGCGAGGTTGAGGATCAATTGACGACGATATTCCGAAGGCCCACTCAGGCAGAAAGGACGAGGATAAACAGGGCATTCGACAGGTGGGGAGTCTTTGAATTCTTTAAGGAAAGATTGCTAATGGTACAGGAAAATGACAAGAAGGTAACGACAAAGACAACAATATGTCTTGTCCCCAACGAGCTTGAGGAACTGGCGGCTCTGCAGCCTTTTGCCATGGGTCTTGCAATCGGTGAATTAAGGAGGGAATTTGTACCATCTGTGGCTGGCGCGGAGCTTTTTGCTAGATTAGTGAGAAAGAAAAACAGTAGCAACAAGTATTATGTGACAGTGAATGAAAATGCTGAAAAGCTGGTCCTCTACGGCCGGGACATTATGGGTGATTCGATAAGAGATGCATCTGACATGCTAGACGAAAATGAGCTTGTGGCAATCCTGAATGAAAATGGGGAAGCAATAGGAATCGGTAGAACGAGATTTGCGGGCAAGTCGCTATTGCAAAAGGGCAAGATTACCATAACGACAATAGCCGATGCTGGTTACTATCTGAGGGAAGAGGGTTAGGCTAGCTCAATCTAGGCTTCGACCTGAACGTTGCTCAGAACAGAGTTGACATAGTCAAGAGTAGTTGAGAGCTTGTTGCATATGATCTCCACAGACATTCCATTGTCATACAATTCGAATATCTGCTCGTCGAGGTCATATTTTGCCTCTTCCTCCGTTCTCATTATTTACGGCATACAAGCCGCACTTTTAGATAATAGACATTGTGATTGAAATTGTATGTACTTGCTTGTGAAATAACATTAAGCGCTAGGAGGGTGCACCTCCTGCGCTCTACATGCTTCCTATTTTCTTGCCTTGAACAGGATAAAGATTGCTATTGCGCCCATCATGCCGCCTAGGACCAGAAGAACCTGGATGGGGAATCCACCTGTTGAAGTCTGCACTCCTGCTGGTGCTTCTAGGGTGACTATTGCAAATTCACTACCTCCAGAATCCTGCACAGCAGAATACCCTGCGATTGTAAGCTGGGCGTTCGGCGGAGGAGTCGTAGAATGTACGCGGACGTTTGCCCCGTTGATACTTACAGAAGCATCTTTTTCTACAGGCTCATGAGTTCCTTCCCTGAGACTGCTCTCACCCAAAGAATATACGGAAAGCACTTGTGCATCTTCTGTTCCCTGAAGACCCACGCTTTCCCCATAAGCACCTACAGGATCAAAGAGCACGTGCCAGGACGATAGTGGCGCGTCAAATGCTTCAAAGTTTAGGATAGGGTCGACCAAGACTTGACGAGCATCTGTGTTCAAGAGTTGGGTGGCGATATTGGGATAAAGTGCCTCAAGGAGGCCGCTGGGATGGTTGACATCTATTTCGCCAACATCAGGAGCATTGATTACCATTGGAGCATTTATTGTGATACCTCTCCATTCCAGATCAATTATCTTGCTTGATCCCTGGTCTTCTAGCAGATAGTTCTCCAAAACTGGCTTAATTTCAGTCTTGTAAGAAATGGTCGTACGTGAGGCATCTCCCCGGAGAACCGCAGTATATGATATGGTGGCAGACGAGGCCTGGACAGGACTGTTGGCTTCAATCAGAGCTTCGTTTATCAGATTTATGGCTTGACCAACGCCAGCGGAATCCTGTTCGCCAGCGTTGCCCTCCAATGAAAATGAAATACGCCTAACTTCTCCATTAAGCGCCTCAGAGATAGGACTGCCTGCAGGATAAGTTAGAGTGACAGTCTTGACGCCAACGAATGAGCCCTCGGCGCTGTTGCGTGATGCAACCAGAAAGGCCTGTACGTCTGCTGCATATGCCTGAGAAACAAAACTTGAGACTAAAAGCGAGGCAACTATTCCAGAAAGTACGATGGCGGAGTACTTCACGAGAGAACTTGACTCCGTCTGGTTTATAATCCTTATCTTGTCGGGTTTTGCCACGAATGTACCGGGGTTTTGCCACGCGCGCTCTTCTCAGGACGCGGAGAATCTCCCCCACATCCATAGCGAGGAGCCATATTTCTGACAAGCATATCATCATGCTCCCAAGAATGCGCCAGATCGTAGGCTGCCAGTACACATCTTTGCTCTTGTGGTCGGAACCCATGGAGAAGGGGATGCATCCCCTTTACAAGCTAACGCTGAGTCTATGAAATTTGCTTTACAGTCTGTTAAGACGAAATCAGCAACATCCCGGTCTTCTCGGCACGTATAATAAAATGCAAATTTCTATAATAATAATACTTGATAACTGTTCTCGCAGGAGGCACAGGATCGGTAAAACTTGTGAGAGGACTCGACAAGCTGACAAAGGAAATGACTGTAATTTCTAACGTCGGAGACAACATCTGGCTATATGGCCTTTATGTATGCCCGGACATTGACACAATAGTTTACGGCTTGGCAGGAATTCTGGATCGAAAGCGCGGGTGGGGCATCAAGGGCGACTCGTTCAACTGTCTAGCCCATCTGAAAAGACTTGGTGCTCCTGCTTGGTTTGGTCTTGGAGACTTTGATATTGCCACCCACTTGCTGAGGACAGACATGGTCAAGGCTGGAAAGAGCCTATCAGAAGTCACAGACTTTATGCGCCGCCGCTATTCGATCTCTGCTAAGATAATCCCAGCCACAGACAGCGAGGTTGCGACTAGAATCGCAACACCGAAGGGAGACATGCACCTTCAGGAATTCTGGGTCAAGAACAGAGGGACTCCAAAGGTCACAGGCATACACTACGCAGGGGCAGATAGAGCGGATCCAAGCAGATATGCAATCGACGCGATAAGAAAATCAGATGTGACAATAGTCGCGCCGGCAAACCCGGTATCGAGCATTGGACCGATCGTCGCCATCCCTGAGCTGCGAAAGGAGCTTGTACGCAACAGGCACAAGGTCGTCGCAATTTCCCCGATCATAGGCGAGAAAGCAATCAGCGGGCCGGCGGTGAAATATATGAAAGCGCTTGGAATCGAAATTTCGCCTGTCGGAGTTGCCAGATATTATAAGGATTTTGTTGGAACTTTTTTGATCTCAAAAAGCGATCATGATATGGCTAGCAGAATAGAAGCATTCGGCATGCAGGTGTACGAAACAAACATAACCATGAAAACAGGACAAGATGAAGTCAGGCTCGGCAGGTACATTTTGAGAGTGGTCGGAAGAAACAGAAGAGTATGATGAAGATATTTGCTATCATCCCGGTGAAAAAATTTGAAAATGGCAAGACTCGTCTTTCCCCTCTGCTGAGTGCAGACGATCGCATACATTTGTCAGGCTTGATGTTGGACGACACGTTGTCTGCCCTAGCAGGGGCAAAATCTCTGCAATATGACAACATAGTCGTCGTGTCTGGCGACAGACGAGCCGAAGAAATAGCCTCAAGACGGGGCGCGAGGTTCCTCCGCGAAGATAGAGAAACCGGCGTCAACTCTGCTGTAGAACTGGCTGAACGCTACTGCACAAGCCAAGGAGCCGATGCGACCGTCGTGATCCCACAAGATCTCCCACTCTTGGATCCCTACGATATTGACATGGCCTGCAATATGGCAGAAAATGAACAACACTGCATTGTGATCTGCCCTTCTTTGCGGTACGATGGCACTAATCTGCTGCTCAGAAAGCCACCTGCTGCGATAAAAACTTGCTATGACAACGACAGTTATGAGGCACACATCAAGTCGGCAAATAGGTCGGGCATGCCTGTAAAACTGTACTTTTCAAAAAGACTCATGGTAGACATTGATACGCCAGAGGATGCAACGCAGTTGGCCAAAGAGGCTGTTCAAGGCTCTTCAAAGACTCTTGAATTTATCAGGTCAAGAATCGCCAAACTCTAAAGAATACTTTAGTCTTCAACACCAACAACCCTTGCGAGATGGTTATGCGTTGAAACCAGCATCTCTACGCTTGAACCGACATTCACCCTCTGAGCGTCAGTCTCTGACACAGCATATTCGACCACCGTGCCTCGCTCTATCCTAAAGACCCTGTCCTTATTTTCAAGAAGCACAGAAACCGTGGGCGTATTATACGACCGCCCGTCTCCGAGGTCAAGTGTGGCAATGCCCTTCTCAATCACCTTACCCCGGACTATGGTAAAGGTCTGGGCTGCATCTGCCAGTGCGGCCGCGCCGATCACAACCATCGATGCGCAAAAGAGTGCCGCAAAATCCGTCCAGTTGGGCATGTATTGAAAAATATAGACTGCTTTATTTTTAGTTGCTGGACTTAAATATCAGCAGCAGCAAGTCATGAAACGCACAGTGCATCCCGAGCTGATTGTTAAGGCTCTTGCGGCTATGGAGCCGGAGACCACAATTGAGGAATTTCAATCTGCATCAGGGATAGCGAGCAGATCGGTTGCAAGGAACGTTCTTGATTTTTTGAAGTCAAACGGCATTGTCTCTGTTGTTGCAGGAGGAGATGTGATAAAGTTTCGAGCAACCAGTAGGCTTTATGCAGCCATGCTTGCAGTGCAAGCAGGATGTAACATTGAGCGGGTGTCAGAGCATTTAACCTGGAAGGACTTTGAAAAGCTCGCAGCAGAAGTGCTTTCTTCGCTCGGATATCGCACACAGACAAATGTTCAGCTCACAAGACCTCGTATGGAGATCGACGTAGTTGGGATCCGTGCCGGCTTTGCCATAGCAGTCGACTGCAAGCATTGGAAAAAAAGCAGCGGTAGTGCAACATCTGTAGCTGCTTTTGCCAGAAAGCAGGTAGAGAGGAGCAAGCGCCTACTTGGTTTCGATAAGAAGATATCGAGAGTGGTTCCCGTGATAATGACTCTGCGAGCAGGGGCTGTCTCGTTTGTAGAGGGAGGAGTGCCGGTGGTACCCATTCAAAAGTTCAGGTCTTTTGTGATGGAAGTAGACGGATTCCTGCCAGAAATCTACTCTATTACACATTAAGACAAAACGAGCATTGCGATATACACTGTGACTGTAATGGCGAGAAATATCTTTGTTACATTCATGGATCTGTCGAGTGCACTCGAATAGTCTTCAAACTGCTGCTTACCCATCACCTTTACCGTCGACTGTGCAGATTCAAGCTCGAAAGTTGATTTTGAAACCTGCGTGGCAGCCTGAGAACACAGCTGGCGAAATGTGGCAGCAATTTCATCTTTGTTACTGATTGTTCCAAGGGCAAAGTACCCTTCCCGAGTCCTCTTTCCCGAAGTGGAATGTGTATCAGAGGAACACAGTTCCAAGAGTGTGACATCACTGCCACCCCCATCTATGCTAGAGACTACATGATCGCGCAGGCGGTTCTCCATGTTGTTCGAATCGGCCCATCCTATCGCATAGTTCTTGCCTTGGACATGGATGACTAGAACCGCAAGTCCAGCCTGACCCAGCTCGCCCTCTATCTCGGTCACCTGCGAGATGTCATTCATGCCTGCAAAACCTATCTTGAATTCATGTTGGGGCTGCTTTCTAAGCTGCTCAAGGCACCTTTTTGCCGACGTAACTAGGTCATCCCTGTCTGAATCAGAAAGGTGTTTGCCCATCGCATTATGGCAATCCACTACTAGTGCGTCTGAAAATCCAAGGGCAGATGCGAAGGATTCTAGCTCGGCTCGAATGGTTTGAGGTATATCATCCATGCCTTTTGGCGCAAGCGACAGCATGATCAGTGCTACGTTTCCAAAAGCGACTCCAGTCGTGGTTGAATTATTAATCTTGATTTGAACCGGGACAGTACAGGTAGCGCCTTTTTCCACAGTAGTCGCCCGTTCCAAGCCCTTGATGTATCGGTCAACTTCTCGTTTTGATGGAAGGTTGAGTGAGTGGTCAGAAACGCTGTGCAGTACAAGCGCACTCTTCACAAAGGTTTCATACAGCACATATGGAAGGTTGCTTCCGCCAACTGTGTTGAAAGGCCCGGGGTGAACGTCAGGTAATACGATTGCAGCCTGCTGGCCAAAGCGGATTATCTTTGTGGAGACAGTGTCATCATGAGCCTTTGCTTCTGTAAACTCTTCCATCTTGTCTGCTCTGTGTTCGGTCCATGCCGCGATGAATGCCTGCAGGACGCCAAATGTACTTTTTATCGCCGGCCTTCCGGCCCTGTCTGCGATGACGGTCCACATAATGCCAAGTGCAAGAAAAGCCGCCCCAAAAGCAGCCCCAGCAGAGCTGAGGGTGTCTAGCGAGTGGTACGATAGTGGCACGAATGCCAGAACAAAGAGCACTGGCTGTATGAATGACACAGCTATCGCTCTGCCTATCCCGGCTCCAAATACGGAGGTGAATATGCCGATTCTGAGCCCGGTGGCAAGAAGCATTCCCGCGATGATATAGTCAAACCCAGGAATCTTGGCAAAGACCATGTCGGCCGCAATTCCCAAGAGTACTGTCAGAAGCCAAAGCCCGTTGGCGAATGCGGACACGTGTGCCACCTTAGCCAACTTGTTCACAGGTGTCCCGTGCAGCGCCACATAGTCGAGAAAGTGCGACCCGACCAATACCGACATGCCGATTGGCAGGTAAATTACGAGACCTTGGGCGCCGTCCGGGAAATAATAGAGATGAGAGACAACAATGATGCCGATAGCGCATGCAATCCAGATTGCGTACGACATCCTTGCGGACGACGGTCCAATAGTAGCAAAAGACCAACGTCTATGAATATTAGATACGTCGTCGCGGCGACCGGGAGCAAGCATTGCCGCTCAACCGACAGGGAATATGATTCTGATGAGAATTGAAGCGCCGATAACTGCGCCAGTTATCCCCAGCACGATCTCAGGCTTGATCTTTATGCCCCTGGTCTCATCTTCAAAGAACCTGAGAAGACCGGCACTCGAAGCCGGCAGTGGGGCATTCTTTTTGTTACTGCTCATCGCAGGGGATTTTAGTTTTCAAGCGCATAAATACATTCCGCTGGTGGTTAGTCCGTCAGGCTCTTTGCCTTCTCGAGAATCCGGAGATAGATTTCCAAAAGTTCAGCTTTTTGCTTTTGGATGGCAAGGTCGTTTTCAGATTTTATCTCTACTGCAAGAGAGTCTATCTTTTCTTTAATGATTGAGGAAACAGAAGAGGTCAGCGCGGAGGGGCTTTGTACGGGCTTGTTTTCTGGCCCCGCCTGCTCTGTCGTGGCGCCATTTGTTTTTGTTTCGTTGCCACAGTTGATGCAAGTTGTATTGTTGGCAAAACGCACCTGTACGCCTCCACATTTTGGGCACGCTTCGCTTGTCAGAGTACCGCCCTTTACAAGAAGCGATGCTGCCGACTTGATCCTGCTTGTGTTGTCCTGTGAAGACATAGTGCAGGTGTATTATGAGCGGCCGGTCAATTTCTTCTTTATGCTCAGTACCTGAGAGAATAAGGCTTAATAATAGGAGTCGTGAAACCTGTCTTACTCGATGGCGGTTATCTGCAAAAAGTGCGGTCTCCCAGACGACCTTTGTGCCTGTGGGGAACTGGACAAGGAAGAAGCTCGAATCGTCATCCGCCTTGAAACCAGAAGATTTTCAAAGACAACAACCCTTATTGAAGGTATCAACCCGAAACAGAGTGACATGCAAAAGATCGTCAAAGAACTGAAGAGCACTTTTGCATGCGGCGGGACTGCAAAGGACGGCTTTATAATGCTGCAGGGAGACCACCGCGACGACGTCAAGGGCTACCTTGTCAAGATGGGATTCAACGAAGAAGCGATCGAAGTCCAGTAAGGGCTCTGCAGAACAGTTTTTCTTGGATTAATATTTTCACACGAAGGCATTTAAGCCGGCCGGACTAGAATTTGGGTGGTGCACAAAAATTTCAGGAGACAGCGTAGGCTGGAGAGCCGCCTTGACGAAACGGTGAGAATCGCGTCGATTGTGCAAAAGGGCATGGCCACTGGCAGATCCAGCTATGTTGAAATGCGATCCCTCGACAGGCTCATCGGCCACAATATCAAAGCCAAGGTGAGCGAAATAAGAAAGTCAGTCAAGTTGAGCACCGAGCTTGACGAGCTTTTGACAAGAACTCTCTTGCAGGCAGTGTCCGAAGGCTACACAAAAGTTCTGACACCAAATGGCATTGTAAGAGAGAAGGAGCTTGAACAATTGCTTTCGATTGATTCAGACATTGTCGTTTGTCTAGGCATGATGGTCGATGCGGAAAAGACACGAAAGACGCGTGACCTAATTGATACGCTGAAAGAACTGATAGGAGAGAGAAAAAAGGTAGTGGAAGGATCCCTCAAAGCCTGAGGTGTGTCTTGAGCCCCTTGTAGCGGTTCCGGATAGTCACTTCAGTGACACCGGCTGCTTCGGCAACATCCTTCTGCGTTTTGTTCTCACCATTCATGACACATGCCACATACAATGCGGCTGCTGCCAAGCCCATAGGGTCCTTGCCTGCAGAGATCTTGCCCTCTTCGGCCTTTTTCAAGATGTCAAGAGCCTTGCGTTTTGTTCTTTCGGACAGACCAGCCTTGCTTGCGATCCTTGCGACACATTTCACAGGGTCCACGACAGGCATCTTCAAGTCAAGCTCACGGATGAGCAGCCTGTAGCACCTCGCGACATCCTTTTTCTTAATGTTGCTTGCGTTTGCAATGTCCTTAAGAGTCCTTGGTGTTTCTGTGTCGCGACATGCAGCGTATAACGCCGCCGCAACAAGTGCAGAAATAGATCTTCCGCGCACTAGTCCTTTCTCAAGCGCCTTTCGGTAAACATAAGCTGCTTTTTCAATTACTGCATCCCCTACCGCCAGCTTGTCCTTGAGCCTATCAAGCTCAGAGAAAGCCTGACGGAAGTTGCGGTCGACTGGTTCGTGTACCTGGCTCCTGCTGTCCCAAGTCCTAAGCCTTTCGATCGTGCTTTTCATGGAGGCAGAGAGAGGCTTACCCGAAGCGTCTTTGTCGACAGGACCGATAATTGTTGCGAGCCCCATGTCATGCATTGCGAGCGATGTAGGAATGCCTGCTCTGCTCCTATCTTCGTGTTCTTCCTTAGAGAAGGCGCGCCATTCTGGTCCGAGCTCCTCTATCCTTTCGCTAACCACAAACCCACAGTTACCGCAAAACATTTCGCCGCTAGAGTTGTCTGTTACCATAGAGCCCTTGCCGCAACGGGGACAACGGTCTCCAAACATGGAAATATCTTTGACCACTTTTTTCACCAAAATTTTCTCGCTGTCTTTGACAGCCTATATTTATGTTTTATTCTAGTATATAAAGTTTTACCTAAAAGGTGCTGTCACATACACGTCTCATGAGGAGAGCTGTAACAGCGCGTCACATGCGAATTTTTACACTCTAAACGTATAATGTGTCACA
>FWPU01000523.1_pt1 | contig 123216 bp, 134 predicted proteins | sample 2228361 | NCBI WGS metagenome assembly FWPU01 (sample SAMEA103939777, study PRJEB20133) | metagenome | reverse complement strand
TGTAATCGCATGCAAAGGTCTTGACGTTCGGGTATGCTTCACGGATTAAGCGAATCAGAACGCCCGTTCCGGAGCCAATATCCAAGTGGGTGCCCCCCCTCGCAGCACTGGGTGAGCCAAAGCTACGACTTTGCCGAGGATGAGATCCGTTGATAGTTCCATATCAGCCAGAGTACCTGTTGTTGTTCTGGTGCCCAACAAGAATTAGCCGGACTAAAAGCCGCCTTTAAAGACGGCATTGCAAATTTTCGTTAACGATTGTCACAGGAAATAATACACCTGCGCGGAATTTTGGGAATAGCCCTTCCGGGATAGGCGGCCTTGACCGGTGACGGTGAAAATAGCCGGGTATCCCGTTGTCTTCCCCCAGGGGGAAAGCTCTGATTGACACCAGCCGCTCCGTTCGGCAGTTCTGCCCGACCGCTCTCGGGAAAGCCCTGCCAGACGCGTAGGACCTCGTGAGACCGTACTTTCGGCAAAGGTCCGCTTTCGGCATTCATGGCGATCAGGCTTTTCTTTTCGTGGTGCCGGTGTCTGGGGCGAGCTCAAGAAAAGCGAGCGGACGTTCTGGGACGTCCACGCTCATGGCCGCTCCGTTCCATCGTTCAGGATGGCAAGATAGCGGTCATACACGAAGAGGCGATTGCGCCGCTTGCCGGTCAGCTCTTTTGCGATGCCGAGCCCGACGAGCAGATCCATGGCCGAGGACGCGGCCGGAAACGACAGGCTGGTCGCGTTGCAGACGTCGGGCATGGACAGAATCGGTCGCGCCTTGAGCGCCTCGTGCACGCGCAGTGCCGAGCCGGCACGCCGGCCTGTTGCCCCTATCCGCCCACGATCCGTCCGGAGCATCTTGGAAAGCCGTTCGGCCGCCGAGACCGCGCCTTTGGAAACCTCCTTCACGCCTTCCAGGAAAAACTCCAACCACGTTTCCCAGTCACCCTGGCGGCGCACCCGGTCCAGCAATTCGTAATAGGCGCTGCGATTCTGCTTGAAGTGGAGGCTGAGGTAGAGAAGGGGCTCGCGCAAAACGCCTGCGTGGCACAGCAGGAACGTGATGAGCAGCCGCCCGACGCGCCCGTTGCCGTCGAGAAACGGATATATCGTTTCGAACTGCACGTGGGCGAGCCCGGCCCGGACAGGCACGGGAAGGCTATCGTCCGTGGCGTGGAGGAAACGCTCGAGATCGGACATGCAGTCGGGCACCGCCGTGTACGGCGGCGGGTCGATGTCGAAATAGACGTGCACGATACGGTTTCGCATTGCTCGCATGAGATGCCAAGGAACCTCGGGGTTCGCTTGCTGCACGTCATCGGGAATATGGCCGGCCGCCTCACCGATGATCATCAGGTCGGCTTCCACGGCCTTGAGCGTTTTGGCGTCCGAACGGAATTGGTCGTACGGCATACCGGCCACGAAAGATCGTATTTCGGAAATCGCGTCGAGAATGTCCTCAAGCCGGCGCGGCCATTTCCTAGGCGACATGCACGGCCTCGCTGAGCACACGATCCCGGATGCGCGGCCTAAGACCTTGCGGCGTACCGACGTCCACCTTGCAGCCGAGTAGCTCCTCCAGACGCTGCTGCAACTCAATGAGGCCGAACAAGCCAACCCGGGCCTCGGGCGAAAACTCGACGAGGATGTCCACGTCGCTCTCCGGCCCGGCCTCGTCCCGCGCCACCGAGCCGAAAACCGATAGGTGGGCCACCCCGAAGCGTTCCCGAAGCTCGGGGAAATGCTGCTGCAGTTTTTGAATGGCTTCGTCCCGTTTCATGGCCGCCTGCCCGCTATCCCCTCGCATTCTCCCCGGCTGCGGAACGCATCGCAATAGATGGGTTCGTGCATCGCCAAGGAAGCCCAACGCCCTGGGGTGCGAAAGGTATATCTACCACCGACCTGGGCTCGCTTGCGTCCAGGCGCCCGTACCCTGGCGACTACACCACGATATTGACCAGCCGCCCTGGCACCACCACCACCCGCTTGACCGGTTGGCCGGCGACGAACTTGCGCGCCGCTTCGCTCTCCAGGGCAAGCCTTTCGATGGTGGCCCGGTCGGCTTGGGCGGGCACCCGCATTTCGCCCCGCAGCTTGCCGTTCACCTGGATCACCAGCGCCACCTCGTCGGTGGCCAGGGCCGCCTCGTCGGCCTCGGGCCAGGGAGCGTCCAGGATATCGCCGGGGAAACCGAGTTCCTCCCACAGGACATGGGTGACGTGGGGGGCGATGGGAGCGAGGAGCCGGAGGAGAATACTCAGGGATTCGCGCAGGACCGCATCCCGGGCGCGAGCGTTTCCATTCGCGGGTGCGCCGTCCGCGGGCGCGGCCTCCAGGGCGTTTAGCATCTTCATCGCCGCGGAGACCACGGTATTGAACTGGAACTTCTGGAAGTCGAAGTTGGCCTGCTTGAGATGGGTGTGCACTTCCCGCCGCAGCGCCTTGAGTTCCGGGCCGAGGGCGCTGGACAGGGGCTCCGGAGCGCTGCGGATCGCCTCTTCGTGCTCGGCGGCGAATTTCCACAGCCGCCGCACGAAGCGGTAGACGCCTTCCACGCCCGAGTCCGACCAGACCAGGGTCTGCTCCGGGGGCGAGGCGAACATCATGTAGAGCCGGGCGGTATCGGCGCCGTATTTTTCGATCAACGCCTGAGGGTCGACCCCGTTGTTCTTAGATTTGGACATGGTGCCGATGCCGCCGGACTCCACCGGCTGCCCGTCGGCCCGCAGCACCGCACCGATGCGCCGCCCCTGTTCGTCGGTCAGGACATCCACGTCCACCGGGTTGTAGTAGGTGATGCGTCCGCCCTGGCCTTTGCGGTAGAAGATCTCGTTCAGCACCATGCCCTGGGTGAGGAGATTGGTGAAGGGCTCGTCGAAGGAGAGGAGCTTGAGGTCCCGCATCACCTTGGTCCAGAAGCGGGAGTAGAGCAGGTGCAGGATGGCGTGCTCGATGCCCCCGATGTACTGGTCCACCGGCATCCAGTGCTCGACCCGCTGGTCCACCATCGCCCGATGGTTATCCGGGCAGCAGTAGCGCAGGTAATACCAGGAGGAGTCGACGAAGGTGTCCATGGTGTCGGTCTCCCGCCGCGCCGGTTTTCCGCAGCGGGGGCACGGGCACTCGTAGAAGGACGGGGTCTTGGCCAGGGGATTGCCGCTCCCGTCGGGCACCAGGTCCTCGGGCAGTACCACCGGGAGCTGCTCGTCGGGCACCGGCACCTCGCCGCAGGCCTGGCAGTGGACGATGGGGATGGGGCAGCCCCAGTAGCGCTGGCGGGAGATCCCCCAGTCCCGCAACCGCCATTGAACCTGTTTATCCCCAAGGCCCAGGGCCTTCAAGTCTGCGGCGATGGCTTCCACCGCCGCCTCGTAGGAGAGGCCATCGTATTTTCCCGAGTTGACGCAGCGTCCGCGGGTCTGGTCCGCGTACCAAGGCTGCCAGGCGTCGGTGGAGAAGGTCTCTCCCGGCACCTCGATCACCTGCTTGATCGGGAGCCCGTATTTCTTGGCGAAGTGGAAGTCCCGTTCGTCGTGGCCGGGTACCGCCATGACCGCCCCCTCGCCATAGCCCATGAGGACGTAGTTGGCCACCCATACCGGGATCGCCTCCCCCGTCAGCGGGTGGGTGACCGTCAATCCCGTGGGCATGCCCTTCTTTTCCATCGTGGCGAGATCGGCTTCCATGATCGAGCCGCGCTTGCACTCTTCGATGAAGGCGGCGAGCTGGGGATGGTTGCGCGCGGCATAGCTAGCGAGGGGATGCTCGGCCGCCACGGCGCAAAAGGTGACCCCCATGATAGTGTCGGCCCGGGTGGTGAAGACCCAGAGCAAGCTTTTTTCGCCCTCGGGCAGGGTATACGGGAAGGCGAAGCGCACCCCCTCGCTCTTGCCGATCCAGTTGGCCTGCATGGTCTTCACCCGCTCGGGCCAGCCGGTGAGCTTATCCAGGTCGGCCAGGAGCTCTTCCGCGTAGGCCGTGATTTTCAGGTAGTACATGGGGATTTCGCGCTTTTCCACTAGCGCCCCGGTGCGCCAGCCCCGGCCGTCGATCACCTGCTCGTTGGCGAGTACCGTCTGGTCCACTGGATCCCAGTTCACGATGCCCGTGGTCTTGTACGCTAGCCCCCGCTCCAGCATGCGCAGGAACAGCCATTGGTTCCAGCGGTAGTATTCCGGCCGGCAGGTGGCCAGCTCCCGGTCCCAGTCGATGGCGAAGCCCAGGGACTTGAGCTGCTTCTTCATGTAGGCGATGTTGTCGTAGGTCCAGCGGGCGGGCGGAACCCCGTTCGCCATGGCGGCGTTCTCCGCCGGAAGCCCGAAGGCGTCCCAGCCCATGGGCTGCAGCACGTTGTAGCCGCGCATGCGGTGGTAGCGGGCCAGCACGTCACCCAGGGTATAGTTGCGCACGTGCCCCATGTGCAGCTTCCCCGACGGGTAGGGAAACATGGACAGGCAGTAATACTTGGGCTTGTCCTCAGTCTCCAGCGCGCGGAAGCGGCCGGTCTTTTCCCAATGGGCCTGGGCCCGCGCCTCGATGAGCTCCGGGTGGTACTGGGCTTCCATTGCCTAACGCCTCGAAAAAAGTCCGTGAATTCAAAAAAAAGGATTATAGCGTGCGGGACCCGCGGAGCGCGGCGAGCCCCGGAAAGGCATGGCCCAGCAAACGCTATCGATACGATAAGCAAGTTGTATCTTGCTGGTCGGAGCCCTCTGTTAAATTGACGTTTCGTAAACTGGGGGCGATCGGAGCGCCGTTGTGCCCCTTAGATACCTAGGACAGGAGTGGAGCATGTCCCAGAAGCACCCCATCGTTGCGGTCACCGGTTCGTCGGGCGCCGGCACCAGCACGGTCAAGCAGGCGTTTCAGCACATCTTCCGCCGGGAGAAGATCAACGCGGTGTTCGTCGAGGGGGACGCTTTTCACCGCTACGACCGGGAGGAGATGAAGCGCCAGATCGAGAAGTCCGAGAAAAAGGGACGTGCCATCAGCCACTTTGGCCCGGAGGCGAATCTGTGGGAGGAGCTGGAAAACCTGTTCCGCGCCTATGGGGAAAGCGGCCGGGGGAAGAACCGCAAGTATCTCCACAATGAGGAGGAGGCGGCTCCCTACGGCCAGAAACCCGGCACTTTCACCCCCTGGGAGGACATTCCCGAGGGCTCGGACCTCCTGTTCTACGAAGGGTTGCACGGGGGTGTGAAGACCGACACCATCGACATCGCCGGCAAGGTGGACCTGCTGATCGGCGTGGTGCCGGTGGTGAACCTGGAGTGGATCCAGAAAATCCACCGGGACATGAACGACCGGGGCTATTCGCTGGAGGCGGTGACCCACACCATCCTGCGGCGCATGCACGACTACGTGCACTACATCACGCCCCAGTTCTCCCGTACCCACATCAACTTTCAGCGGGTGCCTATCGTGGACACCTCCAACCCCTTCATCGCCCGGGACATCCCCACGCTGGACGAGAGCTTCGTGGTGATCCGCTTCCGCAATCCGCGGGGCGTGGACTTTCCCTATCTGCTCTCCATGCTGCACAACTCCTTCATGTCCCGGCCCAACACCATCGTGGTGCCCGGGGGCAAGATGGGCATGGCGATGGAGATCATTCTCACGCCGCTCATCCACGAGTTGGTTTCCAAGAGCAAGCAACTGAACGCGCTGGAGGCCCTCACGCGGGTGTGAGGCCGCTCGCCCGCGTGCCGGAACCGGGCGCGGTGTAGAATACGGGGCTTCGAACGGCCCCGTATTCCCCATGGCCCAGCTTCTCTCCGGACTCAATCCCCAGCAGCACGAAGCGGTCACCCTTCCCCTGCGGCAGCCATCGGGGGAGCCCCAGTCAGCGCTGGTGCTGGCAGGTGCCGGCAGCGGCAAGACCCGGGTTCTTACTACCCGCATCGCCTATCTCATCCAGACCGGTCAGGCGAGCCCCCACGGGCTGATGGCGGTCACCTTCACCAACAAGGCCGCCCGGGAGATGCTCACCCGCATCTCGGCCATGCTGCCGATCAACCCCCGGGGCATGTGGGTGGGTACCTTCCATGGCCTGTGCAACCGGCTGCTGCGGGCCCATCACCGGGAGGCGGGGCTGCCCGCCCTGTTCCAGATCCTGGACAGCCAGGACCAGCTCGCTTTGGTGAAGCGCCTGCTCAAGGGCCTTAACGTGGACGAGGAGAAGGTGCCGCCCCGGGAGCTTCAGTACTTCATCAACGCCGCCAAGGAGCAAGGCCTGCGGGCTGCCCAGGTAGAGGCTTCAGACGAGCGCAGCCGCCGCATGGTGGAGCTCTACGCCGCCTACGACGAGCAATGCAACCGGGAAGGCGTGGTGGACTTCGCCGAACTCCTGCTCCGGGCCTACGAGCTTTTCTCCCGCGACCCGGTGCTCGCCACCCATTACCGGGACCGCTTCGCCCATATCCTGGTGGACGAGTTCCAGGACACCAACCGCCTCCAGTACCTATGGCTCAAGCGCCTGGCGGGCCGGGAGACACCACTGTTCGTGGTGGGGGATGACGATCAGTCCATCTACGCCTTCCGCGGGGCCTCCGCCGAGAACATGCGGGATTTCGAGCGGGACCATCCCGGCTATCGTCTGATCAAGCTGGAGCAGAACTACCGCTCCGCGGGCAACATCCTGGCGGCGGCGAACGCCGTCATCCGGCACAATCGCCACCGGCTGGGCAAGAACCTGTGGACCACCGACGGCGCCGGCGAGCCCCTGCGCCTGTACCAGGCCCTGACCGACCAGGAGGAGGCCCAGTTCGTAGTGGACGAGGTGCGAGCGTTGAACCGGGAAGGGGTGCCCTATGCTGACATGGCGGTGCTCTATCGTTCCAATGCCCAGTCCCGGGTGCTGGAGCACGCCCTCTTCAGCGCCGGCGTTCCCTACCGGGTGTACGGGGGGCTGCGCTTTTTCGAGCGCCAGGAAGTCAAGCACGCCCTCGCCTACCTGCGCTTGGCGGTCAATCCTGACGACGACGGCGCCCTCGAGCGGGTGATCAACTTTCCCGCCCGGGGAATCGGCGCCCGCACCCTGGAGCAACTGCGCAGCGAGGCAGCGGCCACCGGCTCGAGCCTGTGGGAGGTGGCCCGCCGGAAGGCGCAAGCCAGGGGACAGAGGCCGGAGGGGATCCGCAAGGGGATCGAGGGGTTCGTGGCCCTGATCGAGGATCTGCGCGCCGCAGCCGCCGCCCTATCGCTGCCGGAGCTGGTGCAACACGCGATCGAGGCGAGCGGGCTCGCCGCCCATTACCAGGCCGAGCGGGAAGGGGAAGAGCGCCTCGAGAACCTGGACGAGCTGGTCAACGCGGCGAGCGCTTTTGCCCAGGAAGCGGAAGAGCACGACCTGGCGGCTTTCCTCGCCCACGCCGCCCTGGAGGCTGGCGAGCACCAGGCGGCGAGCGGTGCAGAGGCGCTGCAGCTCATGACCGTGCACTCGGCCAAGGGGCTGGAGTTCCATGCTGTGTTCGTCACCGGTCTGGAGGAGGGGCTCTTCCCCCACGAGCAGAGCCTGCTGGATCCCGGCGGCGTGGAGGAGGAGCGGCGGCTCATGTACGTTGCCCTCACCCGTGCCCGGCGGCGGCTGTACTTAAGCCTCGCCCAGACGCGCATGCTTCACGGCCAGACCCGCTACAACGTGCCCTCCCGCTTCCTGCAGGAAATCCCGGCCGAACTGATGAAGGCCCTGGGGGGCAGGGGAGCAGCGCCTCGGACCGCGCCCGCCTCGGCTTTGTCCCAGAATACTGGGCCGGAGCCGGCCTTTCGCCTGGCTGGCAGCCCTGAGTGGCACGTGGGCCAGAGCGTGCTGCACCCCAAGTTCGGTCGAGGGGTCATCGTCCATTGCGAAGGCCGGGGTCCCGACGCCCGGGTTCAGGTGCGTTTCTCCGAGGCGGGGGTGAAATGGCTCGCCCTGGAGTACGCTAAGCTCACGCCCGTCCACTGAGTTCGAAGCAAGAGCCAAGCGCTTTAAGCGTTTCCGGGAACTAGAGGTGCTCGCGTCACGTCGCGGCCGGGGCCGGATCGGCGGCGAAGATCTCCTTGTAGCTCACGTAGATCGAGGCGAACACGGTGGGCACCAGCAGGATCAGCCCTAGGGCGAAGGGCAGCAGCGCCAGGAAGCCCAGCACCGTGAGGCTCAGGCTGTAGACCACCAAGGGCAGAAGGTTGGTGAGGCAGGCATTGAAGCTCTGGCGCAGGGCGGCGAAGGGCATGAGCCCGTCGAAAATCACCAGAAGCGGAGCGAACCAGACCGCCATGAGCAGGGGCACTGACAGGGCGGCGGCCACGGTGAGCGCCAACATCACTCGACCGGGCATGGCCGGCATCGCCGGCGGCGAGGAATCCTTCATGTCCTGCATCAGCTCGTCGAGACTCCCGCCGGCCAGCATGACCACCACGCCGTAGATTAGCACCTGTCCCACCAGATAAACACCGCCGATGGTGATGAGGGCGCTGGTCTGGCGCCGGAAGCCCTCGAACAGGCAGGTGAGCTCCAACCGGCCACCCTGCTCCAGGGTGCGGCAGCCCACCATCAGGCCAGCCAGCAACACCGGCGAGAGGAGATAGAAGACCAGCTCACCGATGGGTGGAACGAGGCTCGCGGCGAGGACGAAGCCCACCAGGGCCAGGCACAGAGCGATCCAGTTGAGGGGACTTCTGCGGAACAGGGCGAAGCCCTGAACGATCCAATCCCAGCCGCGCATGGGCACGAGCCTGCGCACCTGCATCTGTCTCTCCGAGAAAATCACAAAAAATTATTCTAAACCCACAGGCGCGCGAGCCGCGATTGCGCGGCGATATGGGCGGTCAAGATGCGCTTATACTGCTCCGGGTCTTTTGCGTGGGTGAGCTCGCCCGGGCGGGGGAAATGCCAGTCGAAGAGGCGTGAGATCCAGAAACGCAAGGCCGCTGCCCGCAGCAGCACGGGCCAGGCGCCACGCTCGAGGGCGGTCAAGGGACGCACTTGGTGGTACGCGGATAGCAGAGCGTAGCAGCGCGCTTCGTCCATCCGGCCCTCGGCGTCCAGGCACCAATCGTTCGCCGTGATGGCGAGATCGTAGAGCAGAGCGTCGTTGCCCGCAAAATAGAAGTCGATCAGTCCCGACACCCGCTCCTCGAGAAAAAACACGTTGTCCCGGAACAAATCGCCGTGGATCACGCCCCGGGGCAGGTCGTGGAAGCGGTACAGGGCCTGGAAGCGCAGCTCCTCCTGGAGCAGGGCGCCGTCCTCCGGGGAAAGGCGGGGCATCACCTGGGGCGCCGTGGCGCGCCACCACTTGGGTCCCCGGGGATTGTCGAGCCGACGTGGATAGGAGGCCCCCGCCAGATGCATTTCAGCCAGCACGGCACCCACCGCGGCACAATGGGCCGGGGCGGGATGCTCCTGCGGCCGCCCGGGCAGAAAGCTTACCAAGCAGGCGGGTTTGCCCTTCAAGGGCCGAAAGCGGCGGTCGTCCAGTCCGGCGATGGGCCGCGGGCAGGGGATGCCGTGTTCCGCCAGGTGGGCCATCAGGTCCACGTAAAAGGGCAGCTCCTCGGCGCTCAGCTTCTCGAATAGGGTGAGGACGAAACGGCCCTGGGTGGTGGTCACCCGGTAGTTGGTGTTCTCGATGCCCTCGGCGATGCCCTCCAGGGCGACGAGCGTTCCCACCGCGTAGTGGCGCAGCCAAGCGGCAAGCTCCTCGGGGGTGACGGGGGTGAAGACCGACATGAGGCAGGGGAAGGGCTGCGCCCCGTCAGAAGCGCTCGATGACCCACATAGGAGGGCTGAAACCCGGGTCTGGACTGTCCCGGCGGATGAATTGGCCGTTGCCCTGGTAGTCGATAAGGTAGTAGGGTGGCCCGTGGCGGGGCGTCACTTTCACCATGTACAGCCGCCCGTTGATGCGGAATTCCTCTACCGTCTCTTCCCCGCGCTGGATGATGGTGACCTGAGGCTCGAGGGAGGGGTCAGGCTCGTAACCGGGGGGAGGGGGAGGCGGCTCGGGCAAAGGTTCCAGATTGGCCGGGGGCTGCGACTTGGCTGGCGCCTGCCCTGCGGGCCCGGGCGGCTGCTTGGAGGGCGGGCTAGGCGCCTGGGCTGCCGCAGCAGCGGCCCAGAGGCAGAAAAGCCCGACGACGAGGCGGCGGGCGAGTCGGTGGAGGGTCATGATGTCGTCCTTTTGCGGGAGGATGGCCCCGGATTATAGACGAGCGTTTGGGTTTTTCCTCGCGCCTCACAGGTTGAGCTGCATCTCCTTCTCCTTTTCGGACGGGGAGAAGCCACGGGTAGCGTAGTAGTCGAAGATGGCGGTCACCACTTTTTCCGGCTCGTCGATCACCTGGATCAGATTGAGGTCCTCGGCATCGATCATGCCTTCTTTAACCAGGGTCGTGCGGAACCAGTCGAGGAGTCCTTGCCAGAAGGGCGCGTGTACCAGGATGATGGGAATGCGCCGGGACTTGCCGGTCTGCACCAGGGTGAGGGCTTCCATCAGCTCGTCTAGGGTCCCGAAGCCGCCCGGCATCACCACCCAGGCGGTGGCGAGCTTCACGAACATGTATTTGCGGGCGAAGAAATGCCGGAAGCTCTGGGAGATGTCCTGGAACGGGTTGCCGTGCTGTTCGTGGGGCAGTTGGATGTTGAGGCCGACGCTGGGAGACTTGCCGAAGAAGGCGCCCTTGTTGGCCGCTTCCATGACACCGGGTCCGCCGCCCGAGATCACGCTGAATCCGGCGTCCGAGAGCAGCCGGGCGATTTTCTCCGTGAGAGCGTAGTACGGGTGGTCGGGAGTGACGCGGGCGCTGCCGAACATGCTCACCGCCGGCATGACCGCGCTCAGCCGTTCCGTCGCCTCGACGAATTCTGACATAATCCCGAAGACCCGCCACGACTCCCGGGCCGACCAGGTTTTCTTCAACGCTTCGACGGCGACCGCCGAAGGAAGCTTGTGACTGATACTCATGTGGGCACCTCAAAAGAAGAAAAGCATCCAGTGAAGACGTTGCTGCTGGTGGACGGCTCGTCCTATCTCTACCGCGCGTTCCACGCGCTGCCCGACTTGAGGAGCCGGAACAACGAGCCGACGGGGGCGATCTACGGCGTGCTGAACATGCTGCGCAGGCTGCGCAGGGAACATGACGCCGATTATATCGGCTGCGTTTTCGATGCAAAAGGAAAGACTTTCCGCGAGGAGCTCTATCCCCAATACAAGGCCAACCGGCCGCCTATGCCAGAGGATCTGGCGCGCCAGATCGGGCCCTTGAAGGAGGCGATCGAGGCCTTGGGCTGGCCGCTGCTGGAAGTGGAAGGGGTGGAGGCGGACGACGTCATCGCCACCCTGTGCCGGGAGGCGCAGGCGCGGGGGGTGCGCTGCGTGGTCTCCACCGGGGACAAAGATCTCGCCCAGCTTGTGGGCCCGAACGTGGTGCTGGTGAACACCATGACCAACGAGACGCTGGACGAGGCGGGGGTCCGGGCCAAGTTCGGGGTTCCACCGGAGCGGGTGCTCGACTACCTCACCCTGATCGGGGACGCCATCGACAACGTGCCCGGGGTGGACAAGGTGGGGCCCAAAACGGCGGCCAAGTGGCTCGAGCAGTACGGGAGCCTCGAAGAGGTCATGGCCCGGGCGGGGGAGATCCCGGGCGTAGCGGGAGAGAACCTGCGCCGGGCCCTCGAGTGGCTGCCCAAAGGTCGGGCGCTGCTGGCAGTGCGCCGGGACGTGGCGCTACCGGTCTCCCTCGAGGACCTGCGGCCTCGGCCTCCGGATCGGGAGCGGCTGCAGGCTTTATTCCAACGCTTCGATTTCAAGAGCTGGTTGAGGGAACTCGAGGTTCAGGACCCGGCAGGCAACGGTGCCCGGTCGGTCGCCGCCGCTGCGGCACCCCGGCCCGAGCGCCGCTACGAGGCCATTCTCACCGAGGCCGAGCTCGAGGCCTGGCTCGCGCGTCTCGAAACCGCCGAGCTCGTAGCCGTGGATACGGAGACCACCGACCTCGATCCGATGCGGGCGCGCCTGGTGGGCATCTCCATTTGCGTGGAACCCCACGAGGCGGCCTACCTGCCCCTTGCCCACCGCTATCCGGGCGCCCCGGCCCAGCTCGACCCGGCGAGGGTTCTCGCTCGGCTCAAGCCCTGGCTGGAAGACGGGGCGCGGCCCAAGCTAGGCCAGCACGCCAAGTATGACATGCACGTGTTCGCGAACCATGGGCTCGCCCTGCGGGGTGTGGTCCACGACACGCTGCTCGAGTCCTACGTGCTGGAAAGTCACCGCGCCCACGACATGGACAGTCTGGCCGAGCGCTATCTGGGGGTCAAGACCATCACCTACGAAGAGGTGTGCGGCAAGGGGGCGAACCAGATCGGCTTCGACCAGGTGGCGGTCGAGCGCGCGACCGAGTACGCAGCCGAAGACGCCGACGTGACCCTGCAACTGCACCGGGCGATGTTCCCGCAGCTTCAGGCGGAACCCAAGCTGCTCCACGTGTACCAGGCCCTGGAGATGCCGGTCATGCACGTGCTCTTCGCCATGGAGCGGCACGGAGTGCTGCTCGATGTGGCGCGGCTCGAGGCCCAGAGCCGGGAGCTCGCGGCGCGCATGGCCGAGCTGGAGGCGAAGGCTCACCAGCTGGCCGGGCAGCCCTTCAACCTCAATTCCCCGAAGCAGATCCAGGAGATTCTGTTCGAGCAGCTCAAGCTTCCCGTGGTCAAGAAAACCCCCGGTGGCGCGCCGTCCACCGATGAGGACGTGCTGCAGCAACTCGCCCTGGATTATCCTCTGCCCAAGCTCATCCTGGAGTACCGCGGCCTCTCCAAGCTCAAATCCACTTACACGGACAAGTTGCCCCGCATGATCCATCCGGAGACCGGGCGGGTGCACACTAACTATGCCCAGGCGGTGGCGGTGACCGGCCGGCTCTCCAGCAACGAGCCCAACCTGCAGAACATTCCCATCCGCACCGCCGAAGGCCGGCGTATCCGGGAGGCCTTCATCGCGCCGCCCGGCCACTTCATCGTCTCGGCGGACTACTCCCAGGTGGAGCTGCGCATCATGGCCCATATCTCCGGCGACGAGGGCCTGCTCAAGGCCTTCGAGGCGGGGGAGGACATCCACGCTTCCACAGCGGCCGAAGTGTTCGGAGTGCCCCGCGGCCAGGTGACGCCGGAGCAGCGCCGCTACGCCAAAGTGATCAACTTCGGACTAATGTACGGCATGTCTTCCTTCGGGCTCGCCAGCCAGCTGGGTATCGAGCGCGCCGCCGCCCAGACCTACATCGATCGCTATTTCGCCCGCTTTCCCGGAGTCGCCGCCTACATGGCCCAGGTGCGGGAACAGGCTCGCGCTCAGGGCTACGTGGAGACGGTGTTCGGGCGTCGGGTTTGGCTGCCCGAGATCAGGAGCGGCAACAACGCCCGGCGCCAGGCGGCCGAGCGGGCCGCCATCAACGCCCCCATGCAGGGCACGGCGGCGGACCTCATCAAGCTGGCCATGATCGCGGTGCACCGCTGGCTCGAGGAACGGAGTCTCGCCAGCCGATTGATCCTCCAAGTGCACGACGAGCTGGTGCTGGAGGTACCGGAAGGGGAGCTGGAGGAAGTCAAGGGCACGGTTCCCCGGCTCATGGAAGGCGTCGCCCGGCTGCGGGTCCCCTTGGTGGTGGACGTGGGCGTCGGACGCAACTGGGACGAGGCCCACTGAGGAGCTGCGCCGGTGCTCCCCGGCGCTGCCGGCACCCGGTGGTCCTCTGTTGCGTCTAAGATGGGGAAAGGAGGGTCACACCCATGATAAAACTGGAACTGTCGCTTCAAGAGCAGGAAGTCCTGATCGAAGTGCTGGAGAGCTTTCTCTCGGACCTGCGGATGGAAATCGCGGACACCGAGCGCCTCGCCTTCCGCGAGCGGCTGAAGGGCCAGGAGCAGGTCATCAAGCGGCTGCTGGGTGCGTTGCGCCAGAGCGCGTGAGCCGCCGGTCTGGCTTGCTAACGGATTGCCCCGAACACCTTGCGCAGCAGACGGCTTCCCTGGCCGAAGGGGTCCCGGCGGATCGCCCGCTCTTCTTCCGCCATCATCAGGAACAGCCCATCCAGGGCCTTCTGGGTGACGTAGCCGTCCAGGGTCGCTTGCTTTTCGTCGATCAGGCCCAACTGGGCGGCCGGCCCGGCGATCTGATTGTACTGGCGGGCGAGGCCCACCTGGTCGGTGGCCCGCTGGACGATGGGCAGGAAGCGGGCGGCAAGGGGTTGCGAGGCGGTGCGGCGGAAGTATTCGGTGGCGGCGGTGTCGCCGCCGGTCAGAATCTGGCGGGCGTCCTGGATCGACATTTTCTTGATGGCTTCCAGCAGGATGGCCTTTGCTTCCGGAACCGCGGCCTCGGCGGCCCGGTTCATGGCCACTTCCAACTGATCGAGCTGGGCCCCCAGCCCCATCATGCGCAGGAACGATGCGCTTCTTTGGAGGGAATCGGGCAGGGGAATCCTCACTTTGGGGTTGCCCAGGAACCCGTCCGGCACGCCGAGCTTGGAAACCGCCACGCGCGAGCCCTGGACCAGGGCCTGCTTGAGTCCATCGACGGCCTCCGCATCGGAGAGCCCTGCCACCGCGAGGGCGGGTAGCGAAAGCAAGGAAAGCCCCAGCAGCAGGGCGAAGCTTGCGGCCAGGAAGGGATTCCGGCCCATGGGGTCGGGGCGACGGGTCAGCATGTTGACATCATACGGCTCCGGGCCGTTCGCCTCAATGGAGAGGGCGAGGGAAGAACCTTGCCGCCATCGGGAAAGTTCTGCAAACTCGCTCATTCGTTTCCTCTCCATTCCCTCGGCGTAGCGACCCGATCAAGAGGAGGCGCCGGATGACCCGGATACCCCAGGAAGCCCGCAGCGATTACCTGGAGCAAGCGCTCAAGTCCTTCGTCGGCGTCGATCCCGACGAGATTGACCCCCTCGTGGGCCTGGTGGCCGCTTTGCGGCCGGCGAATCCGGCCAAGGTCGCCTCCGCCATCGCCGGCCTCCAGCAGCTTACGCTCCTTCTGGAGGAAAACGCCGAATACCGAAACGCCTTCCGCCGTTACCTGCTCCATCTGCTGGCCTCCAAGCGCCAAGTGCACCTGTACGCCGACAGCGGAATCTTCCCCAACGAAAGCTTTGCCCGGGGCCTGCTGCGGCGCATCGGCGGCGCCCTCCTCCCTTGGGCTCCGAATCCCGCCCATCTACGGGACCTGATCGGCGTGGTGTTCTGGCGGCGGGACGACTACCAGTGGGTGGGCCGCATACCGGAAGACACCTGGTTGGGCCTGTATCGGGCCCTGAGCCTGGACGAGGCCGCCGACCCCGGCGCCCTCCGGGCCCCGCAGGAAGAAGCGCTGGAAGCGGTGCAGATCCTCTCTTATCGCGTCGCGGCCCTGGGGCTCGAGCCGGAGCTCGTGCGCAACGAGCCGGCCATCGAGGAATTCGAGTCCCCGTTCCTCGCCCAGAACCAGGAGATCGTGGCCTGGATCCGCCGCTACCGGGCGTGGCTCGACGGGCGCGAGCCGGCCCCCGAGGACGACCGGCACCTGCGGGTGCTGCTCCATCAGTGCGAGGAGGTGATGGCCCGCATCCGGCGGCGGGCCAGCAAGAACGGCGCCAGCGTGAACCTGGCTTACCTGCTGCTGCGCCTCGCCCAGTCCATCGAGCGCATCAAGACGCTCCTGTCGCTCCTGGATCCCGCCCAGGCTCAGGATCGTCCCCGGCAGGCGCTCGCGCTGCTGGGGAAAGTGATCCAGGCGGAGAACACCCGCGCCAGCCTGCGCCGCTACATCGCCCAGAACGTGGAACTGCTGGCGCTGCAGATCGTGGAGCGGGGCGGCCGGGCGGGCGAGCACTACGTGACGGTGACTGCGTCCGAATACTTCGGCATGCTGCGCTCCGCCATGGGCGCCGGGCTGATCGTAGCCGTGATGGCCTTGGTCAAGATCCTGCTGCTCAAGCTCCAGCTTCCACCGCTGATCGAGACTGCCGCGGTATGCCTCAACTACGGGCTCGGCTTCGTGGTGGTGCATCTGTTCCATTTCACCATCGCCACCAAGCAGCCTGCCATGACTGCCCAGACTATCGCCGCCACCATCGAAGAGGAGACCGACTCGGGCCGGCGCAACCTGAACAAGCTGGAGACCCTGATCGTGGACGTCATGCGCAGCCAGTTCATCGCCATCGTGGGCAACATGGTCATGGCCTTCCCAGCGGCCTATGTCCTCGCCTGGCTGTGGCTCGGCCTGTTCGACGAGCACGTGGTGGCTTCGGTCAAGGCCGGCTATCTGCTGCACGAGCTCCACCCCTGGGCGAGCCTTGCCCTGGTCCACGCTGCCATCGCGGGCGTCTGGCTGTTTCTGGCTGGGCTGATTGCCGGCTACTATGACAACCTGGCGGTCTATAACCAGATTCCGGAGCGCGTGAAACACCTGCGCTGGCTGAACCGGCTGCTGGGGAAGGAGCGCACCGAGCGCTTCGCAGCCTACGTCCACGAGCACCTGGGGGCGCTGGCGGGCAACTTCTTCTTCGGCGTCCTCCTGGGGATCACGCCCTTCATCGGGTTCCTGGTGGGTCTGCCCCTGGACATCCGCCACGTCGCCTTCTCCACCGCCAACCTAGGCTACGCCCTGGTCGGGCTGGAGCACGCCGTCGCCTGGGAGGTCCTAGCGGTCAGCCTGGCGGGGTTGTACCTGATCGGCGTCACCAACCTGCTGGTGAGCTTTACCCTGGTGGTCCAGGTGGCGCTGCGGGCGCGCAGGGTCCGGCTACGGGATGCGAAGGGGCTCTTGTGGCCGGTGGCGAAGCGCTTTTTCCGCAGCCCCCTGGAGTTTTTCGTCCCGGTGCGGCGGGAAGAGAGGGTGGTGCCTTAAGCGGCAGGATTTCTACGGCAAGCGATCGCTGCCACGGGAGGGGGCGAGCGACCGAGGTCGGAGATGGAGCGACCTTGGACGAAAGCTCAGTAGAGGCCCGCCTCGTGGGCCTGCTGGTCCGCGTGGTAGCTGGAGCGCACCAGGGGGCCGCACGCCGCATGGGCGAAACCCATCTCCCGCGCCGCCTTCTCAAAGGCTTCGAACCGTTCGGGCTCCACGTAGCGGGCCACGGGCAGATGCCCGGCCGTAGGCTGGAGGTACTGGCCGATGGTGAGCATCTCCACGTCATGGGCCCGCAGGTCGCGCATCACCCCCAGGATCTCCTCGTCCGTCTCCCCCAGTCCCACCATCAGCCCGGACTTGGTGGGCACTCCCGGCACCCGGGCCTTGAAGGCCTGGAGCAGCCGGAGGGAGTGGGCGTAGTCCGCTCCCGGCCGCACTTGCTTGTAGAGCCGGGGGACCGTTTCCAGGTTGTGGTTCATCACGTCCGGGGGATGCTGGGCGAGGATCTCGAGGGCCGCTTCCAGGCGGCCGCGGAAGTCTGGTACCAGGATCTCGATCCGGGTCCCGGGAGAGCGGCTGCGCACCGCTTGGATGCACTCGGCGAAATGCCGGGCGCCGCCGTCCCGCAGGTCATCCCGGTCGACGCTGGTGATCACCACGTATCTGAGCTGCAAAGCCGCTACGGTCTCCGCAAGATGCCCTGGCTCCTCGGGGTCGGGCGGCTTCGGCCGGCCGTGGGCCACGTCGCAGAAGGGGCAGCGGCGAGTGCACAGGTCCCCCAGGATCATGAAAGTGGCCGTGCCCTTGCCAAAGCATTCGCCGATGTTGGGGCAGGAGGCCTCCTCGCACACCGTGTGCAGCTTCTGGGTGCGCAGCAACCGCTTGATCTCCTGGAAGCGCTCGCCGCTGCCCACTCGGACCCGGATCCAGGCGGGCTTTTTGAGGGGCGTGTCCGCGGGAACGATCTTGATGGGATTGCGGGCGGTCTTGGCCGCACCTTTTTCCCGCCCGATGGCGCTGGTCATGATCGGATGCTCGGATAGAGGGCGCTTGCCAGGTTTTGCACCAGTTCCTCGGCGAGGGCGTCCATGGGTTCAGTGAGCCCCCAGTCGCGCGCTTGCGTCACCCGCAGACCCCGGTAGCCGCAGGGATCGATGGCTTCGAAGGGCGTGAGGTCCATGTCCACGTTGAACGCCAGACCGTGGTAGCAGCAGCCGTTTCGAATCCTCAACCCCAGCGCCGCGATCTTGGCCTCCTCCACGTAGACGCCGGGCGCGTCGTCTCGGGCATGGGCCTCGACGCCGCGTCGGGCGAGGAGCTGGACCACGGCCTGTTCCATACGCCGCACCAGCGGGCGCACTGAGAGTTTCAGACGGCGCAGGTCCAGCAGCAGGTAGACCACGATCTGACCCGGTCCATGGTAGGTGATCTGGCCGCCCCGGTCCACGTGCACCACCGGGATGTCATGGCGGCGGGGCAGGTGTTCCGCACGCCCGGCTAGCCCAACGGTGTAGACCGGGGGATGCTCCACGACCCACAGCTCGTCCGGCGTGTCTTCGCGGCGGGCAAGGGTGAACGCCTTCATCGACTGCCAAGTGGGGACATAGTCGGCATGCCCCAGTCGTCGAATCGTGAACAGGCATGCCTCCCCGCTCGCGCCCGGTTGGTGTGGCTTTCCTTCCGCCGCAGGCATGGAGGCTGCGGCGGCGCTGGAGCGTGGAGCCAGCCTTCCCCCGGGCGGGAATGGGAACGCGGGCGTCCCGATTCTCTGGCTCGGCTCTGCGGGTATCGGCGCCTCCAGCTCCATGGGCCACTTTCCCTTCACAACACCATCACCACCCGCGGGTGGTCGCACAGGGCCCGGTACAGGGCGTCGAGCTGTTCCCGTGAAGTGGCGCGAATGGTGCAAGTCACGCTGAGGTAACGGGCTTGCCGGCTCGGGCGCAGCTCCATAGATGCGGCGTCGAAGTCCGGCGCATGCTGCAGCACGATCTCCAGCACCGCTTGGGCGAAGCCCGGCTCCATTCGTCCCACCACTTTGATCGGGAAGTCGCACGGGTATTCCAGGGCTGAAGCGGGCTCGTCCATGGGGCTCTCTGGGTTTAGCCGGCGAGGGCTTGGGACTGGGCCGGAGCCCGCATTACCCGGACCTTGAACTCCTGGTACAACCGGTGGAGCCGCTGGAACGTCGGTCCGGGCCGGCCGCTACCCACCTTGCGGCCGTCCAGCTCCACCACCGCCAGGATCTCCTTGGTGGAGGAGGTGATCATCACCTCCTGGGCGGAACGGAGTTCGAATTCCGATACCTCCCGCACCTCCGTGGGAACGCCGCCGGAGGCGGCCAGCTCCAGCACCACATCGTAGGTGATGCCCGGAAGGATCAGGTGATTCTTGGGCGGCGTGAGCAGGGTGTCCCCGCGCACCACGAACACGTTGCTCGCCGATCCCTCGGTGACGAAGCCGTCCCGCAGCAGGATGGTCTCCACCGCGCCGGCGTCGACCGCCTGCTGCTTGAGCAGCACGTTGGCCAGAAGCGAGATGGACTTGATGTTGCAACGGAGCCAGCGGTTGTCAGGAGCGGTGATGCAAGCCACTCCTTTTTCCACCTGCTCCCGGGGCGGGGTGGACAAGGGGTTCGCCATGATGAACACGGTGGGATCGACCCCCACCGGAAACGCGTGATCGCGCGGGGCCACGCCGCGGGTCACTTGCAAGTAGACGCTCTGGTCCTCCCAGGGATTGCGGGCGATCACTTCGTGCACGAGGCGCGCCCACTCCTCGAGGCGATGGGGATTGGGCAGCCGGATTTCCTTTAGACTCGCGTCCAGCCGTTGCAGATGCTCGGCCAGGCGAAACGGGCGGCGGGAATAGACCGGGATCACTTCATAGACCCCGTCGCCGAAGATGAAACCGCGATCCAGCACTGGGATGCGCGCCTCTTCCAGAGGCATAAACTGGCCGTTCAGATAGATCATGGCGGGCCTCAGTTGAACAGGAGTTTCAGGCTGTCCCAGGCGCGGCCCAAGATGTTGGCCACCGGGACGCTCTGCAATGCCACCACCGGATATTCGCCCAGAGCCTGGCCGTCCACCGTGAGGCGCAGGGTTCCCACCTTCTGGCCCGCTGCCACCGGGGCGATCAGGGGTTCCCGCCGTTCTAGCGCGGCCTTGATGCGTTCTGCCTGGCCCTTGGGAAGGGTGAGGTAGAGATCGTCCTGGAAGCCCACCTTGACCGCGTTTTCCTTGCCTTTCCAGACTGGCAACACGGCCACTTCTTGTCCTTTCTGGTACACCCGCACCGTGTCGAAGAACTGCAATCCCCAGTTGAGCAGCTTCTGGCTCTCCACCGCCCGGGCGGTCTCGGAGCTGGTTCCCATGACCACTGAAATCAGGCGCCGCCCGTCCCGACGAGTGGAGGCCACCAGGCAGTATCCGGCGGCCTCCGTATGCCCGGTCTTGACCCCATCCACGTAAGGGTCGGTCCACAGCAGGCGATTGCGGTTGGCCTGCCGAATGTTGTTATAGGTGTATTCCTTTTGCGAGTAGAGTGGGTAGAAGTCCGGGAAATCGCGGATTAACGCAGCCGTCAGCCGGGCGATGTCGTGGGCGGTGGAATACTGCTGGGGGTCGGGCAATCCGGTGGCGTTGACGAAATGGGTGTTGTTCAGGCCGAGCCGGGCCGCCTCTCGGTTCATCATCTGGGCGAAGACCTCCTCGGAGCCAGCGACGGCCTCGGCCAGGGCGATGGAGGCGTCGTTGCCGGACTGTACGATCATTCCGTTCAACAGTTCTTCCACCGTGACCGGCTTCCCGGGCTCGATAAACATACGGGAGCCCTCGGCGCGCCAGGCCTTTCGCGATACCGGCACGGTCTGGTCGAGGCGCAGCTGCTTCTGCTTGAGGGCCGAAAAGGCGAGGTAGGCCGTCATGAGCTTGGTCAGGGAAGCGGGCTCCATGCGCTCATGCATATTCTCCCCGGCGATCACCTGACCGGTATAGAAGTCCATGAGCACCCATGCCTTGGCCGCCACGGCCGGCGCCTTGGGCGCTCCGAGAGTTTGGGCTTGGGCGGAAAGGAAAAGGCTGGCGAAGAAAAGAGCGGTCAAGAAACGCATCATAGACAAAATTCGTATTATACCGTCTTGCGGCGGACGGCCCCAGGAGATTGCCGGGGGATCCGCCCCGCTTGGAAGACCCTGGGCCGGCGGGAAAGGTTTCCGGGCCGGCCTTGAAACAGGCGTTTCAGCACCTATTTAATTTCAAAAAGCTCCACCCATACAAACCAGCACCGACGGAGGCACCCATGGCCAACATTACGCGTTTCGATCCCTTTGGAGAGCTGGACGACTTGCTGCAGGGGTTTTTCGTCCAACCCATGAGGCTGGAGAGCCGGGGACCCGTCCAGTTCAGAATGGACGTGAAAGAAGACGAGCAGAAGTACACTGTGCTGGCGGAGCTGCCCGGTGTCAAAAAAGACGACATCCAGGTCACCATCGACGGCAATCAAGTGGCCATCGCCGCGGAGGTGAAGAAGGACGGCGAGGAGCGGCAGAACGAAAAGGTGTTGCGCCGGGAGCGTTATTACGGAAAACTCTTCCGGGCCTTCTCCCTCGCGCAGGAAGTGGACGAAGGAGCGGCGAGCGCCCGATTCGTCGACGGCGTGCTGGAGCTTACCCTGCCTAAGCGCAGCGCAGCAAGCGGCCGGCGGTTGACCATTTCGTGACGGGAATCTAGACGGCGTATGGCCCAGGCCGCCGCGAGGGCGGCAGCGCCGTGCGCGTGGCCTGGCGGCCGATGTAGAATAGGCTGGGTTAGCCCGCGGTGAGCACTTTTTACCCAGCCCTCTTCCCGAACCCTGTCTCCCAATGAGCCTGACTCCCGCTAGCGCTCGCGAAAAGGCGCGGGTTCTCGCCGAAGCGCTGCCCTATATCCGCCGCTTCCATGGCAATACCATCGTCATCAAGTACGGTGGCAACGCCATGATCGACGAGAACCTAAAAAATGGTTTCGCCCGGGACGTGGTGCTGTTGAAGCTCGTGGGCATGAACCCGGTGGTGGTGCACGGCGGTGGCCCTCAGATCGACGAGCTGCTCGCCCGCGTAGGCAAGCAGGGGCGTTTCGTCCAGGGCATGCGGGTGACCGATCGGGAGACCATGGAGCTTGTGGAGATGGTGCTGGGTGGCCTGGTGAACAAGGAAATCGTCAACCGCATCAACCAGCACGGGGGCAAGGCCGTGGGGCTCACGGGCAAGGACGGGGCCTTCATCCGCGCCCGCAAGCTCCTTATGCCGAGTCGCGACAACGCCGAGGAGCTGATCGACATCGGCCAGGTGGGGGAGATCGTGAGTATCGATCCCGGCCTCATCGCTTTCCTCGACCAGGGTGACTTCATTCCGGTCATCGCCCCGATCGGGGTTGGCGCCGAAGGCGAGGCGTACAACATCAATGCCGACGTGGTGGCTGGCAAGCTGGCGGAGGTGTTACGCGCCGAAAAGCTGATCCTGCTCACCAACACCCCGGGAGTGCTGGATAAAGACGGCAAACTCCTCACGGGGCTCACTCCGAAAGAGGTGGACGCCCTGATCGCCGACGGCACGCTTTCGGGCGGCATGCTGCCCAAGATCGCCGCGGCCTTGGACGCGGCGCGCAGCGGCGTGAAGTCGGTGCACATCATCGACGGGCGGGTGGAGCATGCCGTGCTCCTCGAAGTGTTGACGGACGAAGGGGTTGGCACCCTGATCAAGGCCCGCTAGCCACCCGGCGACCCAATTGAATTGGCGATGCGAGGTCTCACCTGGATCTTCGATCTGGACAATACGCTCCATGACGCTTCGCCCCACATCTTTCCCTACTTAAGCCGCAGCATGACGGCCTACCTGCAGGCCCATCTCGATCTCGATCTGGAGGCTGCCCAGGCGCTGCGCGTCGCCTACTGGAAGCGCTATGGGGCAACCTTGCTGGGGCTCATGCGCCACCACGGGACTGACCCGCGCCACTTTCTCTGGCATACGCATCAGTTTCCGAAACTCGAACGCATGCTGCGCCGGGAACCGTACCTGCCCGGCGTCCTGGGGCGCCTGCCCGGCCGCAAAATCGTTTTTTCCAACGCGCCGTCCCACTACGCCCGGGCGGTGGTGCGGTTCCTGGACGTCGAACGGTATTTCGACGACGTGTTCTCCATCGAGCACACCCGCTTTCGGCCCAAGCCGGATGTGTACGGTTTCCGCCGGCTGCTCGACCGGCACCGGCTGTCGCCGCGCCGCTGCGTGATGGTGGACGACACCGCCCAGAATCTGCGCACTGCGAAACGGCTGGGCATGCGCACGGTCTGGGTCACTCGCTCCGGGCGGCTGCCTCCCTATGTGGATGTCAGGATAAGCACCCTGCCAGAGCTTCCGCGCAGGCTGCACTTGCTGATATAACGAACGAGGAGCGGCGCGGCACAGGGGAGGAAGAATGCCAGCGAGGCCCGGCGAAAGAAAGCTGCAGATTTTGAGGGCTCTAGCCCAGATGCTGGAGGAGCCAAGGGGGGAGAAAATCACCACGGCCGCGCTAGCTGCCCGGCTCGACGTATCCGAGGCCGCCCTATATCGGCATTTTGCCAGCAAGGCCCAGATGTACGAGGGGCTGATCGAGTTCATCGAGCAAACCCTGTTCGGATTGGTGAACAAGATCGCGGCGGAAGAGCCGAGCGGCAGACGCCAGTTGGAGAGCATGATTTCCCTGCTGCTCGGTTTTGCGCGTCAAAACCCGGGCATGACGCGGGTGTTGATCGGGGATGCGCTGGTCTACGAGGACGGGCGGCTCCAGGGTCGAGTCAATCAGCTCCACGACCGCCTAGAAGCGAGCCTGCGGCAGGCGTTGCGCTTCGCCGTCGGGCAAGGGGAGATGGACAGCGCCGCCGATCTCGCCGCCCGGGCTAACCTGATCATGAGCTTCGTGGTGGGTCGCTGGCACCAGTACGCCAAGAGCGGTTTCAAGCGCGACCCGATGGAGTACTGGAACGGCCAGCGCGCCGATCTGCTGGGGGACTAGGCCGTGGTTTCCTCGCTAGGCGTGGGCCGTAGCGGGCTGTCGGCGACACACGGGACAGCGGGGATCTTTGTGGAGCTTGACCTCGCGCCACTCCATGGTGAAGGCGTCCAGCAAGAGCAAGCGGCCGGCGAGGGTTTGGCCTATGCCCGCTACCAGCTTCAACGCCTCCGCCGCTTGTACTGCACCGATAATGCCTACCAGGGGCGCGAACACCCCCATCACCGCGCAGCGGGTTTCTTCCACTTCCCCTTCTTCCGGGAAAAGGCAGTGGTAGCAGGGGCCGTCTCCTCGGCGTAGATCGAACACCGCCACCTGACCGTCGAAGCGCACCCCCGCCCCCGAGACCAGGGGACGGCGGTGGGCCACGCATGCCCGGTTGAGGGCGTGTCGCGTGGCGAAGTTGTCGCTGCAATCCACCACCACGTGGGCTTGTTCCACGAGCCGGTCGATGGCCTCGGCGTCGAGGCGCTGGGCCACGGGCACGACCTGCACCTCCGGATTAATGCTGGCGAGGGTGCGCCGGGCCGATTCCACTTTGGGCTGTCCCAAGGCTTCGCTCCGGTGAACGATCTGACGCTGGAGGTTGGTGAGGTCCACCTGGTCGCCGTCGCACAGGGTCAAGGTGCCAATGCCCGCGGAGGCCAGGTACAGGGCCACGGGAGAGCCTAGGCCCCCGGCGCCGATCACCAACACATGGGCGGCAAGGATGCGTTCCTGGCCCTCGATGCCGATCTCGGGGAGCAGGATGTGCCGGCTGTAGCGGAGAAGCTGCTGGTCGTTCATGGGCTCGCCTGCGCGCTGCGGCACCAGGGGCGTGCCGCCTCGGCCCGTCCTCGGGCACTCGAACATTTCGTTTTGAACCGTTCCAGCCCTGTCATCGATACGCTCGCCATTCCTCTGGCGTCTCATCCGAATCCCCATGGGGGTGGTGTTCGAAGGCCTGGACCCAGATTTCGCGGCATCTCTGGCAGCGTTCCTCCTCTGTGGCCAGGTTCTCGCACTGTACCTCCTCGCAGTAGTGGATCAGGGCCCGGCGCAACCGGGAAAGGAGCGAGCCGTCCAGGTGGAAGCCACGACCGGTCAAGGCCTCTTCGATCCCCTGGAGGGTGAAGTCGGGCAGATCGTATTCCACCCGCAGCGATACCCCATCCGACTCGCAGCGCACCTTCAACCCGTCGATACGACCGAGCAGGGCAGCGGCCGCTTCCGCCTGGCCAGGGGGCAGCGGATGGAACACGAGATGGCGTTGCTTGTGACGATCGTCAGGCGCCATAAAAGCGGATACCTCCGCCTACAGCAGGCGGAGGCCGCGCCTCCATGGTAGCGCCAAACCGGATGCCAGGTCACCCGCCCAAGCGCCCTACTTGGCAATGATGTTGAGCCCCTTGAGCAGATTGAGGGCTTGGGTGAGCTGGTAGTCGTCTTTGGAGCCCAGCTCCGTGGGCTTGCGCCGCTCCCCGCTCTCCGGAGCCCCGTCCTTCGGTTTGTCGCCCTGGGGTTGAGCGGCGGGCTCCCGGTTCCCGGGCTTGTCTTTCTTGCCCTGATCCTGTCCGTTGGACAGATGCCGCTCCAGGTCGGCCTCCCGCAGGCGCAGGGCCTCCAGATCCGAATTGGCCGGATCCTCCACGACGATATCGGGCTCGATGCCCTTCGCCTGGATCGAGCGGCCGCTCGGCGTATAGTAGCGGGCGGTGGTGAGCTTGATGGCCGTGTTGTTGCCCAGGGGCAGAATGGTCTGCACCGAGCCCTTGCCGAAAGTGGGCGTTCCCATGACCACGGCCCGCTTGTGGTCCTGCAGGGCGCCGGCCACGATCTCCGAGGCCGATGCAGTGCCCCCGTTCACCAGGACCACCATGGGAACGGTTTTCGCCTGGGCCGGTAAGTCCTTGAGGTAATCCCGCCGGTAAGGGCCGCGGAGGTAGTTCTCGGCGCTAGCAGTGAGCCGCATCTTGGCGTCCTCGGTGCGCCCGTCCGTGTAGACCACCAGCGCGTCCTTGGGGAGGAACGCAGCCGCCACCGCCACGGCCCCGTTCAAGAGCCCTCCGGGGTCGTTGCGCAGATCGAGCACCAATCCCTTGAGATCCCGCTCGTTCTGCTTGTACAGGGTCTGCACGGCCTTCACCAGATTTTCCCCGGTGTGCTCCTGGAACTGGGTGACGCGGATATAGCCATAGTCTGGCTCGATCAGCTTGTATTTGACGCTCTGGATTTTGATGATGGCCCGGGTGAGGGTGACCACAAAGGGTTTGGCCTCCCCTTTACGCAGCACCGTGAGGGTGATCTGGGTATTGGGCTTGCCGCGCATGCGCTTGACCGCCTCGTTGAGGGACATGCCTTTCACCGAGGTGTCGTCCAGCTTGATGATCAGGTCGCCCGCCTTGAGGCCCGCCCGGTGGGCTGGCGTGTCCTCAATGGGGGAGATGACCTTCACGAAGCCATCCTCCATTCCTACCTCGATGCCGAGGCCGCCGAACTCGCCCTGAGTGCCGACCTGCAGTTCCTTGTACGCTTCTTGGTCCAGGTAGGCGGAGTGGGGATCCAGCCCAGTCAGCATGCCATTGATGGCCTCGGTGATGAGCTTCTTGTCGTCCACCGGCTCGACGTAATCGCTCTTGATGCGCCCGTAGACCTCGGCGAAGGTGCGCAATTCCTCCACCGGCAGAGGGGACAAGGTGTCCTTGTTGGCCACGGCGGAAAAGTGCAGGCTCAAGAGCACGCCCGCGATTGCTCCCGCCAGAACCAGAACGATTTGATGCAATTTGTTACGCATTACCGCATACTCCGACTACCTGCGCCGGCACGAGACGCCTGTCGTGCCCGCGACCCCCAAGAGATTCCGGCTCGATCAACGCAGCGTCACCCATTCCAACGGGTCGAGCGGCTTCCCCTCGTGCCGAATTTCGAAGTATAGCCCTGTTTCGGAGTGGCCGCCGGTGTTGCCGGTCTGGGCGACGGGCTCCCCGCCCTTCACCCGATCGCCGACTTCCCGTAGCAGAGCTTCGTTGAACCCGTACAGGCTCATGAACCCCCGCCCATGGTCCAGTATCAGCAAATTGCCGAAACCCCGCAACCAATCGGCGAACACCACCGTGCCGGCGGCGATGGCCCTCACCGGTTGCCCGGGCGGCGTCCGGATGAACAGTCCTTTCCAGGTCAGCCCGCCTTCCCTTGGGCTGCCGAAGCGATGGGCGAGTTCCCCCGGCACGGGCAGCCGCAGCCGACCTTTGAGCTCGGCGAAGGCCTGGCCGTCCAGGGAGGCGTCGGGAATGGCCTGGTTGCGCAGGGGAGACGGCGCCTTGCGGCCTGAAAGCGCCTTGCCCAGCCGCTCCACCAACCGGGCGAGCCGAGCCTCGTCCCGCTTGAGGGTGTCGATTTGCCGGCGCTGTTCCTGGATTTTTTCGGCGAGCCGGGCAAGGACGGCTTTACGCGCCTCCCGCTCCTCTTCCAGCCGCTGACGCTCGAGCGCCTGGTTCGCCCGCACTTGCGCCAGACTCTCGCGTTCTTCCCGCGTTTCACCCTGCAGGTGCGCCAGCCGGTCCAGGCCCTCTCTCAGCTCCCGCACCCGGCCGGTTTGGGCACGGGCTAGATAGGTGAGGTAGTGAAGTTGGCGGGCAATCTGGTTGGGGTCTTCATTGTTCAGGAGCAGGCGCAGGCTTTCCTGTGAGCCGGCCCGGTATCGTTCCCGGAGGAGGCGGCCAAGGGCTTCCCGTTGCCCGCGGATCGCCTGCTCCAGGCGGTGGGCTTCCTCCTCGAGGTCGGCGAGCCGAGCGTCGATCTCCCGCTCCCGGGCTTGCAGCTCCGCCAGCTTTCGGTTGGCTTCGCTGATCGCCCGCTCGGAGCTGCGCAAGGCGTCGGCGGCCTCGGCCCTGGACCCTTCGTTTTTTTCCAGCTCCTGGTGCAGGGCTTGCAGGCGCCGGCGCAACTCCCCCAGTTCGTCCTTCGGCCCGGCCTGGACGGAAAAGACAAAGGACATGGCCAGCGCCCCGGCCACGAGGCGAGCCGCCCGAGACAGCCGCCCTTCAGCGGGCTCGGCCCTGGTTGGCAATGGCCTGGGCAGCCTGGGCCACGGTTTGCGGATCACCGAGGTAGTAGTGGCGCAGTGGCACGAGGTTCTGATCCAGCTCGTAGACCAGGGGGATACCGGTGGGGATGTTAAGGCCCACGATGTCCTGATCGCTCACTCGGTCCAGGTATTTGACCAGGGCTCGCAGGGAATTCCCATGGGCCACGATGAGGACCCGGGAGCCTCGCTGGACAGCAGGGGCGATGGTCCCAGTCCAGTAGGGCAGGAAGCGGGCCACGGTGTCCTTGAGGGACTCGGCGACGGGCAGCTCATCGGGGCTGAGCTCTCGGTAGCGCCGATCGCGCCCGGGGTGGCGCGGGTCGGAGGGCTGCAAGGCCGGAGGCGGCGTGTCGTAGCTGCGGCGCCACAGGAGCACCTGGTGCTCCCCAAAGCGTGCGGCGGTTTCCGCCTTATTGAGTCCTTGCAGGGCACCATAGTGGCGCTCGTTCAGCCGCCAGGAGTTGCGGATGGGGACCCACATGAGGTCCATTTCGTCCAGGACGAGCCACAGGGTGCGGATCGCTCGCTTCAGCACTGACGTAAACGCCAGGTCGAAGTCGAAACCTTCTGCCTTGAGCACACGACCTGCGGTCCGAGCCTCTTCGACTCCCTTCTCCGACAAATCCACGTCAGTCCAGCCGGTGAACCGGTTTTCCCGGTTCCACACGCTTTCCCCGTGGCGGAGCAGGACCAGTTTGTGCGTTGCCATATGAGTCTTTTTTCGCGGGGGGAGCAGCAGGAAAGCAAAAATTTACTTTAATATTCTAGTATGCTTTCATAGCTTACTTAACCCCCCGATCCACCGCTGCCGTTGATCATGACCTCCATGGCATCGACGACCACCTCGAAAATGGACTTTCCTCACCAACTCATCGACCAAGACGAGCATATCGAGCAGGCTTCCCGGGCGATCAAGGCTATGTCCCACCCTCTGCGGCTCAAGATACTCTGCGTGCTCGGAGAGCGGGAGGTGAGTGTTCAGGAGATCGTAGAGGCTGTGGGTACCTCCCAGAGCAATATCAGCCAGCATCTGGCCATTTTGCGCGACAAAGGAGTCTTGCGCACCCGCAAGGACGCTAATCGCGTTTACTACCGTATTGCGGACCCACGCATCTTGAAATTAATCAATATGATGCGTGAAGTTTTCTGCGGCTATACCCAATAAGTTCGGCTTTGGCGCTGGCTTACCCCCGCACCCGATCCTGCCTCGCGACGGCAAAATATCATTACTTTCTGATTTAATATTTACGCCCGCCACCGCGCCCTCCCGTCCCCGGTCTCTTTTGTGACGCACAACGGTCGGACGGTCCCTTGGTGTTCAAATTTAAGTTTGGACTTACTTTCTCCTAAGCCTAGGCAAAGCAAAAGGGGAAAGCGGCCGGGTTGCGCGCGATGTTCATGACCACGGCCCGACCGCATGGGTTTGATAGAATGCGCTGCACGTGACCCTGGGGCTCAGCAAAGCGAACGACCTGACCTATGGAGTTCATTCAGGACAACCTCTGGCTCGTTCTGATCGCAGTGGTAAGCGGTGGGATGCTGGTCTGGTCCTTTCTCGGGCCCAAGATCCTGGGCATACCCCAAGTGGGGACCCTGGAGGCGACCCGGCTCATCAACCAGCGGGACGCCTTGGTGGTGGACGTGCGCGATGAAGGCGAATATCGGGCCGCTCGCATTCCCCACTCGCGCCACGTGCCCCTGAGCGCCCTGCCCGGCCGCATCAAAGAGCTGGAGAAATTTCGCAAGCGTCCCCTCTTGGTCGTGTGCCGCAGCGGAAACCGCTCCGGTGCCGCCGCCAAGCTTCTGCGCAAACAGGGGTTCGAAGAGGTGTGGGTGCTCAAGGGCGGGCTGTTGGCATGGGAACAGGCCAATCTGCCCATCGAAAAGGGTTAGCCCCGTGGTCCAGGTGAACATGTACTGCACCGCCATCTGCCCGTATTGCCAGATGGCGGAAGCCCTGCTCAAAAGGAAAGGCGTGCGGGAGATCGTGAAGATCCGGGTCGACCTAGAGCCGGCCCTGCGGGAAGAGATGGTCCGCAGGACGGGGCGGCGGACCGTACCCCAAATCTTCATTGGCGACTTCTACGTAGGGGGCTACGACGACCTGGCGGCCCTCAACCGGGCTGGCCGCCTGGACGCCCTGCTGGCGGAGTGAAGGCGGGGCGACTGAGCGGCGAGTCGGCGTTTTCTTTTGATACTTTTGGGTGGCTTCCCGGGATCTTTTCCATGAACGAGCAACCAGCGCAACCGGTCTTTTCCATCGAAAAGCTCTACGTGAAGGACCTCTCCCTGGAGATTCCCCATGGCGCCCAGGTCTTCCTGGAGCGGGAGCCGCCCCAGGTGGAGGTCCAGCTCCATACCCAGGCCCAGCCCCTCAACGAGGGGATTTACGAGGCGGTGGTCACGGTGACCGTGACGGCCAAGGCAAAGGACAAGGTGCTATTCCTGGTGGAAGCCGCCCAGTCGGGCATCTTCCAGATCCGCAACCTCCCGGCGGAGGACTTGGAGCCGGTGTTGGGGATCGCCTGCCCGAATATCCTCTTCCCCTATGTCCGGGAGCTGGTCTCCGACGTGGTGGGCCGGGCGGGTTTCCCCCCTGTGATCCTTTCCCCGGTCAACTTCGAGGCCTTGTACCGCCAGCGCCGGGAGCGGGCTGCCTCCCAGCCCCCGGCGGCTGCCTCATGAGCCCCCGGCTTCTCGGGCTGCCCTTGCTGGCGGCTTTGTCGCTCACCGGAGGGATCCCGGTCCTGGCCAGTGAGTACCGGGCGGTGGGGGCCGAACCTGCGATCCTCTACGATGCCCCTTCCCTCCAGGCGAGACCTCTCTATGTGGCGAGCCCGGGCTATCCCTTGGAGGTGGTGGTTTCTCTCGAGCATTGGCTCAAGGTGCGGGATGTGATGGGGGATCTGGCCTGGGTCGAGAAGCGGGCCCTGGCGGACCGGCCTACTGTCATCGTCACCGCCCCCCGCGCCGTGGTGCGCCGCCAGCCGGACCCGGGTGCCCCCCTCGTCTTCGAGGCCGAGAAGGGGGTTGTCCTGGAGCGGCTGGACGGGGCCGCTCCCGGTTGGGTTCAGGTGCGGCACCGGGACGGTCAGACCGGCTTTGTCCCCGTCGGCCAGGTATGGGGCGGATGAGAATCGCTGTACTGGGGGCAGGGGCGTGGGGGACCGCCCTGGCTTTGAGCTTGGCAGACCGCCACTCGGTGGTCCTCTGGGTATGGGATCCAGCAGACCTGGAGGCCATGGAGCGCACCCGGGTCAATGGCCGTTACCTGCCCGGCTTCCCGATTCCCCCCTCGGTAGCGCTGGAGGGGGATCCCGCCAGGGCCCTCGCTGATGCCGATCTGGCCTTGGCGGTGGTGCCCACCGCTGCTTTACGGGAAACCCTTGAGCGGATGGCCGCCCGGGCTGCGAGACTTCCGGTTGTGGTGGCGAGCAAGGGTTTCGAGCCTGCCTCGGGGCGCCTTCCCCACCAGGTAGCGCAGGAGGTCCTCGGCCGGGAGGCCCGGTACGGGGTGCTCTCGGGTCCGAGCTTTGCCCAAGAAGTGGCCCGGGGACTTCCGACAGCGGTCACCCTTGCAGCCGCGGACGCGGCCTTCGCCGAGGGCGCCGCCCGGGCCCTCCATGGACCCCGGTTGCGGGTCTATTCCAGCACCGATGTGGTGGGAGTCGAGGTGGGGGGCGCAGTCAAGAACGTGATCGCCATTGCCGCAGGCATCTCCGACGGCCTGGGCTTCGGTCACAACGCCCGGGCGGCGTTGATTACTCGAGGCTTGGCCGAAATCACCCGCCTGGGGGCGAGGCTGGGGGGCCGTCAGGAGACGTTTCTCGGGCTGGCCGGGGTGGGAGATCTGATCCTGACCTGCACTGGCGATCTTTCCCGCAACCGCCAGGTGGGCCGCCTGCTTGCCCAGGGTAAGCGCTTGGAGGAGATCCTCGAGAGCTTAGGCCACGTGGCCGAGGGGGTGCATACGGCCCGGGAAGTGCGGGGGCTCGCCCAGGCGCTCGGGGTGGACATGCCCATTACAGAGGCGGTCTACCGGGTCCTATTCCAGGGACTCGCTCCCCTCGAGGCGGTGGACATGCTCTTGTCCCGGGAGCCCAAGCCAGAGCACCCCGCAGCCTAACGGTGCCCTGGTGGCCGTTCGCCCGGGAGCGTCACAATCTTTCCTTTTCCGTAAATCCCGCCTGCCGCCAAGCCTCGTAGACCACCACGGCCACGGCGTTGGCCAAGTTGAGGCTGCGGGCGCCTTGCGCCATGGGGATGCGCAGCCGCTCCTCGGGTGCAAATTCCTCGAGCACCGACTCGGGTAACCCCGGCTCTCCGGCCCGAAGACCACCACGTCTCCTCGCCGAAAAGCCACCGTGTCGTAGCGAACGACACCGCGGGTGGTAAGCGCGAACCACCGTCGTTCCCCCAGGTAGGCCCGGCATGCCGGCCAGGTGGCATGGACCGTCATCTGGGCCAGGGCGCCATAGTCCAATCCGGCGCGTGCTAAGCGCCGGTCGTCCAAATGAAAACCGAGGGGTTTCACCAGGTGGAGGCGGGCCCCGGTGTTGGCGCATAGCCGCAGGATGTTGCCCGTGTTGGGCGGGATTTCCGGCTGGTACAGGACGACTTCTAGCATTTTGAGATCGAACGCTTCTCAGGACGTTTCTGTTCACTTTCAATGGCATGAAGCTTGCTACCAACTTGCTCGCAATGATGGGAGGAACCGTTGGCCCGATCTGAAAGAGTACGCCTAGGACAGCTTCTGCTGGACCAAAAGCTCATCTCCGAGGATCAGCTCGCCCGGGCGCTGGCCGAGCAGAAAAAAACTGGGCGCAAGCTCGGGCGGGTTTTGGTGGAGTTGGGGTTCGTCACCGAGGACGAGATCTCCCGGGTCCTCGCCCGGCAGCTCAAAATCCCCTTCGTGGATCTGCGGCGTCAGGACATTCGTCCCGAGGTGGCGCAGAAACTGCCCGAAGTCTACGCCCGGCGCTTCCGCGCCCTGGCGCTGGAGGAGGCGGGATCCGCCCTTCGGGTGGGAATGGCGGACCCTACGGATCTCTTCGCCTACGATGAGCTTACCCGGGTGCTCAAGCGGGACCTGGAGCTTGCCGTGGTGACCGAGTCCCAGCTCCTGGAAGTGATTGACCGGGTCTATCGGCGCACCGAAGAGATCAGTAATCTCGCTCACGCCCTGGAGGAGGAGCTAGGAGAGCCCGGCATTGACTTGGCGGCCCTAGGCCTTGGTGCCGGAGCGGAAGAGGCCCCGGTGGTGAAGCTCCTGCAGACGGTGCTCGAGGACGCGGCCCAGGTGCGTGCCTCCGACATCCACATCGAGCCCCAGGAGCGGCGGCTGCAGATCCGCTTCCGTATCGACGGGGTACTACATCTGCAAACCGAGGCGGATCTGCGCATCGCCTCGGCTCTGGCGCTGCGGTTGAAGCTCATGGCCGGCTTGGACATCGCCGAGCGGCGCCTTCCCCAGGACGGTCGCTTCAACGTCAGGGTGCGGGGGGCGAACATCGACGTGCGCCTATCCACCATGCCCACCCAGCACGGCGAATCCATCGTCATGCGGCTTCTGAACCAGAGCGAGGGGCTGCTGCGGCTTTCCCAGCTCGGTATGCCGGAGGACCTTCAGGATCGGCTGTGCCGGGTCATCCAGCGCCCTTCCGGGATGGTGCTGGTGACCGGTCCGACCGGCAGCGGTAAGACCACCACCCTCTACGCGCTGCTTTCCGAGCTCAACTCGGTGGAGCGCAAGATCATCACCGTGGAGGACCCGGTGGAGTACCGGCTGCCGGGCATTAACCAGGTGCAGGTCCACGAGAAAATCGATCTCACTTTCGGGCGCGTGCTGCGCTCCGCCCTGCGCCAGGATCCGGACGTGATCCTGGTGGGGGAGATGCGGGATCAGGGCACGGTGGAGACGGGCCTGCGGGCCGCCATGACCGGCCACCTGGTCTTTTCCACCTTGCACACCAACGACGCCGTGAGCACGCCCATGCGGCTCCTGGACATGGGGGCGCCCCGTTACATGGTGGCCATGTCCCTGCACCTGGTCCTGGCCCAGCGGCTGGTGCGTCTGGTCTGCGAAGGCTGCGCCGAGCCCTATCGCCCGCTGCCCCAGGAGCTGGAATGGCTACACCAGGAGCCGATGATCGGCGCTTCGGCGGGTGATTTCGTCCGCGGCCGGGGCTGCTCCCGCTGCAACGGCACCGGCTACCGGGGCCGCACTGGCGTCTACGAGATGTTGGAGATGACCCGCCCCGTGGTGGAGGCCTTGAGTCGGGAAGACCCTGTGGCCTTTGCGGCGGTGGCGCGCGGCCAGATGGAAGGGCGCACGTTGCGACACCATGCTGCGCAGCTTGCGGCAGCCGGTCGGACCACCGTGGCGGAAGCCATGCGGGTGGCGAGCCAGAGCGAGGATTGATAAAAGAAGGATGGCGTTTTTTGCGTACAAGGGCAGGAGCCCCGCCGGAGAGCCGGTGCAGGGCGTCCTGGAAGGGGCCGACGCGGGAGCGGTGGCCGCGCAGCTTTTCGCTCGCGGGGTCACGCCGGTGGACATCGTTCCCGCCGAGCGGTCGCGGCCCGCCGCAGGCGGGGAAGCACGCTTCCCCCTGCTACGCGAGCGGGTGCGCCTCTTGGATCTCCTGCTCTTCAGCCGCCAGATGTTCACCCTCCTCAAGGCGGGGGTTCCCATCATGCAGGCCCTGGCGGGGTTGCAGGAGTCCACTGATAATCGGGCGTTTCGCGCCGTGCTCCAGCGCGTCCGCGAGCACCTGGATGCGGGGCGGGAGCTATCAGTGGCCCTCGCCCGGGAACAACCGGTGTTCTCTTCCTTCTATGTGGCCATGGTCCAGGTGGGAGAAAGGACCGGTCGCCTGGAGGAGGTGTTCCTGCGGCTGTTCCACCACCTGGAGTTCCAGAAGTTTATGCGGGAGCAGGTGAAGGCGGCGCTGCGCTACCCCCTTTTCGTGCTGGCTGCCATGGCAATCGCCTTGGTCGTCATCAATGTGTTCGTCATTCCGGCTTTCGCCAAGGTGTACGCCGGTTTCAAGACCGAGCTTCCTTACTTGACCCGCCTCCTCATCGGCTTCTCCGACTTCGTAGTGACCCATTGGGCATGGCTTTCGGCCGGCGTCATCGCGGTGGCGATGGGGTTCCGGGCCTTCGTCCGGACGCCCCAGGGACGCCATGGCTGGGACCGGGCAAAGCTCCGAATCCCTATCGCGGGCAAAATCGTCCACAAGGCCACCCTGGCCCGCTTCGCCCGCAGCCTCTCCCTCGCCTTAAGGAGCGGCGTGCCCGTGGTGCAGGGGCTTACCCTGGTGGCTCAGGTCGTGGACAACGACTACGTCGCGGGCCGGGTGGAGAAAATGCGCTCCAGCGTCGAGCGGGGGGAGAGCGTCCTGCGGGCAGCGGTCCAGGCCGGGATCTTCACCCCCGTGGTGCTGCAGATGATCAAGGTAGGGGAAGATTCGGGGGCGCTGGACGATCTCCTGCAGGAAATCGCCGACCTGTACCAGCGGGAAGTGGAATACGAGCTAAAAACCCTCTCCGCCCAGATCGAGCCGATCCTGATCGTGGGCCTGGGTGTGCTGGTGCTGGTTCTTGCCTTGGGCGTGTTTCTGCCGTTGTGGGATCTGGGCAGCGCGGCCCTGTCGAAGTGAGCGCCACGGAAATTGCATCTTTCAAGGGGAGACAGCCATGAGTGTTAAACGAGCTGGGGGGTTCACGCTGATCGAACTCATCATTGTCATCACCATCATCGCCCTTCTCGGGGCGGTGGTCCTGCCCCGCTATCTGGCACTCCAGGAATAGGCGCGGATCTCCAAGGCTCAGGGGCTTTTCGGCGCCGTGCGCTCTGCCGCCGCCATCGCCCACGCCGGATGCCTTGCCAACGTGGGGGGCAACTGCACCCAGACCGGTGGCACCCTGGACATGGAGGGCGTCACCATCAACATGGTAAATGGCTATCCCTCGGCTTCGGCTTCCACCGTCTCGCCCGGGGGTATCCTCTTGGCAGCCCAGCTCTCCCCCGCCGCCGACGGGCTGACAGTCCAGAGCAACGCCGGCACCCTCACCATCGACATCGACGGGGGAGCGGTCCCGGAATGCCGTATCACCTACACCGAGGCGCCTTTAAACGGCGCGCCCACCATCGACCTCAACGTCAGCAGCTGCTGACGGAAACGTCGAGGTTCTGACAAATCGTTGACAAACGGGTCCTCAGGCTCGCCCGCGAAGAAAGTAACTGTCTGAAAAAACGATGGAAATAAATTGACTGGACGATGGATCGGATTGGCATGAAAGCTGCGTAACCCCGGCGGCGTTTGCATTTTCGGGTTTTTTCAACGGGAGGAAAACGATGGAAAAGCGGCAAGGGGGTTTCACCCTGATCGAGCTGGTGGTCGTGATTGTCATCCTGGGCATCCTCGCGGCGGTGGCCCTGCCGCGTTTCGCTAACCTGCAAGTCCAGGCGCGCCAAGCCAAGCTAATGGGCGCAGTGGGCGCCGTCCGCGGCGCAGCAGCGTTGTTTCACGCGCAGTGTCTGGCCAGCGCCAATGCCGGTGGCGTGTGCCCGGCCAACGCGACGACAGCAATCACGTTGCCCATGGAAGGAGTGAATGTTACCGGTATTGCCCAATATCCGACTGCGAACGCCGCTGGCATCATCGCAGCCGCCGGCCTGAACGCCGCAACTAGCGGGGGTCCCAACGTTGATTTTGTTTTGAGCGGCGGCGGAAGTAGCGCCGGTAACACGATCACCATCGCAGTTCCATCGCCGACCAGCGGGTCCTGCACATTCACTTACACGGCGGCTACGGCTTCCGGCGGGGCGGTGACAGCACCGGTCACCACGATCACTAATTCGGCTTGCAATTGACCAAGGCATTTTGTTTGGAGGAGTCATTTATGAAGCAGAAAGGTTTTACGCTTGTTGAGCTTGTTGTCGTCATTGTTATCCTCGGCATCCTGGCGGCGGTGGCCCTGCCCCGGTTCGTGAACCTGCAAACCGACGCCCGGACGGCTGCCGTGAACGGCATGGCAGGGGCTCTGCGCTCGGCCGTGGCGCTGGTGCAGGCGAAGTACATCGCTGTCGGCAATACGACTGCCACTACGGTCGACATTGGGAACAGCACCACCGTTAACGTGAACGCCGGCACGGGCATCCCGACCGGGGAAGCGGCGGGGATCGGCACTGCGCTGCAATCGATGGATGGCTTCACCGCCGATTATACGACTTCAACAGCTGTCACCTTCCGCCCAAACAACGGGGGTGGCGCCAGCTGTCAGGCGGTCTACAACGGCACAACGGGAGCGGTCTCAGTGACCACGAGCGGCTGCTGACCCACGTCCTGCCCCAAGACGCTCGACGCCTCGACGACACAGGCGTTTCGGGTGAAAGGAAACCGGCTGGGGGTGCCATGGGCGGTGTGCGGAGGAACGGTTTCACCCTGGTAGAGCTCGCGGTGGTGATCGCGGTGGTGGGGCTCCTCGCCCTGGCCGCTACTCCGCGGCTGTTCGACCGGGTGGGCTTCGAGGCGCGGGGGTTCCACGACCGGGCCCTGGCGACTCTGCGCCACGCCCAGAAGGTGGCTGTGGCCCAGCGCCGCAGCGTGTACGTCCAGATCAGCGCTTCGGGCATCCAGGCGTGCTACGACGCCGGGTGCAGCGAGCCGGTGACGGACCCGGTGGGGGGCGGGGCCCTGGCAGTCCCCGTGCCCGCTGGCGTGGGCTTAAGCCCTGCGCCCCTCGGCTTCCTTTTCGATCCCCTGGGTCGTCCCAGCGCGGGCGTCTTCCTCACGGTGGCAGGCGACGTGCCCCGGACGATACGAGTCGAGCCCGAAACCGGTTATGTCCACTCGTGAGCCCAGGGGGGAGGGACGAGTTCGCCGCCGGGCCCGGGGCATCACCTTAATCGAGCTCACCGTGTTCATCGCCGTGGTAGCGGCCGGCGTGGCGGGCATCCTCTCGGTGCTCGATTACACCACCCGCCATTCCAGCGACCCGCTGCCCCGGAAGCAGGCCCTCGCCATCGCCGAATCCCTGCTGGAGGAAGTACTGCTCATGCCCTTCACGTATTGCGATCCGGACGACCCCAGCGCTTCCACGGCCACTGGCCCCAGCGATTGCACGACGCCGGAAGGCCTGGGGCCGGAGCCGGGGGAAAGCCGCTACTCCGCCACCGCCCCGTTCGATAACGTCAACGACTACCACGGTTTCGATACCCAGACGGCCTCGCCCGCCGGCATCTGCGATCTCGCCGGCAACTGCTTTTCTGCGCTGAGCGCCTATCGCGCGGTGGTGAGCGTCGCTGCTGAGAGCGCGGGCGGCATTCCCGCGGAGGCAGGCTTGCGGGTGACTGTCACGGTGACCGGGCCCGGTGACACCTCGGTCACCGTGGACGGCTATCGCGCCCGCCACGCCCCTACCGGGGTGCCGTGATCGGTGGAGTGTGATGAGGATGTCATTGAGCGTCGAGTCTCTCCCAGGTCTCTCGCCCTGGGTCCGGTTTCTTTCTCCTGGTGAGGGAGAGGGGGAACGAGTGGAAGAGACGGAGCCTGGAGCAGCCGCCTTGCCCGCACGCCAAGGGGGCTTCACCCTCATCGAAGCCACGGTGGCCATCGCCGTCACCGGGATCGTGGCCGCCCTGGTGGCCCTTTTCATCCGCGCGCCGGTGCAAGGCTACGCGGATGCCACCCGACGAGCGGAGCTTACTGACCAGGCGGACACGGCCCTGCGGCGCATTGTCCGGGATGTGGCCCGGGCGGCGCCCAACAGCGTGCGGGTGGCCACTGCGGGAGGAAAAACCTACCTGGAATTTCTGCAGACGAGCGGCGGGGGCCGCTATCGGGGCCAGGTGGACGGCACCGGCGCGGGGGACCCCTTGGATTTTTCCTTCCCGGATGGCTCCTTCGACGTGCTGGGCCCCCCCATCACCCTGGTGCCGGGGGAGCAGAACTTGATCCTCGTCTACAACCTGGGCATTCCCGGGGCGGACGCCTACGCGGGGGACAACGTGAGCCCAGCCACCAGCGGGACCGGCGTGGCTCTCAACAACATCGCCATCAAGGCGTTCCGGTTTCCCTTGGAATCGCCGGCCCACCGCTTCCAGGTGGTGTCCTATCCCGTGACCTACGAGTGCGATCCGGGGGCAGGCGTGATCCGGCGCTACTGGAACTACCCCATTTCCGCAACCCAGCCGACGCCTCCTGCGGGTACCTCCCCGGCTCTGCTCGTGGGGGATGTCACGGATTGCCTTGTGACCTACACCGGCTCGATCGCCAATGTTCGGGCGGGCCTCGTGACCCTCGGCCTGACCCTTTCCCGGCAGGGGGAAACGGTGACCCTTTACCATGCGGTGCACGTGGCCAATGTCCCCTGACCGCCGCCGTCCGCGGGCGCTTCCCGGTCCCAACGGGCGGGGTTTCAGCACCGTCGCCGCTTTATTCCTGGTGGTGGTGCTGGCGCTTCTGGGAGCCGCCCTGGTGACCGTCTTCGGGTTGCAGCAGACGTCGAGCAGCCTGGACCTCCAGGGCGCCCGGGCCTTGCGCGCCGCCCAGGCGGGCATCGAATGGGGCATGTACCAGGTGCTGGTGGCGCAAGGGGGTAGCGCCTGCCCGGCGAGCCCCCAGAACCTGGCCTTCGGGGGAACCCTCTCAGCGTTCACCGTCACTGTCACCTGCAGCGCGTTTGCCGCCGACGAAACGGGACACACGCCCAATCCGTTCAACGTCTTCCGCCTCGTCTCCACGGCCTGCAACGTGCCGAGCAGCGGCGCTTGCCCCAACGCGGCCGCCAATCCCGGCGCCCGCTACGTGGAGCGGCGGGTCCAAGCGACCATCGCGCCATGACGGGCTTCCCTTTTCCTCGATGGCAGAAATGGGCGGCAGGGATGCTGCTCGCATGCCTGCTGCCCGGATGGGCCCAGGCCCAGATCGCGTTTCGCGCCGCAAGTTCTGCTTCCGTCGCCGGGGTCACGCCCATCGCCTACGGCGGTCACGGTCCGTTCGCTTCCCGGGGAACCTGCGGCTCGATTACCCCCGGATTGCCGCCGGGCACGGCGGCGGGCGACCTTCTGGTGGCGGTAGTAGCGGCGGGCGCATCGCCCACGCTTTCCATGCCGGGCTGGACCCTGCTGTTCCAAGACAACCCGGTCAACAATCTCACCTCGGCCATCTACTGGCGTGTTGCAACGGGAGGGGATCCAAGCACCATCAGCCAATCGGGCGCCTGCAACGTGCTTGCCGCCCGGATCTCCCGCTTCACCGGAGTAGATCCTGTTCAACCCTTCATGACCGCACCCCTGGCGACGACCAACTGGTCTTACCAGAGGGCAGCCACAGTGACCACGGGGACCGAAACGACCGACTATCCTGGCGCCATGCTGGTCGTCACGGCCCACAGCTCGGACGACGACACCTTCGGGCCGCTCCTAGGATTCAGTCGGGCCTACAGCTCGCGGACGACGACCGGCAATGACGCTGCTATCGGACTCTATTACGCAGCCCAGGCTGCGCCTGGGACTTCGGGCCCGCACACGATCATTAAGAATCGTGGCGTGGACCCCAACCATGGGACTGTCTTCGCCTTGCGGCCGGCGGGGCTCAAGCTCGTGATTCCGGTGCCCGCCGGCACCTTGCTGGATGACGTCATGATCGCCAGCATCGCGGTCCGTCCCTGCAGCAGCACGAGCGGCGGGGCGTGCACCGTCAACGTGACGCCCCCAGCCGGTTGGACCCTGGTGCGCATCGTGGATCAAGCGGGCGGCGGCGGCACGGGGGGATTTGGGAATCGGCTCTACATTTATCGGCGGGTCGCGGGAAGCGCGGAGCCGGCGAGCTATACCTGGGTGATCGGTGGCGCTCCGGTTCACGCGGGGGCCGTGGGCGGGATCCTGAGCTTTTCCGGCGTGGACACGGCAATCCCCCTGGTCGCCGAGGCGGGCCAGGCGACGGGTTCCTCTTCCAACCATACGGCGCCCAGTATCGATACCGGGGCCCTCACCGAGACCATGCTAGTGAGCAGCCATACGACCAACTCGTCGGGCACCTGGACACCCCCCGCCGGCATGACCGAGGCAGTGGATGTCGCGTCGCTTCCCGCTCCCGACGATCTCGGCCTCTCCCTCGAGATGAACTATGAACCGCGTTCGGCGGCGGGAGCGACGGGCTCCCGGACCGCCACTCTGGCCAACCCGCCGACGCCGGATACCGGCGCAACCCATATGCTCGCCCTGCGGCCGGCGATTTCCCTCCATCATTATGCGGTGAGCCTGCTCAACTCCTCGGTGGCGACCTGCGATTACGCCGAGGTCACCATCCGTGGGCATGACGCCGCCCATGCACCGGTCGACCCCCCAGCCGGGCGAGTGCTGGCCCTTTCCACTTCTACCGGCACCGGAGTGTGGCAGCCGGGGTTGGTGTCCGGCAGCGGCGCTTGGAGCCCCTCGGGAGCCAACAACGGCGTGGCCACCTACGTGTGGCCAGGAAACGAGTCGAGCTTCACGGTGCGGCTGCGGTTGAGCACGGTCAGCACTCTCTCGATCAACCTTCTAGACAGCGCGGGCGTTGCGGAGAGCGGGACGGAAGACCCGCCCGTCGCTTTCGTCGAATCGGCATTCCGGGTGAGCAACGGCGCCAACGCGCCTCTCGCAATTGGCACTCAGATCGCCGCTAAACCCTCCAACGTCGGGGTGGGCGCCCAGGCGCTCTATCTGCAAGCGATCCGCACCGATACCGAGACTGGCGCTTGCGTGAGCCTGTTCCCGAGCGGATCCGAGGTGGCGATAGAAGTGGGTGCCGTGTGCCTCAATCCCGCCACCTGCACCCAGCCGGTGACCATTGCCACCGCCGCCTCTAGCGCTAGCAGCGCTTCCTTCGTACCTAATGGGGGCTATCCAGCCAGCGTCAATTTCCGCTTCACCACGCCCAACGCGGAAGCGCCTTTCAGCTTCAGCTATGCCGACGCGGGGGAGATTCGGCTGCAGTTTCGCCGGGCTCTGCCGCCGCCTCCATCGGGAGCATACGTGCAAGGGACGAGCAACGCCTTCGTCTCCCGTCCCTTCGGGCTGGCATTTCGTGGCGCCAATGCCGCCACTTCCATCCAGCACGGCACGAGCCCGGCGAGTCCCGTGCTGGCCGCTGCTGGCGATCCATTCGTCATGACCATTGCGGCCTACCGATGGGCATCTTCCGAGGATGACGGCACTGGCCGCCCTCTCCCAGGGGCCGACATCACCGACAACGGCTTGACGCCCAACTTCGCCGCGGATGTGGCGGTCACCGTCTCCGCCAACCTACCGGGGGCGGTCCTGGGCACGGTGGCGCGGGGCGCAGGATGCTCAGCCGCGGGCACGGCACCGTCTAGCTCCTGGTCCGGAGGAGCAGTCACTTTATCCGACTGGTGTTACACCGAAGTGGGCAATCCGTTTTTCGCAGCGACCGTGTCCAACTATCTGGTGGCCGGCCTTCAGGTCACCGGCAATAGCGGGCTGGATGGCAGCGGCCCGACGGGCGGCTACGTCGGGCGCTTCCGTCCCAAGTATTTTACTGTGGCCAACACCAGTCTCACCAACCGGGTCACGTCGGCCTGCACCGTACCCTCGCCCTTTACCTACATGGACGAAGCCATGGAGGCGGGTTTCAAGCTCTCGGCGAGAAACGCCGCGGGGGCGGTGACCCAGAACTACACCACCGCCAGCGGCTACGCCAAGCTCGATCCGGCGGGATCGCCCGCGTCCCTTGGCTTCGGCGCCCGGGATGGCGCTGTCAATCTCACTTCGCGCCTCGACCTGGGCAGCGCCAGCGGCAGCTTCGTGGCGGGGGAAGCGACGGTCGCCGCCCGGGTGGCTGTGCGCCGAGCAAGCCCCGACAACCCGGACGGGCCTTTCGAAGTCTTCGAGCTGGGCCTTGCGCCCCAGGACAGCGACGGCACCGCCCTGCGGCCCACGGACCTGGACCTGGACGTGGACGGCACGGGCGGCAACGACCACATGAAAATCGGCGGGACCCGGGTGCGCTTCGGGCGGTTGCGGCTCGCCAACGCCTACGGCTCGGAGCTCTTGGATCTGCCCATTCCGATCCGGGTCGAGCACTGGAACGGGATCGGGTTCGTCACCAACGCCGACGACAGTTGCACGCGGATTGCCGCGGCCCACGTACTGCTCTCTGGCTATCAAGGGAACTTGAATGCCGGAGAGACCAGCGTGACGCCCACCCCCACCCTTGTATTCTCCGGCGGCGTGGGGAATCTCAAGCTCACCAGGCCCGGTGCCGGCAACTCCGGCAGCGTGCAGTTACGCGTCGATCTGAACGCCGCAGCGAAGACCTATCTTCGCGGCCGCTGGGACGATGGGGCGAATCCTGATGCCAACTCCAACACCGCCTACGACGACGATCCAACCGCCCGGGGCAGCTTCGGCCAATACAAGGCGGGCGCGCGGCTCATCGATCTGCGGGAAAGCTACTGAAGGAGGACAACAGGTAAAGCCGGGCAAGAATTGTCAAATTTTGCAATGCAGCGGGTGCTATGGGAAAAATCAAAAAAGGAACAATGAGTTATTGATTTCTCTTTAAGTATATGGTTATTATTAGACAATGATGGGCCGAATTTTTAAACGAAAGGGCGACACGCGAGGGTGGGCGGCGTTGCGCTTCCCGAATTCGTCCAGCCTGCAACTGGTGCAGGTGTCCCGGCCTACCGGCGCCCATCGACCGGCCGTCACCGGATGCGACGGTTTCCCGCTGGACGGGCATGGGGCCTCCCTGGAGCGGGCGTGCGAAGAGGCCGGGCTGCGCCGCTGGAGCTGCCTCTTGTTGTTGGAGCCGGGCGAGTACCAGATGCTCCTGGCGGAAGCGCCCAACGTGCCTGCTGAGGAACTCGCATCCGCCTTGCGCTGGCGGATTAAGGACCTTCTCGACTATCCGGTCGAGGAGGCCGTGGTGGAGGTGCTGGAAATCCCTACCCGCGGCGGAGCTTTCCGGGGCAAGACGGTGTACGTGGTTGCTGCCCGCATTTCGCTCCTCAAGGAGCGGGCGCAGCGGCTTGGGGCGGCCAAGGTGCCCCTCCAGGTGATCGACATTCCCGAAATGGCCCAGCGCAACCTGGCGACCCTCTACGAGCCTGCCGGTGCCGTTGCCCTTCTCGCCTTCGACGGCAGCGGTGGACTCCTCACCGTCACCCAGGGTGGGGACCTCTACCTTACCCGACGCATCGAAGTGACCCTGGGGGAGCTCCAGGACGCGGACGAGACACGTGCCCGGCAACATCGGGAGCGGGTCGCTCTGGAGCTGCAGCGTTCCCTGGACCACGTGGACCGCCAACTGCCATTCATCGCCCTGGACAGGCTGTTGCTGGGCCCCCTGCCCGCCGCCGTGGGTTTGCGGGAATTCTTGGCGGAGAGTCTGGGGATTCCGGTGATGAGCCTGGATCTTGCGCAGCTCATGGATTTTTCCGCGGTTCCCGAGATGGAGGACCCCGCCGAACAGTGCGCCCATTTCCACGTCCTGGGTGCAGCCTTGCGGGGGGAGGTGGGGCACGCATGAAGCAGATCAACTTGCTCAAGCCCGAGCTCCTTGCCTCGCGGCGCAAGCCTTTCTCCGCGGTTTTCATGTTGCAAGCGTTGGGGTGCCTGCTGCTCGCGGGCACTGCCCTGTACGGCTACCTGCGCATGGAGCAGGTGCGGCTTGACCAGGCCGTCGACCGGGCTGAGCAGGCCCTCGCTGCCGAGCGGCTCCGGCTGCAGCAGCTCTCCGAGCGGTTGGCGCCGGGCCAGGCGAGTACGCTGCTCGAAGAAGAGCTGAAAGCGGCCGAGGCCCGGTTGCAGCATTACCGGGCGCTCCAGCAAGCGCTGGACGGGAAGGACCTGGGAGGGACCGAAGGCTACTCGGAATACATGCGGGCCTTCGCACGACAGGCGATCGACGGGCTTTGGCTCACCGGATTCGTCATTTCCGGGGCGGGTCGAGAGATGGTGATCCGCGGGCACGTGCTGGAACCGAAGCTTCTGCCCCTCTACCTGGAGCGGCTCAACGCCGAGCCGGCCATTCGAGGACAAAGCTTCGAGACCCTCCAGATCCAGGCGCCCGAGCCCAAGGGGGCGGGAAACCCTGTGGAACAGGATACACTTCCCCCGTTCCTTGCCTTCGAGCTGAGTTCCAAGCAGGCCCTCGAGGAGGCGCGGCGATGAGGGCCCGCTGGCACGCCTGGGCGGCGCGCATCGACGCTTTATCCCTGCGGGAGCGCTTGGTGGTGTTGCTCGCCCTGCTGGGGGCGGCGGCCTTTCTCCTCCACTGGATTTTGTTGCAACCGGTCCTTACCCAAAACCGCCAGCTCGTCCAGCGCACCCAATCCCAGGCCCAAGCGTTAGAGGAGGTTAAGCGGAGCATCGCGGCCCTCTCCCGGAGCGGGGCCGCCGGCCCGGATCGCTCGAGTCGGGAGCGGCTTTCCGCCCTCCACCAGGAGCTCAAAGCCCTCGAGGCCTCGCTGCAGGAGCGGCAATCCCACCTGGTGCCCCCCGAGCGCATCGCTCGGCTGCTGCGGGAAGTGCTGGAGAAAAACCGGGGCCTGCAGCTCGTTTCCTTGAGGACTTTGCCCTCGGCCGATGTGGTTTTCCCCGATCCGACCCAAAGGGCGACGGAAGGGCCGCCGCGCCTCCAGGCCCCGGGCGACGGAAATCCGGGGCGGCTCTACCGGCACGGCGTGGAGATCTCGGTGCGGGGCAGCTATGCGGATTTACTGGGTTACGTGACCGAGCTGGAGAAGTTGCCGTGGCGCATGTATTGGGGGCGCCTGCAGCTTGCGGTGGACAAGTACCCGGTGAGCACCCTGACCCTCACAGTATACACCTTAAGCGTGGAGCGGACATGGCTGGTGATCTGAGCCCAGGGATCAAGCGGCTGGCGTGCGCCGGTACCTTTTTTCTGGCGGTGGGCACCGCAGTCGAACCCCTTGCCCAGGAGCTGCCCGATCCCACCCGACCGCCGGCGGCGCTCACAGCGGTAAGGACCGAGAACGCCCATGCTGCGGAGGCGCCGGTGCTCCAGTCGGTGCTGCTTTCCTCTGGACGCCGGGCGGCCCTCATCAACGGGACCTGGGTGTCCTTGGGCAGCCGCTATGGCGAGGCCCGGGTTGTGGCTATCGACGAGGCGGCGGTGATCCTCCAGACCCCGGAGGGTAGGCGCGAGCTGCGGCTGTTCCCAGGGGTCGAGAAGAAACTGGCGGAGAAAGGGCGAAACCGCCCCGACGCCAGTTGGTCGGTCCGGGGACGCACAGGGGAAAACATCGGGGGAGAAAGGTAATGAGAGCGCTGGCGGCCACTCTCACCGTGGCGGTGCTGCTGGGAGGCTGCTCCACCACGCCGCCGAAGCACGGCACGACCTATGACCTCATGCGGGAGGAGTTGAACCGGGCCACGGGCGAGCGGCCCAAGCCCGCCACGCCGGAGGCCGTGGAGCGAGCCTTGCTGCCTTCCTTGACCATTGAAGTGCCGAAGGCGGTCCCGGTCCCCGAGGAGCCGCGCTTTGACCTAGCGGTGACCAACGCGCCGGCAGCCCAGGTGTTCATGGCCATCGTGTCGGGCACCCGCTACAACATGCTGGTGCACCCCGAGGTCAAGGGAACGCTCACGGTGAATCTGCGCGACGTCACGGTGCGAGAGGCCCTGGACGCGATCCGGGACCTCTACGGTTACGAGTACACCCTGGAGGGCAATCGCATCGTGATCCACCCGCTGGGGGTGAGGACCAAGGTGTTTCGCGTGGGCTATCTGACCGGGGTGCGACGGGGCGCTTCGGAGGTCACTGTCAGCTCCAGCGCGATCCAGGGTGTCGCCCCGGGGGCTTTACTGACGCCCCAGTCCACGGCGGTGACCTTGCCCGGAATGGCCGCCCCGGCGGTCAAGAGCAGCGAGGTCACCACCCATTCCGAGTCCGACTTCTGGAAGGAGCTGGCTGCGGCCTTGAACGCCATCGTGGGCAGCGGTGAGGGGCGCAGCGTCGTGGTGAGCCCCCAGTCCGGAGTGGTGGTGGTGCGCGCCATGCCGGAGGAGCTTAAGAACGTGGAAGTGTTCCTCAAGGCGTCGCGGCTCAACGTGGAACGCCAAGTGGTGCTGGAGGCGAAGATTTTGGAAGTGGAGCTCAACGACGGCTATGAAGCCGGCATCAACTGGGCAGCCTTCCGGGCCAACGACGGGCGCCTTTCCGCGGGCCAGCTTGCCCCCGGGACTGTCCTGCGTCCCAACGGGAGCCTCAACACGGGGGCCACCTTCAGCACCGACCCGGCGACAGGAGCCACCACGATCCAGAATCCCGCCATCAGCGCCCTCCCCGGGGTAGACCTCGTCCGCCCGGGAAAGGCAGGTGGCATCTTCAGCCTGGCCTTCCAGACCGGCAGCTTCGCCGCCCTGCTTTCCTTCCTCGAGACCCAGGGCAACGTCCACGTGCTCTCTAGTCCCCGCATCGCCACCTTGAATAACCAGAAGGCGGTGCTCAAAGTGGGCCAGGACGAACTGTTCGTTACCAACGTAAGCTCTACCACCACCACCGGGACGGCCACCACCACCACCCCCACCGTGACCCTGCAGTCGTTTTTCTCCGGCATCGCTTTGGATGTCACGCCCCAGATCGACGAGCGCAACATGATCACTCTGCATATCCACCCTTCCGTGAGCGACGTGCAGCAGATCGAGCGGCAAATCGATCTCTCGGGCACGCTGGGCACTATCCGCATCCCCGTGCCCCGCAGCCAGATCCGGGAGACGGACAGCATCGTGCGGGTGGAGGACGGGCAGATCGTGGCCATCGGCGGCCTCATGGCCCAGACCCAGACCGAGGAACGCTCCGGGGTGCCGGGCCTGTCCGATATCCCTTTCCTAGGCGCCGCCTTCCGCCAGACCCAGCAGCGCTCCATCAAGCGGGAGCTGGTGATCCTGCTCAAGCCCACCATCATCAAGAGCGACCAGGAATGGGTTGGGGAGCTGGAGCAGAGCCGGGGGCGCCTGGAGAAGCTGGACCGGGGCTTCTCCTGGGGCGGAAAGTCCGAGGTGTTCGGCACCCAGGGGGAAGGGGGCCCACCGCCCTGGGAGTCCTCCGCCCGGCAGCCGCAGCGCAGGTGACATGTACGAGGCCCATTTCGGGTTACGGGAGCTGCCCTTCGGCCTGACGCCGGACACCAGCTTCTTCTTCGCCTGCTCCACCTACCAGGAAGCGCTTAACACCTTGCTGGTGGCAGCCAGCACCGGCGAGGGCTTCATCAAGATCACGGGCGAAGTGGGCACGGGCAAGACTTTGCTCGCCCGCAAGTTCCTCGCGTCCCTGGGGCGCCAGTTCGTCACCGCCTATATTCCCAACCCCCATCTGGATTCCCAGGCCCTGCTGCAGACCCTGGCAGAAGACTTCCAGGTGCAAGTTCCAGGCGATGGGGATACCACTCGCTTAATCCGGGCCTTGACCCATGCGCTGCTCGACTACGCTCGGGCGGGCAAGCGCGTGCTGGTATGCCTGGACGAGGCTCAGGCAATGCCCTTGAAGAGCCTGGAAACCCTGCGACTGCTCACCAACCTGGAAACCGAGAAGCGCAAGCTGGTGCAAGTGGTGCTGTTCGGCCAGCCCGAGTTGGATGAAAACCTGCAGGATCGCTCGGTACGGCAATTGCGCCAGCGGATCACGTTCCAGTACCGCCTCAGGGGCTTGAGCCCTGCCGAGACCCGTCGCTACCTCCATCACCGGCTGCGGGTGGCGGGCCATCGGGGCGACGAGATCTTCACCGTCCCCGCTGTACGACTGCTGCATGCCTTCTCCGGCGGCGTGCCCCGGCTCCTCAACATCCTGGCCCACAAGTCCATGATGGTGGCCTACGGGAAGGGGCGCCGCCGCATCGCGACAGGGGCCGTGGTCTGCGCCGCCTTGGACACCCCAGCGGCGGCCCGAGGCTTCGCCCGCCGCGCCTGGCCTGTGGCCGCGGGGGCGTTGCTGTCCCTCGGCGGGCTCACGTGGATGTGGCTGGCATGAGCCTCATCAATCAGATGCTGGCGGACCTGGAGCGCCGGTCGGGGATATCCCGGTCGTCGGCCCTCGATCCGGAAATCCGGGCCGTGACCCGCCCCCGGCGCCCGTGGCTAGGGATCGGAGCGCTCCTCGCGGCGGGCGCGATCGCGGGGGTGACCATGACGGCATACTGGGGCCGGCAGGCAGCGGAACCCGGGAAAGGGAACGCCGCTCCCCGCCCCCTGGCGAGTACAGAGGCCGTCCAGGTCACGGCGGCGCAGTCGCCTTCGGAGCGAACTGCCTTGCCTTCCGCAAAGGCCGGGGCGATCGGGGAGGGCGAACCAGAAGCCATGCTTCAAGCCGCCGAGCGGCCGGCCGACGCCCCGGGCTTGCCCGAACAGGCGGTAGCCCCTGCTCCTACCCCGCCCGCCAAAGAGGGACCCCGTCCTGAAACGGAACCAGCAGGGGGTGCACTCCCCCCAGTCGCTCCTCAGAAGGGTCTTCAGACCTCCCCCCAAGCGCTGATGCCGCCGGCGGAGTCGCTCTCGACGGAGGGCAACCCGGTCCCTGGGAGCGCATCCCGACCGCCGGCGAGCGCATCCGAAAAGACCGACCCGCGGCCTGCCCCCGGGCCCCTCCTTTCGATCGACAAGCAGATCCGGCCCCCCACGGCCGAGGAGCAAGCGGAGAACGAATTCCGGCGGGGGCTTGCCGCCTTGCAGCAGCACCGGGATGCAGAAGCGATGGACGCCTTCAGGGCCGCCCTGGAACGTGATTCCCGCCACGAGACGGCCCGGCAAAGTCTGGTGGCATTGCTGCTGGCGGGCCATCGGCTGGATGAGGCGGAGAGCGTCCTCGCCGAGGGATTGGCCCTCAATCCCCGCCAGGTCGGCTTCGCCACCGCGCTCGCCCGCATCCAAGTCGAACGGGGGGCCATTGCCGCCGCCCTGGATACCCTGGCGGCGGTGGCTCCCTATGGGGGAGCCTCGGCGCAGTTCGAAGCCTTCTACGCAGCGCTGTTGCACCGGGCGGGGAGACATCGGGACGCTGCGGACCACTACGCCCGCGCCTTGCAGATCGCCCCGGGCACTGGAGTGTGGCTGCTGGGCATGGGGCTTGCCCTTCAGGCGGACGGCCGCCCCGGGGAAGCCCGCGCCGCCTTCGAGCAGGCCCGGGCAAGCGGTCAGTTGAGTGCCGAACTGGCCGCTTTCGTCGACCAGCGGCTCGGGCAGTGACCGTCCCATTGACCCCGCGGCTCAATCGAGCACCGCCCGAGCCACCACCCAGGCCCGCACCCGGGCGGCGCCTCGGCGCTTGAGCAGCCGGGCCAGCTCATGGAGGGTCGTGCCGGTGGTGAGCACGTCGTCCACCACCGCCACGTCCGCTCCGTCCAGGTCTCGGGTGCAGGCGAACGCCCCTCGCACGTTTTTGCGCCGCTCTCCCATGGGAAGTCGTGCCTGCTCGGCCGTGTCCCGATGGCGAACGCACAGATCCATGACCACGGGGACCCGGATCCTGCGGGCGATTTCCCGGGCCAGTTCCGCCGCCTGGTTGAATCCCCGGGCTTTGAGCCGGGCTGGGTGCAGAGGCATGGGAATTAGCAGGTCGGGGGAGGGAGAGCGTGCCACGTACTCGGCCAGCAGCCTGCCCAGCGCCCGGCCTGCGGCCAGGTCTCCCTGGTACTTGAAGCGCCGAATCATGGCGTCCACCGGGAACCGGTAGGCCAGGAGAGCCGCCGTCGAGTCGAAAGCCGGCGGGCGCCGCAAGCAATCCCCACAGGCGGAGTCCTGGGGCGACGGGATCCCGCAGACCGGGCAGCGGGGGGAGGAAAGCAGGGGCAGGGTTCGCTGGCAGGCCGGGCAGGGGTTTCCCTCTCGGGTCGCGCCGCCGCAGAGGAGGCAGGCCTCGCTTGCCATGCGACCCAGGGCCAGCGCCAGACTGTTCAAAAATCCCGAGAGAAAAATTGACAGGCTCCCATATCGCAACCGATACTGCGAAAAATTTAAAAGCTCCCTTTGATCGCCACAACCATGTCCCAGCCCGTGACGGTTTCCTCCACTGGGGTGCCCCAGCGTTGCCCCTGGACGGTCGAAGCGGTCGTCGCCCTCTTCGAGCGGCCCCTCAACGATCTGCTGTTCGAAGCTCAGCAGGTCCACCGGCGGCATTTCGATCCGAACCAGGTGCAGCTCTCTACGCTCCTTTCCATCAAAACCGGCGGCTGTCCCGAAGACTGCGCCTATTGTCCCCAATCGGTGCGCTACGCAACGGGCGTGGTGTCCCAGGAGCTCCTGTCCCTGTCCGAGGTGGTGACCGCGGCCCGCGCCGCGAAAGCGAAGGGGGCCACCCGCTTCTGCATGGGAGCTGCCTGGCGCGGCCCGAAAGACCGGGATCTGGAACGGGTCGCCGAGATGGTCAGGGCGGTGAAGGCCTTGGGCCTGGAGACCTGCCTCACCCTGGGGATGTTGAAGGAAGGCCAGGCGGAGCGGCTGCGGGCGGCGGGGCTGGATTACTACAACCACAACCTGGACACCGACCCGGAGTTCTACGGCCGCATCATCTCTACCCGCGCCCAGGCCGAGCGGCTGGAAACCCTGGCCCGGGTGCGCTCGGCCGGTATCCGGGTCTGCTGCGGCGGCATCGTGGGCATGGGAGAAAGCCGGCGGCATCGGGCGGGCCTGATCGCCCAGCTGGCGAGCCTGGATCCCTATCCCGAGAGCGTGCCCATCAATGCCCTGGTGCAGGTGGAGGGCACGCCCCTGTACGGTACCGAGGCGCTGGATCCCCTCGAGTTCGTGCGCACCATCGCCTGCGCCCGCATCACCATGCCCAAGGCGTGGATACGCTTATCCGCCGGGCGCGAATCCATGCCCGAGCCGGTGCAAGCCCTGTGCTTTTTCGCGGGCGCCAATTCCATTTTCTACGGCGAGCGGTTGCTCACCACCGGCAACCCCCAGGTGGAGCGGGACCAGGCCCTGTTCGCCAAGCTGGGGCTACAGGCTCTCTCCTGACGGGCGCTGAAAAGTCCCACCGGAGGGCGGGTGGCATGGATCCGATCGCCGCATCTTTCCCCGAGCTCGCGGTTCTGGGAAGAGAACTGGCGGAGCTGGAAGCGCGGCAGCTCAAGCGCCGGCGGCTCCGGGTGGAGGCAGCCCAGGGTCCCCGGCTTCTCATCGACGGGGTCGAGTACCTGGCCTTTTGCAGCAACGACTACCTGGGTCTCGCCCACCACCCGAGCATCGCCCGCGCCGCCCGGGAGGGGATCGAGCGCTACGGGGTGGGAGCGGGGGCCTCCCACCTGGTGAGCGGGCACAGCGCTGCCCATCATCGCCTCGAACAAGCCCTGGCCGAGTTTGTCGAGCTCCCCGCGGCGCTTCTGTTCTCTACGGGCTACATGGCCAACCTGGCGGTGGTGGTGACCCTCGCGGGCCGGGGAGGCACCGTGTTCGCCGATCGGCTCAACCATGCCTCCCTGAACGATGCGGCGCTCCTCTCCCGGGCCCGGTTTAAGCGCTACCCCCATGGCGACGTGGAGGCCCTCCGGCGGCTGCTTGCTGGTGCCCAACGCGGGCCCCGAGTGGTGGTGACGGACGCCGTGTTCAGCATGGACGGGGACCTGGCGCCGCTGCCCCAGCTCCTGGCCCTATGCGAGGAATACGACGCCTGGTTGGTGGTGGACGACGCCCACGGCTTCGGGGTCCTGGGCAAGGGGGGCCGCGGGTCCCTGTCCCACTTCGGCCTGGACTCGCCCCGAATCGTCTACATGGGCACCCTGGGCAAGGCGGCCGGAGTGTTCGGTGCCTTCGTCGCGGGCGATGCCGCCGTGGTGGAGACCCTGATCCAGCGGGCCCGTCCCTATATCTATACGACGGCCTTGCCGCCGCTTCTCGCCTGTGCCCTGCTCGAAAGTCTGCGTTGGATCGAGGGGGGCGAAGAACGCCGGACCCGGCTCCGGGAGCATGTCGCCCGGCTGCGCTGCCGCTTGCCTTCGGGACCCTGGTGCTTGATGCCCTCCGAGACACCGATCCAGCCCCTGGTGCTGGGGGACAACGCCCTCGCCCTGGCGGCAAGCCGCCGCCTCGCCTGCCTGGGGATCCTGATTCCGGCGATTCGTCCTCCTACCGTCCCTTCGGGCACTGCCCGGCTGCGCATCTGCCTCTCGGCCGCCCACGCTGAGGAGGACGTGGAGCGGCTGGTGGAAGCCTTGGCCCAGGTGGGACAGGAACTCGCCGTCCTCGGCGCCGGAGCACCTGTACGATGAAGAGCGGGCTCCACGTGGTATGCCGCGGCCGGGGGCCGGACCTGGTGCTGCTCCACGGCTGGGGGCTGCACGGGGGCGTGTGGGACGCCCTGGCCGCCGCCCTGGCGCCGCGGGCCCGGGTGCACCAGGTGGACCTGCCGGGCCACGGGAGGAGCGATCCCCTGCCTGGGGAATGGTCCCAGTGGGTGGCGGCGTTGCAAGAGGTGGTTCCGCCGGGGGCCGTCGTGGGCGGATGGTCCCTGGGCGCCCAGCTCGCCCTGGCCCTGGCCGCAGCCCATCCTGGGTCGGTGTGCGGCCTGGTGCTGGTGAGCGCCACCCCCCGCTTCGTGGCGGACCAGGACTGGTCCCCGGGGATCGCCGGGGCGGTGCTGGACCGATTTCAGGCGGGGCTCGCGCAGGACCCGGACGCCACTCTGGAGCGCTTCCTGGTGTTCATGGCCCGCGGGGCGGTCCGTCCCCGGGCCCTGCTGGAGAGGCTTCGCGCTGTCCGAAGGGCGGGACCCCAGCCCGCGGCCGAGGCCCTGGCGGCGGGGCTGGGCTTTCTCCGGGAAAACGACCTGCGGGGCCTTGCCGCCCGGGTGGGCTGTCCGGTGCAGGTGATCCACGGGGCACCGGACGACATCGTTCCTGCTGCAGCGGGAGCGTGGCTCGCCTCCCGGCTCCCCGGGGCCCGGCTCGCCCGGGTGCCTGGCGGCGGGCATGCGCCCTTTCTTGCCCAGCCCGAGACGTGCACCGCCCTCTTCGAGCGTTTCATCGAGCACCTTCATGGCGAGCCCCATCGATCCCTCTTACCGCATCGATAAGCGGGCGGTGCGCCGCGCCTTCGAGCGGGCGGCGGACAGCTACGAGGCTGCGGCGCTACTGCAGCGGGAAGTGGCCGAGCGCCTGCTGGCGCGCCTCGACTACATCAAGCTGGAGGCGCGCACGGTGCTGGACGCGGGCGCTGGTACGGGCTATGCGCTCCCGGGCCTGAAGCGCCGCTACCCCCGGGCGCGCTTGGTGGCCCTGGACCTGGCGCTTGCCATGCTCAAAAAGATCGACGATGCCCAGCGGGGCTGGCGGCGGTTTCTTCCCGGGCGCGATCCACTGCCGGAGCGGGTGTGCGGCGACCTGGAGTGCCTGCCCTTGGTGGAGGCCAGCGTGGACCTGGTCTGGTCCAACCTGGCCCTGCAGTGGTGCGACCATCCCGCCCAGGTGTTCGCCGAGGTGCGGCGAGTGTTGCGGCCAGGCGGGCTATTCCTGTTCACCACCTTCGGCCCCGATACGCTCAAGGAGCTGCGGCAGGCCTTCGCCGGTGTGGACGGCTACGTGCACGTGAGCCGCTTCATCGACATGCACGACTTGGGCGATGCCCTGGTGCAGGCCGGTTTCGCCGACCCGGTCATGGACATGGAATTCATCACCGTCACCTACGCCGAGTTCGTCCAGATCCTGCGGGATCTCAAGGCGATCGGCGCCCATAACGCCACGGAGGGCCGCCGCCGCGGGCTCATGGGCAAGAACCAGTGGCGCCAGGCCCAGGCCCGCTATGAAGCCCTGCGGCGGGACGGCCGGCTGCCGGCTACCTTCGAAGTGGTCTACGGCCACGCCTGGCAGCAGGCGCCGCGGCTTTCCACGGGCGGGCGGCCCGTGATCGAGATCAGGCCGTGGAGGCCGACATGAGCGCCGACGCCTCCAAGGTCGCGGGACGCGGTTTTTTTGTCACCGGCACCAATACCGGGGTTGGCAAAACCCTGGTGGCCTGCGCCCTCGTGCACCGCCTGCGCGCCCAAGGCTGGCGGGTCGCCGCCATGAAGCCCATCGCCGCAGGCTGCGAAAACGGCCGATGGCTCGACGTGGAGGCGCTGGTGACGGCGTGCGGCGAATGGGTTCCCAGGACGCAGCTCAACCCCTACCCGCTGCCCCTGCCGATCGCACCGCACTTGGCTGCGCGCGCCGCCGGCGTGGAGATCCGGCCGGAGCCGATCCTGGAGGCCTTTCGCCACCTGGCGCAGCAGGCAGATGCGGTGGTCGTCGAGGGCGTGGGCGGTTTCCGGGTGCCGCTCGCGGCGCACTGGGATACGGCCGATCTGGCGGTCCGGCTAGCGCTTCCCATGATCCTAGTGGTGGGCATGCGGCTCGGCTGCCTCAACCACGCGCTTCTCACCGCCGAGGCGATCCGCGCTCGGGGCCTGCAGCTCGCCGGATGGGTTGCGAATGCGATCGACCCCGACATGGCCGCCCTCCACGACAACGTGGACGCTTTGGGAGAACGCCTGGAAGCCCCTTGCCTGGGCGTCATTCCGGCGCTGCCGCGCCCAGCTCCCGAGACAGCGGCACGCTTCCTGAGGTTGCCCCCGGTTTGGGAATTGCCGTGTTGAAGGGAGATCGAGCCTCAAAACCCATGCCTTTCCTTGCCACGGCGCGGGGAGCCATGTTACTTTTGGACGAGGTCCAAAACGACAACCTGCCTGCTCGACCGTCTCCGGCCCGGGCTTGCGGCTGCGATCTTAGCGAATGGCGATTGCCTGCTCCAACGAAGCGGGGTTTTCCGTCGTCTGCAAGCGGAACGCCTCCCTCCCGCCTGTCGGGCGGCGCTGGATGCTCTGTTCGATCGCGGTCCTTATCTTGGGCATCGCTGGCGGCTTCGCTGCGGTAGGGGCGTGGCCGATCGTGCCCTTCGCTGGGCTGGAGCTGGCGATCGTCTACCTCGCTTTCCGGGAGATCGGCCGCCACGAGGGGGACTGCGAGACCATCGTGATCGCCGGCGACACGGTGCGGGTGGAGACCGTGCGTGCTGGCAGCCGCCACACGGTACAGTTCAACCGCCATTGGGTCCAGGTGGTGGTGGAACCGGGATCGGTCTTGGCGGTGCCTCGGGTGTGGCTCCGCTCCCACGGGCGGCTAGTGGAGGTGGGACGTCATCTGCCGCAGGAGGGGCGGCTTGAGCTCGCGCGAGAATTGAAATTGCGTCTCGCTGAACGGTAATATTCGAGTTTTTCGATACACGGGCAAAACAATGAAGAGAAAATCATGCTGGGGCGGTTTTTCCGCGTTCGCCCCATCGACCGCGCTCGCCGCCGTCGGGCCATCCAAGTACAACTTGCAGCCGCCGGAAAGCCCGATTGCAGCCCAGATCTACGATCTGCACACCATTATTCTTACCATCTGCGTGATCATCTTCGTGGTGGTATTTGCCTTCATGTTCTACGCGGTATTCAAGCACCGCAAGGCGGCAGGCCACCAGGCGGCCCACTTCCACGAAAACACCACCGTCGAAATCATCTGGACCGTCATTCCCTTCTTCATCCTGGTGGGCATGGCTTACCCGGCCACCAAGACCGTGATCGAGATGAAGGACACCTCTGCGCCCGACATGACGGTCAAAGTCACCGGCTATCAGTGGAAGTGGCACTACGATTACCTGGACGAGGGCATCGGCTTCTACAGCAACCTGGCCACGCCCAAGGAGCAGATCGAAGGAAGGGCTCCCAAAGGCGAGCACTACCTCCTCGAGGTGGATAACCCCATGGTGGTGCCTGTGGGCAAGAAGGTGCGGCTGCTGGTCACTGCCGGAGACGTGCTCCATGCCTGGTTCGTGCCCGCCTTCGGCGTCAAGCAGGACGCCATTCCCGGATTCATCCGGGACTCCTGGTTCAAAGCGGAGAAGACTGGAATCTACCGGGGCCAGTGCGCCGAGCTGTGCGGCAAAGAGCATGGCTTCATGCCCATCGTGGTGAAGGTCGTAGAGCAGGCGGAATACGACCGCTGGGTGGCCGAGCAGAAGCAGAAAAAGGCGGCCGGCCAGCCGGTCCAAGTCAGCGAAGCGGCGGCGAGATAGGCCCGCCAGCGAGGCATTCGGCAATCGAACAGGATCAAGCACGAGGAGATCGAGATGGCGGCAGTACACGGACACGCTGAGAGCCATGCCCACGGCCACGAGCATCACCCGAGCGGACTTCTGCGCTGGGTGATGACCACCAACCACAAGGACATCGGCACGCTGTACCTGTGGTTCAGCTTCACCATGTTCCTGGTGGGAGGCGTCATGGCGCTCACCATTCGCGCCGAGCTGTTCCAGCCGGGGCTGCAGGTGGTGAACCCTGACTTCTTCAACCAGATGACCACCCTGCATGGGCTGATCATGGTGTTCGGCGCCATCATGCCCGCCTTCGTGGGGTTCGCCAACTGGCAGATCCCCATGATGATCGGGGCGCCGGACATGGCCTTCCCCCGGCTCAACAACTGGTCGTTCTGGCTGCTGCCGCCGGCGGCGCTGCTGCTCATCATCTCCATGTTCGTGCCCGGGGGCGCGGCCGCGGCCGGCTGGACCCTATATCCGCCCCTCACCGTTCAATTCGGCATGGGCATGGATCTCACCATCTTCGCCATCCATATTCTGGGGATGTCCTCCATCCTGGGCTCGATCAACATCATCACCACCATTCTCAACCTGCGCGCGCCGGGGATGACCCTGATGAAGATGCCCCTGTTCGTGTGGACCTGGCTGATCACCGCCTACCTGCTGATCGCCGTGATGCCGGTGCTCGCCGGGGCGGTGACCATGCTGCTTACCGACCGCCACTTCGATACCCACTTCTTCAACCCGGCGGGCGGCGGCGACCCGGTGCTGTTCCAGCACATTTTCTGGTTCTTCGGCCACCCGGAGGTGTACATCATCGCCATTCCCGCCTTCGGGGTCATTTCCCAGGTGATTCCTGCCTTCTCCCGCAAGCCCTTGTTCGGCTATACCTCCATGGTGTACGCGACGGCCTCCATCGCGGTGCTCTCGTTCCTGGTGTGGGCGCACCACATGTTCACCGTGGGCATGCCGGTGGAGGCGCAGCTCTACTACATGTACGCCACCATGCTGATCGCGGTGCCCACGGGGGTGAAGGTGTTCAACTGGATCGCCACCATGTGGCGGGGCTCTCTCACCTTCGAGACGCCCATGCTCTTCGCCCTGGGCTTCCTATTCCTGTTCACCATCGGGGGGCTCACGGGGCTGATCCTCGCCATCACGCCGGTGGACATCCAGCTCCACGACACCTACTACGTGGTGGCTCACTTCCACTACGTGATGGTGGCGGGAGCCCTGTTCTCGGCCTTCGCCGGGGTGTATTTCTGGCTGCCCAAGTGGACCGGGCGCATGTACGACGAGCGGCTCGGCAAGTGGCACTTCTGGCTCTCCATCATCTTCTTCAACGTGGCCTTCTTCCCGCAGCACTTCCTGGGCCTCGCGGGCATGCCGCGGCGCATTCCCGACTACGCCTTGCAGTTTGCCGACTTCAACATGATGTCCTCCGTCGGCGCCTTCGGCTTCGGGCTCTCCCAGGTGCTGTTCCTGTACATCGTGCTGAAGGCGATCCGAAGCGGCGAGAAGGCTCCCGAGAAGCCGTGGGAGGGGGCGGATAGCCTAGAGTGGACGGCGCTGCCCACGCCCGCTCCTTACCACAGCTTCGAGACACCGCCGGTGATCAAGTGACGGGAGAGGGCTCCGCTCGGGGCCAGAAGCCCATGAGGGACGACAAGGCGCAGGCGCTGAAGAACCTGAAGACGGGGCTTATCCTGGCCTCCATCGCGGCGGCCGTCTTTCTCGGTTTCGTGCTGAAGCAGTACCTGCTGTCTCGATGAACACCGCCCAAGCCAACCGGGCCCTGGTAACCAAGCTGGTGGTGATCGCTGTCGCCATGTTCGGTTTCGGCTTCGCCCTGGTGCCCCTGTACGAAGTGTTCTGCGAGGTGACCGGGATCCGGGACGTCGGGCGGCCGGACGAGGTGGTGAACACCCAGGTGGACACCTCGCGCACGGTTACGGTGGAGCTGGACACCAACGTGCGCGGCGACGTGCCGTGGCGCTTCGCCCCTCTGGAGCGCCGAGTTCAGGTCCACCCCGGCGAGCTGGTGCAGGTGACCTTCGAGCTCTCCAACCCCACGGACATGGCCGCGGCGGCCCAGGCGATCCCGAGCTACGGCCCCCAGCTCGCGGTGCAGCACGTGAAGAAGCTGGAATGCTTCTGTTTTTCCCGGCAGCGGCTGCGGCCGGGGGAGACGCGCAAGCTTCCCACCGTGTTCGTGATCGATCCGGCGCTGCCGGCCGATGTCAACACGGTGACCCTCTCCTTCACCCTGTTCACCATCGAGGGTTCCACCGGGCCCCAGGTGAGCGGCGCGGCTCTCCAGGGGCAGGGATGAGCCGTGCAGGGTTCCAGAGAGGGGAAAGCAGGACCGCTCGCCGCCCTCAAAGCGGTGTTCTGGGCTTTTTTCGGCATCCGCAAGCGCCAGGCCCACGAGGAGGTGAGCCATCTCAAGCCGGTCCACTTCGTCGTGGCCGGCCTGATCGGCGCAGCGGTGTTCGTGCTGGCGCTGGTGACGCTGGTGCGGCTGATCACCGGCAAGGGTTGAACACAACAGGGCTTTAAAAGAGAAGGGAGAAACAGAACATGGCGACTCAGGCAGGCGGCTACTACCTCCCCGCCCCTTCGTACTGGCCGGTGCTGGGCTCGACCGGGCTGTTTTTCATGGCCATCGGCGCGGTGCTCCTGTTCAACGAGCTGTCCACGGCCGGGTGGGTGAGCCTCGCCGTCGGCGCCCTCATCCTGATCTACATGATGGTCGGCTGGTTCGGCACCGTGATCCGCGAAAACGAGCGCGGCCTGTACAACAAGCAGGTGGATATCTCTTATCGCTGGGCGATGAGCTGGTTCATCTTCTCCGAGGTGATGTTCTTCGCCGCGTTTTTCGGCGCCCTGTTCTACATGCGGGTTCTGTCCGTGCCCTGGCTGGGCGAGCTAGACCAGAAGCTCCTCTGGCCCGACTTCACCCCCGGCTGGCCGGTGGCGGGCCCGGGCATCAAGGAGCAGTTCACCCCCATCGGCGCCTGGGGCATCCCGGCCCTCAACACCCTGTTGCTCCTTTCTTCCGGGGTCACGGTGACCTGGGCCCATTGGGGTCTCAAGAAGAACAACCGCCCCCAGCTCATCTGGGGTCTGGTCTTCACCATCGCCCTGGGCATTACCTTCTTGGCGCTGCAGGCCTATGAGTACGGCCATATGATCCGGGACCTGAACGTGACCCTGTCCATGGGCGCTTATGGGGCGACGTTCTTCATGCTAACCGGCTTCCACGGCTTCCACGTGACCATCGGCACCATCATGCTGATCGTCATCCTGGGACGGGCCCTGGCCGGTCACTTTACCCCAGACAACCACTTCGCCTTCGAGGGCGTATCCTGGTACTGGCACTTCGTCGACGTGGTGTGGCTGCTGCTGTTCGTGTTCGTGTACTGGCTGTGAGCTACGGCTGAACAAGGAGGGGAGGAGGCTCCCCGCGATGGCGGGGAGAGCACCATTAGGCCGCACACTCGCTTGTGCGGCATTTTTTTGATGCGACGGACAGGACGCCGCTCAGAGACCCTGCTGCGGAATGAGGCCGAAGTAGTAGCCCAGCATTAGGAGCAGAAAGAGGGTCACCGAAAGCCCGACCCGGACGGTGAGGGCCTTGACGGTGCGCTCGGATTGGCCTTTATCCTTGACCAGGTAATAGAGCGCGGAGCCCAGGCTGGAGACGATGAGGGCTACCAGCGCGAGGACCAGGAGTTTCATGGGTTTTCCTTGGCGGACCAAGGCCCCAGTTTAGGCGAAGGGCGGTGCCAGTGCCAGTGCGGGACCCCACTGGGCGAACGGGTCCGCAGAAAAGCGATTGAGCGAGTTGTGGGATTGCTGTCTTTCAGCTTTCGCCCCCCTTGGTGGGCCACCCTGGCCGCGGCACTAGGAATCGCCCTGACCCTGGCGCTCGGGAAATGGCAGCTGAATCGCGCCGCGCAAAAAGAGGCCCTGCAATTGCGGCTCGAGCGGCTAAGCCACGAGCCACCGGTGCAGTTGTCTGCCGCGCTGGCGCGTCCGGACGCCTTGGAGCTGCGGCGGGTCGAGGTCCGCGGCGAGTTCGCCGCCCGAGAAACTTTTTACGTGGATAACCGTATATACCAGGGCCGGGTGGGTTACTACGTGGTGACCCCGCTGCGGATCGCGGGCAGCGATACCTACGTGCTGGTGAAGCGGGGCTGGGTGGCGGGGACGGGCCGGCGAGAGATGCTGCCGGAGGTAGAGACCCCGGCGGGCACGGTCACGGTGACGGGAATTGTCATGCCAGGCCGGGAACGAGTGATGGCGCTATCGGACGAACCCGCGGAAGGACGGGTCTGGCAACGCATCGACGTGGACCTTTTCCGGCAGCAGTTTCCGTTTCCCCTATTGCCGATCGTGGTGCAGCAGACGGGGGCTGCAGACGACGGTCTGGTGCGCGACTGGCCCCCCTTGAACCTGGGGGTCGAGCGCCACAAGGCCTACGCCTTGCAGTGGTTCGCATTCGCTGTCACCCTCTTGGTGCTTTATATCGCGCTCAATGCAAAACGAAAACCTTGAACCCCGGTCGCCTCGCCTGACGACCCTGTGGCTGATCGCGGCCGTGTGCGCCTTTCCCGTCGTCGGCTCCTTCGCCCTCTATTACCTGTTTCCCCCCGCGGAACGGGTCAACTACGGTGAGCTGCTGACCGGGTGGCAGCTTGCGGATTTCACTTTGCCTCGATTGGAGGGGGGCACGGTAAGCCTCGCTGACTTGAAAGGCAAGTGGTGGCTGGTTCAGGTGGACTCTGGCCTCTGCCCGGAGCGCTGCCGCAACAAGCTCTACCAGCAGCGCCAGGTGCGGCTCGCCCAGGGCAAGAACATGGATCGGGTGGAGCGGCTGTGGTTGATCGACGACGGAATCGAGCCAGAGCAGCGGCTGCGCAGGGCCTACGACGGCACCTGGATCGCCCATGCCCGCGGCAGCCCGCTCCTCGCCCAGCTCCCAGCCGAAGGCTCGGTGCGGGACCACGTCTATCTGGTGGATCCCCTGGGCAACGTGGTCTTGCGATTTCCTGCGGGCGCAGACCCCGCGCGCATGGTCAAAGACCTGAGCCGGCTGCTCAGGGCTTCCCGCATCGGTTGAGGGCCCGCGCGTCCATGGCGACGTGGCGTCCTGCTCGATGCTAAAATGAATTTTTTTAATCCTGACTGGTTCTCGCCCCATGGCTAGTGAAGCCGCCTGGCGCTCCCTTCCCCGCTGGCAGCAGTATCTGCAGCTCGCGAAGCCCCGGGTCGTATCCCTTATCGTCTTTACCGCGGTAATTGGTATGTTCCTCGCGGTGCCCGGGCCGGTTCCCCTGCAGCCCCTAGTGTTCGGCACCCTGGGCATCGCCCTGGTGGCGGGCGCCGCGGCGGCAGTCAACTGCCTGGTGGAGCAGAGGATCGACGCAGTCATGACCCGCACCCGCGGCCGGCCTCTCCCCCGGGGCCAGCTCACTTCCCTGCAGACCCTGGCCTTCTCGGGCGTAATCGGCGGGACAGGACTCGCCATCCTGCACCACTTGGTCAATCCCCTCACCATGTGGCTGACTTTGGCCACCTTCGTCGGTTACGCCATCATCTATACGATGCTGCTCAAGCCCCTCACGCCCCAGAACATCGTCATCGGTGGAGCTTCGGGCGCCATGCCTCCGGTGCTGGGCTGGGCCGCCGTGACCGGCGAAGTTTCCCACGATGCCTTGCTGCTCTTCCTCATCATCTTCGCTTGGACGCCGCCCCACTTCTGGTCCCTGGCCCTGTACCGCAAGCAGGATTACGCCAAGGCGGGCATCCCCATGCTGCCCGTGACCCACGGCGACCGCTTTACCCGGCTTTCGGTTCTGCTCTATACCCTGATCCTGGTGGCCGTATCCCTGCTGCCTTTCGCCACCCGGATGAGCGGCTGGATCTACCTCGCGTCGGCGCTCGCGCTGGGCGCCGTCTATCTCGGTTACGCGGTGCGCATTTACGTCGCCTATACCGATCGCCTCGCCCGGCAGGCGTTCCGCTACTCCATCATCTACCTGGCGGCCCTCTTCAGCGCCCTGCTGGTGGACCACTACCTGCGGTTCCCGTGATGGGCGCGCCGGGCCGGCTCCTCCGCTTCCTCGGGGCGCTCGCGGGGGCAGCGGCCCTGTTGGCGGGCTGCGATGTCGGCCCCCAGCGTCCCGCCTTCAAATCCACCGATGTGACCGGCGCCGAGATGCGACCGATGTTTCGGCTGGTGGACCACAGGGGGACGCCCCGCACCCTGGAGGACTTCCGCGGCCGGGCGGTGGTGGTGTTTTTCGGTTTCACTCATTGCCCCGACGTATGCCCGACCGCCCTGGCCCAGATCGCCTTGGCCCTAAAACAGCTGCCCGAAGACCAGGCCCGGCGGGTCCAGGTTCTGTTCATCACGGTGGACCCGGAGCGGGACACCCCCGAGGTGCTCGCCCGCTATGTGCCCGCCTTCCATCCCGACTTTCTGGGACTCACCGGAGAGCCGGGGGCCATCGCCGAGGCGGCTCGGTCGTTCAAAGTGTTCTACCAGAAGGTGCCGAGCCAGGGCTTCGACGGTTATACGATGGACCATTCTGCCGGCATTTTCGTGTTCGATCCCCAAGGCCGGCTTCGTCTTTACCTGAGCCACGGGCAGGGGCCCGAGGTGCTGGCCCACGACTTAGGGCTCCTGCTGGCGCAATCGGGCTAAACAAAAACGCCGCGCGAGGCGGCGTTTTCGAACTTTCTCTCCCTCCGTTCGCGGTTAGGCACTGGCGGTAGCGCTGATCACGCGCCGCATCTTCTCCATCGCTTTCTGCTCGATCTGGCGTACCCTCTCGGCGGAGACGTTGAGCTCAGCGGCGAGCTCGTGCAGGGTAGCCGGATCCTTCTCCCGCAGCCAGCGGGCCTCGATGATGCGGCGGCTGCGCTCGTCCAGGGTGGAGAGGGCTTTTTGCAAGCCTTCGCTCCGCAGCCGTTCCGCTTCCCGGGCCTCCAGAAGGGCGGCTGGCTCTTCCGACCCATCGGTCAGATAGGCGATCGGGGGTTGCACGCCCTCCTCCGGATCGTCCGGCGAAGCCTCCAGGGCCACGTCCTGGCCAGAAAGGCGGGTCTCCATCTCAACCACCTCGGCCGGTTTGACTCCTAGGCGGCGGGCCACATCCTGTACCTCGGCCCGGTTCATGGGGCCCAGGTTTTGCTTCAAGCTGCGCAGGTTGAAGAATAGCTTGCGCTGGGCCTTGGTGGTAGCCACCTTGACCAGACGCCAGTTGCGCAGGATGAATTCATGAATCTCGGCCCGAATCCAGTGGACCGCGAAGGACACCAGACGGACGCCCCGATCCGGGTCGAAGCGTTTTACCGCCTTCATAAGCCCGATATTGCCCTCCTGGATCAGGTCCGCCTGGGGTAGGCCGTAGCCCAAATAGCCGCGGACGATGGCCACCACCACCCGGAGGTGGGAGAGCACCAGTTGCCGGGCGGCTTCCAGGTCGCCTTCGTCGCGAAACTTACGGGCCAGCCGGATTTCTTCCTCTTGGGTGAGAACCGGGAACCGGTTCACCGCCTGGATGTAGGCTTCCAAACTCCCCACCGCGGTGGGCATGGGGACGGGAAGCGCCATGGATTGGGTCATAGATCCTCCCTTCAGACTGGATATTTTATAGCACTCACCGCATGAGAGTGCTAGCAAGAGGTCAAAGTTCCTGTCAACCCCGGGAGAAGCCTATAAAAATTAGGGTCTTTTAACGGGGGTCGATCTCTCGCAGGTGTCGGGAAACCGAGAGTATCGCCCCGAGCCAGCCTAGGGCGGCCGAGAGGCCGGCGAGGGCGAGGCCCTCCCGCCATCCCAGGGAAGCCAAGCGAAAGGAAGCGCCATAGAGCCGGGCCAGTTCCGCCACGGGCGCCTCTAAAAGCCGTAGGCTGGCCTCGACGATGCCCCAAGCGATCCCGCCGCCCGCGAGGCCCAGCAAGGCCCCGTAATAGAGGAAGGGACGGCGGATAAAACTGTCGGTTGCTCCGATCAGCTTGGAGACTTCGATCTCCTCCCGGTGGGTGAGGATCTGCAGCCGAATGGTATTGAAGGAAGCGAGCACCAGGGCAATTCCCAGCAGGGCCCCCAGCACCGCGATCCCGGTTCTGCCCAGCCGCAACAACGCTTCCAGCCGGCGGGCCCAGGCGGAGTCGAGCTGTACATGGTCCACTTCGGGCCAGCCGGCCATTTCCTCCCGCAACCTTTCCAGCGCAGCGGGAGAGAGTTCCGTCCGGGCGTCCACGACGAAAGCGTCGGGCAAGGGATTCCCCTCTAGAACCGAGGGGAGGTCGGGCAGTCCCGTGCGCTGGGCGAGCTCTTCAAGGGCTGCCTCCTTCGGCACGAAGCGCATGGCGGCGACGGAAGGGTGGGCTTTAAGCCGGGCCTCGATGTCCGCCACCGCCGGGGCACCCGCGTCCGGACGTAGGAAGAGGCTCAACTGGGGTCGGGCCGGGATGGCCTCGGCGGCGGCGCCCAAGTTGTCCAGCAAGGCGTAGCCCGCTGCGGGCAGGGACAGGGTCACACCGATGACCAAAGCGTTGAGGGTCGCTGCCACGGGATGGGCTTTGAAGCGGGCCAGCGTCCGCAGAAATACCCGGACGTGCTGTCGCACCCAGCGGATCACGCGAGGAGCGCCCCCTGCTTCAAGGTGATGACCCGCCCGGGATGGGTGCCCAGGATCCCCTCGTCGTGGGTGGCCAGCAGCACGGTGACCCCTACCTGGTGGAAGGCGGCGAATACTCCGAGGATCTCGCGGGCGCTCTCCGGATCCAGGTTACCCGTGGGTTCATCGGCGATCAGGATGGAAGGACGGCCCACCACCGCCCGGGCGATGGCCAGGCGCTGTTGCTCGCCGCCGGAGAGGGTGATGGGGAAGGCCCTTTCCTTGGAAAGGAGCCCGACCTTGTCCAGGGCGGCCCGAGCTCGGCGCACCGCTTCTCGGCGATCGAAACCGCTCACCTCCAGCGGCAGCATCACGTTGTCGAACACGCTGCGGTCGAAGAGCAGTTTCTGATCCTGGAACACGAGCCCCAGATGGCGCCGCAGATAAGGCAGGGCGCTGCGCCGCAGGTGCGCTAAGTTCTGGCCGTTGACGATGACGCTACCGCTGGTGGGGCGCTCGATGGCAGCGGCGAGCTTGAGCAACGTACTCTTGCCGGCGCCGGAATGGCCGGTCACGTAGACAAGCTCCCCGGGGGCGACGGCCAGGGTCACATCCTTGAGCGCCTCGTAGCCACCGGGATAGCGCTTATGGACCCGGCTGAAGGCGATCAAGCTCAATCGAACAGAGCCTCCACGAACTCCCGGGCGTCGAAGGGGCGCAGATCGTCGATGCCTTCCCCTACTCCGATAAAGCGCAAGGGGATCGGCCGCTCCCGAGCGATTGCCGCCACCGCCCCGCCCTTGGCAGTCCCGTCCAGCTTGGTGAGGAGTAGGCCCGTAACTCCCAGGGCATCGTCGAAGGCCTTTACCTGGGCCAGGGCGTTCTGGCCCACGTTGGCGTCCAGTACCAGCAGCACCTCGTGGGGCGCACCGGGCTCCGCCTTGGCGATTACTCGCTTCACCTTCTTGAGCTCTTCCATCAAGTGGGCCTGGGTGGTGAGCCGCCCTGCGGTGTCGGCCAGCACCAGGTCAGCGCCTCGGGCCTTGGCTGCACTCACCGCGTCAAAGACGACGGCGGCGGGGTCGCCGCCGCTTTGGGCCACGACCGCCACATTGTTGCGCGCTCCCCAGGCTTCCAACTGCTCCCGGGCCGCCGCCCGGAAGGTATCCCCTGCCGCCAGCAGCACCGAGCGCCCCTGGCCCTGGTAGTAGCGGGCAAGCTTGCCGATACTGGTGGTCTTGCCCGCGCCGTTGACCCCGACCAGCATGACGATGAAGGGCCGGTGGGAGGAGACTTCCAGCGGGCGCTCCAGGGGGGAGAGGAGCTCGAGCATCACTTCTTTGAGAGCCTGTTTGAGCTCCGCTGCCTGAGTGAGCTTTTGCTTGCGCACCCGCTGCCGCAGGGCGTCCAGGAGATGGGCGGTGGCTGTTACTCCCACGTCGGAGGTGAGCAGTACTGTCTCCAGCTCTTCGTAAAGGGTTTCGTCGATGGCGCCGTGGGCACCGAAGATCCCCGCGAGCCGTTGGCCCAATTGCTCGCGGGTGCGCTTGAGGCCGGAGCGCAGCCGCTCGGCCCAACCCGGGGATTCCTGCGGCGTGTTCTGGGGTTCGCGATTTTTGAAGAAACCAAGCATTCTGGTACGCTGTCTGATTAGGATTTTGGTGATGATGCCGCGGGCGGTGACGTACGCGGCATTTTATTGAATTGCCTCCCGCGAGGCTACCGAGCGTGCGTCTTGAAAAGCCTCGTTGGCCTCGGCCTTGTCCCGCTGGGGGACAAGGAAGGGGAGAGAATCCCCCCTGGGGAAGGGGGGAGCTGAACAGCGGCACCCGGTTCGTCAACCCTTAAGCAAAGGTTCATGGGAGCCAAGGAGCGAATGAAGCAGGGTTTTGCATTGCTCATCGGCTGGATCGTGGCGACCGTCTCGCCCCCAGGCCTCGCCAACCCCTACGCCAAGACCCTGGGCAATGGGCTCAAGGTCATCGTCAAGGAGGATCACCGGGCGCCGGTGGTGGTGTCCCAGCTCTGGTACCGGGTCGGCAGCATGGACGAGGTGAACGGAGTGACCGGCGTCTCCCACGTGCTGGAGCACATGATGTTCAAAGGTACCCGGAAAGTTCCGGCCGGGGAATTCTCCCGCCTGATCGCTGCGGCGGGAGGGCGGGAAAACGCCTTCACCAGTCGGGATTATACGGCCTATTTCCAGATGCTGCACGCTTCCAAACTGCCGCTGGCCACGCGGCTCGAAGCCGACCGCATGCGCAACCTCACCCTCTCGGAAAAAGATTTCGAGAAGGAGGTCAGGGTGGTCATGGAGGAGCGGCGCTGGCGCACCGAGGACCAGCCTCGTTCCCTGCTATACGAGCAGTTCATGGCCGTCGCCTATTTGGCCCATCCCTACCGCTATCCCGTGATCGGCTGGATGAGCGACCTGGAAGCCATGACAGTGCGTGACGTGCGGGACTGGTATCACCGCTGGTACGCCCCTAACAACGCCACCCTAGTGGTGGTGGGGGATGTGCAGGCAGAGGAAGTGTTCAAGCTGGTGGAGCGCCATTACGGTAAATACAAGCCCACGGTGCTTCCTGGGCGCAAGCCCCAGGTGGAACCGATCCAGCGGGGCGTGCGGCGTGTCACGGTGAAGGCGCCGGCCAAGCTGCCCTACCTCATCATGGGTTATCACGCGGTGCCACTGCGGGACGCCCGTAACGACTGGGAACCCTACGCCTTGGAAGTGCTGGCGGGCGTGCTCGACGGCTATGCAGCGGCCCGGCTCAATCGGGAGCTGGTGCGGGAGAGTCGCCTCGCCCAGTCCGTTGGGGCGAGCTATGATCTCCTCGCCCGCGGGCCGAGCCTGTTTCTGCTGGAAGGCAGCCCCAGCGAAGGTCGCACGGTGGCAGAGCTGGAGACGGCGCTGCGGGAGCAGGTGCAGCGGATCGTGGAGCAGGGCGTGGACCCGGAAGAGCTGGACCGGGTCAAGGCCCAGGTGGTGGCAAGCCAGGTGTACAGCCGGGATTCCATGTTCTCCCAGGCCATGCAGATCGGCCAGTTGGAGATGGTGGGCTTGTCCTACCGGGACCTGGATGTGCTGATCGAAAGACTACAGGCGGTGACCGCCGAGCAAGTGCGAGCGGTAGCGAAGAAATATCTGGTGGACGATCGGCTCACAGTGGCGGTGCTCGATCCTCAGCCCCTGGAGCAAGCCCGCCCGGCCCGTCCTCCCGAGGGGTTGCGTCATGGGGAATAGGAACTTCGCCGCGCTCGCCGCCCTGGCGGCGGCCCTGCTCCTGCCCACTCTTGCCGCGGGGGCGCTGCCCATTCAGCACTGGCAGACGGCGGGCGGAGCGCAGGTCTATTTCGTGGAAAGCCGGGATCTTCCCATCATCGATGTGAGCGTGGATTTTCCTGCCGGTAGCAGCACCGATGAACGAGCCCACTCGGGGCGCGCCGCCATGACCCAGCGGCTGCTGAGCCTGGGCGCCGGCGGCCTGGATGAGAACCAGATCGCGGCGCGGCTTGCTGACGTGGGCGCCCAACTGGGCGGGCGCTTCGATTCGGACCGGGCGGGGCTCACCCTGCGCACCCTCTCCAGCGCCCGGGAGCGGGAGCAGGCTTTCGACCTCTTGACTCGCATCCTGCAGCAGCCGGAATTTCCCGCGGCAGTGCTGGAAAGGGAAAAAGCCCGGGTCGTGGCGGCGCTCAAGGAGGCGGACACCAAACCGGAAACCATCGCCGAGCGGGCCTTCGCCCGCCTGGTCTTCGGCGATCACCCCTACGCGCAGCGGGAATCGGGGGAGGTGGACACGGTCGCCGCCCTCACCCGGGAGGATCTCCAAACCCACTATCGGACCCACTACCGGCAGGGCGCTGCCGTCGTGTCCATCATTGGGGACCTGTCCCGGGCCGAGGCCTACGCTCTGGCGGAGCGCTTGACCCAGGGATTGCCCGAGGGCAACAGCGAACTGCACCTGCCGCCGGTCCCTTTGCCCTCGGGGGAGACCCGCCGCATCCACCATCCCGCCACCCAAAGCCACATCCTGCTTGGCTATCCCGGCCTGAGCCGCAACGACCCGGACTATTTCCCCCTCTACGTGGGCAACTACATCCTGGGCGGCGGTGGCTTCGTGTCCCGGCTGAACCAGGAGGTTCGGGAAAAGCGGGGACTCGCCTACAGCGTCTACAGCTATTTCCTTCCCCTCAAGGCCCAGGGGCCGTTCCAGATCGGACTGCAGACCCAGAAGGAGCAGACGGACGAAGCCCTCCGGGTGGTGCGGGAGACTGTTCGGCGCTTCATCGCCCAGGGCCCCACGGCCGAAGAACTGAAGCGCGCCAAGCAGCACATCGTCGGTGCCTTTCCGCTGCGCATCGATAGCAACAAGAAGATCCTGGAGCACTTGGCGGTGATCGGCTTTTACAGACTGCCCCTCACCTACCTGGACGATTTTCTCGCAAAGGTCGAGGCGGTAACCCTGCCCGAGATCCGGGAAGCGTTCCAGCGCCGCATCGATCCCGAGCGTCTGGTGACCGTGGTGGTGGGCGCCTCCGAGCGCGGTCCGGACACTTCCCAGACACGCCCTTAAACCGATCCCTTGGGACGCGTCCGCATCATCGGCGGCACTTGGCGCAGCCGCCTGCTTTCCGTACCCCAGGCCCCCGGGTTGCGGCCTACCCCCGACCGGGTGCGGGAGACCCTGTTCAACTGGCTGGGCCAGGACCTCACAGGCCGCACTTGCTTGGATCTTTTCGCCGGTAGCGGCGCCCTGGGTTTCGAAGCCGCCTCCCGGGGTGCGAGCTGGGTGGTCATGGTGGAGGCGAACGGGCGGGTCTACGCCGGGCTCAAGGCCAACGCTACGGCCCTCGGAGCGACCCAGGTGGAATTGCATCGGGGCGATGGGCTAGAATTTCTCGCTCGCGATGCCCGTCGTTACGACGTGGTTTTTCTCGATCCGCCGTACAAGAGCGGGTACTGGACGCGGCTTCTGCCCCTCTTGCCGGCGCGGCTTGCCCCCGGGGGCCTAGTGTACATGGAGAGCGCCGAGCCTTTCGACCCGGGGGAGCCATGGGAGGTCTGGCGCCAGCACCGGGCCGGCCAGGTGTGTTACCGGCTGCTCAAACGGCAGGACGGTTTCCCATGAACAAGATCGTCTATCCCGGCTCGTTCGATCCCATCACGCGCGGCCACGAGGATTTGGTGCGGCGGGCCTGCGCCATCTGGGATCAGGTGGTGCTCGCCATCGCCGAGAGCCGTGCCAAGCGGCCGTTTTTCACCCTAGAGGAGCGGGTGGCCATGGCCCGGGAGGTGCTCGCCTCCTATCCCAACGTCACGGTGGTGGGGTTCAGCGGCCTGCTTATGGACTTCATGCGCCAGCAGGGTGCCCGGCTCATCCTGCGGGGACTGCGGGCGGTGTCCGACTTCGAATACGAATTCCAGCTGGCAGGGATGAACCGCAGCATCCATCCCGGGGTCGAAACAGTGTTTCTGACGCCGGCGGAGCAGTATATGTTCATCTCTGCCAGCATCGTGCGGGAAATTGCCCAGCTGGGAGGCGACGTGAGCCAATTCGTCCATCCCCTGATCGCCCAGCGGCTCAGGGCCAAATTTCAGGGCTAAGCCGAGGATTCCCATGGCGCTTATCATCACCGACGAATGCATCAACTGCGATGTGTGCGAGCCCGAGTGCCCCAATGGGGCGATTTCCCAGGGGGAGGAAATCTACGTGATCGATCCGGGCAAGTGCACCGAATGCGTGGGCCATTTCGAGACGCCCCAGTGCATGGAGGTGTGCCCGGTTGACTGCATTCATCCCGATCCCCAACACCCGGAAACCCGGGAACAGCTCCACCAGAAGTACCTAGCACTTACCGCGCAGAAGCCGCTATTTGAGAGGCTGGATGAGAGGCTGGAGCCCTCCTGAGCGCTTGTTGGAGGGCGCGGGAGGACTCCGCTAGCGCTGGCAGGCGGTGCAGTAGAAGCTGGAGCGCTGCCCCAGCCGGCGAACCCGGATGGGCGTACCGCACGCCCGGCAGGGCATTCCCGCCCGATCGTAGACCCAAAGCTTGAGCTGGAAGTAGCCCAGCTCTCCGTGGCTTCCCACGTAATCCCGCAGGCTGCTGCCGCCCGCGCGGATGGCGACCCTCAGGGTCTTCTTGATGGCGGCAGCGAGCCGTGCGCAGCGCTTGCGGCTCAACCGTCCGGCGGGGGTGTCCGGGCGGATGCCGGCGTGAAACAGGGCCTCGTTGGTGTAGATATTGCCGAGACCCGCCACTAGGCGCCCGTCCATGAGCGCCTGCTTGATGCTAGCCCTACGCCCTCGGGTACGACGGTAAAGCCATTCGCCGTTAAAGCTAGGTTCCAAGGGCTCGGGACCCAGCCGGGCGAGGAGGGGATGGCGATTCGGCTCCTCCGGGACCCACAGCAGGGCGCCGAAACGGCGCGGGTCCCGCAGCCTTACGATCCAGCCGTTTTCCAGCATCAGGTCCACGTGCTCATGCATCGTGGGGGCGGCACCGTCCCGAACCAGCCGGAGGCTTCCCGACATCCCTAAGTGAACGATCAAGGTGCCCCGGTCGCAGCCGAGGAGGAGGTATTTGCCGCGGCGCCGAACTTCCACTACCCGGGCGCCAGCGAGGGCGGATGCAAGCTCCGGGGCGACGGGCCAACGCAGCCGCGGTTCCCGCACCGCGACCCGGCGGATCCTGGCTCCCAACACGTGGGGCGTCAGGCCGCGCAGGGTGGTCTCGACCTCCGGCAGCTCGGGCATAGTCAGGAGGAGGCCCCAGGGGGCGCCAGCAGGGCCCGGCTCACCTCGGGGGAGAAACGGAATCGCAGACCCTCGTCCCGGCGCAGAAGCACCAGCTCAGGGTTTCGGCTTTCAATGGCGAGTTCCACGGTGCGGCCGTCCGCGAGCCGAACCAGGACCCGTTCCCCGGCTGGGGTCCCATCGCTCGCCACTTCGGACGCGATGGCGAGGGCGTGGCGCCACCGGTCGACCCAACGGTTCACCTCGTCCTGGCTTGCCCCCTCCAAGGCGGGTTCCCCTTGCCAGCGGCCGTCCCGCAGGGCGAGGCGAAACCCGGGCAACTCCATGGCCGCGGGGCGCTCGCCGGGAGCGAACAGCTCTCGGGTGAGCACTTCCTCTACTGCCAGGGGAATGGCCGCAGCATATCGGGGCGAGACTAGGTAGACCGCGTCTCCAACCCTCACGTACTGCTGGCCGGTTACCGGGTTTACGAGCCCAAAGCCGAAGCGGTATCCGCCCAGGGTCACGGTCAGGCGGGGCGGCGCCAGGTCGTAACGCTCGAGGTGAGCAGCCTCGAGCCGCTCCTGGCTTCGGGCTGCGAGGAGTTCCAGCATCCGCTCCACCTTGATGGAGGCCGCCCGGGCGCTCACCGGTGCGGTGACGCGCCAGCCCTGTCCCACCCGCTCGAGCTCCATCGGCGGCAGGCCGACTCGAGCGATCTGCACCCGGTCCACCTGGGAGGCCTCCAGAAGGGACAGCCGGTATTCCGGGGGCGACCCTTGCTGCGGCACCAGGGCGAGGGCAAGGCCCAGAGCGAGGGCGGCGGCGAGCAACGCCAGGTTCAGCCAGCGGCGCGTGGCCATCCGAACTCTCCCTTAGAGTCGGCGCCGGCGCCACCAGACGGCGGCGGCCAGGGCGAGAAGGCCGAGCGGCAACAGGATGAATCCCCCCAGGGTAATGGCGAGGGCCGCCGCATGGGAAAGTTGGAGCTGGGCATCCCGGGCCGCCTTGGGCTGGATGGTGACCAAGTGCTCGTCTCCCACTAGCCAGTTGGTCAGCTGGAGCCCCAGGTCCAGGTTTGCCCCGTTGCCGATGAAGGCATTGGCCAAGAATGCGCCGCTGCCCACCACCACGACTCGCTGCTCGCGGTCGCGGCGGGCGCGCTCCAGGGCGGTGGCCACCGGTATCGGTCCGGGCAGGTCCCGCTTCGGGTCGAAGCGCATCTCTCCCTCTAGGGAACCTGTCTCCACCCAGCCCCGGGGCGCCACTTCCACCAGGGGCGTGCTGTGCCAGTCCGTGTCCTCCCCGACGGTGATGGGGCGCGCCAAGGGAAATACGGTGAGTCGGTTAAACCCGTCCGTGGCGGGGTGCTGTCCGTAGGAGGCAGCAAGGGCCCAAGTCGCCGGGGCCCGCATCTCCTCCGCCGCCGGGTCTATGATGACTCCGGGCAGCAGATTGAGACCCAGCCGCTCGGCCAGGGGTTCCAGTCCCCGCAAGGATTCCGGATCAAGCAACCACAACAGGTTTCCGCCCCGGTCGATGTATTGGAGCAGCTTGTCCACCTCCCCCGGCAGGAGCTCTGCCTGGGGGCTTCCGATCACCAGCAGGGCAGCGTTGGCCGGCACTTCCTGGACCAGCGTGAGCTTGAGCGGGCTCAGCTTGAAGCCGGTGGCGGTCAGCCGCTGGCCGAATTGCCCCAGGTCGTGGTTCGCCTGGCCCGCGAGGCTGCGCTCGCCATGGCCTTCCAGGTAGAAGACCAGGCGCTCGTGGGTGCGGGCGAGGCGGGCGAGTAGGTTGGTGAAGGCCTGCTCGTTCAGGTGGAGAGGGGAGAAGCGTTCACCCCTGCCCTTGTATTCCACGATCATTTCCCCGTTCATCTGGATGCCTGCGTCCCGCGCTCGCTTGGGCTCCAGCTCCGGATTGACGAAATCGAGCCAAAGGTCGGGCTTGGCCTGCTGGTAGCGCCCGATGAAGTCGCGGATGCGCTTGCGCAAATCTCCCAGTTCGGAATCACGCTCGGTGGCGTAGGCAGTCACCCGCACGGGTCCGGGGATGGAGGCGAGCACTTGTCGGCTCTCCTGGGAGAGGGTGTTGCGGGCGTTCTGCGTCAAGTCCCACTGGGTGCGGTACGCCCAGGCGAGGAGTCCGGCCAGCAGAGCCAGGACCACCACCAGGATCACCGTGAGCAGGCCCTGGAGCCTCAAGCGCCGCTGCCGGGCGGGGGTCATTTCCATCAGAAACGTCCCCGTTCAGCCATTCCAGCGCTCCGCATCCAGGCGGTGCAAGGCGAGTGCGAGGAAAACGGCACAGAAGAGCACTAGGAACGCCGCATCGTAGCTATCGATCAGCCCCTGGTTGAAGCTCTCGAAACGCCGTAGCAACGACGCGTGGCGCAGGGCGCTCTCGCTCGCTGCGTTCAGGTCCACGATCCACAGGCCCAGCAGCACGCCGAAGGTGGCGATGGCAGCAATCGCCGGCTGGGCCGCCAGGCACGACAACCATAAGCCTACGGCGACGAAGCAGCCCGTGAGCAGCAGCAGCCCCAGGGCATTGGCGGCGATTAGCCCCCAGTCGGGGTGCCCCCCCAGGGCGAGGCTGGCGGCAAGCAGCACCAGGAGAATGACCGGAAGGCACAAGAACAGCATGAGCCCCGCAAACTTGCCCAGTACGAGGGCGGTGCTGGACACCGGGGCGGCGGTGAGAAAGGGCAGCGTTTGCTGGCGCCGCTCCTCGGCGATCAATCGCATGGTGAGCAGGGGCACCACCATGAGGAGCACCAGGGCGGCGGCGCCGAAGGTGGGCGCCACCACCAGCTCGGTGAAACCCGGCGCGTTGGCGTAGCGGGCGAGCTGGGGCTGCAAGCTTAAGAAAGCGTCCAGCCGCCCGAGAAAAATCCAGGCGAGCACCGCCTGCAGGATGGCGAGCACACCCCAAGCCAGGGGCGAGTGGAACAGGGCGCGCACTTCCTTGGCGGCGATGACGGCGATCACGCGGCTGCCTCCTGGTTGGTTTGCCTTTCTTCGTCTTCCGCCGGCGCGGCCGCCTCGTCCCCTGCCGTAAGCTGGGTGAACACCTCCTCCAGCGTAGCGGGCCACGGCGCCAGATGGTAGAGGCCCCAGTCCCGATGCACGCACTCCTTTACCAGGGCATCGGTGGGATCCTCCGTGGGAGTGCAGTGCACCCGGAATTCCCCCGAGGGCAAGCGCTCCGCACGGGCGATGCCAGGGATGGCCTCGATCGCTCGCGCCTCTGGCGGCCGCCTCAGGCCAACGACCAGGCTAGCGCTGCCGCTGCTGGAGCGGGCCGCCGCCAGGGTGTCATCGAACACCACCCGTCCTTGATGGAGGATCTGCACCCGGTCGCACACGCTTTCCACCTCTGACAGGATATGGGTGGAGAGGATGACGCTGTAGTCTCCACCCAGTTCCCGGATGAGTTGGCGGATCTCCCGGATCTGGTTCGGGTCCAGCCCTACTGTCGGCTCGTCCAGGATCAGCACGTCAGGGGTATGCACGATCGCCTGGGCGATACCCACTCGCTGCTGGTAGCCCTTGGAGAGGGCGCCAATCAGGCGAGCGCCCACTTTAGCGAGCCCGCAACGCTCCTTGGCCCGGGCGACCGCGGCGCGTAACTGGGCCCGCGGTACCCGGTGCAGGCGTGCCGCCAGCCGCAGGTACTCGTCCACGGTCAGCTCCCGGTAGAGGGGCGGCGTCTCCGGCAAGTAGCCGATGCGGGCTTTCGCCTCCAGGGGGCGCTCCAACAGGTCGATGCCACACACTTCGATGCGCCCGGCACTGGGCGCGAGCGTCCCGGTGAGCATGCGCATGGTGGTGGTCTTGCCGGCACCGTTGGGACCGAGAAAGCCCAGCACTTCGCCTCGTCTCAGCGCCAGGTCTACCCGGGTCACCGCCAGGCGCTCGCCGAAACGGCGAGTGAGGCCTTGGGCGGCGAGCGTGACGGCGGCCGTCGGAGAGGGATTCATGACAACGGAGGAGATCGCGCGAGACGCACAGCGGTTGTTTCGCCACGTCCCGTCGGCGCTTGTGACGGTGGCTAAATATACCTAATATGTTGGCCTGTCGCCATCGCGAGCCGCAGAAGGAGCACCGCAGTGGTGCTCTGCGGCGCGAACCTGGACCAGCCTCTTGCCTCTAAACACGAAGGCTTCCCAACTCGATATCCGTTTCGTGCGCAGCGCATTCGTCCTATTGCCGGTCATGGCGCTCGTGGGATGCGCTCAGGTAGCGGTCCGCCCCGAACTCGCCCAGACGCAGCAACCGACCGCAGACAATGGCTCGGCTTCGCCTCCCGCGCCTTCTGAGCCGGAACTTCCCAAGCTCGAGCTCACTCGCCAGCTCCTGTACCAGTTCCTGCTGGCCGAGATCGCCAGCCAACGGGGGGAATTTGCCGTGGCGAGCCAGGCCTACCTGGATCTCGCCAGGAAGACCCGGGATCCGCGCATCGCCAGCCGGGCCACCGAGATCGCCGTCTACGCCCGCCGCTCTGCGGAGGCGCTGGAGGCAGCGCAACTGTGGCTGGAGCTGGACCCCAAGGCAGAACGGGCGCGCCAGACGGTGGCGGCCTTGCTGGTGGCGGGGGGCCGCCTAGAAGAAGCCCGGCCCCATCTCCAGCAACTTCTCGCCGACGAGGGCGATAACGTGGGCCAGGGTTTCCTGCAGCTCAATAGCCTTCTCGCCCGTCATTCCGACAAGGCGGCCGTGCTCAAGCTCACCCGGGAGCTGGCCCAGCCTTACCCAGATCTGGCCGAGGCCCACTTCGCCGTCGCCCAGGCCGCGGCCAGCGCGGGGGAACGGGAGACGGCCCTTGCGGAGGTGCGCCGGGCCCGGGCCCTGCAGCCCGAGTGGGAGCTCGCCTTGTTGCTGGAAGCGCAGCTCGTGCGCCAGGAATCCCCCGAAGAGGCGCTTCGCCTCTACCGGGATTATCTGGCCCGGTATCCGAAAGCTCGGGACGTGCGCCTCGCCTATGCCCGGGCCCTCACCGCCGAGCGGCGCTACGGGGAGGCCCGGGAGCAGTTCCAGGCGGTGCTGGCGGATCATCCCCGTAACCCGGAAGTGCTGGTGGCGGTCGGGCTGCTCGCCATGCAGCTCAAGGACTACGACGCCGCGGCGGGGTATTTCGGCCAGGCGCTGGAGCTCAATTATCGGGACAAGGACGCGATTCGCTTTTTCTTCGGCCAGCTCGAGGAGGAGCGCAAGCGCTACGACCGGGCCGCCGCCTGGTACCTGTCCGTGGGCAAAGGGGAGCATCAGCTCCAGGCCCGGGTGCGCTACGCGACCGTGTTGGCGAAGCAGGGCAAGGTGGAGGAAGGGCGAACTTACTTGCGACAGGTGGGGCAGGAGTACCCGGATCAGGAGATTCCCCTGATCCTGGCCGAGGCCCAGTTGCTTCGGGAGGCGCAAGCCTACCAGGAGGCATTTGATGTCCTTGCCAAAGCCCTCGAGCGCATGCCCGAAAATCCCGACCTGCTCTACGATCAGGCCATGGTGGCGGAGAAGCTGGACCGCCTGGATGTGCTGGAGCACAACCTGCGTGCCTTGATCCGGATCAAGCCGGACCATGCCCACGCCTACAACGCCCTGGGCTACACTCTGGCCGACCGCAATCAGCGGCTGGACGAGGCGCGCCGGCTGATCGAAAAAGCGCTGGAGCTGGCGCCCGACGATCCCTTCATCCTGGACAGCATGGGTTGGGTGGAATACCGGATGGGTCGCGTCCAAGAGGGGCTGGCCTACCTGCAGCGGGCCTACGGTCTGCGGCCCGATCCGGAAATCGCCGCCCACCTGGGGGAGGTCTTATGGGTGCTCGGCCGGCGGGACGAGGCGCGCAGGGTGTGGGACTCGGCCCTGAGCGAGCACCCCGACAATAAAGTGCTGCTGGATGCCGTGCGCAAGTTCGCGCGCTGAATGCTCGCGGAGCAGGTCTTCTCCTTGCCAGTTCTCCTGTCTTCCCATCACCTCCGTAAAGGCGCTGCTTGGGCGGCGCTGCTCCTCGCCGCCTGCGCGAGTCTCCCCGAGCCGGCGGGTGGGCCTCCGGACACACTGGCCGCCTTTTCCCTCGCCGGCCGCATCGGTGTGCGCCATGGCGGGGAGGGTTTCAACGGTGGAGTGCGCTGGACCCATACACCCGCTCGGGACGAGCTGTGGATCGTCTCGCCTTTGGGGCAGGCCGTAGCCCGGGTAACGGGGGCAGACGGCGCGGTAACCTTGATCACCTCCGAGGGCCGGGTGTACCAGGCGGCGGACGCGGCAAGCCTCACCCGGGAAGTGCTGGGCTGGGAGCTGCCCCTGGGAGGGCTCGCCTACTGGGCCACGGGGCGGCTCGACCCGGCCTCTCCAGGAGAGGCTCGTTACGACGGCGCAGGACGGCTGATGAGCCTGGTGCAGGACGGTTGGGAAATCCATTACCTCGCCTATGCGGGTGAGGCGGAGGGGAACGCCTTGCCCCGCACCTTGAGCGCCCGTCGCGGGGAACTGGAAATCCGCTTGACCATCGACCAGTGGGCCAGACCTTGACGGGGATGGATTTCCCTGCGCCCGCCAAGCTCAACCTGTTTCTGCACGTGCTCGGGCGCCGTCCCGACGGCTACCACCTGCTGCAGACGGTGTACCGTTTCCTCGACTACGGGGATCGGGTGCGGCTGCACGTGCGGGAGGACGGGGAGATCCGTCGCCTTGGGGACGTGCGGGGGGTGGCGGCGGAAAAAGATCTGGCCGTACGCGCGGCTCGCCTGCTCAAGGCGGTCTCCGGAACCCGGCTCGGCGTGGAGATCGAAATCGATAAGCGCCTGCCCATCGGCGGCGGGCTGGGGGGCGGCAGCTCCGATGCGGCCACCACTCTCCTTGCCCTGAACCGGCTGTGGGGACTCGATCTTCCCCGCCCGCAATTGATGGCGCTCGGGCTTCGGCTCGGGGCCGATGTACCGGTGTTCGTCTTCGGCCGCAGCGCCTTCGGAGAGGGGGTGGGGGAGCGGCTGACGGAGGTCTCCCTCGCGCCCGCCTGGTACCTGGTGCTGGTGCCGCAGGTAGCTGTCTCCACGGCGGAAATCTTCGCCAGCCCCGATTTGACACGCAACGCGAATCCCATCAAAATGACCGCCTTTTCGGTGGAGCAGGGGCGCAACGACCTGGAGCCCGTGGTAAGGCGCCGTTTCCCCCAGGTCGATGCCTGCATGCGCTGGTTGGAGCGTTATGCCCAGGCGCGGCTCACCGGGTCGGGGGCGTGCGTCTTCGCCGCCTTCGACCGGGAAGAAGAGGCGCGGCGGGTGCTGGATTTGCGGCCCCGGGAGCTGGAAGGTTTCGTGGCCCAGGGTCTGGATCGGCATCCGCTGCACGACTTCGCCGACTGAACGCTGTCGGCGCTCGATCCGGCGGCCGGCTGCCCCGGCCCGGGTCGGTCTCCGACCGTCTTCGCTGGGGAGTCGCCAAGTGGTAAGGCACCGGATTTTGATTCCGGCATTCGTAGGTTCGAATCCTACCTCCCCAGCCACACCGCCTCGCCCGGGTTCTCTGCCTAGGCGGCGCAGGTTGTCTTCGACCCATCCACGACCGGTCCTCAAGCGTTGAAATTCCGAGATCTGGTTATGCCCTACGCCGACATGATGGTGTTCACCGGCAACGCCAACCCCAAGCTCGCCGAAGACGTGGTGCGCCACCTCAATATTCACCTGGGCAGAGCCACCGTCGGGCGCTTCAGCGACGGCGAGGTGATGGTGGAGATCCTGGAAAACGTGCGGGGCAAGGACGTGTTCGTGCTGCAGTCCACTTGCCCGCCCAGCAACGACAACCTGATGGAGGTGCTGGTCATGGTGGACGCGCTCAAGCGCGCCTCCGCCGCTCGCATCACCGCGGCGATTCCCTACTTCGGCTACGCCCGGCAGGATCGGCGCCCGCGCTCGGCGCGGGTGCCCATCACCGCCAAAATGATCGCCAACATGCTGACTAGCGCGGGCGTGAACCGGGTGCTCACCATGGACTTGCATTCGGATCAGATCCAGGGCTTTTTCGACATCCCGGTGGACAACATCTACGCCACCCCTATCCTGCTGGGCGACTTGTGGAAACACGATTACGAAGACATGGTGGTGGTGTCGCCGGACGTGGGCGGCGTGGTGCGCGCCCGGGCGGTGGCGAAGCGCCTGGAATCGGACTTGGCGATCATCGATAAGCGGCGGCCCAAGCCCAATGTGGCCACGGTGATGAACATCATCGGCGAAGTGCAAGGGCGCACCTGCGTCATCATGGACGACCTGGTGGATACCGCCAACACCCTGTGCGAGGCGGCCCAGGCGCTCAAAGATCACGGGGCGAAGCGGGTGCTGGCCTATTGCACCCATCCGGTGCTGTCGGGCCGGGCGGTGGAGCGGATCAGTCAGTCGGTGCTGGACGAGCTGGTGGTGACCGACACCATCCCGCTGCGGGAAGACGCCCGGAAGTGCAGCAAGATCCGCCAGCTCACCGTGGCGGGACTCCTCGCCGAGACCATGCTGCGCATCAGCAACGAGGACTCGGTGAGCTCCCTGTTCATGGAATGAAAGGATGGAAGAGAAGGGCCGTTAAGCCCTCAATGGCTTGCTTACCATTGACCAACCGTTGCCTGGTCGCGGGCAACCTTTGAAGGGAGAGTCGCAATGAAGATGGAAGTGAGCGCGAAAGCGCGAACGGAGCAGGGCACCGGTGCGAGCCGCCGCCTGCGCCGTGCCGGCTGGGTGCCGGGCATCCTGTACGGGGGCCGGGAGCCGGCTCTACCGATCCAGGTGGATCATCTAGCGCTGATGAATAGCCTGAAGCACGAGGCTTTCCATTCCTCCATCCTGACCATGGACCTGGAGGGGAAGAAGGAGCAGGTGTTGCTGCGGGACGTGCAGATGCACCCCTTCAAGAAACAAGTCCTGCATGTGGACTTCCAGCGGGTGGCTCAGGACCAGAAGATCCACGTCAAAGTGCCGCTACACTTCGTGAATGCTGAGAATGCCCCCGGGGTCAAGCTGTCGGGCGGTATCGTCAGTCACGTCATGACCGAAGTGGACGTGGTCTGCCTGCCCAAGGATCTACCCGAGTACATCGAGGTGGACGTGGGCCATCTGACCATCGGGCATTCCCTCCATCTGGCGGACATCAAGCTGCCGGAAGGGGTGGAGGCGGTGGCGCTCAACAAGGGGGACAATCCGGTGGTGGCCACCATTCTGGTGCATCGAGCTGCGGCTGAGGAAGAGGCCGTGGCAGCGGCGCCGGTGGCCGCGGAGGTGCCGCTGGTGGGCGCAGAGAAGAAGGAAGAAAAGAAAGAGGAAAAGAAAGAATCCTGATGGCGGGCTAGGGCAGCCTGCCCACCGAGCCCGCCATGGACCGGCGAGGCGGCGTGGCGGGCTTTTTGTTTGCCGTCGATCGAAAAAAAGTCAATGCGGCTTGTCGTGGGTCTCGGCAATCCCGGCCCCCAGTACGCCGGCACGCGGCACAACGCCGGTTTCTGGTGGGTCGAGCGCCTCGCAGAGCGTGAGCGCGCTGCCTGGCGGGAAGAGCCCAAGTTCCACGGCGCCGTGGCGCGCGTTACCGAGGGAGACGTGGACCTGTGGCTCCTCAAGCCTATGACCTATATGAACTTGAGCGGCCGGGCGGTGGGCGCCCTGGTGCGGTTCTACAGGATCGCCCCCGAAAGCATCCTGGTGGTCCACGACGAACTGGATTTCCCCCCGGGCACGATCAAGCTCAAGCGCGGCGGTGGCGTGGCGGGGCATAACGGGCTCAAGGACATCGCCGCCCAGCTCGGAACCCAGGACTTCTGGCGGCTGCGCCTCGGTATCGGGCATCCAGGCCTGGGCGGCGACGTGGCTGCCTACGTGCTGAGCCCGCCGCGAACCGAGGAGCGCATGGCCATCGAGGAGGCGATGGCGCGGGGCCTGGACGTGTGGCCCCTGATCGCCCGCGGACAGATGGAGGCGGCCATGCTGAAGCTCCATACGAAAGCGCCGAAACGGGAGGCGTGAACGGCCTGCGGGCGCACCCTTTCCCTGGCCGAGAGGGTCCTCTTCCGGCTCCTTTCCTTGCTCTCATTCCTGGACTAATCCATGGGACTCAAGTGCGGCATCGTGGGACTGCCCAACGTGGGCAAGTCCACCCTGTTCAACGCCCTCACCCGGGCGTCCATCCCGGCGGAGAACTATCCCTTCTGCACCATCGACCCCAACGTGGGGGTGGTGGAGGTGCCGGACCCCCGGCTTGCCCAGCTCGCCGCCATCGTCAAGCCCCAAAAGGTGGTGCCGGCCATCGTGGAATTCGTCGACATCGCCGGGCTGGTGGCGGGGGCCTCCAAGGGCGAAGGACTCGGTAACCAGTTTCTCGCTCACATCCGCGAGACCGACGCCATCGCCCATGTGGTGCGTTGCTTCGAAAACGAGAACGTAACCCACGTGACGGGACGGGTAGACCCGGTCGCCGACGTGGAGACCATCAACACGGAGCTTGCCCTAGCGGACCTGGCCACCGTGGGCAGGGCCTTGACCCGCTATCAGAAGCCGGCCAATGCGGGGGACAAGGAGGCGCGCGCCCAGGTGGCAGTGCTGGAGCGGCTCGAGGCGCACTTGAACCGGGGCTTGCCGGCCCGCACCCTCGATTTTTCCGTCGAGGAGCAAGAGCGGGTCAAACCCCTGTGCCTGCTCACCCTGAAGCCCGTGCTCTACGTGGCCAATGTGGATGAGAAGGGATTCGGCGACAACCCCCTGCTGCGGCGGCTGGAAATCTACGCAGCGCAGGAGGGGGCACCCGTAGTGCCCCTGTGCGCGGCGCTGGAGGCCCAGATCGCCGACCTGCCGGACGAGGAGAAGAAGGTGTTCCTCGCCGACCTGGGGCTCGCGGAGCCGGGCTTGAACCGGCTGATCCGCAGCGCTTACGCGCTCCTCGGGTTGCAGACCTTCTTCACCGCCGGGCCCAAGGAGGTGCGCGCTTGGACCATCCAGCGGGGCGACACCGCGCCTCGGGCGGCAGGGGTCATCCACAGCGACTTCGAACGCGGCTTTATCCGCGCCGAGGTGATCTCCTTCGCCGATTTCATCGCCTGCGGCGGCGAGCAAGGGGCCAAGGAAGCGGGCAAGCTCCGCCTGGAGGGGAGGGACTACGTGGTGCGGGAAGGCGACGTGATGCACTTTCGCTTCAACGTCTGACGTGGAGGAGCCCGTCGCCGAACGCTCCGAGAAGGACGGGACATCGAGAACCTTGGCAGGGTTCGGTCCGGGTATTCTTATACAAGTTCCATGAGGCCGCGGAGTCCAGGACGGAATAGAGGCTGGGCCCACAGGCTACCTTACGCCGCCGGGCCACCGGGGAAATATCCCAGGTCATCCAGCACCGCCACTTCTGGGGATGAATCACGGAAACAAGCCGCCCGATCGCCAGGAAAGGCGGCAAGCCGGTGTCGAACCGTCGGAAACGTTCGGGCGTGCCCCCCGCTTCAACGTCGATCGGGGGCCGTTAGGCAGAAGCTTCCAGCTCGCGGGCGATGTGCACCGGTGGCCGTCGCCGATAGAACCGGGTGGCCTCCTCAAACGCTGCGGCGATTCGCAGCAGCAACGCTTCCTGGAGCGCGTCGCCGACGAGGTGCATCCCGATGGGCAGTCCCGCGGCGCTGAAGCCGCAGGGCACGGACACGGCGGGTAGCCCCAGGAAGCTGATGGGAAGGGTGAACCGGCGCGCCCGATCATAGACTTCGGGTCCTGCGTCGAGAGGTGGCGCCGTCATTGGCGTCGTGGGCGTGAGCAGCGCGTCTACCTCCCTGAAGATCTCTTTCATTGCCGCGATCCGTTTGGGCCGCTCGGCGAGAAGCTTTTCGTAGCTTTCCCGGGAGATCGCCTCGCCCCTGGCGATGTTCGCCCGCACGATGGGCTCGAACATCTCCTCCTTGTTTTCGATTGCCCGGTATCGCTCGCCCAGGATCCGGTTGAACTCGTAGAGCAGGACGTCCAGCAGGGGCGGATCTTCCACAGGCTCGCTCAACACAGGAACCTTCACGGTCTTCACCTCCGCGCCCAGTTCCGCGAGCCGGTTCGCCGCCGCCTGCACCGCGTGCACCACTTGCTGGTCCACGTCGCAAAGAGGCTCGTCTTCGACGAGTCCCAGGCGCAATCCCTTGACGCCTTTGTCTAGGTCCGCGGTGTAATCCACCTTGGGGGCGCGGATCGAGTGCCGGTATCGCGGGTCATAGCCCACCATGGCGTTGAGCAACACCGCCACGTCGGCCACCGTGCGCGCCAAGGGGCCGCCGCAGTCCAGGCTGTAGGCGCGGGGATGACAGCCGTCCAGGCTCACCAGCCCGAAGGTGGGCCGCAGGCCTACGATCCCCGACCAGCTCGCGGGGATACGGATTGAACCTCCGGTGTCCGATCCCGTGCCACCCAGGCACAGGCCGGCCGCGACCGCTGCCGCGGTGCCGCTGGAAGAGCCCCCGGCCGAGCAGGTGAGACTCCAGGGATTGGACGTGTCGCCGTAGGCTCTGTTGCTTCCCGAGGTGCTGGCGGCGAACTCGCTCAGGTTAGTCTTGCCCAGCATCACGGTGCCGGCTTTCCTCAGCTTACGCACAACCGCGGCGTCCTCCCGCGGGATGCGCTGGCGGAAGAGTTCGGAGCCGAACGTGGTCAGCACTCCCGCCGTGTCGTAGAGATCCTTGTGAACAATGGGGATGCCGTGCAGGATCCCGCGGTCTTTGCCTTGCCTGAGCTCGAGGTCCAGCGCTTCCGCCGCCGTCAACGCTTCGTCCTCGGTGACCGTGATGAAAGCCTTGAGCCTGTGCTCCAGACGCGCAATGCCCTCCAGGCAGGCGCGGGCCAGGCCGACGGCCGTCAGCGTGCCCGCGCGTAAGCGCTCCGCTGCTTCGGCGATCGTGTCCGGAAGCGGCGACGGCTCGAGCGCATCGCTGCTGGTTCCGGTTTCCCGGGATGTGCTCATTTCTGCCCCTTGCTCGCGCGCCGCGCCTGCGCGACCGGCGTTGCGGGCGTTTTGCCGGATCGGTCAAAAGGTTGCGCGATCCGGAAACTTTGTCTACTCTAAAAATGTAAGCGCTTTCTTTCAATAACACCAGAGGAGGAACAACATGGATAGGCGCGTTGAGACCGCTGGCTGGCGCCGAGTGGCGCTGGCCATAATGGCGGCGCTGAGCCTTTCGATTCTAATGCCGTCGACGGCGCTGGCGAAAGAAACCTTTCGTATGCGCATTCAGGCGGCGGTGCCTTCCGGTGCCATGTCCTTCGAGATGCTTGAGGCCTTCGCACGCCGGGTCGATGTTATGTCCGAAGGACGGCTGAAGGTGCAGGTGTTCGGCGCAGGCGCCATCGTGCCCTCGCCGCAGATTCTCGATTCGGTCCACCGGGGCATCCTGGAAGGCGGGCTTCGCCTGGCCCCAGTACTGGAGCGGCAAGCATCCCGCTACGTCCCTGTTTAGCAATACCCCGGTCTGGCCCATGGCCGGATTGGACGAATTGACCCACTTCGCGTGGATGTACAAGGGCGGCGGTCTGGAGCTCTATCACGAGCTGCTGCAGAACGTCATGGGCATGAACGTGGTCTCCGTGTTCGTGACGCCTTCGGGCTGGCAGCCCCTCGGATGGTTTAAGGTTCCGGTGGAAAGCATGAAGCAGTTCCAGCGGATTAAGTACCGCTCTCCTCCTGGTCTCGCTGGGGAGATTTTCAAGGAAGCGGGAGTTTCCGCCGTGTTCCTTCCGGGCGAGGAGATTATTCCGGCCGCTGAGCGGGGAGTGATCGACGGCGCGGAGTGGATCAATCCCGTCGAGGATATCGCCTTTGGCTTCCATCAGGCCTTCAAGCGCTATTACCTTGCCAGCATCCACCAGTTCATCGACGTGGGCGAGATCGTGATCAATAAGGGCTTCTGGAACAAGCTCCCCAAAGATCTCCAGGAGATCGTCCGCACTGCCGCGATGGCGACTATCGTAGACACCTTCGCCAGCGACATCGTACGCAACGCCGAGACGATCAAGACGCTGCGAGAGAAACATGGCGTGACCGTATCGCCGACGCCACCGGACGTGCACGCCGGCCTGATGCAAGCTGCCGGCCGGGTCCTGGAGAGACGTTCCAAGGAAGACGCCTTCTTCAAGAAGGTGGTGGATTCCCAGCGCAATTTCGCCCTCACCGTCGCGCCGTGGTGGGGGGAAGTGCTGCGCGTCTACTTCAGCCTGTCGGAGAACGCCGTCATCCGGCCGCCAGCATCGAAGTAAGGCATCGCGGCGCGGGGAAACCGGTTCGAGGGGGCGAGCGAACGGCGCGGTCCCGCGAGGGGCCGCCGCCCCCGCGGCACGGATGAGTCGCTCGATCGGCGTCAAAGGGAGCGCGGCTATCTTCGGGACTCAAGCGCCGCCCGCTCCCGGGACGCGAGCTCCCGCCTCCATCCATGCCAGACCAGCCCTATGGAGAAAGCCTTGCACGAAAGAGCGCCCGAGAATAGCGACCGTCCACAACCGGAGACGCCACCCCGGGCATTGCTGCGTGTCATCCACGCTCTGGACGCGTTCGCCGAGCGGACGGGGTGGCTTGTTTCCTGGCTGATCGTGCCGCTTGTCATGGTGATGGTGTACGAAGTAGTGGCCAGGTACTTTTTCAACGCGCCGACCATCTGGGCTCACGACGTCAGCTTCATGCTCTATGGGGCGTTCTTCATGCTGGGGGCAGCCTACGCGCTCAAGCAGGGGGCTCACATTCGTACCGACTTCCTCTACAACGGCTTTCCGGTCCGCTGGCAGGCCTTCGTGGACACGGTCGCCTATGTGTTCTTTTTCTTCCCCGGGCTTGGGATTTTCTTGTGGTACGGGTGGGACTTTTTCCATGACTCCTGGCGCTTGAAAGAGCACGCCATTACCAGCCCCTGGATGCCGCCGCTCTACCCCTTCAAGGCGGTCATTCCGTTGACCGGAGCGCTGCTTTTGATCCAGGGCGTCTCAGAGACCTTGAAGAGTCTCTATGCGCTGATCAAGGGGAAGTGGTTGTGAGCCCCGAAGTGCTCGGCCTGTGGTTGCTGGTCGCCCTGTTCGTGCTGCTCCTGGCAGGCTTCCCCATCGCCTTTACCCTTCTGTTCGTCGCCCTCGTCGCCGGTTATCTCGGAGTTGGCACCGATGCCTTCGGGCTGATGATCGTGCAATTCCAAAGCACCATGGAGGCGGAGACTCTCGCTGCGGTACCGCTGTTCATCTTCATGGGGCTCATTCTCGAGCGTGCCGGCCTCATGGAACGGTTGTTCAACGCGTTCCGGCTCATGTTCGCTCCGTTGCGCGGCTCACTCTACTTGGCGGTTATCGCCACGGCCACGATTTTCGCCATGGCCACCGGCATCGTCGGGGCGTCGGTGACCGTCATCGGGCTGATGGCGGGCAGGGTGATGCAGAAAAGCGGGTACGATCCCCGATTGTCCGCTGGCGCCATCGCGGCCGGCGGGACTCTCGGCATCCTCATCCCCCCGAGTGTCATGCTCATCGTGATGGGCCCGATTCTGCGGGTGTCCATCCTGGAGCTGTTTGCCGCCGCCGTAATCCCCGGCTTCCTTTTGGCCGGTCTGTTCCTGGTCTACTGTCTGGTGCGCTGCCACTTCCAGCCCCGCCTGGGGCCGCCTCTTCCCCACGCCGAGCGGGCCCCTTCGGTGGGCTATATCGTCAAGGAGTTTGCCCAGGGCGTGCTTCCCCTCGCCGTGATCATTGCCGCCACCCTTGGCAGCATCCTGGCGGGGCTCGCCACGCCGACGGAAGCGGCCGGTGTGGGCGCCTTCGGTTCCTTCTGTTTGACGCTCGCCTATCGCCGCATGGATTGGCGCAGGTTCAAAGCCGCCATGCTGCAGACGCTGGAGACTTCCAGCATGGTGCTGTTCCTTATCGCCGCGTCGAATTACTTCGGCGCGGTTTTCTCCATTCTCCAGACTCCATTCATGATCACCGACGCACTGCTCGGGCTTGGCGTGCCTCCGGCCGTTCTGTTGCTTCTGCTACTCGCACTCGTTTTCTTCCTGGGGTGGCCCCTGGACTGGGCACCGATCGTCCTTATTTTTCTTCCCGTCATGCTACCCGTGGTAGCCCAGCTCGATGTCAACATGGTCTGGTTCGGCGCTTTGGTGGCGGTGTGCCTCCAGACCGCATGGCTTTCGCCCCCCGTCGCGCTAGCGGCCTATTTCCTCAAGGGCGTCATGCCCGAATGGGAGCTCAAGGATATCTACCTGGGCATGCTTCAGTTCCTGGGCCTGCAGCTCGTGGGCCTGATGCTGGTGTTCTTCTTCCCCCAGATCGCCCTCTGGCTCCCAGGCGTCCTGCTGGGCAGATAAAAAAAACGGCCCGGTTCGGGCCGTCCCGATCGGACACAGCCAAGCAATTATTTCTTCCTCGGGTCATCCGCGGGGTTCACGTACTCGATGCCCCAAGGGCCGGTTCCATGGACCTGGATGATGGTCTCTTCCTTGGTGAAACCGTACATGGGCATCTTGGGAGGCATGATGGCGACCGCCCCAGCGGGCAAGGCTGTGGCTTTTTCCGGTGCAAACCGGTCGCCGGCAGCGAAGTACAGCGTTCCCGAAATCACCGTGACTCGCTCATACGCTGGATGCCAATGGGGCGCGATCTTGTAGTCGGCGGGAAGCTTGAGACGGAAAATGAACGGCACTGCCTCGTTCAAGGGACCCTCGATGACCGCGATCTTGGCGCCGGGTGCCATCGATGCTACATCCGACCAGTTCAACGTGTCGCCCGCGGTGATGAGATGACCTTCTCCACGGTAAGGGCCTCCTGCCCACGCCCCGGGCATGCCGACCATGCCCAACCCGAGTGCAACGAGTGACAGATGCATAGCAATCGAGCGTTTCATGGCACACCCTCCTCGCAAAAAGGATTGATCGGAGGCCGTTACTGGGCCCTTCGGCAGGGCCGCCGAAGGGCGAGCTGGCCGCCTCCATCGCCAGGATCGATCGCGCTGCTCCGTCTCTGAGAGACGGCTCGAGCCCTCCCCAGTGGGCACCTGCGTCTCGGGAGCCTCTGGTCTATTCATCAGCCTCTCCTGGTGGAAGCAGGCGGCGCCTCGCCCCGCCGCAGGCGGAAATCCATCCAGACTGCCGCAGCGAGCAAGGCGAAGCCCGCTACCTCGATGACCGGGCTGTAGGAGCCGTACAAGGCGTAGCCCACCATCGCGGTGCCTCCGAGGGCCAGGGCCAGCGGCGCAGTGGAATGGTGGTGTCGGCGCCCGCCGCCCACCGCCGCGGCCGCAGCCACGGCGAACAGCAGGATCACCCCGGCCCACGTTCCTTCGTCGATCGTCAGCGTCATGCCGAGCAAAGACAGCATCGCCAGGGCTGCCAGCGTGCCGTAGCATGCGGCGAGAGCCAGGGCCAGGGCGAGGAGGCCGGTGAGCCCCCGGCGTTCGACGGAGCGCAGAAGCCGCCGCGGGTCCAGGCGCCGGGCCAGCGCGCAGGCCTTGGATGGGCGGCTTCCGCGCTCCATGGCGATCTCGACCGCGCGAGCGCCGAAACAGCGGGCGACCCGGCGGGTCTCCGCGCTGGGGCTGTGGGCGAAGTAGTCGTGCTCCCCCAGGACGCGGACGTCCACGAAACCGGCGTCGCGGAACAGATCGAGATAGTCTTCGTCCACGGTCGCGCCCACGACACATTCCGCCCAAAGTTTGGGGTCGTCGTGGCACTCGGCGTCCACCGGGCGGCCGATGACGATGTCGGCGATCTGCACCCGGCCGCCGGGGCGGAGCACCCGGAAGATCTCGGCGATGGCCCGCCGCTTGTCGGGCACGAGGTTGAGCACGCCGTTGCTCGTCACCACGTCCACGCTGGTGTCGGGAAGGGGAATGGACTCGGCCGAGCCTTCGAGCACCTGGAGGTTGGCGATGCCCAGGGCCGAGACCAGGCGGCGCAGCTTCTGCACCATGGCGGGGGTCAGGTCGAGGGCCCACACCTTGCCCCGAGGGCCGACGATGCGGCTGGCGATGAGGGCGTCCGTCCCCGAGCCGGAACCGATGTCGAGCACCGTATCGCCGGGGCGGATGGCGCCGGCACGGAACGGGTATCCCACGCCGGCGAAAGACTCCACCGCGACCTCCGGCAGTGCTTCGAGGATCTCCTCCGGGTAACCCACCGCCCGGCACGCGGTGCGCCCCACGGGGAAATGGAACGGGCCGCCGGGCTCGGCTGCCACCGCTGTGTACATATCCTTGACGGCGGCGAGGATGGCGTCTCGCGAGTAGCCGAAGATTGCAACCATCGCTCCCTCTTCATGCCACGCGCAGTCGTGCGCTGCTAGAAGCTGTCGATCAGCGCCTGCAACCGCCGGTGCAGGCGCTCGGGCGCCTCAGTCGAGGCCGTTTCCCGGGCCATCGCCTTGAGCCTGCGCTCGAATTCCACGCGGCTGAAACAACCGCGGCAAAGTTCGAGGTGCCGCTCGATCTCGGCGCTCGTCTCGGCATCCAGCTCCTGATCGATATAGGCGAAGAGGTGCCGCAGGACTTCTTCGCAGTTCACGGCTCGCCTGGCCATGCTCATTCCTTATGGGGCGCTGAGTGGGGTAGAAGCCCGGCCTCGACGGCCTGCTTCCAGAGGGCCCGTTGAAGCTGTCCTCGCGCCCGGTTCAGGCGCGAGCGCACCGTGCCCACGGGCACACGCAGCAGCTCGGCGGTTTCCGTGTAGGAGTAGCCTTCCACGTCGACTAGCACCACCACGAGGCGAAACTCATCGGGCAGCGAGTCGATGGCTTTCTCGAGATCTTCTCGCAGGAGCTTGTTGAGCAACGCATGCTCGGGCGTTCCCCACCACAACAAAAACGGCTGGTGCAACTTCTCGAACAGCGAAAAGCGATCTTCTCCGCTCTCGTCTTCGTCGTCGGCCGCTTCATCTTCTAGTGCTACCTCGTGCTGCCATCGACGATGTCGCCAAGTGCTGATGAAGGTATTGGTGAGGATGCGCACGATCCATTTGCCGAAGCCTGACGAGTCGCGCAGCTCATCGAAATGGGACCAAGCCTTGACCACGGTCTCCGCGACCAGGTCCTCGGCATCCACCGGGTTGCGGGTCAGGCGCAGGGCAACGCCGTAGAGCCGATTCGCCAGGCGGCGTATCTCCTTTTCGAAAAAGCGGCGGCGTCCAGCGTCCCGGGACGAGGATTGCTCCGGTACGGCCTCACCTGGGCTTGCCATCACCACCCTCAATCCGAACGGGTTTCCGCTCGTTCTCCTCCCGCCACGACCATCGTCGCGGGTCAGGATCCATACGACGGGAGATTTTGCTTGCCGGCTTCCCGGCCGCGCTCCCGTAGAGTTTAAAGACGCGCCAGGGCGCGAATCGGTTCCCTAGGCGAGCGCGGCGCGGATCTCCGCCGCCATCCGGTCGAGCGCCTCCCGGGGTGGATTCTGGGTGGGCCAGACGAGCTTGAGCCCGTCGCCGGCGTGGCGCGGCAACACGTGCAGGTGGAAGTGATAGACCGTCTGGAACCCGGCCGCCTCGTTGGCCTGGAACAGGTTGAGCCCTTCGCACCCGGTCGCCATCTTTACCGCCTTGGCGATGCGGGCAGCGACGCGAAAACACTCGCCTGCCAGTGTCTCGTCCATGTCCAGCAGGTTGCGATGATGGGCACGGCTCGCCACGATGACGTGGCCCGGATTCACTTGCCCGATGTCCATGAACGCGATGACCGCGTCGTCCTCGTACACGATGCTGGCCGGGATCTCCCTGCGCACCAGCCGGCAGAAGATACAGTCTTGCATGGGGGCTTCCTCCTTTCCCGTGCGCTAAGAGCGGGCGGTCTGCACGCCCGCCTTGAGACTGAGCAGCAGAACACCTGCCAGGACCAGCCCTGCACCCGCGAGCTGGGGCGCAGTAATGGGTTCGTCGAGAAACAAGTTGGCAAGAAAGATGGTGGACACCGGCCCGATGGCACCCAGCAAGGCAGCGCGGCTCGCGCCGATGCGGCGGATGCCTTCGCTCGTGGCCCACACCGGTAGCACTGTGGAAAGGATCGCCATCAGGAAGCCGTAGCCATAGACCGGAGCCGGCAGCATCAGGGCGGACCAGGGATGGGTCAGGGCGAACTGGATAATACACAGCCCGCTCGCCACCGTCATGGCATAGGCGGTGAAGCGGGCGCTTCCTAACCGGGTGATGACTTGGCCTCCCCACACCAGGTAGATGGCGTAGGAAAGCGCGCTGCCGAAGACTAGCAAGCTCCCCAAGGCCGTTTGGGTCGCGTTGCCCGCTAGCCGCACGTGGTCGGCGAAAACCAGCACGATGCCTCCGTAGGAGAGCGCTAGGGCCGTCACATGCAGCCGGGTGACCGGAAGTTTGAGGGCGAGGGCGGAAATGGCGAGCACCATGGTGGGATAGAGGAACAGGATCAAGCGCTCGAGCCCCGCGGAAATGTATTGCAGCCCGAGGAAGTCCAGATAGCTGGCGAGATAATAGCCGAGGAAACCGAGACCCAGAATCGCCCCCCAGTCGCCGCGCACCATGGGGTAGCCCGAGTGGCGTCCCGACAGGAGCGCCATGAGCAGAAAAAAGGGCAGCGACATGAGCATCCGCAAGGCGAGCAGGGTCACCGCATCCACGGGATAGGCGTAGGCGAGTTTGATCAGAATCGCCTTGCCCGAGAAGCCCACCGCGCCGACTGCCGCCAGCAGGGCGCCGGCGGCGCTCGAGCCCTCGCCCCGCGGCGCCATCCGCCGCGCCCTCAGCGGCGGCGCCGCGTGCCGCCGAGAAGCCCGCCCAGCACGCCCCGCAGAAGCTGCCGGCCCAACTCTGCCCCAATAGTGCGGGCGGCGCTCTTGATCATCGCCTCAGGCAGCGACTGACGGCGCCCGTTCCCGCCACCCAGGATGGTACCAAGCAGTCCTCCAAGACCACCGGCGGGTTCCGCGGGCGATCGCCCTGGCGATGCAACGTTCTCGTCCCGTTCCACGGCCTGCTCGGCCCTCGCTTTCAGCACCTCGAAGGCCGACTCCCGGTCGATCACCTGCTCGTAGCGCCCGTAGAGGGGGGAAGCGCGGATCAGGCGTTCCCGGGCCTCGGGCGGAATCGGGCCGATGTGGCTTCCGGGGGGCACGATGAAGGCCCGCTGGGTCACCCCCGGCCGGCCTTTATCGTCCAGGAGGGAAACCAGCGCTTCGCCCACGGCAAGCTCGGTGATCGCCTGCTCCAGATCGAGCTCGGGGTTCGCGCGCATGGTGGTGGCAGCGGCCTTGATCGCTTTCTGATCCCGTGGGGTGAAGGCTCGCAAGGCGTGCTGGATGCGGTTGCCGAGCTGGCCCAGCACCCGGTCGGGGACGTCCAGGGGATTCTGGGTGACGAAGTAGACGCCGACACCCTTGGAGCGGATCAGCCGCACGACTTGCTCGATTTTATCCAACAGGGCTTCGGGGGCATCGTCGAAGAGGAGGTGGGCCTCGTCGAAGAAGAACACCAGCCGAGGTTTCTCCGGATCGCCCACCTCGGGCAGGTTTTCGAACAGCTCTGAGAGGAGCCACAGGAGGAACGCACCATAGGCTCGGGGCGCGTTCATGAGCCGCTCGGCGCCCAGGATGTTGACCACCCCTTCACCTCCCTCGAGGCGCATCAGGTCCTGGATGTCCAGGGCCGGCTCGCCGAACAGGGCTTCGGCCCCCTCCTGCTCTAGGGCAAGCAGCCCGCGCTGGATCGCCCCGACGCTCGTGGCGGAGACGTGGCCGTATTCGGTGGTGAAGCGCCGGGCGTTCTCGCTCACATGAGTGAGCAGGGCGCGCAAATCCTTCAGATCGAGGAGCAAGAGCCCCGCATCGTCGGCGATCTTGAACGCCAGGGTAAGGACGCCCTGCTGGGTGTCGTTGAGACCCAGCATGCGCCCGAGGAGCAGGGGGCCCATCTCGGAGACGGTGGTGCGCACTGGGTGACCCTGGTTGCCGAAGACATCCCAGAACGCCACCGGGCAGCCGCGGTACTGAAAGCCCTCGATCCCCAAGGCCGTGAGGCGCTCCTCCACTTTCTTGTTTCCGCCGCCGGGTTGGCTCAAGCCGGAAAGGTCCCCCTTCGCGTCGGACAGGAACACGGGCACTCCGATGCGGCTGAAGCCTTCCGCCAGCCGCTGTAGCGTCACCGTCTTGCCCGTGCCTGTGGCCCCGGTAATGAGGCCGTGGCGGTTGGCCATTTTGGGCAGAAGACAAAGCGCTTGGCGGGCGTTTTTGGCCACGAGGATCGGATCGGCCATCGGAACTCTTTCCGGCTTTCGGCGCGGGCACCGCCAATGGTACCATTAGCTGATTGAAAACAGTGAATTGCACAAGCCGCGCAAGTCATGGCAGGTCACAGCAAATGGGCGAACATTCGCTTTCGCAAGGAACGGGCTGACGCCAAGAAGGGCAAGGTCTTCACTCGTCTCATCCGGGAGATCACGGTGGCCGCCCGGGAGGGCGGGGGCGATCCGGCCGCCAACCCCCGGCTGCGGCTCGCTATCGACAAGGCCTTCGAGCACAACATGCCCAAGGAGAACGTCGAGCGGGCGATCAAGCGCGGCACCGGCCAGCTCGAGGGCGCAGACTACGAGGAGGTGCGCTACGAGGGCTACGGAATCGGCGGCGCGGCGGTGATGGTGGACTGCCTTACCGACAACCGCACGCGCACCGTGGCGGACGTGCGCCATACTTTCACTAAGCACGGCGGCAACTTGGGCACCGATGGCTGCGTCTCCTATCTCTTTAAGCACTGCGGGCAGCTCGTCTTTGCCCCAGGCACCGACGAGAACCGCCTCATGGAGGCGGCCCTGGAAGCGGGCGCCGAAGACGTAATTGCCAACGACGACGGGAGCCTGGAGGTGATCACCGCGGTGGCGGATTTCGACGCGGTGCGGAAAAAGATCGAAGCGGCGGGGCTCAAGCCGGAGGTGGCAGAAGTGACCATGCGCCCCATCACCGAAGTGGAGCTCAAGGGAGAGGATGCCGTCCGCATGCGCAAGCTGCTCGACGCGCTGGAGGCCCTGGACGATGTCCAGGAGGTGTATACCACCGCGGTGCTCACCGAGTGAAAAGCAGCACCCGCATCCTGGGCATCGATCCCGGGCTCCAGGTCACCGGATTCGGCATCCTCGACAAGATGGGACAGAAGCTCGGCTACGTGACGAGCGGCTGCATCCGCACCCCGGACGTGGAGCTTCCCGGGCGGCTCAGAGCTATCCTCGAAAGCTTGAGCCGGGTGATCGGCGAGTATCGTCCCCAACAGGTGGCAGTGGAGGAGGTATTCGTCAACATCAATCCCCGTTCCACTTTGCTGCTTGGCCAGGCGCGGGGCGCGGCCATCTGCGCCTGCGTGGCCCACGGGTTGCCGGTAGCTGAATACACGGCGCTCCAGGTAAAACAGGCGGTAGTAGGCAACGGCCATGCACGAAAGCAGCAGGTGCAGGAAATGGTCAAGCGCCTGCTCCACCTTCCGGCGCCGCCCAGCGCGGACGCGGCCGATGCCCTGGCTTGCGCCATCTGCCATGCCCACGGCGGCATGGGGCTCGGGAGACTGCCCACCGCGGGCTACCGGCTGGCCCGGGGGAGGTTGCGGTGATCGGCCGTATCAGCGGCATCCTGGTGGAGAAGCACCCGCCCATGGTGCTGGTGGATGCCCACGGCGTGGGCTACGAGATCGACGTGCCGATGAGTACCTTCTATCAATTGCCCGCCACCGGCGCCCAGGTGACTCTGTTCACCCACCTGGTGGTGCGGGAGGATGCTCACCAACTCTTCGGCTTCTGGACCGTCCAGGAGCGCCGCACCTTCCGGCAACTGCTGAAGATCGCCGGCGTCGGCGCGCGCACGGCGCTAGCGGTCCTCTCCGGCCTCTCGGTGCAGGAATTGAACCAGGCAGTGGCGAGCCAGGACGCCGGGCGCCTGACCAAGATCCCCGGCATCGGCAGAAAGACGGCGGAACGGCTGTTGCTGGAACTCAAGGGCCGGCTTAAAGCCGAGACGGATGCGGTCGGCGAGGCGCCGGGCCTGTCGCCGCGTGGCGACATTCTCAATGCGCTCCTGGCCCTGGGCTATAATGACCGCGAAGCTCAATGGGCTGTAGGCCAGCTCGACGCCGGCCTTGCCGTGGCCGAGGGCATCCGGCAGGCGCTCAAATTGCTCTCGAAAGCATGAAAAGCGCGGAGATGGATGGGTGAGGAGAAGCCATCGCGCAACCGGGGAAGAGTAGGACCGCGCCCAGAGCCGCTCGCTTCCCTCCGCTTTTGGCATGATCGAAACTGATCGCTTGATCTCCGCCGCACCGGCTTCTCCCCAGGAGGAAGCGTTCGAGCGGGCGCTGCGCCCCAAGTGGCTCCAGGAGTACGTGGGGCAGGTGAAGGTGCGCGAGCAGCTCGCCATTTTCATCGAGGCCGCGCGCAGCCGCGCTGAAGCCCTGGATCACGTGCTGCTGTTCGGCCCCCCGGGGCTCGGGAAGACCACCCTGGCCCACATCATCGCCAAAGAAATGGGGGTGAACCTGCGGCACACCTCGGGACCGGTGCTGGAGCGGCCCGGGGACCTGGCGGCGCTGCTCACCAACCTAGAACCGCGGGACGTGCTGTTTATCGACGAAATCCACCGCCTCTCCCCCGTCGTGGAAGAAATCCTGTACCCGGCCCTGGAGGACTTCCAGATCGACATCATGATCGGAGAAGGACCGGCGGCGCGCTCAGTGAAGCTGGACCTGCCCCCGTTCACCCTAGTGGGAGCCACCACCCGGGCTGGGATGCTCACCAACCCGCTGCGCGACCGCTTCGGCATCGTAGCCCGGTTGGAGTTCTACACGCCCGAAGAGCTCGCCCAGATCGTGCTGCGCTCGGCGCGGCTCCTGGGCGTGTCCATCGACCCGGAGGGGGCCTTGGAGATCGCCCGCCGCTCCCGCGGCACGCCCCGAGTCGCCAACCGGCTGCTGCGCCGGGTGCGCGACTTCGCCGAAGTCAAGGCCGATGGCCGGGTGAGCCGCAGCGTGGCGGACGCGGCCCTCAAAATGCTGGACGTGGATCCCTTGGGGCTCGATCTTATGGACCGCAAGCTGCTCCTTGCTGTCATGGAGAAGTTCAGCGGCGGCCCTGTGGGGTTGGACAACCTGGCTGCGGCCATCGGCGAAGAGCGCGACACCATCGAGGATGTGCTCGAGCCCTTTCTCATCCAGCAGGGCTATCTCAAGCGTACGCCTCGCGGGCGCATGGCCACAGCGGCCGCCTACCGGCACTTCGGCCTTGGGTTGCCGCGTAACGCCTTGACTGGGGATCTGTGGAGCGAATCATGACCTGCCGCGACGGAGCGCGCGGCCGCAGGACAGGGGCATGAGATCCGCGGCGGCGCAGCCGCGCCGGCCGGCTTTTTCCCTCCCGTTGCGCGTGTACTACCAGGACACGGACGCCGGCGGCGTCGTCTATCACAGCCGCTACCTGGACTTCCTGGAGCGGGCCCGCTACGAGTGGCTGCGGGAGGCCGGTTTCGGGCTGCGGGGACTGGCAGAAGAGCTGAAGGTGATTTTCGTCGTGCGCTCCCTCTCGATCGAGTTCCGCCGCCCGGCGCGCCTCGACGATCTGCTGCACGTGACCGTGCGCCTTGCGCAGCTGGGACGCAGCCGCGTCCCGGTCGAGCAGGAGGTCAGGCGCGACCACGAGGTCCTCGCCGAGGCAAGGGTCGAGCTCGCCTGCGTCGATGCGCGCACGTTCAAGCCCGCGAGCCTGCCGCCCGAGCTCCGCCAAGCCATCGTACGTTAGAGGAAAACGAATGCAAGTGACGCCCGATCTTTCCCTGGTGGGCCTGATCGCCAACGCGAGCCTGGTGGTGCAACTGGTAATGGCCCTGCTGCTGGCGGTCTCCCTCATGTCCTGGTGGTACATCTTCCGCAAACTCTTCACCATCCGCCGGGCGCGGGAGCAGGCTGACGCGTTCGAGAAGGAGTTCTGGAGCGGGGTGGATCTCACCACCCTATACCAGGCAGCGGTCAACGCACGGCACTCGGGCGGGAGCTTGAACCGCATCTTCGAGGCCGGCTTCCGCGAGTTCACCAAGCACAAGTCGCGCCCGGGGATGAACGTGGAAGCGGCGATGGAGGGCACGCGCCGCGCCATGCGCGCCACGTATCAGCGGGAGATGGACCGGCTGGAGGCCCACATGGCCTTCCTCGCCACGGTGGGTTCGGTGAGTCCGTACGTGGGCCTGTTCGGCACCGTGTGGGGTATCATGAACGCCTTTCGCGGTCTAGCGAACGTGGTCTCAGCTACCCTGGCCCACGTGGCCCCCGGCATCGCAGAAGCGCTCATCGCCACGGCGATGGGTCTGTTTGCCGCCATCCCGGCCGTGGTGGCCTATAACCGCTACGCCCGGGATATCGACAAGCTGGCCACCCGCTACGAGAGCTTCATGGAGGAGTTCTCCAACATCCTCCAGCGCCAGGCCCATGCTTAGCGGGCGTCGCGTGGCCCTTCGCGGGCGTGAGGCCCATTAGGAGACGACCCCATGGCTTTCGAACGCCGCTCCTCCCGGCGCCTGATGAACCAGATCAACGTGGTGCCTTATATCGACGTCATGCTGGTGCTGTTGGTGATCTTCATGGTGACGGCACCCCTTATCAGCCCTGGCCAGATCGAGCTGCCCCAGGTGGGCCGGCAGCTCTCCCCCTCTAGCGCCCCAATCGAGGTCATCGTGCGCAAGAACGGGGCGCTGGCGGTGCGCGACCGCAACGCGCCGGGGGCGCCCCGGGACATCACCCGGGGAGAGCTGGTGGAATGGCTCCGCCAGATGCAGACGCGCAACCCCGAGCAGGCGGTAGTCATCGCTGGGGACAAGGATGCCCGCTACGAGGAAGTGGTCAAGGTCCTGGACCTGCTCCAGTCCCAGCAGGTGAAGCGGGTGGGACTGTTGGCCAAGCCCGCGAGCCTTTGAGTGCCGGGCGATCGGGGAAAACCCGGGGGAACCCATCCATGGCGGAGGCGGTCGCAAGCCCTGAATCTGTCATGCTTTCCAGGCCCGATCCCGAGACGTCCGACCAGGAACCAGGAAAAGTGCGCGCCGCGCTGCTCGCCTTCGGCGTGCACATCCTGTTCCTGGTGTTCCTGATGGTCGGAGTGAGTTGGCGGGCGGAGCCGCCAGCTCCGGTCCAGGCGGAGCTCTGGGCGAGCCTGCCACCCCAGCCGGCGCCCAAAGCGGAGGCGAAGCCGGAGCGGCCCTCCACGCCCAGGCCAGAGCCGAAGCGCGAGCCCAAGCCTGAGCCCAAACCGGAATCCAAGCCGGCGCCGGCCAAAGCGCCCGAGAAGCCGGATATCGCCCTCAAGGAGAAGCAGGAGCAAGAGCGCCGGAAGAAAGAAGAGGAGCGCCGGCGGCTGGAAGAGGAGAAGCGCAAGCAGGCGGAAGCCGAGCGCCAGCGGCAGGAAGAGCTGGAGCGGCAGCGGCGGGAGGAGACCGAGCGCCGGCGCCGGGAGGAGGAGCGGCAACGAGCGCTGGAGGAGCAGGTGAGGCGGGAAATGGCAGCCCTGGAAGCTCATCGAGCCCAGCAGGAGGCCGCCGCCCGGGCTGAGGCCCAGCGGCTCGCCGCCATAGCCAGCTTGCGGGATGAGTACATCCACAGGATCCGGGAAAAGGTCAAATACAATATCGTGATGCCGCCAGCGGTGCCCCACGACGCGGAGGCCGTGTTCGAGGTGGTGCTCTTGCCGAGCGGGGAGGTTTTGAGCGCGCGACTCACGAAGTCGAGCGGGGTGCCCGCCTACGATTCGGCGGTGGAGCGGGCCATCAAGAAGTCGGAGCCCTTGCCCCTACCGCCGGACCCGGCCCTGTTTACCCAGTTTCGGACCCTCACCCTGAAGTTCCGCCCGGCGGAATAGGTTTGTCCAACCGTCTGATACAATTCGGGGTTACATGAAGCCAGCCGTTCGTTCGATCTGCCTCTTGGGACGGCTCGCGCTCTTGGCCTGCCTGATGGTGGCCAACTTTCCGGCGCGGGCTAACCTCACCATCGAAATCATCGGTGGTGGGGCGACCCAGATCCCCATCGCCGTGGTTCCCTTTGCCCGGGAGCCGATCTTGCCCCAATCCGTCACCGAGGTGGTGGGCGCAGATCTTGCGCGCAGCGGCCTGTTCCGCCTGGTGCCGCCCGGCAATCACCGGCCGTCGGAGCCGAGCGAGGTGCTCTACCCGGAATGGCAGTCCCGGGGAGCGGAGGCCCTGGTGATCGGCTCGGTCGCGCCCCTCCAGGACGGTCGATTCGAGATCCGTTTCCGTCTCCTGGACGTGCTCAAGCAACAGCAGATCGCTGGATACACCTACACCGTGAGTTTCGCCCAGCTCCGCTTGACCGCCCACCGCATCGCTGACGAGATCTACGAGCGGCTGACGGGCGACAAGGGCGTGTTTTCCACCCGTGTCGCCTACGTAGTACGCCAGGGCAAGCGCTACGAGCTGCAGGTGGCGGACGCCGACGGCTTCAATCCCCAGACAGTGGTGACGTCCAACGAGCCCATTATTTCCCCCGCCTGGTCCCCGGACGGAACCCGCCTCGCCTACGTGTCCTTCGAGAACCGCAAGCCCATCGTCTACATCCAGAACCTGCTCACCGGGCAGCGGCGCGTGCTGGCCAACTACCCCGGCTCGAACAGCGCTCCCGCCTGGTCCCCGGACGGAAAACGCTTGGCGGTGGTGCTCACTAAGGACGGCATCTCCCAGATCTATCTCATCAACCCCGACGGCACGGGTCTTAAACGGCTCACCCAATCGGGCGCGATCGACACCGAGCCCAGCTTCTCGCCGGACGGAGAGTGGATCCTGTTCACCTCGGACCGGGGCGGCAGCCCCCAGATCTACCGCATCGCCGTGAACGGCGGCTCCACCGTGCGCTTCACCTTCGAGGGCGACTACAACGTGTCGCCCCACTACAGCCCTGACGGCAAGAGCTTCGTGTTCATCACGCGGCGCGCCGGCCGTTTCAACGTAGCGGTCCAGGACATGGTCACCGGCCAGGTGCAGGTGCTCACCGATTCGCGCCTGGACGAGTCTCCCACCTTCGCCCCCAACGGCAGGATGATCCTCTACGCCACCGAGGTAGGGGGACGCGGGGTGCTCGCCGCGGTGTCCAGCGACGGGCGTGTGCGGCAAAGACTTACGGTTCCTGCCGGCGACGTGCGGGAGCCGGCTTGGGGTCCCTTTGTTCAATGATCTGAACCTGAATCGAGAAGGAGAGACGCGATGATGAAGAAGACCGCATTCACCCTTATGCTCGCTGGAGCGCTGGCCGGTTGCGCCAGCACGCCTCTCGAGGAGCAGAAACCCGCCGCAGTAGAGGAGCGGGCGCCGGGCGCCCAAGCCCCCGGGACCGCGGCCCGGCCCGGCACTACCGACACGCGGCCCCTGGGTGGTGCCGCCGTGGCGGCGGATCCCCTCAAGGATCCCAACAACATTCTGTCCAAGCGTAGCATCTACTACGACTTCGACAGCTTCCTGGTGAAGGACGAGTACAAGCCCATCGTCCAGGCCCACGCCAACTACCTGCGGCAGAACGGGGATCGTCAGGTGATCCTGCAGGGCAATGCCGACGAGCGCGGCAGCCGGGAGTACAATTTGGCCCTGGGGCAGAAGCGCGCCGAGAGCGTTAAGAAGATGATGGAGCTCCTGGGCGTGAGCGGCTCGCGCATCGAGACGGTGAGCTTTGGCGAGGAGAAACCCCGCTGCACCGAGCAGACCGAGGCCTGCTGGGCTCAGAATCGCCGCACCGATATCGTTTATCGAGGTGAATGATCGTGATACCGATGGGCCGTGACGTTCGTGCCGCCCGCCGATGCCGGGCGGCGTGGACGGCCGTTGCGCTGGCCTTGTGGGCCACCAGCGCCGGCGCAGGGCTGTTCGAGGATACCGACGCGCGCAAAAAGATCCTGGAGCAGCAACAGGAGATCCGGGAGCTCCAGGCGCGTAGCAGCGCCCTTATGGAGCGCATACAGAAGCTCGAAGAACAAGTGCAGCAAAAACCCCAGGGGCTGCTCGATCTCTACGCTCAGCTCGAGCGGCTCAACGCGGAACTCGCCAAACTGCGGGGCCGGATCGAGGAGGTGGCCTACGCCGTCGACCAGAACGCCAAGCGGCAGCGGGATTTTTACGTGGACCTGGACAACCGGCTGCGGCGGTTAGAGCAGCCTCCCCCGGTCGGGGCGGCCGGGTCGCTGCCCGGTGCCACCACACCCACGGGCGAGCCGGCGCTGGCGGGTCAGGGGATGAGCCCTGTGGCTCCGGGGCTCCCGCCGGCAGCTTCGGTCCCCGCCCCGACGACGGCCTCCTCTGCGCCGCTGGATCCAGCGACGGAGCAAAGGGCCTACGAGTCCGCATTCAATCTCTTCCGCCAGGCTAACTACCCAGCGGCCATTGCGGCTTTCAATAATTTCGCCAAGACCTACCCCCAAAGCCCCTTGACGCCGAGCGCCCTGTACTGGGTAGGCAACGCCTACTATGCCATGGGCGATTTCAAGAACGCCATCGCCGCCGAGCAGCGCATGATCGCCGCCTATCCCACCGCCCAGAAGGTGCCCGATGCTCTGCTGGTGATCGCCAGCAGCCAGCAGGAGCTCAAGGACACGGCGGCGGCGAAAAAAACCCTGGAGGAACTGGTGCAGAAGTATCCTCTTACGGAGGCGGCGGAAAAAGCGAAGCGACGGCTGGCCAGCCTGCGGTGATGCCGCCCCTGCAGTGACCCCGCCTCGGCTGCGCGTCACCGAGATCTTCCACTCCCTCCAAGGGGAGACCAGCCGTGTGGGCCTTCCCACCGTCTTCGTGCGCCTGACCGGCTGCCCCCTGCGCTGCGTGTGGTGCGACACCGAGTACGCCTTTCACGGCGGAACGCTCATGACCATTCCCGAAATCCTGGAGACAGTGGGTGCCTATGGGACCCGGCGCGCTTGCGTGACCGGGGGCGAGCCCCTGGCCCAGAAGGCGTGCCTCTCGCTCCTTAAGGCTTTGTGCGATGCGGGGTACGAGGTGTCCCTGGAGACCAGCGGCGCCCTGGACGTGTCGGCGGTGGACCCCCGCGTCGCCAAGGTGATGGACCTGAAAGCACCCGGGTCGGGGGAGGAGGCCAAAAACCGCTGGGAAAACCTGGCCCACCTGACGCCCCGGGACGAGCTCAAGATCGTGCTTGCCGACGAGGCCGACTACCAATGGGCGAAACGGATCCTGGCCGAGCGCCGGCTGGCCGACCTCTGCCCGGTGCTGTTCTCCCCGGTCTACGGGCGCCTGGATCCGGCGAGGCTCGCGGAATGGATTCTGCGGGACCGCCTCCCAGTGCGCTTGCAGATCCAACTGCACAAACTGCTCTGGGGCGAGGCACCCGGCCATTGAGGGGGGACGCCAGCGGTGGCTCAAGCCGGGAAAAAAGCGGTGGTGCTCCTCTCGGGCGGGCTCGATTCCGCCACGACCCTCGCCATCGCCCGAAGCGAAGGCTACGACTGCTACCCTTTAAGCGTGGACTACGGCCAGCGGCACGCCGCCGAGTTGCAAGCCGCTCGCCGCGTCGCCCGCTCCTTAGGCGCTCGGGCGCTCAAGACGGTGACGGTGGACCTCACCGTCTTCGGTGGCTCGGCCTTAACAGATACCTCCATTGCCGTTCCGGAGACACCGGGCGAGGGCATTCCGGTCACCTATGTTCCGGCCCGTAATACTATCCTGCTGGCCCTGGCGCTCGCCTACGCCGAAGTCATCGGGGCCCAAGACCTCTTCATCGGCGCCAATGCCATCGACTATTCCGGCTATCCCGACTGCCGGCCCGAGTATCTGCAGGCGTTCGAAGTCCTGGCCAACCTGGCTACCAAGGCGGCAGTAGAGGGACGGCGCCTCACCCTCCACGCGCCTCTCGTGCTTCTCTCCAAGGCGGAGATCATCCGACGGGGCACCGCCCTGGGGGTGGATTTCGCCCTCACGGTTTCCTGCTACCAGGCCACCCCGGAGGGGCTTGCCTGCGGACGCTGCGACGCATGCCGCCTGAGGCGGGCGGGCTTCGAGGCGGCGGGGCTGCCTGACCCGACCCGCTACCAACCGGGCTGAACCGCTCCATCGAACGGGGTTATGGCTACGCGAATTTTTCTGATGGCCACGGAACGCTTGCCTTATTAGAATTTTTCTAATTACTACTCAATCGGCCGGCGCCACGGCTCGTGGTCCGGCCCCATTGGAGGGGCGAAGCATGGAGTTCACCATTCACCACCAAGTCCTGCTGAGCATTTTCGTGATCGCGGCGATCATGGGGGCGGTGGTCTACAAGACCAACTTCTGCACCATGGGAGCGGTCTCCGACTGGGTGAACATGGGGGACACGGGACGCATGCGCGCGTGGGTGTTCGCCATGGCCGTCGCCACCCTGGGGGTACTTCTCATGGAGACGGCGGGCATCGTGAACCTATGGCAGGACACCTTCCCGCCTTATCGGACCGCCAACTTCGCCTGGCCCCGGTACGTTCTCGGCGGGCTGCTCTTCGGCATCGGCATGACCCTCGGCAGCGGCTGCGGCAACAAGACCATGGTGCGGGTGGGGGGCGGCAACCTGAAATCCCTGGTGGTGCTGGCGGTCGCCTCCCTGGGGGCCTACCTCATGATGTGGACCTCCTTTTATGAAAAGGTCTTCCACCCTTGGGTGGAGCCCCTCACCATCGACCTGGCCAGGTACGGAGTAGGAAGCCAGGAGCTGGCCACCATACTCGCTGGGATGGTGGGGCTCGAGTCCGCCGGGGCCGTCCATTTGGTGATCGGCTTCCTCGTGGTGGCGGGGATGCTCGCCTTCGTCTTCAAGTCCCCGGACTTCCGGACGAGCTTCGACAACGTACTGGGGGGCACGGTGGTGGGCTTGGCCATCGTCGCTGGGTGGTTCATTACTGGCGGCCCCATCGGGGAGAAGTGGAAGGAAGCCGCCCAGATGGCCATTGAGATCCCAAGCCGGGTGCAGACCCAGTCCTACACTTTCGTGAGTCCTATGGGCGATGCGGTGCGCTACCTTTTGGAGCCCACAAACTTCGCCCTGGTCAATTTCGGACTCATGACCCTCACGGGAGTCATCTTCGGGGCGTTTGTCTATGCCGTGGCGAGCCGCAAGTTCCGCATCGAGTGGTTTGCCTCGTTCAAGGACTTCGTGAATCACGTGGTGGGCGGCGCCCTCATGGGCGTGGGCGGCGCGCTCTCCATGGGCTGCACCGTGGGCCAGGCGATTACCGGAATCTCCACACTGGCCATCGGTTCCTTTATCACCTTCTTCTGCATTGTGATTGGCGCGGCCGGCACGATGAAGTACCAATACTGGCGCATGATGCAGGAGGCCTGAGGTGCAGGCCGTGTCTCCCGGAGCTTTCCTTGACGGAAAAAGCGCGCGGCCAGTAGAATGCGCGCTTTTTCGGGCGGTTAGCTCAGCCGGTAGAGCAGCGGACTTTTAATCCGTTGGTCCGGGGTTCGAATCCCCGACCGCCTACCAGAAATCAACGGCTTGCGACCTCTTCGCAGCCGTTCCCATCGAATACGTCCAAGCCTGTCCAATGTCTCTCGCAGGCTCCCTGTGGGGTCGAGGAGGGGAAGATCCTGGTGCAAGTCTGGCCGCGCCCTCCAGGCGGGCCGGGAAGGGCTTCTGGGCGCCCGTTGCCGCTGAGGGTTTAAGATAGTCATACGCCGGGCAAAGCCCGGCGGAGCGGCGGCATGGGTTTTGTCGGTTTTCTTGCTGGACCCGGAGGCGGGCGCCGGTTTCTCGGTGGCCTATTACTGGTCGCGTGCAGCCTCGGCGCTGCCCAGGAGACCGAATCCCCCGAGGAGCGGGCCCGGGCGGCATGGCAGTTGGGCTATCTCCTCCACCTCTACGGCGAGTACGAACGCGCCACCGAGCGCTTTCGTGAGTCCATCTCCATTCATCCCACGGCTGAGGCCCATACCTTTCTCGGCTGGTCGCTGAGCCATCTGGGCAAGCTCGAGGAGGCCATCGCCCAGTGCGAGATCGCGATCCGGCTCGATCCGGACTTTGGCAACCCGTATAACGACATCGGGGTTTATCTCATCGAACTCGGGCGTCCCGAGGAGGCGATTCCCTGGTTGGAAAAAGCGACCAAGGCGAAGCGTTACTGCTGCTACCAGTTTCCCCACTTCAACCTGGGGCGGGTTTGGCTCGCCCAAGGACGCATCGAGGAGGCCCGGCGCGCCTTCATGCAGGCGCTCCAGTACGATCCCGATTACCTACCCGCTCGGCGAGCCCTTGAGATTCTGGAGCGCAGCGGCTTGCGGGGTTTGTAGCTTCTACGCCGCCCAGTCGTTGGCGCCGGGCGCGGCCGCTCGCTCGAGCAACATTCCCGCGGCTACGGTGCGGGCGCTCCACTCGTCGATCAGGATAAAACTTCCAGTACCGCGGCGGCTTGTGTACGGATCGAAGGCGAGGGGTTCCTGGGCGAGCAGTGTCACCCGGGCGATGTCGTTGGCCTGCAGCTCGTCGCTGGCAGGACCATCGCTCAGGGTGTCCACGTCCAGGCGGGATTCCACTTCCAGCACCCGGGCTTTCACGGTACGGGTGCCCAGCTTGAGGGTGTAGGGCACGCCTGCCCGCAGCGGCTCGCCATCAAACCAGCACAGGGTCGCTTGCACGACGGTGTTGACCGTGGGCGGGGATTCCGGGCTCGCCAGCAGGCTGCCCCGGGAGACGTCCAGCTCCCGGTCCAGAATCAGAGTGATCGCGTCGCCGGGGAAGGCTTGCTCTACCGGCCCATCGAGGCCGAGGACCGTACGCACTCGTGCCGAGCGGGCGCCGGGATAGATCCCCACCTCCATGCCGGGCGCCACCGTCCCCGCCTCCACGCGACCCATGAGCCGCCGGCCCTGGCCCGGTTGCAGCGGCCGGCCCACCAGTTGCACGAAAAAGCGAAACGGCTCGGGTCCCCGGTCGCGTGCGGGGTTCACACGTTCCAGCGCCTCCAGCACGGTGGGACCCTCGTACCAGGTCATGGCGCCACGGCGGGCCGCCACGTGCTCGCCGGCGGTGGCCGAGACAGGGACGATGACGATGTCATCCAATCCGAGCTTGGCGGTAAGGGTTGCCACTTCCTGGGCCCGCTCGATATACGCCCGGCGGCAGTAGGCCGCCAGGTCCATCTTGTTGATGGCCACGATGAAGTGGCGTACCCCTAGCAGCCGTGCCAGAGTGAAGTGCCGGGCGGTCTGGCGCGTGACTCCTTTGGTTGCGTCCACCAGGATCACTGCCGCGTCGGCTCGGCTCGCAGCGGTGGCCATGTTGCGGGTGTATTCCTCGTGCCCCGGGGCATCGGCGATGATGTATTTGCGCCCGCCATGGCTGAAGTAGCGGTAGGCGACGTCGATGGTGATGCCCTGCTCCCGCTCGGCTTCCAGCCCGTCGGTGAGCAGCGACAGATCGATGGCCGTCTCTCCCCGGCGCCGGGAGGCGCGCTCGAGCGCTACAAGCTGGTCGCTATAGATGGCGCCGGTCTCGAGAAGGAGCCGTCCGATGAGGGTGCTTTTGCCATCGTCCACGTCCCCTGCGGTCAGGAAGCGCAGCACGCTGCGCTCGGGGTTCAGGGGGACGTCCCGCTTGAGCGGGATGATCTCTGCCGGTGTGGTCATGGCACGTTCCTCAGAAATATCCTTCTCGTTTGCGCCGCTCCATGGAGGCCTCCGCCGTGTGGTCGTCGAGCCTTGTCGCGCCCCGCTCCGTGACGGCTGCCCGCCGGGTCTCCTCGATCACCTCTTCCACGGTCGTGGCAGACGATTCCACCGGGCAGGTGCAGCTCATGTCCCCCACCGTCCTGAAGCGCACCGAGAGCTCCTCCACCGCTTCCCCTTCCCGGGGCGGCCGTAAGGGCGTTATGGGAACCAGCAGCCCGCGATGGCGGATGACCGGGCGCCGGTGGGCGAAATAGAGGGGCGGCAGGGCGAGACCTTCCCGGGCGATGTACTGCCATACGTCGAGCTCGGTCCAGTCGCTCAAAGGGAACACCCGCATGTGCTCGCCCTCCAACACCCGCGGGTTGTACAGGGTCCAAAGCTCCGGTCGCTGGCCTTTCGGATCCCACTGCCCGAAGCGGTCCCGGAAGGAGAACACCCGTTCTTTGGCTCGGGCTTTCTCCTCGTCCCGGCGGGCCCCGCCGATCAGGGCGTCGAAGCCGAATTCCCGCACCGCCTCCAGCAGGGTGACCGTCTGGGCGGCGTTGCGCGACTCGTCCGGAGCCCGCAGGCGCACCGTGCCGCGGCGGATGGAATCCTCGACCGAGCGCACGACGAGCCGCACCCCCGTCTGCCGGGCAAGCCGGTCGCGGAATTCCAGCACTTCGGGAAAGTTGTGCCCGGTGTCGATGTGGAGCAGGGGGAAGGGCAGACTGCCGGGATAGAAGGCCTTCTGGGCTAGCCGGAACAACACTACCGAATCCTTGCCGCCGGAGAAGAGCAGGGCGGGATTGGCGCACTCCGCGGCCACTTCCCGCAGGATGAAGACCGCCTCCGCCTCGAGCCAGTCGAGGGGGTCCCGCGTCTTTGTCGGGATACCAGCCAAGGCGTGGGGGTGGAATGCATCATTCATGGTTGCACCTGTCTTGATCGAACAAGCTTTCCGTCGGGTCCCACGTGGAGTCCGCATTCCCGAGTCGCGGGTTCTTCCCACCACCAGCGGCCTGCCCGGAAATCTTCCCCCGGGGCCACGGGCCGGGTGCAGGGGGCGCAGCCGATGCTGCGGAAGCCCTGATCATGGAGGGGGTTGTAGGGGACGTGGAAGGCCCGAAGATAGTCCCACACCTCCTCCTCGCTCCAGTGGGCGAGAGGGTTGAATTTAACGAGTCCGTGCTGGACATCGAATTCCCTTTCTCCGATATCGGCCCGGGTGATGGACTGCGCCCGGCGCAGTCCCGTGATCCAGGCTCGCTTGCCCGCCAGGGCGAGTTTCAAGGGCGCAAGCTTGCGGATTTCGCAGCAGCGTTTGCGGATCGATATGCTGCGATAGATTCCGTCGTCGCCGTGAGCCTCGCGGAATGCCTCCACGGCACGGGGATCGGGCTCGAAAGTGCGGATGCGATAGCCATAGCGCTCCTCGACCGCTTCCAGGAGCGCCAGCGTCTCCGGGTGGAGCTTTCCGGTGTTCAGGGTAAAAATCTCGATGTCCACGCCGAGGCGCAGGATGGCGTCGGTCAACACCATATCCTCGGCGCCCAGGCTGGAAGCGAGGGCGGCGGGACTAAAATTCCGGGCGATCGAGCGTACCATGTCCTCCAGCCGGGCGAGCTTCTGCGTCCTGGGCCCAGCCTTAAGGAAACCGTGAGGGAGACTAAAATGGTCCATAGGTTTCCTTTTCTCACCAGGCGAGTTTGCCAGCGACGACCATCAGCGCCGTGCCCATGATGCGGCGCAGCACCGCTTCCGGCAGCGCGCCGCAGAGCCGCGTTCCCATCCAGACGCCAGGGATCGACCCGAGCAGCAGGCCTGCGAGCAGTCCCCACTGTACCGTCCCCAAGGCCACATGGCCGATGCCGGCCAGTAGGGTGAGAGGCACGGCATGGGCAATGTCGGTCGCCACGATGCGCCGGGCCGGCCAAGTGGGGTAGACCAAGCAGAGGAACGCGACCCCCAAGGCGCCAGCGCCCACCGAGGACAGGGTGACCAGCCCCCCGATGGCCGCCCCCGTGATGATGGTCGCTCTGGTTTCACCCCCGAGCCGCTCCACGAGCCGCGCCCGGGCAGCCAGGGTCTGGGCTCGCTGGCCGAAGAGGAGCGCCAAGCCGGTGAGGATGAGAGCCCCGGCTAGGACGGTGCGAACTGTCCCGTTGAGCGCCTCGGGGTTGCCAACCCGCGCCAGCCAGGCGAGCGCCAAAAGGCTCGCGGGGAGACTCCCGAGGGCGAGCAATCCCACGGTGCGCCAGTCCACCACCTGCGCCTGATGATTCCACCGGGTGGCGCTCAGCTTGGTGAGGGCGGCGTAGAGCAGGTCGGTGCCCACCGCAGCGGCGGGTGCCACCCCCAGCACGAGAATGAGCAACGGCGTCATGAGGGCGCCACCACCGACGCCGGTCAAGCCCACCAGTACGCCCACCAGGAAGCCTGCCAGAGAGGTGGAGGGGTCGAAGCCGTTCATAGAAAGAGGCAAGAAATCTTATGCGTCCATTAATGGCGCTTATCCTATTCCGAAGACATATGTCAGTAAACGAACTTAAAGCAAGTTAGTTATTCCTGAAAGTTATTTATTTTGGGAGCAATGGGGTGGCCTTGGAGGCGGCCAATCGGGAGGAGGACTTTTAGCGGGCTTTTAGGGGTTGGCGAGCCGTCGCCGGACCGAAGTCGAGCGGGGACGACGGCGCTCCCGGGCCCGCGCCCTCGGGGCAGCAGGGGCGAGCTGGGAGACGCGCTTCAGGATGCGCAGGCTCGCCCGGCTGGCGGTGATCGCGAGCGCGCGATCCCGGTCGAATTCAATCACGAGGTGTACGCGGCCTGAGACGGCGAACCCCAGGGGCAGCCCCCGGGTCAAGGAAACGCTGCGATAGCGGATTTCCCATTTCGCAAGCCGCCGCGGCAGCCGGCGGGGCGCTTGTTCCACTAGGGCGCCCCACAGGCGAAGCTCGGCCTCCACTCTGGGGAGCACATCGCCACGGCCGCCTCCTCGCAGGTGCAAGGGCACCCGGGGGAAGTAAACGGCCACGTGGCTAGGCCGCTGGGTGAGGGCACCCACCAGGGCACCGTCCAATTCGACGAAGGAGTCCTTCAACCCGGCTCGTCAGAGAGGGGGATCGGCAATCACATTCTTGAGCCGAGGGATAGACCGGTCAAGGGCCCTTCCGGGGCAGGCTTTCCTGGTCGGGGATGGCGGCGAGGCGAGCGAGCCAGGCATGGGCATTCCCGTCACTGGGGGCGCGCCAATCGCCCCGGGGGGAAAGGGAGCCCCCGGAACCTACCTTGGGGGCGTTGGGCAAGGCGCTGCGTTTGTACTGGCTCTGACGGAAGAAGCGCTCGAGGAACACCCCAAGCCAGCGCTTGATTTCCCCGATGGTGTACTGGTGGCGTTTCCCTTCTGGGAGGTCGGGCCACGTTCCGGTCGCCGCGGTGTGCCAGGCACACCAAGCGAGATAGGCCACTTTCTCCGGGGAATAGCCGAAGCGCAGCACGTAATAGAGGAAGAAATCCACGAGTTCGTAGGGACCGACGATCGCCTCGGTGCGCTGTCCCGGCTGGTCGCCGTCGGCGCCTGGCACGAGCTCCGGACTGATTTCTGTCTCTAGCACTTCCCGAAGCACCTGACTTGCTTCGGCGCCGAAACGGCCGGTGTTCGCGACCCAGCGAATCAGGTACTGGATCAAGGTCTTAGGCACGCTCGCGTTCACGTGGTAGTGGGCCATGTGGTCGCCTACCCCGTAGGTGCACCAACCCAGGGCCAGCTCCGAGAGGTCGCTCGTGCCCACTACCAGGGCGCCGTGCAGGTTGGCAAGACGGAACAGATGGCTCGTGCGCTCGCCCGCCTGCACGTTCTCGAAGGTGATGTCGAACACGGGCTTGTCCTCCCGGTGGGGATGGCCGATCGCCCGCAGGAGGGCCTCCGCGGCGGGGCGGATGTCCAGCTCCCGGGCGCTCGCCCCCAGGGCCGCCATGAGCCGCTGGGCCTGGCGGCGGGTGCGGGGGGAGGTGGCGAACCCGGGAAGGCTGTAGGCGAGAATGTGGGTGCGGGGAAGATTCAGCACATCCATGGCACGGGCGCACACCAGAAGCGCCTGGGTGGAGTCGAGCCCGCCGGAGACGCCGATCACCACCTTATCGATGCCGGTGGCCTTAAGGCGCGTCACCAGTCCCTGCACCTGGATCTCGTAGACCTCCCGGCAGCGCTCGTCCCGCCGCGAGGGGTCGGCGGGCACGTAGGGGAAACGCTCCAAGGGGCGCTTCAAGGGCAGGAATCCCTGGGCGGGGGCATCCAGCCGGAAGGGCACGGGGCGGAAAGCGGCCACCGTGTCCCGGTGGGCCCGGGCCGAGTCGGCGAAGGTGCCCTGGCGCATCCGGTCCTGGACAAGCCGCTCCAGGTCGATGTCGGCGACGACGAGCTGGGAGCGGTAGGCAAAGCGCTCGGACTCAGCGAGGCGGGAGCCGTTTTCGTAGATGAGGGCGTGGGCGTCCCAGGCGAGGTCGGTGGTGGACTCCCCCGGCCCGCAGGCCGAGTAGAGATAGGCTGCCAAGCACCGGCCCGACTGATTGGCTACGAGCTGTCGGCGGTAGTCGTCCTTGCCCAAGGTTACGTTGGAAGCGGAGAGGTTCACGAGCACCGTGGCCCCGGCGAGGGCCCCGTAACACGAGGGGGGCACCGGGACCCACAGGTCCTCGCAGATCTCCGCGTGCACCACGAAGTGCGGCTGGTCCTCGGCGCGGAACAGCAGCCGGGTTCCGAAGGGGGCCTCTTGGCCGCAGAGGTTGATCCTGTCCCGGTCGGCGCAATCGCCCGGGGTGAACTGGCGCCGTTCGTAGAACTCCCGGTAATTGGGTAGATAAGTTTTGGGCACGACCCCGAGCACCCGCCCCCGCTGGATCAGGGCAGCGCAGTTGTAGAGCCGCCCGTCGATCTCCAGAGGCAACCCGACCGCGGCCAGTAGGGGGAGCTGCGCCGTCTCCTGGAGCAGCCGGGCGAGGGCCTCCCGGCACCCCGTGAGCAGGGCCTGCTGGTGGAACAAGTCTTCGCAAGAGTAGGCGGACAGTCCCAGCTCGGGGAAGACCACGAGCGCCACTCGCTCTTCCGCCGCCCGGCCCATGAGAGTGGCCGTCTGGGTGGCGTTGAAGTCCGGGTCTGCCACCCGTACCTCGGGCACGGCCACGGCGACCCGCACGAATTGATGGTGGTAGGGATTGAAGAAATCGCTCGGTTCGGTCATGGACTGAAGGAAGGGGAAGCCCGGCTCGGCTTTGGCATTCTAATCCGCCAAGAGGACGGCGGCGATGGCGAGAGGACCTGGGGGCGCTTAACGTTGCGCGTGATGGAGGCGGGCTCGTTTCTGGAATGCCCGGGACCCGCGCTTTAGCCCATCTCAGGCAGAAACTGGGTGCTTGGAGGGCGACTCCCCGAAGAGCTCCTTCCGTCCTTTTACCCTGGCGTTGGGGGCGGTTAGAATCGCCCCGCGCTTTCTATCCGAAGCCATGCCTTTCGCCTTCTATGACCGTTTGAGTCCCCGCCGCAAGCGCGTCTACGAGGCGAGCGACCGGATCGAGACGGTGCCCGTGCCCGGCGTGGAGGAGCTGCGCCCCTTGGTGCAGCTCATCGCCCAGGCCCTGGCCGCCAAGCACCCCGGCGCGACCGAGCTTGCCTGCCAGCGGCTGCTGGACGAGCTCACGCAACGGCTGCAGGTGCCGCCGGTTCGCATCAAGGTCTACCGGACCCGGCCCCAGGTCGCGGGCGGAGAGCTCCATGGGTTGTACGAGCCCACCGAGGATGGGACGCCGCCCAAGATATCGGTCTGGATGCGTACCGCTCAGCGCAAGCAGGTGGTGAAATTCCGCACGTTCTTACGCACGGTGTTGCACGAGCTCTGCCACCACCTGGACTACGAGCTCTACAAATTGCCGGAAACCTTCCATACGGAGGGCTTCTACAAGCGGGAGTCCCATCTTCTCAAGCAACTCGCAGGCGAATTGCCGCCCAAAGCGCCTTGAGCCCCGGAAGGCATCGTGCGGGGCCCATAGAAAGAAGTCCCGCATATCGATGTTTCGCCCCACGCGCTCGAATCCGTTGACGCTTGCTGCGGCTTGGTCCACCGCCTAGTCAGGAGCTGCGCGATCGTGCTGCTTGTGCGCTTCTCACTATCGATGCGAGTTGCTTGTCTGTTGGCAGCGCGAGAGAGCTTTCGCGCGGTTGCCCTCCAGCACAGAGCAAAGCGCGCGCCAGCAGGGGATCGGGCGAAGGGCGAGCGTGCTAGACTGAAAGCGCCAGAACATGGTTTGCGGCAGGGTCCAGAGCTGGCGCAAGGCGAGGGCGGCAATGAGCACGAGGTGCGCAAAAGCGCTTTTCTTGATAATCGGACTTGTCGTTACGACATCGGCGGCAGCGGCTTTCGACGACGCCTGGCGCGCCTACTTGCGGCAGGATTACGCCGCGGCGAGGGAAGGACTGGAGACGGCGGCAGAAGCGGGGGACGCCCGTGCAGCCTGGCTGCTGGGAGATATGTATGCCAGAGGCCGTGGCGTGGCGGTGGACCCGCAGCGGGCGCTGGCATGGAAGGAGCGGGCGGCGGATTCGGGCGATGCCGCGGCCCAGTTTGCCGTGGGTGAAATGTACGCCCAGGGCCGGGGCGTTCCACTCGACCTGAATCGGGCAGCCCGCTGGTTCGAGCGTGCCGCAGAGCAGGGGCACCCTAACGCGGCCCTCGCCCTCGCTCGCCTCAAGGAGCGGGAGGGGAACGTGGGGGAGGCCCTCGGCTGGTATCGGCGTGCCGCCGAGGCGGGACTGCTTGAGGCCCAGGAGCGGCTCGCGAAAATCTACGAGGAAGGTCTGGGCGTCCCCCGGAATCCGGAGCACGCCGCGGAGTGGCGTCGGCGCGCCGAGGGCATTCTTCAGGAGGAGCGCCGCTTCCAGGCGGCGGAACAAGCGCGGCGTGAGGCGCAAGCGAGGGCCGAGACCTACTGGCGCGCATGGCGGGATCATTGGATTGCCTACGGTGCGTGGAGCCGTTACTACCGGCCCTGGTACCGGGGGTGGTCCTACGGAATCGGGTTTGGCCCCTATCCCTGGAACGATCCGTACGGATGGTGATTTCCACGGCCGGGGTTGAAGGCAGCGCGGTGCGTCGGGGCGTTGTGCGGTGAACGTCTGGCTCTGGCTACTGGTGATCGTCCTGGTGGGCGCGGGTCTTCTCGGCACCGTGCTCCCTGGACTGCCCGGGGTGCCCCTCGTCTTTGCCGCCCTGCTACTTGCTGCCTGGATGGACGATTTCCAGCACGTGAGCGCTGCTACCGTGGCCGTTCTGGCGGTCCTCACCCTGGCGGCGGTCCTCGTGGACCTGGTGGCGAGCGCCTTGGGGGCGGAGCGGGTCGGGGCAAGCGCTCGAGCGGTGGTGGGCGCTGCCGTCGGCACCGTGGTGGGCGTATTCTTCGGCCTGCCTGGGCTGTTGTTGGGGCCCTTCGTCGGCGCGGTGATCGGCGAATATCTCACTCGCAGCGACTGGAGCCGAGCTGCCCGCGCTGGCATCGGAACCTGGGTGGGACTCCTGCTCGGGACCGTGGCGAAGCTCGCCCTGGCCTTCGCCATGGTGGGCGTGTTCTTGACCGCCTACTTGATATAGACCCGCCGCTGGGCGGAGCAGCGCTGGGACAGGCCGCTAGCGCTTGGCGATGAAGATGGGCAACCGGATGCGCCAGCGAATCGCCACGAGGCGCAGGGCCAGAACGGCTACGATGGCTAGGGCCGCGGAGGCGTTGGCATCCATGCCGAAGTGGTTCGAAGCCACCCGCAGCAGGGCGCCGGCCCAGGCCGCCGCCGCGTAAAGCGTGCCGCCGAGCGCCGCGGCGAGGGCTACGACCACCATACCGAAGAGGTCGATGGACTTCCTTCCCGCTTCCAGCACCCCGGTAGCTGCGTTGACTGCCACCGCCCACAGCCCGATGGCGTAGAGCCCCTCGTTCACGGTTTTCTCCCAAGCTTGAGATTGTGCGGCCTCGGGAGCCCCAGCGGTGGAAAGCCTTTGGCAGCGGAAGTCAGCGCTTACTGCAAATGTCATAGCCGTCCCGCCAGCCCTGGGCGTAGAGGTTGTCGCTCTTGAAACGGGCCTCATCCTTGCGTACGCCGATCAGGCTTCGGGCGCTGTGGCAGCCATCAGCATAACCTTGCTGGAAGGCGGGTGGATAGCCAGACAAGTTTACGTTGGGACGATTCGGTTGGGTTGCGGCGCACCCAGTGGCGAGCAGGGCGACATGGACGAGAATGAAACAGCGCGAGGGTTTCATGGGCGCTCCCGAGTAATGCCCGCACACCGGGCGGGCGGCCATCGACACTCTAAAAAAAAAGCCCGCCGGAGGAGAAGATAGCGGGCCAACTTGGGGGTTCTTTGTCTTCGCCGAAGAATCTTCTGCGAGTTAAGAGTCCTTTCCCTTTTTGGAGTTCCCTATGGTTGCCTTTGGGCTACGGCGCTTCAACCTCTCGCCACCAGGCGCCCGTCCACGATGCGCACCCTTTCGCCAATGCCGAATCCGGGCGGGGTCTCCTGGGTCAAGGTGCGAGTCGTGCCGTCGTCCATACGCACCGTGATCCGGTAAACAGTGGTTTTCTTCACGTTTTTCTCGATTTCGTTGCCCACGTAGGCGCCCCCCGCGGCGCCCACGATCGTGGCGATGGTGCGGCCGCTGCCACCGCCGATCTGGTTACCGATGACCCCGCCGGTAACACCGCCGGCCACCATGCCCACACCGGAGGGCTGTCCTTTGATCTCGGAGGCTGTGATGGACTCGACCACGCCGCACTCTGGGCAGGGGGTCGCCTTCGCGACCGGGGCAGGCACCGCCGTCCTGGCGTGGGCGGCTGGCTTTTGCGCCTCCGGCTTCGCCACCGCCTTCGGATCGTTCGTCGCTTGGCCCTCCTGGACTTCCGAAAAGGCGGCGGGCAAGTGACCCGTCATGGTGGCAATGCCGACGATGCTGAACAGGATCACCGCCATCGCCGCGATGATCATCAATGGGTAAAGCAGGCTGTTGTTGTTATTCATCCTGTCGCCCCCCTTTCCCGTCTTTCCACGGACTCCGTGTCTCGCCTCGGTTTCCTTAGTGATTGGGTCGAATGAAGCTGCTGGCGCGCACCAGGAAGCGCTCCACGTCCACCTCCGCTTCCTCGCGGGTATGGCCGTAGCGCTGTTGCAGCAGGTCGATCAGCCGGTCGCGCCGGCCCTCCACCTCGTCCAGGTCATCCTCCGTCAGCTCGCCCCACCACTGCTTGGCGTGGGCGCGGATTTCTTTCCAGTTGCTGTTCAGGACGTCGATCGGCATTTTTCACTGCTCCCTGATCCCAATGGACTGACGCCTCCCGGGCGTCTAGCAGTCAACCTATGGCAAGGGACATGCCAAAAAGGAGAATTCTTTTAACACTCAACAAGTTAATATCAAAAGAAGGGGTTTCGGGAGCGAGGCGGCGGTCGGGAACTGTCGTCGATCAGCGACAGCGAGACCGCAAACCTCTTGTAACAGATTGACTTGGAGCATGTTTTTAAAGTCGCCAGCCAACGACGGGCGGGACGCAAAGGGTCCCGTCCCGATGCACCGTGGGCGTCGATGGGTCAATCTCGAGGCCGCTTGAACAAAGCTGGGTCGAGCTGCAGGCGTTGCAGCAGCTTGTAGAACTCCGTGCGATTGCGCTTGGCCAGCTTGGCTGCTTGGCTCACGTTGCCGCCGGTGATCTTGAGTAGCCGTGCCAAATATTCCCGCTCGAACCGGGTGCGCGCCACCTCGAAAGAGGTGATCTCGTCCTGTTCGTGCTGAATAGCGTTCTGCACCAGGGTGGCGGGGATAATGGGGCTGGTGGCGAGGGCCACGGTCTGCTCCACGACGTTTTGCAATTGCCGCACATTGCCGGGCCAGGAGGCCTGGGCCAGGAGCTCCATCGCCTCGGGAGCGAAAGCGGTCACCGACTTGCGGTACTTGTTCGCCAGGCGGTGCAGGAAGTACGTGGCGAGAAGCGGGATGTCTTCGCGCCGTTGCGCCAGGGAGGGCACCGTGAGGGAGACCACGTTCAGCCGGTAGTACAGGTCCTGGCGGAAGTTGCCCGTATTCTTGAGGGCTTCCAGATCCCGATGGGTGGCGGAGATGATGCGCACGTCCACCGGAATGCTGCGGGTAGATCCCACCGGGCGCACCTGCTTGTCTTCCAGCACGCGTAGCAGCTTCACCTGCAGCGTGAGGGGCATGTCGCCGATCTCGTCCAGGAACAAGGTGCCCTGATGGGCGGCCTGGAACAGCCCGCTGTGGTCGCGGGTGGCTCCGGTGAAGGCGCCCTTCACATGGCCGAAGAGCTCCGATTCCAGGAGCTGCTCGGGAATGGCGCCGCAATTGACCGCGACGAAGGGCGCCCGAGCCCGGGCGCTGGCCTTGTGGATGGCCCGGGCGAGCAGTTCTTTACCGCTGCCCGATTCGCCCTGGATGAATACGCTGGCATCTCCCGCCGCCACCAGCCGAGCCTGAGCCAGCAAGTCCTCCATCAGCGGACTGCAGGTGATGATCTCGCTGCGCCACTCCCGATCGCCCAAGGCGGAGGTGCCGGCGGAGACGCCGCCGGAGACGCTGAGCGCGTTCGCCACCTGGTCGAGCAGCTCTTGCGCCTCGAACGGCTTGGTGAGATAGCCGAACACGCCGCGCTTGGTGGCCGCTACCGCGTCGGGAATCGTGCCGTGGGCGGTGAGAATGATCACCGGCAGGGTCGGGTGCGCCCGGTGCAAGGCGTCGAACAGGGCCATGCCGTCCATGCCGCCCATGCGCAGGTCGGTGATCACCAAGTTCGGGCGGGCTGCCTCGACCGCTGAGAGGGCTTTCTCGGCGCTCTCCACCGAGGTGACGGCGTAACCCGCCGACTGCAGCCGTAAGGTAAGCAGCCGCAGGATACCGGGATCGTCGTCCACCACCAGGATGCGCTGGGAAGTGCCGGTCATCGCTGCTTGCGCATTTGCTGTTCGCGCTCGATCAGATTCTTCTCGATGCTCTTAATGGCGTCCAGTTTCTGCTGCAGATCTTCAGCGCGCTTTTGCTCTTCCTTCGCCTTCTGGCTGGCTGCGCTCAACCCTTCCGCGAGCCGCCGGTGTTCCTGGATCAGGCCGTGCAACAGCAGGGCGAGCCGCCGCAGATCGCCGTTTTTTTGGTCGTTCGACTTCACCAGAGGTTCCAGGAGGTTCAGACTCTGGATCTGATCTTCTGGGCCCGCGCCGGGCAGGGCGCCGTGGAGCGCGAGCTGCAGCCGATTGTAGTCGCTGCGCGCCCGGGCGTAGGTCTGCCGGGCCCGCTCGTACTCTTTGGCGAGCTCAGGTCCCGACAGTTTGGTCAAGCGCTCGTAGTAATCGAGCAACGACTCCACATCACCAACGGGTCGGGTGAAGCTGGGGATGACCGCCTCCCGCCGTTCGCCCTCGCTGATCGGAGGCACGGCGCAGCCCGCGGCGAGAGCGAGCACCGCCGCCAGGAGGGAAAACCTTAGCCTCGGTTTCACGCGCCGACCCATGGATTGAGTGGCAAAGTAACCCGAAAATGAGCGCCCGGCCCGGTGCGATCCACCACTTCCACTCGGCCGCCATGGGCCAGCACGTGCTCCTTGACGATGGACAGCCCTAGCCCCGATCCCTTGACTGCCGCCGACTGCTGGGCGCGGCCCTGGAAAAACGGTGCGAATACCCGCTCCCGCTCCTCGGGCGGGATGCCGGGCCCATCATCGATCACATCCAGCACCGCCGCATCGTCGTCGCGGTGCAGCTCCACGCGCACGCGGCCGCCCTCGGGCGTGAACTTGATGGCATTGGAAACTAGGTTGTCCACCACGGTACGCAGCTTCTCCTCGTCGCCGGACACGTACACGGCTTCACAGTCGAGCTCCAGTTGGATCGAGCGGGTGCGTAGCGCCAGTTTGTGATCGTTGACGACGCTTTTCACCACGTCGCTCATTTTAACCTGTTTGATGTTGAGCTTTCCTTTGCGGAATTGGGAGGCGCTGTAGGCGAGCAGGTCCTCGATCAGCCGGCCGAGCTGGAGGCTGCTCTGGCGGAGAATGCGGGCGATCTCCTTCTGCTCGGGGTTGAGCTTGCCCACCACTTCGTCCGCCAGCAGGTCGGAACCCTCTCGTAGCGCCGTCAGCGGCGTCTTCAGCTCGTGGGACACGTGGCTCAGGAACTTTTTCTTCTGTTCCTCCAGCTCCATCAACCGCAGCCTCAGCCAGTCGAGCTGCTGCCCGAGGTAGCGCAGATCCTGCGGGCCGTCGACTCGGATCTCCAGGTCGAAGCGTCCCTCACCCAACGTGCGTATGCCCTGGGCGAGCTGGCGGATGGGGGGCACGATGAGCAGAGGGAAGCCCACCACCAGGAAGATCGCTACCGGCACCAGCGCCAGCATCTGCAGCATCATGATCTCGTAGGCCTTCTGCGACATCTGGCGCAGCGTTTCTACTTCCCGGTCGATCACCTCGTTGCTGTGGATCACCAGCTTCTGTGCCCCCTGGGACAAGGACTCGAATGCCACGGCGATCCATTGGAGCTGCTGCGTTTCTTGGTCCTTGGCCGGCGCCTCCGGGTTAGCCGGGGGCAGCGCTCCCAACTGGCGGTGAATCGCTTCCTCCCGCTCGGCCATCTCGGCGAGCAATGCCTGCTGTCCCTCGGCCAGCCGAGAATGCTGGAGCAGGCGCACGCTTCTCAGGAAGCCTTCCCGCAAGTTGCCGTAGCCGTCGAGGAGCGACCGATCGCGCAGCACCAGGTATTGGCGTGCGACCCGCTCCAGTCCTGTCACCGACTCGGACAGTGCCCGGCTCTCCTGGATGAGGCGCGTCGCCTCGTAAACCGCTTTCTGCCCCTGGTTGGTGAGACGATCGATCGCCACGGCATTGTTGATCAGGGCGAAGATGAGGGGCAGTGCCACCAGGGCGAGCCCGACGAACAGCAGGGCGAGGAACGACTTGGGATAGCGGACCCGCATGGACAAGGATATGGGGGGCAAGAACCGCCCCCCCGCCCGCAAGCGGGAGGGCGCTCAAATGGTAGCAGCGCCGCTTTTCCGCGCCAACGGGAGGGCGTGGGCCCTCAAAGGGCGGAGGCGATCGCCCGGCCCACCTCGGCGGTGGAGGCGCTGCCTCCCATGTCGCGGGTACGAGGTCCCTCCGCAACCACCGTCTCGATGGCGCGCTCGATCGCCCGGGCTGCTTCCGGGTGGCCCAGGTGTTCCAGCATCATAGCCCCGGACCAGATCTGGCCGATGGGGTTGGCGATGTTTTTGCCGTAGATATCCGGCGCCGAGCCGTGCACTGGCTCGAAGCAAGAAGGGAATTCCCGCTCCGGGTTGAGGTTTGCCGAGGGCGCGATGCCAATGGTACCCGTCACCGCGGGCCCCAGGTCGGAGAGAATGTCGCCGAAGAGATTGGAGCCTACCACCACGTCGAACCACTCGGGGTGCAGCACGAAATGGGCGCTCAAGATGTCAATGTGGTACTGGTCGGCGCGTACGTCTGGGTATTGGGTCGCCATGGCCCTGAAGCGCTCGTCCCAATAGGGCATGGTAATAGAGATGCCGTTGGACTTGGTGGCGGAGGTCACGTGCTTCGCCGGCCGGCGGCGGGCGAGCTCGAAGGCATAACGCAGTATCCGGTCTACCCCCCGTCGAGTGAAGGTGCTCTGTTGTACCACCACTTCGTACTCGGTGCCTTCGTAGATGCGGCCGCCGACCGAGGAATATTCCCCTTCGTTGTTTTCCCGCACTACCCAGAAATCGATATCTCCGGGCTTCTTGTCCTTCAAGGGGCAGGGCACACCGGGCATGAGCCGCACCGGGCGCAGGTTCACGTACTGCTGGAACCCCCGCCGGATCGGGATCAGCAGGCCCCACAGAGACACGTGGTCGGGCACGCCGGGAAAGCCCACCGCGCCGAGATAGATAGCGTCGTGGTGGCGGATCATGTCCAGCCCGTCCTCGGGCATCATGCGCCCGTGGTGGGTGAAGTATTCGCAGCTCCAGGGGAAATGATCCCACTGGAACTCGATGCCGAATTTGCGCCCGGCGGCCTCTAGCACGCGGATGCCCTCCGGCACCACTTCTTTGCCGATTCCATCACCGGGGATGGTCGCGATCTTGTACTTGGGCATGGTATCTCTCGCGATTCGTCGGGCTGCGAGCGGCGCAGTTCGGGTTGCAGGGGCCGCGCCAGGGCCGTCGGAGCCATCGGGTTGGGGTACTACCGGGAAAGAACTCGCGTGAACTCGTTCGCGAGCGCCGCGGACCGGTGCCGCTATTATAACCGGTGCAGGAGAGGTCGGGATGCCAAGCTCGAGCCTCTCGATATAATGGAAAATCATGGAAGCACTCCGTACTGGAGAGCGCGGGCGAGGCGGCCTGGGGTGCCGGGCGGTGGGGGCGATGGTCCTATGTGCCGCAGCGCTGGCCGGATGTGAGGACAGGCCCCGTCCGCCCAGCGCTCCCCCAGTTCCCAGGATGGAGTCGGGAGGCGCTTTGCACCCGCTCGACCACGAAGAGCGGCGGGCGCTAGAGCGAGCGAAAAAGATTGCGCCCGCGCTGGAAGCACGCGGGCGCGGGGATCAGGAGCGCATCGCGCGGCAAGCGCGCTGAAGCACAGCCGGCGGCCTACTTGACCGACTTGACGGCGGCTTGGCTAGCCTCCCAGGCATGCTTGATGGCCGCCGCTTCGTCACCCCTGGCCGCGGCTTCCTGGGCCTGCTGGTAGGACTTGCGCGCAGCGGTTGTGTCGGCTTTTCGGCTTTCGGCGAACTTGATGTCCTGCTCCGCCTGAAGCAGCGCCGTCTGGGCCTCCACGGAAAGGGCGGGTTTGTCCTGGGCCTCGAAGCCGGCGCACCCGGCAAGGCCCAAGGCGCCCGCCAACAGCATCGCAATCAACGGTTTTCCCATGATCTCCTCCTCGAGTGAGCATTGCCCCCAGGCGTCCGTCGTCCCGCGGGCGCGGACGACAATAGCCGTACCTCGGCCAGCCGTCATTGACCTAGGGAAACGCTGATCAAGTTGCCGCAGGGGCAGCGATGCGGGCTGTACGGGCTTGGGGGGCACGATTTTGCTCGTTCTGGCGGCCCCTGCGGGCCCATTTTCGGGCCACCTGGCCCGCATTGGGCGCACTATGGGCGCACCCATGCCGGCACGCGCCGCGCGGCCAGA